>ERZ1292625.1250-Hain-H41-01um-R1-1250-length-31713-cov-7_pt1 | contig 31713 bp, 37 predicted proteins | sample MGYA00564400_ERZ1292625 | MGnify/ENA primary metagenome ERZ1292625 (study PRJEB36523, sample SAMEA6512639) | groundwater metagenome | collected 2019-01-08 | study: AquaDiva: Metagenomics assemblies of 32 groundwater samples
TTCATCTCCTTTCATTTTAGATGAATGTGTCCAAGATGTTCGATGCCTTAAGAATCTTATCATGCTTCTTATTGACTGTCAATCTATTTTATGTTATACTCTCGGTTCAGTTACCTTGACAACTTATATCAACCCCTCGTGAAAGGAGACAGTAATGGTGAAGGGTTTGAAAATAGCGATTGTGGCCTTCTCCTATGCCCTGCGTGAGGAAGAGCCGAATCCTTGTAATGTCCGCCTTGCGGAAATCGTAGAGCGAGCTTACTATGAACTCCTCAGCGAAGGAATCATGGTTTATGTAATCGCCCAGTGGGAAGTTGCACTCCAACTGGAGAAATACGGCATTCCAGTGGATCACATTGTACAACCACGCACGGACTCTTACCTGGATAGTCAAGCTGTCTGGGAAGAGGCTCGCGAATATGTACTGGGACCAGAATGCATTAACAAGGTAGTCCCCGTTTGTCATCGTTAGTTGCAAATCACCAGGGTTAAGCAGTTGATCAAAGGTGACGGCTTCAGGGTTGTGAAGAAAAAGATCGGGAAGGTTGGGTTCGACAATAGCCCGTTGAACCTCCAGCCCTGGACCAAGGGACCTATCAGGGCCCTGGTCTATGCAGTCAAACAGCAATTCCTCGGCCACCGTGGACCCGCTCCCCAGAAACAAAAACCCAACCTGCCCTAGGTTGGTACGCACCTTAGATTCCTTAAGGGCCGCGCATGCGCGGCCCTTTCGTATTTTTATTATACATTATTTCTTTTATATTTAAAGGAATGCTTGACATATTAAAACTATTATGTTATACTCCAAAGATTGTTTATTGCAATGTACCAAAATCCATTGGAGGATATAAAATGAAAAAGTCGTTGCTAATTGCCATGCTTATCCTGTCCCTACTACTCCTCTTCACCGGCTGCAAAAAAGAATATCCATCGCGGCAAGGACAGCTCCAAGACACCGGCATTTTTGGGGAGCATCCGGTCGACCAGATCGAACACACCGCCGGACTGAATGGCAATATGGTAGGTCTCTTCTTTCTCGGTACTGGCGCAGTAAACGGCCAGGTCACTGCAGGTGAGAGAATTCGTTTCTGGTGGCTTAGGAACCAGGACACCCTCGTCCCCACTGAAATGCCTTACGGTATGCTCGAAGTAAGAAGGGACGAGACAAAGGCAATACCGACAGTAGAATTCATATTCAATGAAGGCTGGCTGAAGAATGGCAATGAATCTTGGAATCAGTATTCTGAATCCGAGAAGATGAACATGAATTCATTCCTTGACGATGAAATGGTAGATAAAAAACATCTAGTACTAGTCATCGTCAGGATCTCTGGCAAGGACCTCGAAAACGAGATTTTCCTTCCCAAGCCAGATAGTCGGCCATAAGGCTAAACAAGCACCTTAGATTCCTTAAAGGCTCACAATATGTGAGCCTTTTCGTATTTATATATTAATTTTGGTGGACCCTACCGGGATCGAACCGGTGACCTCATCCATGCCATGGATGCGCTCTACCAACTGAGCCAAGGGCCCGTGATTTATCATCCTGAACTTGATTCAGGATCCAGTTCATTAGCCTAGATTCCGGATCAAGTCCGGAATGACAATGGTTATTTTAGCACGAGTTTAAGACTTTTTGAAGCTAATAATCGCAATCCTGTCAACGTCTCTATAATCTTTCTTTATTTCTACTTTGGCCTTAGGTAGGTATTTTTTCACTAACTTCTCTATTTTTTCGCCCTGTTCTATCCCTATCTCAAAAAACATTATAGCGCTTTCATTCAAATAATCTTTTACTTGAGATAAAAGTTTTTCATAAATTTCTATACCCTCTTTTCCCCCATCTAATGCTAACCTTGGCTCCCAGTGATGGATATCAAGTGCCAGCGAACTCATATCTTCATGAGGAATATACGGTAGGTTGGCAACAATAATATCAAATTTCATATCCTTCCATGGTTCTAGCAAATCTCCTCGTCTGAATTCCATTTTATTCTTTAAGCCCATTTTCTTTGCATTTTTCTTGGCAATCTCCAGTGCATCTTCCGAAATGTCTGAGGTAAACATTTTATTTTTTAGTTTGCTCGTCAAAGCAAGTGAAATCGCACCGCTTCCTGTGCCGAGCTCCAGAATTTTCTTGTCCTTCCCTACACTTAAGACCTCTTCCACCAGGAATTCTGTCTCGGGCCTTGAAATCAAAACACTTTTATTTACAAACAAATCTAGCCCATAAAACTCTATTTTTCCCGTAATGTACCAAATGGGCTCATGTTTCATTCGCCTCTCAACATATTGACGGAATTTATTTTCCTGTTTAGTGGTTAGTTCATAATCCGGATTTGTAAGCATCCAGGCTCTAACGTCTGGATTCCCGCCTTCGCGGGAATGACAGAGAGAGGAAACCAAAACTTGGCGTAGCAAAAACTCCGCCGACTTTTCGGGTTCAGAAATATTGTTTTCTTTTAGTTGATTTACTGCCCACTCAAGGGATTTTTTTACTATCATCATAGCTTTTACTATTATACGGTGCTATAATGGTATTACAATAAGAGGTCTTAGAGATGGAAAAAAATATAACTAAGATTTCCCTTCAAAAGGGAGCTAACCTAAAAGATCTACAGTCAATAAATAAGCAAATTTACGGTGCAGTTGACGACCGCCTTTATAGTAATTGGGAACTTTTCTCAAACCAGGAGCGGTTTATGATGAGGGCCCTAAAGGGTATCCGAAAAGAGGATGTCAGTAAACTAAAGACCAACTTAGTGATTGCAACTTCATGGTATCTAGCCCTCATGAACCGACTTCATGTGGATATAGAGGAGGCAGTTTGGAATAGATTCCCTTATCTCTGCTCATATTGTGGTAGTTGTCCTTGCATTTGCAAGAAGATTAAACCAACAAAGAGAGTAAAAATTATAAAAAGAACTCACTTACGACCAACAGATATAGAGAAATTTCAGAAAATGTTTGAAGATATCTATCCAAGTTCAGAAAGAACTCTGGATCATGCAGGAATTCATCAGGCCGAAGAGCAGGGTGAAATGAGCGAAGCAATACAAATATTCGCTGGTTCCCATAAAAAAACTAGTTTTAAGGAGATAGTAGATGAATCTGCAGACTACCTTTCCTGTATATTTGCTATAGCAAACTCTGCCAAGTTTGACTTCGCATTAGAGCTTAGAAGTTTTTATACAAACAACTGTCATGCCTGCCACCAAGCACCTTGCAAGTGTGATTTTAGAAAAATATCCCTTTTTAAGTCTTAATATTATAACTTAAACTTTTTTCCGGATACCTCTATTTCAGAGCTTGGCTTTGCGCCTTTTTTCTCTAGTTCCTTTAAAACCCCTGTCTTTTTCATAATATCTATAAATCTAGCCTTGGCATGGGGGTTGTTAAAGTCTGTTTTTCGGGCAAACTTCTCTATCTTTGCCCCTGTGACGATAAACTTATCACCCTCTTTTTTTACTGAGGGTTTGTCACCTACTAAATCCGCAGGGGTGAATACTTTATAATCTTCCGCTGTCATGACTACTTCCTCCGGATGATAATCTTTTAGCGTCTTTGCAACTACCGACATCAGCTCTTTTATGCCTTGGTGCGTTGGTGCAGAAATCACAATAGGTTCTTGGTTTATTATCTGAATCTTTTTAACTTTTTTGAGATGTGTTTTTAGACTCTTTAAATTTTCTGAAAAATCCACCGACAAGTCTGCTTTTGAAAGTACAACAATCTGAGGTTTTTGGATTAAATCTTCATTAAACGCTTTCAGCTCTTTATTTATATCATCAAAGTCTTTTACAAAATCCTGACTCATAGAGTCAATGATATGAACTAGTACCCTTGTTCTCTCTACATGGCGCAGAAAGTCATCTCCCAAGCCCCTACCCTCCGATGCGCCCTCTATGAGCCCTGGGATGTCAGCGATAATAAAACTAAAACCTTCTATGCCAAACCTGGGTCCATCAACAACTCCGAGATTTGGAACTAGCGTTGTAAATGGATAGTTGGCAATCTTCGGTTTTGCCGCTGATACTACAGAAAGCAGTGTAGACTTACCAACATTTGGGAGTCCAACAAGTCCTACATCGGCGATTAGCTTCATCTCTAGTCGAACAGTTTTTTCCTCTCCTTTTTCACCTATCTCTGCTACTTGAGGTGCTTGCCTGACTGATGAAATAAAGTGAGCATTTCCATATCCACCATCCCCGCCACGAACTACTAAGACTGCTTGTTTTTCACCGGTTAAATCAAATATTCTCTCGTTTGTTTCTTCGTCATATACAACCGTTCCGACCGGGACCTTAATATATAAATCATCTGCCCCAACTCCGGCCTTTGCTCTTCTTTTGCCATTTTCTCCATTATCTGCTTTCAGTCTGCTTTTTGTTTTGTAATCATAGAGGGTGTTGGTGCTTACGTCAGTAACAATAAAAATACTACCGCCTTTACCTCCGTTTCCGCCATCCGGTCCACCTTTTTCCCTATATTTCTCATGTAAAAAACTAACAAGTCCATCTCCGCCCTTGCCTGCCGTAAGCTTGATTGTCACATTATCACAAAACATTTTCTAAATACGTTAAGATGTGGGAATCGTTAGACCGCTTCGCTTGTTGAAATATATCTCCAACAAATCCAACAATGATAACAATTCCAAAATTATTTAATATATAAATCCGTATAACGGAACTTGACCAGCACTTATAGTTCTTCTTGAAACAACTCCCCATCCATTATAGTTCATCTCAGACACTGTGAATGAGCCACCGTTTACACTTTCAACGTAAGCAACGTGTCCCCAACCGGACTCGCCAGTCACCATAATAGCTCCTGCTGAAGGCGCTCTACCTACTGAATATCCTGATCTTTGGGCATTCCAATACCAGTCACCTGCATTGCCACTCCACGGTACATTGCGCCTGGATGCTACATAGTAAGTACACCAACCATATGGGAACCTGTTATAGGAAGAGCCTGAATATGAAGCTACTCTCGTTCTTTGAGTAGGTACAGCGGGCTCTGGTTCGGGTTCCGGCTCCGCTTCCTCTGGTCCAACTCCGTCAGGTATCATTATTCTCATACCAGCCTTTATATCTTCCCCATATAGATCATTTTGTGCCACTATCATCGCAACACTTCCGCCAAATCGACCGGCAATAGACTCAAGACTATCACCTTCTTGAACCAAATATAAGACACCAATAGTCGGTGGGATAAGAAATTTTTGACCGGGCTTTACCGAGTCTGAATCTTCTATGTTATTTGCCCATCTTATTGAACTAGAAGTTAAAGAAAACTTAGCGGCAATCGTTGATAAGGTGTCTCCATTTTGAACTATATACTCCTGAATGTCATTTTTTGGTTTATCACCCGTACTCCTTGTTTCTGACAATGTTGGTTTGGATATAAAACCATTTCCTGACACTGCCAAAACAGGGGCCGTATCTTTCTTGGATGCAACTTCGTATGCCTGTTGGCCTATTTTTTCATCAACAACACCGCCAATGGTTGCAACAGACTGAATATAGGTCACTTCGTTAACCTGTTCATCGGTGTAACCAAAGAGATACGGGTTTTCTTCTTTTTTCTCATTTGTTGGCCTTGTGAACAACCCAACTGCTATCACAAGGATAAATATGAACATTATTGCAAAATGAGAAAAACGCCGGGTTGAACGTTTAAATATACTTCCTGCACCATCTTTTTTCCCAGAAACCCAATCCAAAGATGCTTCTTTTTCGGGCATCTTTACTTTCTTAAGCGGCGTCTTTGCCTTTTGGGATATTTTTCGAATGTTTTGGCCTATTGGCCTAAATATTTTCTTCATTTTTTTGTAATCTAGAGGGTTTTATTCTACGCTTATTTAGTAATCGTTCCCCTTGAAGATACGAACAAGATTATATTATTTTTCGCTTCCAATGTCAATGAATAAGCACCTCATAGATACTTTGCCTTTTGGGCCTCATGCTCCTCTTGATTTTTAGAGAAATATGTCTTTCCGTCTTTACCGGAAAAGAAATAAAGGTAATCAGTATTATCAGGCTCCAGTACCGCCTCTATAGAGTCAAGTCCCGGATTTGCTATCGGTGTCGGTGGAAGGCCCCCATTTTTGTAAGTATTATAAGGTGAATCTATACTAATATCATCATCTGATAAAATCCTTTTGTTTGTGCCTAAAACGTACTCAACCGTAGCACAAGAGTCCAGCTTCATATCGATATCTAATCTATTTAGAAAAACACTCGCAACCTTTTTCTTATCCTCGTTACTTGTTACCTCTCTTTCTATGATAGAAGCGAGGGTCAAAATCTGGTAATAACTTAGGCCATGTACTCCGGCTTTATTTTTTATTTTTGGGTCGGCTTTTGTGCTAAATTCTTTAAGCATTTTCTCTACTACTTCTTCTGAGGTGGGTTTTGAGGAAACAAAGTAAGTTTCCGGGAAGAGAAATCCCTGCATATCTCCGTTCGGACTCTCTTTTAGAAAATCATAGCTATATTTTTTATTAAGCGCTGCTTTGAAATCTTCACTAGTGCCAATACCTTTTTTCACCATTTCTTCTCCAATTTGTTTGTTTGTCCAACCCTCAGGTATAGTGATTTTCCTGTTTGTAATCTTTCCCTGAGTAATAATATCTAACACTTGAATCATTGTCAGATTCTTGGCTATTTTGTAGTCGCCTGCCTGAACCTGAGCTCCTTGACCCTTGTATTTTAAATATAGAAGAAATACAAATGAGTTTTGAATAAGACCCTTCTCCTCCAATTTTTTGCTTATCTGGGTAGTGCTCTCTCCCTTTTCAACTGTAAACTGCACTTCTTCAGCACCTTGGGACATGGGTTTTTTGATTGCAGAATCAACATAAAATATGGTAAAAATCGTACCAAAAAAGATAAGGATGGCAAAAATAATTGGTATAAGAAACTTTTTCTTTTTAATCCACATCTTTTTTTCTTTTTGAATAAACTCAGTATTCAAGACTTTCTCCCTAGATAACTTTCTAATATTATTTTTGCCGCATACATATCTACTAAACCTTTTTCTTTTCGCGGATCTTTCCCCTCCATTTTCATAACCCCTTCTGCCTCAAGACTTGTCACAGACTCGTCTTCATATTCAACCATTTCTTCGTATTTTTTCAGATTATTTTTTACAAATTCTTTGACCCTTTCTGCCTGAAAACCCAAGCTTCCATCCATATTTCGAGGTAACCCAATGACTATTTTTTCGGGTTTTTCCTCTTGTATTATATTTTTCAAATTAGCTTCAATGCTCTCATCAACATTTAGCGTGGTTAAAGGAAAAGAAAAGCTGCCAGCATCATCACTATGGGCTATACCAAGCCTTTTTTCCCCGATGTCTAGCGCTAAAAATCTACTCATATTTTTTAAATTCCTTCTTTTTGTCATTCTGAAACATGACCTTGAGATATATACAATAAAACCTGGATTCCGGAACCCCGCCCGAACGACTGTTCAGTCGGGCAGGAAGTCCGGAATGACGGGAGTATTACTGCTTTTCCGAAAACTCTGTTTTGAAATATATATGACTCTTTAAACGAGAAACTTTCTTCCAAAAACCGGGAAAGAAGCTCATCTCTACCGAGTCTACACCTTCCAAGTTTTCAATATATTCCTTGGCTTTGCCTTCGCCTTTTCCGTTAATCTCATCCTTCAGCTGTTTTTCATCTATCTTCATACCTATATGAAGCGATGCCTTAGCTTCACCCGTTGCTGTTCCTTTTTCAAGATCGATATCATTAAAACTAATGTCGGCTGAGTCTAGTTTTTCTTCTAGTATCTGCTTATTTGGACCCGTTTTACCCTTAAAGTTTTCAAATGCTACTTTTGTCAGGTCATCTTTCTTGTAAGCAAGCCCTTTAAATGAAGCAGGCGCTGAAACCGAAAACTCATCTGCTTCATCGTCAGCATTTTTTGAAACAGAAAGTGTTCCAATGGTAATCTTTTGGGCATTATCATCTAAAGTCTCATCCTTTTTCATCTTGTCCTGACCTTCTTTTTTGACTTCATTCTTTGCGTCTTCGCCAAAGACCTTTTTAGCTTCAGAGATATCACTCGCGCTGACCACCTTCACCTCTTTGGTTGACCCGCCAGACATCGCTCCGACGCTTGCCCCGGTTATCTTGTCATATTTTGCCGTACCGGCAAATGCAGGAATATGAAAAGATGATGAAGATATATTATACTGATCGCCTGGACTTTCTGCTACGGCGCTAACGTTCGCAGTTCCGGCAGTTATGTTGCCTCCGCCAGAGTCAGTATAACCAGGCACCTCAACATCCGACTGAGTTCTAAAGACAAGCCCATTTGCTTCAAATCTCGTACCGGCAACAAGTGTTTGGGATAAAGTGCTATAACTATTCCTAACCGTAATAGAACCTTGGGCTTTTGCCCCCACATTTTTCTTTCCCGTAGCTTGATACTTTTTCGTCACTGTTTTATCAACTGTTATCAAGTCTCCGGGGATAGTACCTGAAGACTGATTCACATCCTTTGCTTCCTTATCTATAGCGAACTCGGCTGTCATGTCCTGTTTTTCTGAAAGAATTTTAAGCTTTATATTGGTCATGGGAACGTAAACATACAGGAATATCAAAAGGAATAAACCTAAAACCGAGGCAATAATAATGAACTTTTTGTGGGGAAACTTCGGCAAAAGTTCGCTCATCTTTTTCTTTTGAACGCCCTCTCCCTTTTTATCTTTTTTTGCACCAGCAACGTTTGATGTTGGTTCCTCTTCCAAGCCCTCTTTTGCGCCTTTACTAAGAACTGCGCCTTTTTTGAAAACTACTTCTTTCGTTTCTTCTACAACCGGTTCTTTTTCTTTATAAACAACCTCTGCTGGTGGCTCGATGACAGCTGCCGTAGCCGCCTTTGGTTCCTCACCAATCCTAGAAACACTATGGATACCAACCTGTTCAGCTAAGTTTCTGCCAACTTTGTCATGAGTAATGATTTGGATTTGTTTACCAAGATTATCCGCCTGCCTCTTTAAAAGCTTCAGATTTACAATACTCTGAAGTAGAGCCGCTTCTTTTGGCACAACCAGATGGATATCAGCCTCGGCCGTTTTTTTCAAACGATCAATAACTGAGGTTATCTCTTCATCTATTTCTAAATATAATATTTTTCGTTCCATGGCTTTTTATATTCTACACTTAACGTTACATATACACTAGTTTTGCATCACCTTTACTGCTTTTGACAGAATTGAGGGTAAAACGTCTTCTTCTTTTTCAATATTTAAGGCTAGATTTGCAAGTCCCATTGGTGTTATGTCTTGCTGATTTTTGATTTCGCCTGTTTTATCTATTACATTATTTACTTCTTGTGGACTTATAAAGCTCACTTGCGGCTTCTTTGCAAATGGCAGGTCTTTGTACCAACCCGTCTTCTCTAGCGCTTTTTTAATCTCAGGTAATGCCGAACCACCTCCGCAAAGCATTATCCTAGACGGAAGTAAGTCTATATTTGAAAACTCAGATAATGAAAGTTCTATCCCTGAAAGCCACACTTCGGCATCAGCCTCTAGTGCCTCGCGAATCTTTTTCTCACTTTCTTCTTCTAAGTCTCCTTTGGAGTAGGCTAGTTTTATCTGTTCTGCCTTGGCAAATGACACATTTAAAACTTGTGAAAGTCTTTTGGTAAAACTCCGTCCTCCGATGGCAAACATCTTTGTCCCTTCAAGACCGCCATTTCGAACCACTGCCACATCGGAAGTTCCACCTCCGATATCTATAAATATCGCGCTAAACTCACCTGCTTCTTCGCTGCCGACACTTTTTGCTACTGCATATGGCTCAGCTGCTATGGAAAGTAAGTCTAGATCAAGATCAGAAGCTATGGTCTGAAGCGCACCCAAATGTACTAATGGTGCAAATGCATTAAAAACTCCCACACTTACATCTTTTCCCTGAAATCCCATAGGGTTTGTCACACGATAACCGTCTATTTTAACGTCAACTATAGAAGCATTCACCAGTTTCACGTCAACTTCTTCATGTCCCGTTTCCCAGGCTAGTTGCTGACGCGCCTGATCAAAGGCCTTCCACTGTACCTTGTTTACGATATTTTTGAGCTCATTATAGTCAATTTTTGTCTTTGGCTTCAGTCTCTCGTAGTGCACGACAGTAGTTGTTCCTTTTACTAGTTCACCGGCTATACCGATAACTGCAAAGTCAGATATCATTCCGGCTTGTTCCTCTGCGACATCAAGAGCCTTAGCGCAGTTTTCAACACAACCGGAAATATCCGTCACAGCACCGCCATGCATATCACCAAGTCGCTGTCGCTGACGACCTACACCGCGAATCACCGCCTTGCCCCCTTCAATCTTAAAAACCAGAGCCTTAACAAACTCCGTCCCTATGTCTAGAGCAACATAGACGGGGTCTTTCGGTTTTCTTTTCAATACATTGCCAATTAACTGTTTCATTACTGTTTAATTGTAAAGGGTTTAGCACAGTATATCAAATGAATTTGATATACCAATGATCAATTAACAATTCACAATTTTCAATGAATTTTCAATTTTTAAATTTTCGCTTAACAAGGTCTGACCTTGAATGCAGACAAATTTACCTAAAAGTTAGTTCGGATTTATTCATCTTCTCCTGCAAACTCTAGAGATAGCTTTGCATTTCCGGCTAATCTTACAGGAACTGGATAGTCACCATTAAAACATGCTAGGCAGAACTCCTTTTTAGGAAAACCCGTGGCCTTCACCATATCATCAAGAGTAATAAACTCAAGCGAGTCGGCTTTTATCTGTTCACATATCATTTCTTTTGATTTTTCATGTGCCGAAAGTTCATCGGAGCTTGGAAAGTCAACACCAAAAAAGCAAGGATTTATAATAGGTGGACAGGTAATACGTACGTGCACCTCCTTTGCTCCCTTTTCTTTTAAGAATGTTACTATTTGTCGCATCGTGTTTCCTCTGACAATAGAATCATCTACTAAAACTATTTTTTTGCCCGTGATAACACTTCGTAAAGCGTTTAGTTTGAGCCTGATAGTTTTCAACCTTTCCACTTGTTCCGGATTAATAAATGTTCTCCCTATATATTTATTTTTAATTAATCCTTCACGGAAAGGCACACCGCTTTCTATAGAGAATCCTATAGCAGCAGGTATTCCCGAGTCGGGGACGCCCATAACAAGGTCTGCATCCTTGGGGCAAGTCTTTGCCAGAGCTTTCCCGAGCCGCTCTCTAACTGAATAAACCGACTGACCTCCAATGAGTGAGTCTGGTCTTGAAAAGTAAACAAACTCAAAAATACAAAAGGATTTCTTCTTTTTAGGAGAAAAATATGATTTTAGGCCGTTTCTTGTAACTTTGATGACTTCCCCCGGTTCAATATCTCTTATCTTCTCAGCACCAATGATACCGAATGCACAAGTTTCTGAGGAAATGGCGTAGCTACCGTTTATTTTTGCTAAACTGAGAGGCCTGAAACCGTGTGGGTCGCGAAAAGCATAAAGAGTTGTTTTGGTAAGGATAGTTACGCAGTAAGCACCCTCTACTTTTTTCATAGCATTTAAAATCTTTTTTTCTAAGGTATTTCCCTGAGAATGGGAAATAACCTGACCTAAAATCTCACTGTCGGTAGTTGTTTTTTGAAATACCCCTTCCGGCAAAGTTTTTTTCAGGTCCAAAGTATTTGTTATATTCCCGTTGTGAGCAATCGCAAACTGTTCTATTTCACAGTCAATAAGGATTGGTGAAGCATTTTCCTTTTTATTTGAACCCGTCGTTGAGTATCTGGTATGCCCTATCGCAATCTCTCCATCCAAAAGACCCAAGTTTTCCTCATTAAAAACCTGAGCAACAAGACCTTGGCTCTTTATTATCTTCAGCTTCTTAATATTTGAGGTGGCTATCCCGGCACCTTCTTGTCCCCTGTGTTGAAGAGAAAAAAGAGCAAAGTAAGTAATCCGAGCAGCGTCATCGCTCGGATCAAAAATCCCAAAAATCCCGCATTCTTCATGAATAGACATTTAATATGATTATAACTTAATAGTTTCTATTTACCAAAAAAGTCTTCCCGCAAGAGGGTCGGACCTCGTTTCGCTCACAAGGTCCGACCCTCAAAACACTCAATTATACTAAAACTGCCTTGATCCGTCTAACGCCCTTAGAGCTGGACGTTTCATTTTTGATTCTAAAGTGACCAAGCTCTGAAGTATTTTTTATATGAGGTCCGCCACACACTTCCTTTGATACAGCAGTTTTTGAGTCTAAGTCACCGCCTATACTATATACCTTCACTCTATCTCCGTATTTGTCCATAAACTCACCTTCAGCACCTTTACTTTTTGCTGTTTTCAGATCGCATTCATCAAGGTGAACTTCCAGCTTCTTATCTATCTTATCATTTACCCAGTCCTCTACTTTTTTTCTCTCTTCATCAGTCAGTTTTTCAGGATGTGAGAAGTCTAGTCGCAACCTCTCCGGGGTTATATTTGAGCCTTTTTGATGGACGTGATCTCCTAAAACATCTTGTAGGGCAGACAAAAGAAGATGTGCCGTTGTATGATACTTCGTACTTACTTCAGATGCATCAGCAAGTCCGCCCTTAAACATACCCGCAGATGCCGTACGTGAAAGCTCCTGATGTTTTTTAGACTCTTTATAGAATCCTTTCTCGTCAATTTTTACTCCTTTTTCTTCGGCTAGTTCTTTAGTCAGCTCAAGAGGAAATCCGTGAGTTTGATAAAGATCAAAGACTTCTTTGCCACTTAAACTCTTATCTTTCCCTGTAATTTTTTCGAAGTATTTCATGCCTAACTGTAGGGTCTTTCTAAATCTCTCTTCTTCCAGCTGTAGTTCTTTCTTTATAATATCAACCTTGAAATCATAAACATCTTCATAGATTTTTGCCACAATATCAACAAAACTGGAAAGAAAATTTTTCTTAATTTCAAGCTGATGACCTTTTACAATTCCTCGGCGGATTAATCTCCTGACTATATAACCATCCTGTTTGTTTGATGGTATTGCCCCATCGTTGATTGCAAATATGACTGCTTTTACATGATCTGCGATAATTCTAAACTGCACTCTAACATCAACCCAGCATTGCAAACCGTCCTCAATATATTCATCGTCTGTTTTGTCTCCATAATCAAGACTTGATAGCTTTTCAATCTTCTGAATTATTGGCAAAAATAAATCCGTTTGATAGTCGTCATCAAACCCATTGAGTACTGCCAAAGTCCTCTCAAGGCCCATACCGGTATCAACATTCTTCTGTTTCAGAGGTTCAAATGTACCATCGGATTTTTTGTTGTATTGCATAAAAACATCATTCCAGATTTCAACCCATCGCTCATCCTTAGGATTAAACTTTTCAGGTGCTTTTTCTTTCCCTGACCAGTAGAACATCTCTGTATCAGAACCACATGGACCAGTTTCACCTGCTGGACCCCACCAGTTGTCCTTTTTATCAAGTTTTGCAATCCTATCTTTTGATATACCTAAATCAGTCCATATCTTGTGTGATTCTTCATCAAATGGAGCATTTTTATCCCCCTCAAAAACCGTAATAGCTAATTTTTCTTTATCAATGCCGAGCCATTTCTTATCTGTCAAAAACTCATAGCTATATTTGATTGCATCTTCCTTAAAATAGTCACCAAACGACCAGTTCCCCAGCATTTCAAAAAAGGTATGATGAACTTTATCCCCCACTTCTTCTATATCACCCGTGCGAATACATTTTTGAGAATTTGTTAGTCTTTTACCTCTTGGGTGCTTTTCACCCATTATATAGGGTACAAGTGGATGCATTCCCGCGGTTGTAAAGAGTACTGTCGGGTCGTTTTCGGGCACAAGTGAAGATGAGGGAATAACTTTATGTCCCTTTTCTTCAAAGAATTTTAAGAATTTTTGCCGTAGCTCGTTTGATGTCATTACTTGCTAATTTTACTATAAAATAAGGAATTTTAAAAGGGCGGCCATGTGGCCGCCCCGCATATTGTGAAACCGTCTTTCAATCGAATATTTTTGGTCTAGACATCAACAAGACCAGAACTTTCCTTCCCTGCATCTTGTCAGCCATACGCTCCATGTGAGCATTAAACTGACTAATACATGGACTTAAGCTTCTTCCCCTATCTAGAGGGAATATATGGATACCCTCGCCATAAATGTGCACAACAGCACAAAGGTCTTCAGTGCGCTGAAGGCGCCATATCCTCCTCTCTATTTGTTTTTCCGAGAAGACTGGTATTCCTTTCTGGCGAAGATGAAAACAGGAGAAACTGGTTTTCTGGTATTCCTCCAGTTGCTCCCTCTTCACAACTGCCTCAAAATCAGACAAACTTTCTTCAATCAACACCATGAAACCTCCCCAAGTTTCGTAGTTATATAGGTGTCTCACTTCCTTACTTCGGCTTGAGCGCCTCCTCCGTGAGCCTAGACAGGAACCTGGTTAGGGTAGCTACGTCTCTATCTCCCAGAACCGCCCTTGTCTCATTGCCAAGTTTATACTGTATACTACCCGCAACAGCATGAACCTTGATCGTGTACTCTACTCCAAAACGCACAGAGCTCACGATGGCAAGATTTGACAGAGCTTTTGCGTACTCTATGAGCGGCTTTTTGAGCCCGAGGAACTGCGTGTTTTCCTCGAGAAAAGCCAAAATCTCTGCCCTGAAATCCTTTGGATTTTTCAAGCTTCACCTCCGTCCGTTGGTATTTTATACTCGATCCCTATCGCCGACAGAGTAATCATCCCGAGTATACCATTTAAGGCTTTTTTTTCATTCTCGTTTAGATCCGCTTCTTTAACTACCACATTAAGGCCAAGTATTAACTCATGGTATTCATAAATCTGCACAACAAGGTTATCCTTTGATAACTGCACTAGATGATCTGAAAAACAATCACCAAGAGCAGAAATCAGACCATAGACTTTACCGCTATCTTATACAGGTAGCCGGCAAGTAATACCAGTCTCGGATAAGCCCAGAGAAGATTGCTAATCTCCCGCTTCAACTGATTTAAGTCTTTCAAGGTTCCCCCTCTCGTGTGGGTATAAAATTAAAAGCCCCTAGGCTTTCCTCGTTAGATATTATACTATGTTTTTGAGATTTTACAAGTAAAAAGGTTACGTATTGGTTAGGTAATTATTCCCCCGCCCAGACACTCTTCTCCAGAGTAGAAAACTATAGATTGACCGGGAGTTACCGCCCGAACATTATCTCTAAAAACAGTTTTGTATTTTCCATTCATTTTTTCCAAGTTCGCAACTGCCTTTTCCTTCATATTATATCGAATAACCGCAGTTAGCTTATCACTACTCGATGGTTCTTCTAATATCCAACTAGCATCATCAAAAAACGCTTCTTTTTTATATAAATCACCTTCTTCACCAATAGTAATCGTATTTTTAGCCACATCAATGCCCACGACATACATAGGTTTCTCAAATCCCCCGCCAAGACCCTTACGTTGACCAATGGTATAAAATGGAACTCCTTCATGTTCACCAATTTTCTTGCCACTTTTATCTAAAATATCACCATTCTCCGACTTAACTCGGTCTTTTAAAAAATCAGCAATATCTGTATCAACAAAGCAAATTTCCTGACTTTCGGCCTTTTCAGCAACTTTGAGTCCCGCTTTTTTTGCAATCTGCCTTACTTCCGATTTTTTTAACTCACCTATAGGAAACTTTAGTTTTGATAACTGTTCTTGGTCTAGTCTGTACAAAAAATATGTTTGATCTTTGTCTGTATCAGCCCCCTTAAGTAGTTTCCCGTCTAAAATCCTTACATAGTGACCGGTTGCCACATGGTCGCAACCAAGCTCTTTAGCTTTTTTAAGCAAATAACTGAACTTTATAAGCTGGTTGCACCGAATGCATGGGTTTGGAGTCTTACCATTTCGATATTCACTGACAAAGTTTTCTATAACATCACGCTCAAACTCTTTTTCGTAGTCTACTACGTAATGTGGTATATCAAGCCTATCACACACACTTTTTGCATCGTTTATAGCATCAAGAGAGCAACATGACTTAGGAGAACTAGCCCCTTCACCATAGCAAAAAAGCTTCATCGTCACACCTATCGGGTCATATCCCTCTTCCTTCAAAAGATAAGCGGCTACCGAAGAGTCCACCCCTCCCGACATAGCCACTAGTACTTTTTTATTCATTTGAAAACTTTAAACCAATGATTTCAGCTTGTCTGCCAACACCTCTTTTGGCTGAACACCGACAAAGGTCTCAACGGGCTTGCCGCCCTTAAAAATCATTACGGTGGGTATGCTCATCACCCCGTATTTTCCGGCGGTTTCAGGACATTCATCCACATTTAGCTTGCCAATCTTTGCCTTGCCATCAAAGTCTTTTGCCAGTTCTTCTACGATAGGTCCAATCATCCTGCAAGGTCCACACCAAGGAGCCCAGAAGTCTACCATGTAAACGCCTTCGCTTTTCAAAACCTCGCCCTCAAAACTCTTATCAGTTAGTACCACTTCGCTCATTTGATTCTCATCCTCCGGATGATCACCCGTAGGGTGACTTCCCTTATTATTAATTGTCTACAACAAAACCCATTATAATACTCTAAAAATAGACTTTCAAGTGTAAGGGGAGGTTTACTGATTTATAAGTGAATAAAGATTTTTCATTATCTCACCAATAGTCAAAAATCTAGCTTGTTCATTTGACCACCAGTCAGCCTTGCGCCACTGACTATCTTTAGCAGAATGATTGATTATCTTGAAGTCTTTTCCTAGTGCGCCTCTAAATGCCTCATACGCCCTTCTCTGATGGTACGGAGAGGTAACAAGAATCAAACTTGTAAATTCCTGGTTTTTAACTATTCTCGCAACATCCACAGCATTTTCTTCCGTAGTCCGTGAGTCTTCTTCTATGAGTATATCTTTCACCGGAACTCCTTTTCTCATGGCAATATTCTTCATTGCTGAGGCGTTTGACACCTCCCCTTCAGCTGCGGCCCCCGAGAAAAGCATCTTATCAGAAAAACCATCCATATATAGGGCAACACCCTCGTTTATCCTCGCATCTGTATCACCGCCGGATATTACAACTATCGTGTCAGTTTTTTCCAGCTTATCTTGAGGAGATAGATATATTGAAGCGCCAAAAAGAAAAACAACCCCCAGTATCAGGATAATTACTATTAATTTAATGAGTTTCTTTATCATATAGATTTTTTGTTATTCATGAAGTTACAATCACCAAGAAACAAGTTACAAACAATCAATAAATTCAAAATATCAAATGTTTTTTATTTTTGGATTTGATTATTGAAAATTGCTTGGTTATTGTGTCTTGTATCTTGTCCCTTTTAAGGTTAGTCAGTAAACTCTTGGGAAAACATCTTACCATAGATACCACCATCTATAACGCCTATTCCTACTTTTCCAAACTCACCAGTTAAGATATTTGCTCTATGACCAGGACTATTCATGAGTCCATTGTGAGCAATATCTACGGTAGGTGCGAGCGCCAGATTTTCACCTGCCGCAAGAAAGACTATATTCGCATCGTGCATCCTATCAAAAGGCGATCTTCCGTCCTGAGAAGTATGAGAAAAGTATCCTTTCTCAAACATATCTTTTGCGTGTGCCCTGGCTACTTCTTGAAGTTTGCTATCCATAACGAGCTTACTAAGACCTCTGGATGTTCTTTCTTCGTTAACCAAATCCAACATCCTGTTTTCACTCATTTCATCAACTATATTTTTTGTTGATTTGAAGCCAAGATTTGTTGTCTCATCACTTTCCGATTTAACGGTCAGGAATGTCAAAGTATCATTAACTGCTCCCCCGAACTGCCTCTCTAAGTAACTTTCAACGTTTGCCGAGTTTTTGACAAGATTTCCCCCTATTTTTGATGAGGTAATATCATTTCTGGCACTTGTTGATATAGGAAGGACTAAAAAAAGTATAAGAAGGATTGCCGACATCACCACGCCCTTCACAAGTGCCGGTGCCCCTCCGCCAAAACGGTTATATTTAGAGTCTTTAACCTTATCCGGAATCTTTTTGTAGCCGAAGTTTGAGGCAAAGTAGTATATAAGACGGAAAACAAACCAAGCAATAAAAAATCCCACAACTCCGGCAAAAGATATGGGCAGATTAAACTGTGCGCTTATGATTTTCGCTATTTCGGGATAAAACTTAATAGCAAAGATGAAGGATAGGATAAGACCAACTAGATCTATAGTCTGCCTTAAAAAGCCCTGGAAGTACCCCATCACCAGAAAGTAGATAATAAACGCTACAATAACTAAATCAACCCAATTCATATTTTCTAGATTAACATAAGTTTACACTCTTTTGAAAGTGGTTATTTAACAAAAATACACCCACCCCGTTGTCATTCCGGACTTCCTGCCCGACTGAATAGTCGTTCGGGCGGGGATCCGAAATCCATATAGTTTAATTCTGGATCCTAAAGTCGTGCTTCAGGATGACAGGAAAAATTAGAGATTCGTCATTAGGAATTAGCAATTTTAGACTTATAGTCCTCTATTGCGTCATGAAGTGCGCTTGCGGCGAGATTTGAACAGTGCATTTTTATAGGTGGTAGTCCTCCAAGCGCCTCGGCAACTTGTTTGTTACTGATTTCCTCGGCTTCTTCGAGAGTTTTTCCCATAACCATCTCGGTAATCATGCTAGATGTGGCAACGGCAGCACCACAGCCAAAAGTCTGGAACTTTATATCTTCAATGTATTCCTTACCATCTTTATTACCAACTTTGATATACATTTTCATAATATCCCCGCAAGTCGGATTCCCCTTTTCACCTATGCCACTAGCATCCTTAATCTCCCCGACATTCCTCGGGTTCATAAAGTGATCCATTACTTTTTTTGAATACATATCGCTCATACTTACTCCTTATATTAGAAACTTACCGTCTTTCATTATTACTTTGCCATCTACGCTGATAGTTGTTTTCAGTGGTATCATGTCCATATGAATTTCTGAATCCCACTCTGCCCCCGTTCTTGATCCAATCGGAGAACCAACGGCTACGTGTAACCCTGGAAACTTCTCGTCTTGAAGAAGATTGCCGGTTAACTCTTTTATGAACTCATTGATACCTATTCCAAGTTCTCCTGCTCTATCTGCATTTTCATCAGTTTTGATAAGACTTTTAAGACTTTTCACTGCCTCATTGTTTTCTCCACTGATATCAACGACTCTACTATTTTTGAAAGTCACCATTATTGGTTTCTCTAATAGACCAAAGTTCCGGTCTCCATAAACTTGAACTGCAACCTTTCCATTTAGACTTTCAGGCGCTGTAAATATCTCACCGTTTGGAAGGTTCATCCAGTCACCTTTCTTCCAGATAAGTCCGTCCGAAAATGCCCACCTATGTTTGGGGGTAAAAATCACCTGAATATCTGTCCCATAAGGGCAAGTAGCAGTTATCTTTTTTGCTTTCTCCAAAACCTTGTATATTTGAGCTCCTCTTTTATGAACTTTTTGATAATCAACTTGCATACCTGTTTCCATGTGGATTTTTTCAATCCCCAGCATATGAGCATGACGACTTTTTATATTGTCTAATATAAAATCATGTATCGGGTGCCTGAATGTCTGCATCTCAGCTGTCAAAGCTTGTGCCGCAAAGATTGTGACTGTTGGCATAAACTTAAGAAGATCCTCAGGCAACTCCTTTGGGAACTCCTTAAACGGCCTTTTTGCATAATCCTCTAGAACTACCATTCTAGTCTCTTGCGTAATCTTCTTTGCCTCATCAAAAAGAGCCTGACCAATTTCTAGAGTCTCTTTATCAGTCATGATGAAAACCCTGTCTTCAGGCTTGACCGCCAAGCAGTCAACTATGGCATTCGTGGCACCTTTTTGCAGTAAACTAGGCATCTTTAATCTCCCCTACATTCCTCGGATTCATAAAATGGTCCATTACTTTTTTTGAATACATATTGGTCATAATTCTAGTCTCCTTGTTTTGTCATTCCGACCGACTTTCTGAAAAAACGAGCGGAGGAATCCCTTAATCTTTAATTTCTAAATTCTAATATCTAATTTCTAAACAAACCTTCAAGATTCTAAGCTCAAAAATCTTAACCTAACTTTATTAGCTTATTTACCTTCACTACAATCGCACCTTTGGCTAAATATCCTTCGTTTTCAGGCATTTTTTCTACAAATTCTTTCCATTTCCCTTTCATATGATAATCCGCTTCGCCGACTAGTTTATAGCCATGCCAATCTTTATCCCAAACCGCTAAACATACATTATTATTCTTATCTAAATTCTCCTTTGTCTTCTTCATGAAATTATCCGTAATCACAACCTCATCATCGGAAACTACCTTTACATATGCAACACCAATTACATTTGGTTTATTATCTTCGGCTGTCCCAAAGGCTATAGGGTTATTTTCTATCAGATTTTTTACTTCTTCTTCGTTCAAATTAACCATTTTCACTCCTTTTTCAAAAAACTATCGCAATATTTGTTAAATGCTTCATAAAGTTTGTAATTAATTTTCAAATCTTCGTCAAAATCTATATCACTCAAATATTCCTCATTTTTCCCTACGGGTAGCACCTCATAACACTTTAAGGCAATGTCAGTTCTGCCTTTTCCATTCCATTCAGCAATCGGGAATCCAGCTTTTTTAAGTTCGGGATTCCAAGTACAATCAACAGGAATCCATTCACCTCCGTCTTGTGGAATAATTTCTATAAAAGTATGTGAAGATTCGTCTTCGTTCTCAGCTAATTTCTTAATTTCTTCGGGTATGTTTTGCTCACTCCATCGAAAAAGACCAATCCTTTCCCGAGTTTCATAACCCAATGCTCGCAATTCTCCCTCAAGTCTTCTGTTCTTTGTCTCACATTCCCAGTTCTCTTCTTGATCATTCAATGCAATATGATAAGGAATATTTCTTATCTCGTAAAACTTCTCAACCGCTTTTTTAATTGATGGCGTCATTTGCTATTGTTTCTTAAAGTTAGCGTCTAAAGTATCCATAGTTTCTAAAAATTCCTTTTCTATGTCTACATTCAGTTCGTTTGCGATAACTAGTGTTGACCACAAAATATCAGAAAGTTCGTGCGCAATATCTTTGTCTACATTTTTACCTTCACTCTTCCTGATTCCCGCTTTAATTGTAATTAATTTCATAAGCTCACCAACATCAACCACCAAACCTTGAGTCATTTCAACATAATTCCAAGGTTCTCCCGAAACCTTAGTTTCATATTTTTTATATTCCTCTTTGATTTCACTTGCACGCCTATTGATTTCTGAAAATTCCATTTTTACTCCTTTCTCCTTATTTTATCGGGCTCATTCCTCTTAATTTTTCTACTATCTGCGGCAAATCCTTCATCATTTCATCTATATCATCACGCGAATTCATCTTTCCTAGGCTAAATCGGATAGAACCATGCGCTAGCAAGTCATCATACCCCATCGCCATTAGGACATGTGAGGATGCCAGGCTTCCCGATGTGCAGGCCGAACCGCTAGAAGCGGCTATTCCAAGTAAGTCTAGATTGATAAGAATTGATTCGCCTTCTATTTTCTTGAAGATGAATCCGGCAATGTGTGGCAACCTTTTTGAGTCGTCTTTTGGTCCGGTCAAAATCACATCCGGAATCTCTTTTGTAATTCTCCCAACTAAATATTCTCTTAGACTAGAGATTTCTTTGCCTAGATTTTTGACATTTTTCATTGCTTCAACCATTCCCACTATATAAGGCACGTTCTCTGTCCCGGCTCGCCTCTTTCTTTCCTGCGCTCCACCCTGAGCTTGCGGTAAAAACTTAACCCCGTCTTTTACATAGAGAAGTCCGACGCCTTTCGGTCCGTAGAACTTATGTGCCGTAAGTGATAGCATATCTATGCCTAGATCATTCACATCACAACCAAGGTATTGATATGCCTGCACTGCATCCGTGTGAAATATAATCTTGTTTTCCCGTCTATTATTTTTTGCCTTAATTATTTGGCCCAATTCCTTGATAGGTTGTATAGAGCCAACTTCATTATTACCATACATTATAGAAACTATCGCCGTATTTTCCTTGATAGACTCTTCCAATTCTTTTGGATTGACTATACCCTCTTGAGATACTGTCAAATAAGTCACTTCAAAACCGAAGTTCTTTTCCAAATACTCCGCAACATCCAAAACTGAATGATGTTCTATGGAGCTTGTGATAATATGCGGCACCCGCTTGTCATTCCCGCGCAGGCGGGAATCCAGTCCTAAATCCTTATTCAATACTTGTGACCAGTAAAAAGATATGCCCTTCAAAGCCAAATTGTTTGCTTCTGTAGCCCCAGAGGTGAAAATAATCTCTTTCGGGCTTGCTCCAAGTAATCCTGCTACTTCTTCCCGCGCATTTTCCAACGCCGACTTTGCCTCCTGCCCGACTTTATAGATACTGGAAGGATTGCCAAACTTCTCGCTGAAATACGGATTCATTGCATCCAAAACCTCTTTTGAAACCGGCGTAGTCGCCGCATTATCAAAATATATTGTTTTCATAACAAACCGTCCTCAATTAGTTTTGGCACTAATATTTTTTTGATGCTATTTAAAAAATTATAATCATTGCCAAAAAAATCTTCTTTTGTGAACCACTTATGCTCTTCAATCTCATCGTTAATGACTATTTCTCCTTGAAAATCTGCGAGATAACAATAATTCTGGATTGGGTAGAAGATTGTCTCTCTGACGTCATAATAACTAATATAAGGTTCTTTGTCTTTTACATTTATTTTTACACTCATCTCTTCATCAATTTCTCTTTTTAGTGCATCTATATGGGATTCCTCTTTTTCACGTTTACCACCAGGAGTCCAGAAATATCCTGTACCACTCCCTGTTACTAGAAGTAATTTTTTATCTCTAATAATTATTGCCCCAATTCGATCTATATCTCTATATCTATTCATTTTTCCTCGTCTTTTCTAGAAATATCCCCTGTTTAAATCTTCCTCTCTTCTCAGCCCTTTCCTCCATGACTTCCTCAATCTCGCTCATTTCCATGCTTTGTTCCTCGGCCAAAGAACGCAAAACCTCCAAAACATCTGACATTTCTTTTATCGTTTCTTCTCTATCGGTTCCCAATACTTCTAAGAGTTCCCGTACCTCTTCATCTAGCTTTTCGCCTAATAATGGTATTAGCTCTTCTTTTGACAGAATCCTCGTTTCCGAAACCTTTCCGTCTCTCTCTATAATTTCTGGTATTCTATCCCTTACCAACTTGTTATAAACCTCTTCATCTGGATATTTTTTGCTCATTTCTTCCTTTTTATTGTCCCTAGACAAGTTTTGCACTCTGAAACAAAGTCAGACTCTAGATTCATGAGTTTTTTGTAGTCATCATAAGATATAAGAACCCCGACAGGATCAGAGTATCTCAGTACAACCACGCCTTCGCCTTTTCTCAAGCCTTTCAAAATCTTTGAAGCGTCATTTGCCAGCTCATTCGTTGTGATAAACTTTTCACGCATGAATGCTCCTTACTAATTACAAATTTTAAACTAATCTACAAATTACATATTACAAAGGTCCGATCCTTACATCTATCCACTTCACTAAACTAAAGTAGTAAAGTAATGGTATATGTAAAATAAAAGTTACCCTAGATGTAGGGTAACTTTTTCCTTATTCTTTGTCAAGATTTTTACAGGAATTTGAATGTTTGTACTATCTTGTTGTAAATCTCAATGTATGAATCATCGTACCCTACCGGTGGGTTGAACTCAATGTTGATATACCCATCCCCCTTCAAAAACTGAGTGTAAACAGCCACTATTTTTCCATCCTTTTTCGAGATTGTTTTCTTCCCCGTGACACCATTTGCTATTACATCTTCTTGAGTGTTTACGATAGCCGGGTCATCATTGCCACCATGCCCTCCTTCTCCTAGGGCAATCTTGTAGTTTAAGCCGCCTGCAGTTTTTGATATTTTGTAGTCATTTATTGTCCAGTCAGCCGGATATTTCACAGAAAACTTAGGACCGTCAGGACTAAATCCTGTACCCGTATAAGTTTTCATGTCATCGGGTTTCTGCTCAGTAACAAAATCTTTCGAAACCCAACCAGTCTGACCATTATACTCTACCTTATACCAACCATCTTTCTCCTCCAGAACTGTCAGTTTTGTACCATTCGGTATAAGAATCAAAACCTTAGCGTTCTTATCCGGATTTTCGCGCATATTCAGTCCACCGTCAGCCGTAACATACACTTCTTTTTTTGTCTCTTCTTTCTGTGGCTCTTCTGTCTTGGCTGGTGCCGGCTCCTCTTTTGGTTTGTTTGTATTCTTAAAGTAGAGATAACCGCCAAAAGCACCAAGTAGTAGTGCTAAAAGCACTGCTAGAGCTATCAAAATCTTCTTCTTGGAGATTTTTTTACCCTTTTTATCTTTTTTATCTAGAATAATCTCGTTATCTTTCTCTTCTTCGGGTTCTTCCTCTTTTTCTTTTCTTTTTTCCTCAGGTTCAGATTTATCTTTTTTGCTTTTTTTGGAAGATGAATCCTTTGATTCACCAGATTGTTTCTTCTCTTCTCCTTCAACCTCCTCTTCCGGCTCCGTTTTCGATTCTTCTTCAGTTTCCGACTCCTCTTCTTTGGGTTCTTCCTCTTTTGTTTCTTCGGCTTCTTCCTCAGGCTTTTCCTTATCAGCCTTTTCATTCTCTACATAATCATCGTCAAAAATACTGTTGTAGTCTTGTTCTTTTTCGGCTGCCTCCTGTTCCTTTTCTTCATCTACAATATTTTCCCCGGTTTCAACCTCGGGTGCCTCTTCTTCGTTTTTGATTTCTTCTTTAGATTCCTTTGGTTTTTCTTCCACGTTGGATGTGGCATCAGCAACGTTCGACGTTGCTTCGCTTTTTTTGTCTTTCTCTTTCTTTGCCATGATAGATCCTTTGTTTAATCAACTTTATTATATCCTAAAAAGTATTTTAACACCACTTGTCACTTGAGAACTTGATCCGGAATCTGATATAACCCTGGATTCCCGCCTACGCGGGAATGACAGAGGGGCTATATCCTAAAAAAATGTTTTGCGTTAGAAGAAGTTTTTGTATCAACTTCTTCAAAAGATATTCCTTTAATTTCTGCTATTTTTTTGATAATTTCTTTCACCATCCACGGTTCAGCCCTCTTGCCCCGATAAGGAATCGGTGCTAAAAGTGGGCTATCAGTCTCTACCATAATTCTATCTAATGGAATATTTTTGACAACTTCAAGCAAAGTGTCTGCTTTTGGAAAAGTGATAATTCCCGTAAACGATATCATGAACCCTAGATCCATTATTTTCTGAGCAAACTCTTGTGTGCTTGTATAACAGTGAACTACTCCCTTCACTTTTCTGCCTTTCACTATCTCATAAAAGTCATCATCAGAGTCGCGGTTATGAAAAATTAAAGGTAAATTCACTCTCTCGGCAAGATCAATGTGCCTTTCTAGTAACTCTCTTTGATTTTTTCTTGTCTTTTTCAGGTCAGTTCCGGAGTAGGAATAGTCAAGTCCTGTTTCGCCAATAGCTACCACTTGCTTGCTGCTTACTAACTCCTCAATCTCGCCAAGGGACTGTCCCTTGGCATCTTCGGGATGAATCCCTACTGCCGCATAAATATTTTCATTCTTCTCGGCAATACGAACTGCTTCTTTGCTTTCTTTTACGGTTGAACCTGGAATAATGATGTTCTCAATGCCATTTGCAAAAGATTTTTCTATTACTTCATCTAAATCGTTAGTGAAGTTCTGAAAATTTAAGTGTGCGTGTGTATCTATCATACTGACGCCTTGGCAATTTCCTTATGAACACGAATTTCCTTGGATAATTCTTTCTTTTTGGAACTTGTGATTAACATCGAAAGAAGAGTTCCAACAGCGCCGACGGCTATCCCAACAATCAAAGTGGTTTTAATATCAAAAAAATAAGTACAAATCAATAATACCGTGAGACCTAACATACGAAAAATATCAACAGACATTTCCATTTCTACAACATATTCTGTACGAGAATTCTTGTCGGCATGCAGATAGTACTGGGAGAAAAAGGGCACCCAAAGTATTATATGTGAAAGCGATGAAGCCACACCTATAATGTACGCTGAATTCAAACTCGTTACCAAAATCCTCGAAGTAGAAGTAAAAAAATGAACAAGACTCGAAACTCTCAGCACATTTTCTTTTTTATATTTGTCCACTGCCTTACCAATAAATATAGAGAGTGCGATTGTTACAAGAAGAGAAATTGTTGCAATAGACCCTATTCGTGCATAGTTACCAATAATAAAAAAAAGAAGCAGTGGCCAGACAATAGCTATGGCCATCCCCTCCATACTAAGGCCGCCATAAGCTATCATGTCTTTGTAGTTTTCTCTCAATGAGAATCTCTCTATGGCCATAGGCCTCCTTTTTGTAATTTCTTTTTTTCCTAAAAGCGGGATGGCAGCAGCCATAGTGATGACGATAGCAATGATAATGCCGTATTGTACTCCAAAAACTTGAGCGACTATACCCCCCATAATAGGTCCAAGCGCACCAAAACCCTCCATTAAAATAAATAGCTTACCCACCTCTTTCCCGGTAGCTTTTTTATCTTTCGCTTTTGAAAAGTCATCATGATATGCCGGCCAAAAGAGGCTTAGAGATAAAGCAGCGGGTATTGACAAAAGCCAGATAGACCAGTGGTAAATGGGAAGTGTCACAAGCATAACAAGATGTATCAAAAGAACTGGATAGCTCAAACTCATTACGTGCTTTGCACCAAATCGTCCAATAGCCTTTCCGGCCAGATAGTCGCCGAAAAACTGAAAGAGACTTGAGATTATGTAGTATAGGAAGATTGTCCTTAAAGAAAAACCTAGATTGTAAAGATATATGGGAATAAAGATAGCAATTAGTGACAAACCAAAAGTCCGAAGAGTCATCGAAACATACATTTCATTTAACTCTTTATTCTGCCTGCCATGATGCATATGATGCGCATGCATAAAGTTGTTCATTCTACCCTCTCAAGATCTGTTATTTTTCTAACCGCGGAAAAAGCGGTTCTGGTTTCAGTGTTTTAAGTTGATCTTTCATTTTTTCTGAAGTCTCAGGCATATATGGATAGATATTTTTTGCTATGGAATTTAAGATCCAGTAAATCTCGTTTAATAATTTATCAAGTTCTTCCTTTTTGTTTTCCTTTGCTAATTGCCAAGGTTTTTCTTCATCAATTCTCTCATTTCCAACATCGATGATTTGCCTGATAGTATTGAGAGCATTGTGAAAATCCAATTTTTCAGTAAGGTCGGCTACCCTTGTTCCTAATATATCATTTTCTATTTTAGTCGGTTTTACATTATACTTATTAATCATAACTAAAGTTCGGTTTAGAAGATTCCCTATTCCATTGGCCAACTCTTTTTCATATCTTAAAGCAATTTTTTCTTCCGAAATGTCGCCATCTTCACCAAATGGAAATTCACGAAGTATCGCATAACGGACAGCATCGGCGCCAAACTTCTCTACTAACGCAATCGGATCCAGAACATTGCCGACTGTTTTGCTCATCTTGTGCCCACCGATAGTAAAGAAACCATGAGCAAAGACTTCCTTCGGAAGTTTCTCGCCAATTGTCAGCAGCATTGCAGGCCAAATAACCGCATGGAACCAGAGTATATCTTTACCAATTAAATGGAGATCTGCAGGCCAAGTTGGTCCGTTTTTATAAATCTTTGTTGCTGAGTAGTAGTTTATAAGCGCATCAACCCAGACATAAACGGTCTGCTTCTCATCTCCCGGAAACTTTACCCCCCACTCTACTGATTCTCGAGATATGCTTACATCTTCAAGCCCTGCCTTTATTTTGCCAAGAACCTCATTCTTCCTTGCTACCGGCGAGACCTTGAACTCGTCAGATTTAATTAAGTTATAGAGGTCCTTTTCTTTTGCAATTTTACTAAGTAGAAAAAAGTAGTTCTCCTCCGACTGAACTATGGGCACTGTTTTGTGGTCGGGGCATTTACCCTCAACCAAGTCGCCTTTCGTTAAGAATTTCTCACAACCTACACAGTAAAGCCCCTCATATTTTCTTTTTTCGATATATCCAGCTTCTTTCAGCTTCGATATGATATCCTGTACAATCTTTTCATGCTCAGGGTTTGTCGTGCGAAAGAATTTATTATATTCAACATTTAAAACCTTACAAACATTCTCAAATATCGGAGCTAGACCATCAACAAAATCTTGGGGTGATTTACCTGCTTCCTTGGCCGCTTCGGCAATCTTTGCCCCATGTTCATCGGTACCGGTAAGGAAAAAAACGTCATCGCCATTTAGCTTGTGGTATCGGGAAAGCACGTCTGCAGCAATAGAAGTATAAGCGTGCCCAAGATGTGGCACGTCGTTGACGTAATATATTGGTGTGGTTATGTAGTATTTAGACATATTCGTATTTTAGTATATTTTGGAGGTCTTTTTCCACTTGTTCCGGGGATTTAAACCAAATCGCATGCATCCCAATCCTCCTCGCCCCTTCTACAAACTTTTCTTTATCATCAATGAGCACTGCTTCTTCCGGCTCAACCCCCAGCTCTTTTAGAACGTGAGCAAAGATTGCTTTGTCAGGTTTCATCATCTTGAGTTTTGAAGAGACAAAGATATTTTCACCAAATATTTTTTCAAACCCACAGTTTTTATGGCATTCATCAAATACTATCCCTGCATTAGCTAAAATAGCAACTTTGAAATGTTTAGATAGTTCACTTGCAAGATTTCTTACTTCTTGTTTTGGTTCGTAGCAACAAGTGTAGAATCTTTTGAATTCTTCCAAGTTTCTTTTTGCTCTAGTATATCTTATTATATTCTCCAAAAACTCATCCGTAGTAAGCTCTCCGAGATCAAAAAAAGGTGTTAACCTCCCCATCACAGTTACTACTACTTCTTCAGGAACACTTAAAAAAGCGGCTATTTTACTGTAGCCGACCTCACTGTTACTCCTTGTTAAGACACCGTGATTATCAAAAATAACGGCCTTGATATTTTTTTCTTTAACTTCTATTTCGGACATAATCATATTGTAGTATACTTTCGAGGTCTTTTTCTACCTGTTTAAGATTTTTGAACAAAATAGGGTGCATACCGATACGCTCTGCTGTATCAATATTTTCCTGTTTATCATCAATGAAAACCACCTCTTCAGGCTTTCTTCCAATTTTTTCTAATGTATGGAAATAGATGTCCTCCTCTGGCTTCACCATCCTCAAATCAGCTGAAATAAAAATCTTGTCCTTATCAAATATTTCTTCCATTTTCCATTTCTTATTGAAATACTTAAAATCTTCACCAAAGTTTGTAAGCAGAACAAGTTCAAAATCTTTTTTTAATTTCTTGGCAAACCCCCTAACATCTTCCCTCGGCATATATCCTTTATGATACTCATCTCTAAGCCTCTCTATATCCTTGTCAGGGCAACCCAACCTATCTATGCATAATTTTAAAAAATCTTGGGTTGATACCTCCCCTTTATCTACCTTGATAGCCCCTTCTTCCCAAACGGGAACAAAATCTTCTTCTTTAACTCCCAGGTACTTGATCATTCCATCAACTCCTCCAGTCCAGCTACTATCCGACAAAACCCCATTGTTATCAAAAATAATTGTTTTTATCATTTCTTTCCTTCTATTACGACTACAAACTCACCCTTTTCTTTAACCTTAACTTCAACTTCACCCGGTTTTCCTCTATATATTTCCTCAAATTTCTTAGTCAGTTCCCGTGTCACACATATCTCTCTATCCGGAATGGTTTCACCCAATTCTCTGAGTAACTTTTTTATTCGATGGACTGATTCATACAAAACAACTGTTCTTTTTTCACTTTCAATTTCTTTCAGCTTGGTCTGCCTTCCTTTCTTGTGTGGAAGAAATCCTATGAATACAAACTCTGATGTATCAAATCCGCTTATTGATAGTGCAGGAGTAAATGCTGTGGGTCCAGGTATGGGAGTAACTTCAATACCGGCTTTAAGCACCTCAGATATCAACTTACTTCCCGGATCAGAGATTCCCGGCGTTCCCGCATCGGTAACAAGCGCTACATCTTCCCCATTTTCCAAGGAATTAATAATTTGTGCCGATTTAGCCTCCCCTGAGTGCTGGTGATAGCTAACCAACCTGCTGTTAATATCATACTTAGCAAGCAATATCTTTGTATGTCTTGTGTCCTCACAAGCAATAATATCAACCTTTTTGAGAATCTCAAGTGCTCTTAAGGTAATATCATCTAGATTTCCTATTGGTGTTGAAACTACATATAGCATTATCTAACCTCAAACTCCTTAAACTCACCTTTGTACTGCTCTTCGGATACCTCTACTTTATCGACTTCGGCCATAGGAGAGCCTTCTCTTGCCCACTTAACAAACTCTTGAAGTGCTGACGTCTCGCCTTCTATAACCATTGAGACGCTATTGTCAGACTCATTCTGAGCCCAACCAGTAACTCTGGTGTTATCTGCAACTATCTTTGCACTGAAACGATAGAAAACACCCTGAACATCACCAATCACTTTTATCCGTAGTCTTTTCATGGATATCTCCAATTTTTAAATACTTCGTAAATACAAGATAGATTCTTCGCCAGTCATCAAGAGTCAGTCTTTCTGCTCTCAGCATCGGTTCTACCTCCGCACCTTTTAGGAGTTTTTCAGCCAGCTCTTTTTCGATACCCAAACCCCCCGACATAGAGTTGGAAAGCATTTTTCTTTTCTCACCGAAACCAGCCTTCACCAACCGGAAGAACACTTTAGTATCCACATCTTCAAAAAGAGGTTCTTTAAACACTTTTATTTTTAAAATTGCAGAGTATACCTTTGGTGAAGGGAAAAATGATAGAGGTGAGACAAGCTCCTTTATCTCGGGTTGGCCATAAAACTGTACTGCTACTGCCAAAACGCTCATTCGTCCCGGTTTAGCGCAAATACGTTCGGCTACCTCGCGTTGTATTAAAACAGTTATAGTCTCTGGTTTGTTTTTTTCTTCTAAAAATTTCTTTATTATATGTGAAGTTATATAGTAAGGCAGATTTGCAACAACCTTATATTTGCCAATGCCTTTGGGATCAAAATCTCTAATGTCTCCTCTGACAATCTTCAGATTTGGATACTTGATACATGTAGTCGAAAGTATCTCGGCAATCTTAGGGTCAATCTCTATCGCATGTACCTTTTTGGCTCTTTTTGCTAACTCTTTAGTCATAATGCCGATACCCGGTCCAACCTCAACCACTACATCATTTTTACCCAAATCTGCAGTTTCTATCATCTTTTCCAAAACATTTTTGTCAGTCAAAAAATGCTGCCCCAGATCTTTGTTTGGCCAGGCACCATAAGTCCGAAGTAGTTTTTTTAGTTCTAATATATTGGTTAAATCCAATGGTTTCCTTCTAGATTACCTGCCCATTATAGCTGAATTTACCCTATATAGCTACCATAACCACACTTGCACTGTTCAATAATCAAATATCAAGTAACAATGATCAGTCAAATCCCAATTTCTAGAATGAAGAACAATCACTACACTAATATGTATTAGTGTAGTGGTTATTGTCCCCCTCTTGTCATTCTGAGGAACCGAAGAATCTCCGTTCAAATTGTCCAGGATGAGAAACCTCTTGGACACTGATTGGTCAAAAAAGGTACACTGGA
>ERZ1292625.113-Hain-H41-01um-R1-113-length-132313-cov-12_pt6 | contig 31662 bp, 37 predicted proteins | sample MGYA00564400_ERZ1292625 | MGnify/ENA primary metagenome ERZ1292625 (study PRJEB36523, sample SAMEA6512639) | groundwater metagenome | collected 2019-01-08 | study: AquaDiva: Metagenomics assemblies of 32 groundwater samples
CTTCATAATCTGCGATTTGTGTTCTTCATAATCTGCGATTTGTGTTCTTCATAATCTGCGATTTGTGTTCTTCATAATTCACAATCTAAAATTTATAATTTATGATTTTTTTATAGTGTTGGTTTAAATTCTCCCAATGTTTTTAAACTAAACTTACCCCCAACATCACAATGTATAGTCATTAATCTTTTTGATACTTTACTATATATTTTAGGATAATAATGCTTCAATAATTCGCGATAAGTTTCAATATAAGTTTCAAGTTTTCCATGTATTTTAACAGATTTCCCAGATAAACTAATAGGACTACCGATAGTATATCCAGTTTTAATATTAAATGTTATCGGTTTTCGATTTTTATAAAATATAAATTTATATAAATCTGTTAATATTTTTTTATCCCAACTTGTGCAACCGATCACATAAACCACAGTGATATGAAATTTTCTATTTTTTAACATTAAATAAAAATTATTTCCAGTCTGCATTATATTTTTGCATATATTAAAATTGAATTTATTTTATATATAATTAATAAAAATATATGATAAATAATCAAAATAAATTCATAGGAGAATATAGTGAAATGGATAAAAAATTATCAACGAAATATATGATAAAACAAAATATGAATAATACTGCAAATATAGTTGATGATAAGTCTATTGTTGATAAGTCTATTGTTGATGAGAAACATAAGTTATATTGTGATTTGAGAACTATCACATTTATTGGGACGGATTACAGCGTAGAGTTACCAATAGTTTTATTATCAGGTGTGGAATATTGGTATAATTTTGCGCAATTTAATAAAAATAAACTTTATTATAAGACAAATTTATCAAGAAAAATATTATTGCTGTATATTAACACAATTACACCAGATGAAATAATAGTACGCTGTATTTGTGATAATGATTCAGATTGCAAAGATTGTTTTCCAGATAAATGTATAAAATTACAAATACAAGATTTATACATACTACAAATAATTTCATTATTTGAATTTGCACATGAAACGCAAGATGAAACTTGTATGCGGTATTGTCTTGAATATTTTTACTTTGATAAAGCAGACGTCTTGATACCAAATTCCAGATTTACCGTGGTAAATTGTGGTTATATAATACAAAAAACACAAAAACCTTCATATTTTACTTATGATATACACCAACAGATCACATCAATAGAGTTACCAGATATAAAGGAAAAAATAAATATAAAAGTGGATTTATTAGATACGGATGGTGAATTAGTTCTCATCGATATGAATATCATTCATAAATTAATGAAATTATGTGATACATATAATATTACGTATGAACCATTATTACAAACAATAGGATTTTATTTATCGTTAGATGGTGATACAGACATTACAACAAAATGTTTAATTTCATATTTAAAATAATTTTTTTGTTTTAAAAAATGAAATAATAATAAATTAAAAAGATGACAGAAGCGAAAACAAGCGAAGTAAATAATTCCAATTATTGCGATTTGCGAATTATATCATTTATAGGTTCCAATTATAAAATTAATATGCCAGTTGTATTATTATCTGGTGAGGAATATTGGGGAAAATTTACAGATTTTAATAAAGCAGAAAATCTTATATACTGCACAACATTATCGAAAAAATTATTAGTGTTTATTATACATAGAGTTACCCCATATAATATTATTGCCAATTGTTGTTGTGACTACAATGAAGATGAACATTTGGATGAATGTAAAAATGAAGAAGAATATTCAAGCAAACTTGCCATTGTAAATTTAACAATACACGAAATAATAGATATATTTAAATTCGCGCACGAAACCCAAAATGAAACGTGTATGCAGTTATGTCTTTCATATTTTAACTTTGATTATAATTCATATTATATTCCGCATTCAAATTTTAATGTATTCGGTAATGGAATTTTTATATCAACCGATGGTAAAAAATTATACAGTAAATACGATCCAACAGGAGATAAATATACACCAATAACAATCGATGATATACGTGCGGATTTAAATAACAATTCCTTAGATACACCAAATCATATTAATATGGAAACTATATATACACTTATGAAATTATGCGAAGTTTATTCGATAGAATACAAACCATTATTACAGACCATAGGATTTTATTTAGAATTAAATAATAAATTACAGATTGAGACAAAATGTATATTACATTATACTGATATGAATAAAAAATTGAAATAATAATATCAATTATATTAAATTGAGTTAATTGAGTAAATTAAGTAAATTAAATAAAATGAGTGATAAAATAAAGAATATGGTGAAAGATAATACGAAAAAGATGAAAAATAATATAAAAAAAATAAAAAATAAAATGAAAAAAATGAAAAATAAAGTAAAAAAAATAAATGGCAAATTGGACGAAAATAAATTAAGTGAAAGCAACTTAAATGAAAGCAAATTAAGCGGAAGCAAATTAAGCGAGAATAAATTAAATGGAAGTAAATTAGACGAAAAACAAGATATGTCAAGTGATGTAAAAATTGAACGATTTGTTTATTGTTATACTGAAACTATGACTTTTGTGGGTTCTAATTATACTTTTATATTACCGATATGTTTAATACTGCATATAGATTATTGGTGGAAATTTAAATCATTTAATTATAATAACTTAGTATATAAAACATCATTATCAAAAAAATTATTATCGTGTTATTTAAATATTACACTCACAATTACAATTAATTGTAATTGTCTCGAATATTGTAAAAATAAAAAATATTCTAATGAAAATAATCCCTGCCAAAGACAACAAATATACAAAAATTCTATAATTGAAAATCTTACATTTTTAGAAGTATTGGATATATTTAAATTTGCACATGAAACGCAGACAGAAAAATGTATCAAAAAATGCCTCAGTTATTTTGATTTTGACATTGCAGTTGTCATACCAAAATCTATATTCGTAATGAATAATAATGGGCATATGAAGTCTTATAGAAATCCCATCACATATTATAAATACGATTCCATAGAAAAAAAACAAATACAAACAACGCTCGATGAAATACGGACAGAAATAATGGATATTGAAAATACTAATATAAATATGGATACTATTAATATGCTTATAGAATTTTCTAAATTATATTCTATCGAGCACATATCAGTATTACAAACCATAGGATTTTATTTAGATTTATATGATAAAGTTTCATTTGAATCAAAATGTTTGGTAGCATATTCGAAGATATAATAAAAAAAATCGTTCTTGTTTTTTTGTTTTGTTTTCTGTTTTGTAGTTTTTGTTTTGTTTTCTGTTTTTTCTGTTTTTCTGTTTTTTTTTGTTTTCTGCTTTGTTTTCGTAGTTTTGTGTTTTCAATAACTCCTCGTTCTTAATGTTCCCATTTCGCGGTGAAAGTGCCAATGTTTTTCATTTCATATCTTCCGCCAACATTGTAATAAATGCGCGCATCTTTGGACATCTTCTGATAGATGTCGAAATGCTCCTCAATGGTAGTACGAAATATTGTAACAAATTCCGCAAGTGCGCCATTTATTCCTATCAACTTTCCCAGTCCTGATTGTTCCAAAGGTTTTCCAACAGAATAACCACTGCCTTCTCTGAACACGGCGGATTCTCCATTGCTGAAAAACAGTTTGTTATGAACTGCTTTTATAACCGCAATCTCCTTTTCAGTAACTTGATGGAATTGTCCAAGAGTGATATGGAAATCCAAATTCGTCCAGATGTCAATTTTGAAGTCTCTTGTTGGTTTTGCCGGTTGTTGAACTGGAACCACGATGTTTCGCGATTTGTATCTAATCTGTTTCAGTTGGACTTCTGGTTCTCGCTCCAAATTGATTTTTGGAATTGGCTCTTGTTGCACCTTCTTCACCTTAACCAGAGGAGACTCAAATTCCATACCAGCTCTTTCATTGGCGTTGTGTTTGGACTCATATATGTCGCTTCTTTCATTGTAATCGTGTTTGGACTCATACAGATTGCCAACATAGCGGATACAACCAGCAACGGTATTTTTGGATTCCGCCATAGATGCTTCCATTGCCATCAAAAGTTCCATATTCTCATCGCCACCAACTAAGTAATCCTCTGGATTGTAAGGGTTAGCATTGTAAGTGTAGGCACTTGCTCCGTGTCGTTGATTGCTCATCATTTTCAAGAATTGATTTCAATTTGTCTCTTTGAATATCGTTAGTTGTTCTTTTGCGTTCTAATTTGTCGCTTTGAATATCGATAGTTGTTCTTTTGTGTTCTAATTTGTCGATATTAATTCACATAGCAATACAAAAATCAATTTTTTAAATTCAATTTTTTATTAAAAAAAAATCAAATAATTTTACTACTGAGAACGTAATTTATGATCAGAATGCACCATCGTATGGATTTTCTTCATCTTCTTTTTGTTTGCTATATTCCGTAGTATCACTCTCAAAGAAACTTGTTTTATTCATTAGGCATATTCTATCCATAAATGGAAATGGTTGCGTCGCATTATATATCTCATCATATCCTAATTGCTTAGTTAATCTATTTGCTACGAATTTTATATATTCTATCATTGATTCCGAGTTCATATTCAATAATTTACAGGGTAATGCGTGATTTATAAATTCTAATTCTATACCGACTGCTTCTGTCATTATTTCTTTAAATGTCCAATAAGAGGGTTTGCATTTTATATATTTTCTGAATAATAAACATGCAAAGTCCGTATGTAGTCCTTCGTCGCGTGCTATGAATTCATTTCCCTTTGCAAGACCAGGCATTTTACCTTGCTCTTTCAACCAGAAGATACAGCAAAAAGCACCACTGAAAAATACACCTTCAAATATGGCAAACGCTATAATACGTTCTCCAAGAGTAGCAGTTTTACTTTCGATCCATTTTTTTGCCCAGCACGCTTTACGTTTAATACAAGGTATAGATATAATGGCATTTCTTAATTTATCACGTTTTACTGGTTCTTTAATATATGTCGTTATCATTTTTGAATAAACCTCAGATTGCCCTGTGTATATACCATTAAATATTCCGCTATGTGATATTGGTTCATTGAAACAATAAGTTAGGCAATTTTCGTTATATACTTTACTTATAATTTTTAGTTCTTTCATCATAGCATATTGTTCTGGGTCATCTGCTACTGATAAATTTGTAGTGAAACCCATATCTTCTAATATGAATAATATTTTTTTCGTGAAATTTATATATATACTGCTAAAATTATTTTGTATCGGTAAATTGTAGATACCAAATAAATTAAAGAATAATTGAAATCTTTGCAATATATGGAGTTCGTATGTTATTAAAACCTGCCTACTAATAATATGGCGAATACCGGATTGTATATTTTGTCGCTTAGCATATGCGAATATAGGAGACCCACAATACGCGGAAATAAAACCCGCAAACCAATCTAATCTACTTTGCAAATTATGTCTTATTGGTATGTCATCTACATCAGGATTTTTATTACGAGCAAATCTAATTCCTAATTTTCTCGCATTAAATAATTCGCAGTCGCCTTGCACAACCGGCATATTACAAATTGATAAATAATCTCCAATTTTGAGATATTTTGTTTCTTTGCGTGTGCCATCTAACATTATCCATTTATGACCAGATGTGCAATTTAAATATCCACCATTTGATAATCTAACAGTATAACATTCTACGGGTTCTGTGCTTGTTTGTCTGATAACTACATTGGACATTTTATTACCATTCCAAATTTGGACTTCTTTATCTTTAAGTTCCACAATTGGAAAATAACCACCACTTGTTAATATCTGTGTATCCGCGGAAACACAATGTATATTTTCCATCATCTGCTGAAATGAATAAAACATTCTCGCTTCTAATATTTTAATATCTCTCAGGAAATTAAGAGATAAATTTTCATTTACAATCAGATCACTCGTTGCAAAGAATGCGAGAATATTTTCGACAAAATATTGTTCATTCGGAGTAAGACTTGAAAAGTCGTCTTTATCTAATTTAACTTCGTGTTCATCCCAAAAGGCACTTTTATGAGTTTTATACATATCGAACATATCGTCGTATAATATCGGTTCTATTGTAAATCTATTTTCATCTATCAATAACGGTTCCTTTATATCCGCGATATCTACATTATTCACTGATACATCATTCAGTAGTTTATTTTCATTAGCGATCTGTTTTATAATTTGTAAATCATCTGCAGTTATTTTATTTTCTGATTTATTTTCTAATTTATTTTCTGATTTAATTTTTAATGGCGATTTTATTTCTTTCTGCTTAATATCTGTGTTATTCGCATTGCTTGTATTATCTATATGAGGTTTTTTTATAATTTCTAAATAATCTGTATCTTCTGAATTTATGTCATCTGTTAATTTTCTTTTATTACTATTCATCGTGGTTTATAATAACAATAATCTTATTTTCAAATTTTAATTACCATTCGATTATAACTAAACCCTGAGCACCAGATGCGCCATTAAATTTTGTGAATGCAGAACCATACCCACCCCTATTACCACCACCACCACCTGCACCATATCCAATTGCAATAGAATTCATAGAATAATATTGTTGATAAATTATTAAACTACCATTTTGAAAATAATTACTTCCTCCATAAAATCCAAATATACTTCCACCACCATATGAATATCTTCCGTGATTAAATCCAGTTGCACCTTGTAAAGTTCCAGTACCACTAATACCACCCTCGCCACTTTTACATTTTATGTTACCACCAAGTCCATAAATTCCGCGAGAACCACCATATGCTAACCATATATTTACACCATTGAGACTAATTTTACTATCACCTCCATTTGTATTAATACTATTGGTCTCCCCAATGCCGGCACTACCTACGATTACTGTATATTTTGTTTCTGGTATTACCGTGATTGGAATTTTGATACTCCATCCACCAGAACCACCACCCGCACCTAATTGCCATCCAATAACTGTGTCATCTGACATGGTAGAAAGTCCTGAGGAACCACCACCACCACCACCGCAACCAGATACGTATATGGTTGTTATACCAGCAGGTGATGTCCAATATCCATCAGATGTAAATCTTTGCATTTTACACATTCCTGTTATATTAGATCCGTTTGCATTATCAGGAGTTTCATCCATTTTATATTTTATATCAATAAATTTCATTAAAAATTTATTTACCATTCAATGATAATTAAACCTGACCCACCAGAACCACCATTTACAGTCTCAACAGTCGGTGCTAATCTATAAAAACCACCACCACCACCAGAACCATAACCGGTAGCATTAGTGCAGGCAGAAGATGTATTTGCAGTATCTGATAATCCACCAGAACCAAAAGGACATCCACCACCGTACCCACCAACCACAGTTTCTGGAGATGATCCATTATCGGGATGTGTCCATACTACCGGTTTATTACCTGCAAATGTTCCAACGCCAGCAGGTGGTTTAGTTCCATGTGTTCCATTTGCAGTATTTGTTGCATTTGAACCCGCAATACCACCATATGCTAACCATACATCTGTTCCATCGAGACTAATTTTACTATCACCACCTGTAGTTGAACTAATCGCGCCATTTGCACCAACGCCAGCAGAACCAATACTAACTGTATATATTTTATTTTCAACTACTTGTATTTCTTCTTTGATACTCCATCCTGCACTTGAACCACATCCACCAAAAAAACCTGATATATACACATAACAGTCGCCACCATTCACACTACTAAAACCTTTACCACCCCCACCACCTCCACCACATCCAGAAACAAATATACTCGTGATGTTATTTGGACAAGTCCATGTTCCACTAACAACAAATCTACTAAAATACATTGCATTTAATACTGGATTTGAATTTAATTCTAATGTTTCATTCGACATTATATTTAATATTTTTTTTTACCATTCTATAATTATTAATCCACTTGAACCATTACCACCTATGTTAAATCCGGAAGATATAAAATTACCACCGGAACCACCCGCACCATATCCAGATGCATTTTCACCACTTGTATCACCATAAAGAGTTATACCACCAGACCCAAATAAACTATTCGCACCAGAACTGATGAAAATGAAATTAGGAGATGCATCATCTACATTACTATATGATATTATTTCTGGATATCCAACAGATTCAGTTATAGTCGCCCCACCATAAGAAAATTGAAATCCTCTATTTGTTCCAGTTGATGGCATACCAGGTGCTCCCAGTATAAATGCAGAATTTGCATTTGTTGTTCCACCAGCACCACCACCATTTGCAATCCACACGCTACCAACGCTACTCGATGTTCCATCTGTTGCACTAGTTGCTAAATTTAATGCACCAGTTCCACCTACACCTATGGTTATTGTATATTTTGTTTCCGGTACTACTGTAATTGGGGTTTTGATACTCCACCCACCGGAACCACCACCTCCACCGCGATTAAGTAATGAATTATTAGTCCCACCACCCCCACCACCACCACCAACGCCAGTAATATAAACACTGGTTACACCTGCGGGAGCAGTCCATGTAGAATTCGACGTAAATCTTGCCATTCTTCGTATTGCAGTGGTGATAGGACTAATCGGCAATGTTATATTTTCCATCATTTATATTTAGAATACCACATATTTTAAAAAATGAAAATACTTTAAAATATTAACTGACAATAATTATAATGGATCACTTTATAGATTTTTTGGAAGAAATAAAATGTACTGAACAAGACGAGCAAACTATTATTAAATTTAAAGAAAAATTAAATGAACCAATCGCCGACCATATACAACATCTCAAACAATATAAATTTAATAAATTATGGTTTTTAAAACTTGATGATATTTTGATTGATTTAGGATATCGCGCATTAGATAAAGATATTCAATATATTAGGAAAGAATTAAAAAAATTAATTTACAATACTCATGTTAATAAAATTATCAAAAAGTATAATGAGATTAAAAAAACAAATATTAAGTCCCTTAATATCCAATCTAATTGCGGAATTTATGGATTTATGGATATAATTGAAATAACAGAATATCAAATTAGAAATATTGATAATGTTGATATGTGGTTGTTTTCGCAAAATGAAGCAGATATCGCAGTTAAATTTTTGATTGAACATCCTGTTTTAATTAATTGGTATGGTTTCTCATATAATAAAAATAATTTAGCAATTAAGTATATGCTTAAAAAAATTAAACGAATTAATTGGAATGAATTTTCAAAAAATGAAGCAGACATCGCAGTGAAATATCTGATTAAACATCCTAATTTAATTAGTTGGGAATGGTTTTCGCAAAATACAAACGATATTGCAGTCCATTATTGTATTAAAAATCTCGATAAAATAGATTGGTATTCTTTTTCACAGAATGAATCAGATATCGCAGTTCATTATTTGATTGAACATCCAGATAAAATAAGTTGGACACAATTTTCATCAAATGCAAATGATAATGCTGTTGGTTATTCGATTAAATATCCGGATAATATCATATGGAAATTATTTTCAATCAATATATCAGATATCGCAGTAAAATATTTGATTGAACATCCAGATAAAATTGATTGGAATACATTTCATATAAATCGCAATAATATTGTGGATGAATATTTAATTAAAAATACAGATAAAATGCTTTGTGTTGAAACAGAATATTATATATCACGTATAAATAAAAAAAAACACACTATGGAATATTTATTAGATACTCAAAATGTAAAAAATGCAAATGTGGTGTATTATATATGTTTAAAATTAAAACAATGGAAAATAGATAAATTTAATGAATTAAATTGGTTTCCAAGTAGTAAAATGATATTGTAATTTTGACAAAATTATATTCGGTAAATTACATTTCGAGAACTACATTTCGCAAACTACATTTCGCAAACTACATCGTATAATATGAATAATTATATATCGTCCAAAATTTACATACTTTATAAAAAAATTTCAACGTTAAATTTGGTAATGGTATCCACGTATAATTTGAACTACATAACCCATCTTCTTTTTTAATCGAAATACCAATATCGGGGTCGTAATAAGTGCCGACTGGTAATTTACAACCGTCTATATTTGTATAATCCATACTCCACTCCATATATCGATAGAATAAATAAATAAGTAATATAATTGTTAAAATTATAGTGAAAGTAATAATGATAATGGATAAAAAATCTGGCATATATTATAATGGATAAAAAATTAGACTATACTAATCAAGGAACTTTATTTACGTCATTAGGTAGAATGGTTGAGGAAATGTGTGTGGATTATATGATTGTTTGCCGTAGATTAGATAAACTTGAATTAAATATAATATCGATTATAGAAAAAATTAATCAATTAGAAATGAAAAACAATACATATAATAACACGAGTATAGATAATACAAATATAAACAGCACTGATATAAACAACGCGAATATAAATAACACGAATATAGGTAAATAACACGAATATAGGTAAATAAAAATTGATTTTTATATAACTAATATAAAAAACATTAAATATTACAATGTCGCAAAATATAACAGAAATGAAAAATATAACAGAAATGAAAAATATAAATAGTAATGTAGGCAATGTAGAATATGTAGATAATATGGATACTAAATCATTTACAGATGATAATAAATCATTTGTTACCGCTGATGATAAATCGCTCATTGATAATAAATCCCCGCATAGTGATGATGCACTGAATATAGATATTGGTTTAGACACCTGTACTGATACTGATGCGAATATCAGTAATTCAAATCAAAAAAAACAAGATGTATATCATCTTTATATAATATCCGCAATTACATTGGCATGTTTGTCAGCATTTATATTATTCATAACATTAGAAATTTATTTTTCAACTTGGTATTATAAATTATTCATAATTCTCAGTCTTGTATTGTTAAACACTTCCATCACAAGTTTTTACGAATATTTTTCTAAACGCGAATATACCCTGCATGCAATATCATGTATTACATTACAAATTTTCATAGGTTTATTAATTACTTCTATTTATTTGATATTATTTATTAATTCAATAATAGGACTTTGTTTATTATTCTTATCGATGCTTGTATGTATGATTTACATTCATCGCGTTAAATGATTTTATTTTTTCTAAATTTGAATTATGTTTATTAATATATTAAGATTAATTTTAAATATGAATAATATAGAAAAAAAACATAAATTAGGTCAATATTTTACAACTGATTTAAAACTTAAAGAAAAAATATATGAATTTATATATAATAATCCTGCATGTATTTTAGAACCATGTATTGGATGTGGTAATTTGATTAGTTATATCAAAAATCATAATTCTAATATTGTATTTGATATGTATGAAATAGATGATACTATTACACCAAACATCGATATCAATAAATTAGATGTTAAATATGAAGATTTTTTAATATCCGGTATCACAAAATTATATAAAACTATTATAGGTAATCCTCCATTTGTCCGAACTAAAAATGGTAATTTATATATTGATTTTATACATAAATGTTATAATTTATTAGATATTAATGGTGAATTAATATTTATAATACCATATGACTTTTTTAAATTAACATGTGCGTCTGATTTACTTTCTATTATGATGTCTGAGGGAACATTTACACATATATATCATCCTAAAAATGAAAAATTATTTATTGATGCATCTATCGATGTGCTTGTATTTAGATACTGTAAAAATAAATTATTAGAAAAAAAAGTATTATATAATAATGAGCAATTATATATATTTAATAGTAATGGTTTAATTATATTTAGTGAATATAATATATCAAATAATAGTATAATAAGCAATTATTTTGATGTTTATGTTGGACTTGTTAGTGGTAAAGAAGAAGTTTTTAAAAATATTCAATTTGGTAATATTGATATTTTAACTAAAAAAAATAAAATAGAAAAATATATACATATAAATAATTTTCCATCTGGAAACGAAGATTTAGATAATTATTTATTATCAAATAAAGAACAATTAATATCTCGCCGTATGAGAAAATTTAATGATAATAATTGGTTTGAGTGGGGTGCATTAAGAAATTTCTACCAAATGAATAAATTTAATGATACAGATTGTATCTATTTATACAGTTTAACACGTAATGAAGAAATCGCATTTAAAGGAAAAATATGTTATTTTGGTGGAAATTTAATTATGATGAAACCCAAACAAAATTGCAATTTAGATAATGTTGTATGTTATTTAAATAGTGATAAATTTAAACAAAATTTTATCACATCTGGTAGATTTAAAATTGGACATAGACAAATTTGTAATTCGTATATACCACCAAATATGTGTTTTAATAAACGAACATATAATAATGTAGTAGATACTAAAATAGATACATTCATAATACGCAACAATCTTGGAGTGTAAAATTTATCGACAATATGAATAAATTACACATTGATTAAAATTGATTTTTTAAAAGTATAAATAGTAATTAAAATGGAAACTGATAACATGCAAATTCATATACAAATAAAAAAACCATTATTTTACGCGTTATGTATTTCATTTATATTAATAACAATAATATCTATGATATATAGTATATCTACATTGTTAGTATTTTTAGAAATTATATCGCCAGATATATATTTTATGTCGTGTATTTTGCTTATTATTTTATTATTACTTGCAAATATTACAGTTGAAATATATAGATATAATAATATAAAACCAAATCTGGATATTGAAAATCCTAATATTGAAAATTCCAACTATGATAAAACCGAATAATTATGATAAATAGAATAATTATAATAATTGCTCCGTTGGTTTTTGTGATATACCCCTTGGTATATTATGTGGTCGATACAGATCTAATATAAGTAATCGTGTTTTATTTTTTTTATGTTTATTAAAAACATAATTTGGGCGACTATAATCAAGTATTATCCATTCTGCCTGTTTAAATAATTTATTTTCCCCATCTGTATTAATTCCTGATTTTAAATTTCCCGATACCTCAATTGGTAATATACATCGCAATGTATCATTTGCAAAATTATCAGATCCTTGATGAAGACTTGTTTTTGTCCTTGGTGATAAAATACTTATGAATATATTTTTTATATCTGGGATACATCTCAGCAGATTATAAGTATGTGGGAAATTTGCATACGACAAGTTGTGTAATCTACCATCGTAATAAAATAAAAATACATCACTATTATCAGTAGTAATTAATTCCCTTTTTATGATTTTAAAATTTTCCTCGTCTAATAAAATAGATAATTCTGGATATATATTCCAGTCAAAATAACATTTAGATTTTGGCATAAAAATTACGGCAATTACGGTTAATATTATTAATATAATTACTACTATTATTGTCCTAAGATATTTCATCTGTATTAATTTTATTATATATTATAACTAAATTGATATTTATAAAGTTTATAAAAAAAATATCATTATATTATTTTGATATAAATTTAATAAAAAAACTTACATTGGAAATAAATTTATATATTAAAATAAATTTACATTATTTAAAAGAACATCACAATAACATACCAAGTATTATTTAAAATAACATCACAATAACATACCAAGTATTATTTAAAATAACATCACAATAACATACCAAGTATTATTTAAAAGAACATCACAATAACATACCAAGTATTATTTAAAAGAACATCACAATAACATCAGTATTATTTAAAAATATTAAATTATGTGTGTATAGTAAATCCAGCATATAATTTGTATTTTTAATTTTTTCCATTTGCATAAATATCGGATAATATAAACAATAATTTGGCGATTTTTGAAATATAAAATGCACTACACTATATGCTTGCCCAATTTGCCCATCTTGATTTTGTATTATAATTCTCTCTACATATTTTTTATTTAATTCCCAATATTGGCATATCGGTCTAATGAAAGTAGTATATAATTCTCTAATACTTTCCTCGATATAACTATTCACTGCGAATTTCATTTCATACGAAATTAATTCAAATGTAGAACCTTCTACCTGCATATCAATCATATTTATGATTTTAATTAATTTATTATTTGTAAATTTGATATTATTCGCAATATTTAATAGTATATTCTTATCTTGTAGTTCATCATTTTTTAATTCACCATCTTTTAATTTGTTTCCATCTTTTAATTCGTTTCCATCTTTTAATTCATCGGCGTTTTTTAACTCGTTTCCATTCTCCTTCACATCATTTAAATTTGTATTTTTCTCGACTGATTTATTTTTATATCTGCTGTATATTTCATATATTTTTTTATTTATTTCGTCATATGTTCGTAAATTCGAAACCGGTGACATATTATTTTGACTAATTTCGGCGTCTAAATTATCAGCGGAATTATCAGCGGAATTATCGGCGGAATTATCGGCGGAATTATTAACCAGATTATTGACGGAATTATTAACCGGATTATATGCTAAATGAATATTTTTTTCCATTTATATATTATGGATTTATACTTTAAAATTGAAAATTTATCTGCGGAAGATATTTTATTATACGTGGATGATATTGATATTAATACTATTATAAATATTCAAAATTTAGAATTGAAGCATAAAAAATCATTTCTTGGTGAAATAATGCGTAAAGATTATGATTTATTTATATCGGTTGTCGATAAACTTAAAGTAAAAATGTCAAAGGTAAATTTCGATATTATTTTACATAATACGCTTAATGCAAAAATACCTATGGATTTTCACCCGATAGGTGTATGTTATTTAACTCATGGAATTGGTAGATGTGAGCTGATTATAAATAAATATTATAATTCCAATATGTGGTTTCTGCAACTTAACTGGATAAATTTACCGTGTATATCGATACAAGAAGCATACAGGATTGCGAATATTAGTAAATTACAATATAAAAACTTATTCAACTAATTTAATATATCGCTGATGGACAACTCAAATATAAATAATATAAATAATTTAAATATGGATAATTCAAATAAAAATAGTAAAAATTATACAACTGATGAATTTGAGCAGAATACGAAACAAAATATAGGACAGAATACGAAACAAAATATAGGACAGAATACGAAACAAACTATGAGACAAATGATGGAACAGACCACATTACAAAAGAAAAATCCGTTATCGTATAATATAAAACACATAGGAAGTCTTATAATTGGCACAGATAATAATTTTCAATATAGGCAAAATATTATTATAATTGATATCGACGACATTATTGAAACAAATAATTCCAGAATGCTAAATAATGAATTTTCTGTCAATGAAAAATTTTTATCCTGCCTCGCACTTGATAATTACGATAATAGTATAATATGTGTATCTAATCAAATATCTATTCATAAATTAAATATAGAAATAGTTAAACGTAAAATATATGCGGTGCAGAGACTTGGTATCCCACTGATGGTTATTTGCGCCATAAGAAGTAATAAATTTTCTAAACCTCATACTGCCACATGGAATTTGATTAAATTATATTATAAGCATATGCCAATTAGCGCAACTGTAATAAGTAGCAAAGGTGGTCAAAATAAGGCAGATAAATTGGTAGATTGTGAAAATAATAAGGAAATAAATAATAAAAAACTCAATGTCGTCAATAAATCGAATGATATCGTAAGCGATGTAGATAGGGCATTTGCATTTAATTGCAAACTTAAATTTAAACCGCTGGTAGAATATGTATATGGTAAAAAAATTACGTTAGGATGGAGTGATCTGATTATAGATCCGGATTTACGTGATGAGTATTGTGAAAGGTATGAATTAGATCCAAGATTTATAAATACTAATACAAATCTAATTATAGAAAATAATCTCAAAATTAATAAAATAAAATCCGCAAAAAAAGAAAAATCTAAAAAACATTTATCGAAACTTATTCAAATGGAACACGAGCCAGTTATAGAGAAAAAAACTATGATGTGTGCGGATGGTATTAGTCAATCTGATGTAATTATTGCATCCAACATACACGCAAGTAATATTTTAATAACCAGCATGGATAAAATTATCGATGAAATTAAGCAGATTAGATCTGATGTTTATTTGGTGTTGATATTAGGTTTCCCACGAAGCGGTAAAACCACTTTCACACAGGAATTAATTAAATACTGGGGACAACTTGGTTCAAATTACACAGTTCAGTCGATTGGTGAAATGCCCACAAGAACGCGATATCGTATGACTAAAAATGCGTTGGAAAGTAGAATTAGTATTATTCTTGATGGGCATTGTTGGCAATTGAGAGACCAATTAATATATAAAGAATATTGTATGAGTAATCGAATACCAATTATCTATATACAGGTAAATCCAAATTATGAAATCTGTAAATTATTTAATCAGTTGCATGTAGAAGACTCCACTGATGAAAATTGTATTCTGTATAAAAATGAATTATATAATATATATAATTCGGGATTTGTAGTGCCATCTATCGATATTATATTAGATAAATATTTAATTTGGAAACCGCAAATTATTAAAAAAAAATCATTCAAATATAGATACTAATTTCATATTTGATTTAGTGGCACTTGTGAATATAGATAAAACCGATAGGACGAATATAAATTTTAAACTAATATAAATATTATTAATAATGAGTTCAAATAAGAGAAAATTGATGGAAAGGAAACCGGCGTGGAAACCAACTCTTATCGGTCTTAAAGGTGCGATTGGTAGTGGAAAAAGCACAGTTGCGCAGATGCTCTGTGGAAATGGGTTTCAAGAATATATGATGTCCGCCACCATTAAACGAGTTGCGATCGACCTTGGATTTGAAAATGAAGAAATTTATGGAACTCAGGAAGATAAATTAAAACCAAATAAATTTTGGGGAATTTCAGGGCGACATTTTATGCAATTATTTGGAACCGAAGTTTGTAGAAATTTACTACCAACAGTTATACCCCAAATGTCGAATATTTGGATAAGATTATTTGAGAAGCATTTAATGGAAAATCGGGCGGATATTGTAGTTAGCGATGTTAGATTTCCCGATGAGGTGAAATGTATTATACAGAATGATGGGTTTTTAATAGAAATTAGACGATCGGAAACTAAACATTCTAATTTTGTGGATGAAAAATGCAGATCACATCAAAGCGAAACATCACTTGCGAATTCTGCGGATTACATCAAACCATTTTACATTATTGAAAATACGGGTAGCATAGATGAATTATATGAAAAGGTTTTAGATTGTTTATCTTCAATACAACAATATCAAGTCGATAATAACGTATAAAAATTCAATTAAAAAATATAATTTATAGAAATCTAAATTAAAAAAAATCCAACTTATAGAAATCTAAATTTAAAATATCTAAATTAAAAATATAATTTAAAAAAAAAATAGTTATAATGTTAATCTACTTTTCGATAACCAATTTAATTCATAAATTGTATTAATTTTCCAATATGGTAAATTATAGTTCATATAAGTCCAATTTATGCAATTTTGATTTTCTAAGAAATATTCTACTGATTTTTTTTGATAAGTAAATTTAGGTTTTAATCCAAATATATATAATAAATAATTTTTTGCCTTATTAAAAATATTTTCTACGCATCGTCCAATTTTAGATATATTAAAACAAATAAAATTCAACACACTACTGTTAAACCGATATAACCCATATCGTTGAGGTGGATATATATATTTTATATATTCTATCGCTATACAATTGGTATTTGTGTGAAATTCATTTAAATCAACTTTGTCAAAATGTTCGATACAATAACGAACTGCGTCATCTGATGTATTTTGCGAAAAACCACGCCAATCAATTTTATCTAGGTGTTCAATTAAATATTGAACTGCGATATTTGATGTATTCCGTGAAAAATGATACCAAATAATGTTAATAGAATGATCTATTAACCATTTAACTGCAATATCATTTGTATTTTTTGAAAATGTATTCTCCCAAATACCAATTTTATCTGGATGTTCTATACAATAACGAACTGCAATATCTGATGTATTTTGCGAAAAACCACTCCAATCAATTTTATCTGGATGTTTAATTAAATAATTCACTGCATCATCTGCTGTATTCCGTGAAAATATATCCCATTCAATTTTATCTGGATGTTCAATCATATAACGAACTGCGATATCTGAATTATTAAATGAAAATAAATTCCAATTAATTTCATCTGGATTTTTTACATTATATTCAACTGCTAAACTATTTTTATTATATTGAAATCCCCAAAAATCGATTTTATTTTCGTGTTCTATTAAATATTTTACTGCTTTGTTGTGAGTATTATGTGAAAATTCTGCATTAATTTTTTTCGGATTTTCTATTAAATAATCTACAATTTCTATTAAATTATATGATTGATCTGAAAATTTTATATCATATTTTAGAAGTTTTTTAAGTTTTATTTCACTATATTTATTATAAGTATCTATAATGAGATTAATATGAGTATTATAGATTAATTGTTTTAATTCTGTTTGAATATACTTAATATCGGTATCAAGTGCGCGATACCCTAATTCTATCAATATGTCATCGAGCGTAGAAAACCATTCCTCACTAAACTCATATCGTTTAAGATGAGTACTATATTCTATCGGTGTATTAATTTTTTCTTTAAAATCTATGATAGTTTTCTCATCTTGTTCATCGTATTTTAATTCTTCCAATAAATCAATAAATCCGTCCATTTAATTTATTAAATATATAAATTTCAAATTTGAATTTCTGTAAATATTAAAATGAATAGAAATATATACCGTGTAGCATCCATATATAGTAGGTATATACCGAGATATAATAATTTACAAACAAAAACTAAATTTATTAAATCAGACATCACTTTATATTTATTAGGATATATTGTTATATTAAGTGGTGTTGCTCTTTATAATAGTATTTTATACGATGTGGAATATAATGGAAATAGTAAAAAAATAAAAAAATTAACAAAAAAAATAGATAAATTGGATTGGAAATTAAATGCTCATATAAGAGGCGATTTTTAATATATTTTTTTACTCATCACTATATAATTGTTTATCTCGTTCAAAATATATCCTATACATTAAAAATTTACCCGCGGGACTGTAATATTTAATCTCATCGGTTTTACATGATGGGCATTTACCAAATTGTGAATAATCTTCATATTTTTTATATATACAGGATTTATGGAATTTATGTCCGCACGTGGTGGTATAAATGTTATCTTTAATTGTGTTTGAACATATCGAACAACAATCAATATTACTCATTTTATATAAATAAAAAATAATCAATTTTTACGAAAGATTAATTTGTGAATTTCACTTGGGTGTCTTATTAGATATTGAATTATGAAATCACTAAAATGATTTGTATTATCAAAACTTTTAATATAATTTTTATCGATCTGCCTACATAATGGACATTTACCAGAATGTAATTTATACCAATCATCTATACAGGATTTATGAAATGTATGCCCACACGATGTAATATAAATCTCATCTTTAAATATATCTAAACATATCGAACAACAATCCATATTACTCATTTTTTTATATAAAAAAATAATCAATTTTTTACAAAAAATTAATAGAATTTATTCCAATTAATTTTATGTTTATTTTTAATCATATTATTAATCATAGCATCAATTTTCGGATCAGGATTTATTCTCATGTAAATAACACATAATATTGAATATATCAACATTATCATCATTTTATGTCTCATGGAGCGAAAATCTTTAAATAAGACATAACTGCATGATATATTATTAACAACAAATACTATTGATAATTCCGCAATAAATTTGATACAATATTTTATACCGATCATTTTAGGTTGATAAATTAATATTAATGTATTATTAAATATAAATATTCAATTTTTTAAAAACTAATAAGATAATCAATATTACTCATTTTTATATAAAAAAATAATCAATTTTTCTAAAATTTAATCAAAATATATAGGTGTCGTCTGAATTTGCGTATAAAATAGATATCCAACTGCCAATGTATACATCGGGAATATAAATCTAATTGCAGTATCACAAAACAAGCATTCTAGTTTATCATGGGTTGGATAATAAATCACAATATTCAAAATTACCAAACACAGCATATATATAATTTCATTCGTAATATCATATTTTTTAATCCATCTACCCAATTTACTATAATTATTATCAACTTGCCTACATAATGGACATATATTGGAACCTGCTTGCATATACCAATTATTTATACAGAATTTATGAAATTTGTGTTTGCATGATGTAATATGTTTATTACGTCTAATTTGAAATAAACATATTGAGCAATTCATAATGATAATATTTTAGAAATATATATTCAATTTTTCAAAAATAAATTATATGTTAAACAAATGATAATTATATGTTAATAATAACATAAACTTAATTACGTTCTTTAACATCCGCCAATCAACATGCATATTTACACTATTGACAATATTGAATATATTTCGCCCATCGAAATATATAAAAAATCACCAAAACATTTTACGGGATGTTCCAGATCTAAGCGAATTCTCGTTCAAAAAATGAAAGATAAAAATGTCATCAATGATTTAGATTTCATATACGTTGCCAAGACTAAAACGGGATATAATAAATACGAAACTAAGAGCGACAAATTACCAGTTTTCGTAGGAACCTTAATTAAATTAGAATGGTATAAGCAGTATTTGTTATCTAATCCAGATTTATTAAATAATATTACAGTTGATGAATTTATTAATGGGGAAATTTTAATCGATGAAAAACAACAAATTATCGAACAACAATTGGATACGAATGATGTGTCAAGTATGAAAGAAATAATATTAGCAGAAAATGAAAAATTTAGAGATATAGACGATAACACATTTGAAATAAAAATATATGGAGAGCGTCATTATGATAAGTGTTATTTTAGTTATGATGATATCTGTAAAGGATTAGATATTGAAGTAGATTCGTGTAATTTATTAAAAAATAATACGTATATGTTAAACGAAGATTATATATATTTAAACATCCCTGACAATAACAGGAATGTTAAGGGAACATCTAAGAATATACATTTTACTAATCAAGGATTATGGAAATTTGTTTTTAATAATAGAACGGAAAAATCTAAATTATTACGTGATTGGGCAAATAAAATATTATACACCCATTCAATTGGAACCGACGAACAAAAGCAGTCGCTCGCATCTAATTTATGCGGTATGAGCATTAATCAATTTCAGAAACAAATGGCGATTTTATGTGATGAGCGCCCATCTGGTATATATTGTATAAATTTAGGAACTGTATTGGATATCAAGAAAGGCGTAGATATAAATAAATTGAAAGAATTTATGCCTAATATTGATAAATTACAGGATACCGATTTAATTATGAAATATGGTAAATCAAACGATTTATTGAGACGAGTTAAAGAACACCTGATTACATATAAACAATATGGATTAACGGATATATCCATTATATGTAGCACACTGATAGACGATTGCTATTTAAATTCCGCAGAAAATGAATTAAAACACATAATAGATTTGCGGTGGTCTCGATGTAATCTAATGAAAGACTTCACGGAAGTTTTTACAATTGACAAGAAAGATATAAATTACATCATAGATAATTTTAGCAGACTTAATAAATTATATTGTATGAAATATGCGGAAATACAACGCAGTTTAGATGAGGCAAAAAAATCACTACAAATGATGGAACAAATAAATTATGGAAAGGATTTACTGATAAAAGAAAAAGACTTGCGAATTCAGGATATAAATTCGCGAATTCAAGAAAAGGATTATGTTGTTAAATTATTACAAGAAAAGGAAGAATTAATGAAAAGAATTATTAATAAATTATAATTTCATTCCACTTCTCGACAACCAATTTAATTTATTAAATGCGCATATTTTATCAGTATTTATTTTTTTCCCTATCAATAAATGTTCATATCGAGACCATGTGTTATTTTTTAAACAATATTCGACTGCATTAATATTTTTATTTCTTGAAAAATAATACCATTTAATTTTATTAGGATTTTCCATTAAGTATTTTACTACAATCGAATTTTTATTTGCTGAAAATCGTACCCAATCAATTTTATCTATGTGTTTCAAACAATGATTAACTGCAATTGAATTCTCATTACATGAAAAACTCCACCAATCAATTTTATCAGGATATTCGATCATAAATTCTACCGCTATATCTGCCTCGTTATGTGAAAAACTAACCCAGTCGATTTCATCTTGATGTTCAATTAGATAATGGACTGCATTAACATTTTTATTACTCGAAAAATTGAACCATACAATATCATTAGGATGTGTATGGATCATATAATGAACTGCAATATCCGCCTCATTACACGAAAAACCACGCCAGTCGATTTTATCTGGATGTTCAATACAATAACGAACTGCATTATCTGCTTCATTTTTGGAAAACGAATACCACCATGTAATTTTATCTGGATATTTATTAATCATAAAATCGACTGCGGTTGTATTTTCATTATTCAGGAAACTTGTCCATATAATTTTATCTGGATGTTGAATAATATAATTCACCGCAATGTCTGATTTATTTTGTAAGAAACAATACCAATCAATTTCATTAGAATGACTGATTATATATTCCACAATTTCCAAATTATCGACATCATATAAATCTTCATTATCTACTTGTATTAAACCACACATTGTTTCTCTATTATAAAATATTTCTGTTATATCATAACTGGCGTCTATTTTTTTAATATTAACTGTATTAATCAATTTATCATATAACCAACTGCGTATATATTGAATATCTTTATCTAACGCTCTATATCCTAATTCTATTAATAAGTAATCAAGTTGTTTGAACCATTTTTTATTAAATTTAAACTTATCAAGGTGTTGTTTATATTTTATTGGTTTATTAATTTTTTCTTTGAATTCTGTAATAATTCGCTCATCTGCTTTATATTCTTCTAAGAAGTTTATAAGTCCATCCATTTTAATATTTTAATAAATTCAAATTTAAAAAAATGAAATTAAATTTAGTATAAAAATGAGTTCCAAACGAAAAATGGAAGGCGAATTAAGTTCCGGATCTGATACTGAAATAGATACGGATAGTATTCTCGTATCACGGATACGTGATTATGATACAAAAGAATTCGATTGTAGATTGTTCAGCACTTATCACGAATTTTTAAAACATAAGGATTACGAACATTTGATTTTAAAAGAAAGTAATCGAATGGTAACATCATTATATCAGTCAATCGAAATATGGAAAAAACATAAATTAACATATTTACGCGAAATAAATAAAATTATGACGTCTTCTATATATGGAAGAACTAATAAAAAGGAAATTGACAGATTAATCGATGATATTCATAGGAATAATGAAAAATTATTTATTAATGAATATGCCCGATTACATAAAAAAACGCAAACCAATATAATGAAAGATATTGACTTGAAAATAGCAGACGTGGGTAATAGATTGAAATATATTCGCGATGAACTAATTCCCACGTGTAAAATAGATATTGAAAGATATAAAATTATTCATACCACAGATGATGAAAATACTATTAAATTAAATAATTTTCGGTTTGATTACGCAAATCGTAAATTACATAGCGCTACTTGCGAAGAAAAAAAATTGGCTGCTGAATTATTGGATCTGAATGATATAAAAAAATATATCATAAGTAATAGTATTAAAAAAATAGTCAAACAAATTATAGATGACATAAAATAATTCATAATTTTATTCTACTCATCGGCAACCAGTTTAATTTATTAAACCTATCAATTTTATCTGCGTTTATTTTTTCTTCGGTCAGTAAATATTCATACTCAGATTTTATTTTATTTCCAACACAATAACGAACCACATTAATATTTTCATTTCGTGTAAAATTAAATAAATTAATTTTATCTGGATTATCAATAAAATAATGAACTGCATTATCATTTGCATTTTGTGAAAAGTAATACCGGTCAATTTTATCTGGGTGTTCGATCAGATATTTTACTGCGATAGAATTTTCATTTTCTGAAAACTGTTCCCAATCAATTTTATCTACGTGCTCTAAACAATATTTTATCGCAATTGAATTCTCATTTAATGAAAAACTCCACCAATCAATTTTATCTGGATTTTCGACACAATAACAAACTGCATTATCTGTTTCATTTTCTGAAAATTCATCCCAATCAATTTTATCAGGGTGATTAATACAATATTGAACTGCAATGGAGTTTTCGTTTTTTGAAAAATTATTCCAATCAATTTTATCTGGATGTTCAATCAGGTATTTTACTGCGATATTTGATTTATTGCGCGATAAATCATCCCAATGAATATTATTTTTTTTATTGTCAATTAAATATCTTAATGCGATATCAGACTCATTTAACGAAAATTGACGCCAATTAATTTTATTAGGATGATTTAAACAATAACTGACTGCAATATAGTTTTTATTTCGTGAAAAATTTATAAAATTAATTTTATCGGGATGTTTAGTAAGATATTTAAGAATTTCTAAATTATCACTACGAGAATAGTTATCATTACAAGGAAAAACAACATATGTATCATTAATGTTGATTATATCTTCCACATCATAATCTATATCTATTTTACTGATATGAATTTCTTTCAGTTTTTTATTTAGCCAATCTGCAATATATTGAATATCTTTATCTAATGCTCTATATCCTAATTGTGCTAATATATAATCCAGTTTTCTAAACCATTTTTTATTAAATTTAAACTTATTAAGGTGTTGTTCATATTTTATTGGTTTATTAATTTTTTCTTCAAATTTGCAGATGATATTTTCATTATCGTCTAATGTTTCCAAGAATGTAATAAATTCATCCATGATATATTTGATTTATAAATTTCAAATTTAAAAAAAATAATCTACAATTTTAATCCTGATTTTGGAAACCAGTTTAATTTATTAAATTTGTCAATTTTCCATTGATTTAAATTGCCGAATATGTAATCCCAATCTAAATACATTTGATGTTGATTTTCTAATAGATATTCTATTTTATTTTCTTTTATTTTATTTATGTATTGTAATTCATAATAACACCCATATGAAAAATAATTATAAACAGAGTTATAAATAAATTTACATGAATTTTTTATAAGTTTTATAATATTTATATAAATACTTGTATCTGTGTAATAATCTTCATAACTGTAATTTTTATTTAAGAAATTTCGCATAATATTATTCCTATTATATACAGCATTATCATGATGTATTTTATTTCTATATTTCGATATCAAATAAATTACTGCTATATATGATTTATTATATGAAAATGCATGTTTATTAATATTATGCGGATTATTAACAAGATATCTAACTGCAATATCAGACTCATTACGTGAAAATATACTCAATATATGGTCGTATTGTTTTTCAATACAATAACAAACCGCGATATCTGATGTATTTTGCATGAAATACCACCAATCTATTTTATCTGGATGGATATAGATTAGATAATGGACTGCTATGGAATTTTCATTTTTTGAAAACATATCCCAACTTATTTTATCCGGATGCTCATCAGTTAAATGACGAACCGCCATGTCTTCTGTATTTGCCGAAAAATGATACCAACTTATTTTATCTGGATGTTCAATTAGGTAACAGATTGCAATGTGATTTTTATTTAGCGAAAATCCCGACCAGCAAATTTTATCTTGATGTTCGAGTAAATAACACACTGCATAATCCGATTCATTTTTTGAATCATAGTAAAAATCACCAGAAGACATACTCATATATCTAATTGCAATATCAGACTCATTTTCCACAAAATTATACCGGTCGATTTTATCAGGATTTTTAATCATGTATTTTACAGCACTATCTAATTTATTTTTTGAAAATATCACCCAATCTATCTTATCAGGATGGTCGATTAAATATTCTACAATTTCTACTAAATTTAATGATTGGCACACATAATCAAAATTGGTAAGTGGTTTGATATTTGTCTTGTATTCTATATTATACCGATTGATGATTTTATTAACATTGGTATCTGTGATTAATTTTTTCAATTCTATTCGAATATACTTAATATCGGCATCCAATGCGCGATACCCTAATTCTACTAATATATCATCCAAAATAGAAAACCATTTCTCACTAAATTCATATCGTTCGAGATGTAATTTATATTCTATTGGTTTATTTATCTTTTTTTTAAATTTATTTATTATCTTTTTATCCGCTTTATTATCTTCCAAAAATTCAATAAAGTCATCCATCTTTATTAATTTATAAATTTCAAATTTAAAAAAAATAAATCATATAATTAATTTATGCATTCATTGCGAATTGTATTGCCTCATATGGGCGATATCCAATGAGAGAAATATCCGCAAATTCAAAATCTTCAATCCTACTATTGTCGGGTATTTTTTTAATAAATAATTTAGGGAATAATCTACCTTCGCGTTTTATCTGTTCTATACAACCCTTCATACAATTTGTATAAATATGTAAGTCGCCGATATTCCATATGAGACGATGTGGTTTATATCCAGTTATAGATGCAATGAGATAAACTAATAATGCCCCAGTTGCTATATTCCATCCACCTGCAACCGCATAATCAGAACTTCGCTGAACCATCATACAAGATAATTGTTTATTAACCGGATCTGCATAAAATTGATAGCAATAGAGGCAAGGTGGCAACGCGGAACGATGAGAATAATTAGGTTCCCATAGAGATATCACTAATCGCCTCGAATATGGATTATTCTTAATATCGTTTATCACCGAGTATAATTGATCAAATCCTTTTCCTTTATAATCGGTCTTACAATCGACGTATGGTTCTCCAAAATGTCTAAAACTATGACCATATGAATGTCCCATATCGCCTATCGGTAAATCTTTTAATCCTCTACTATCCAAAAATGCCCTCGATGTATTCGCGGACCACACTGAGATTTTCTTTTCTTCCAAAATTTTACTATCAGTCTGTCCGCGTATATATAACATTAATTCCTCAAATATACCACGGAAAAACATTTTTCTCGTAGTTATAAGTGGAAATGTATTGTTTTCAAGTGAAAATTCCAATCTATCTCCAAAACTACTTAAAGTTCCTGTTTGCGTTCTATCGTGGCGTGGTATTCCATGAAGTAATGTGTTTTTCATTAAATTTAAAAATTTTGTTTCTTCTATATTTGAATAGTTATAGTGATATATTTTAACATCCGCGGTAATTCGCAGATCTGAATTATTCATTTGTGTTTGATGTTCATATGTATGGATTACATCCATTTTACTACTAAATTTAGATTCCATATATGTAAAATTGTCTTTATAAGAAGAAAACACATCACATACAAAATCATGATTTATTTGCGTAATATATTGCTCGGATACTAAATCAGCGTGAATAAACTGATAATATATTTCTGAACCACCAATTACAAATAATTTTTTATCTTTAATTTTTTCGCAATATGAGACACATTTCCAGAAATCATTAAATACAATACATCCTGCAATTTCTTTTATATGCTTACTTAGAACTATATTTATACGATCTGGTAATGGTTTTCCAATAGTATCATAAGTTTTTCTACCCATAATAACCACGTGTCCGGTAGTGGTTTCTTTAAAGAATTTCATATCCGTAGCATTTTGCCATGGAATTTTACCATATTGGGTAATTCCATAATTCGCATCACACGTTAAAATAGTGGAAAACATCTCATATAAACTATATATAAAATTGATTATTTAGTTATTTTAATATAAAATAATCAATTTTTAAATTTGAATTATAAATATAAAATAATATATTATTATCAATAGATGGACATTAAACAAACTCAATCAATACAATCACCTAATTCACATATAAATCAACCTACTATCCAACCTACTATCCAATCTACTACCCAACCTACTGTCCAATCTACTATTCAACCAACCATTCAAACAGCACAACTAATTAATAAATCAATCAACGTAAATCGCCTATGCCTCGATAAACGATTTTATACATCAAATTATAATATAATAAGACGCTCTAAAATTATGATATTAGCAGAGATATTAGAACAGCACGAACAATATAAAAAATTTACAACAGAAGAAAAATACTGCTTTATACAATCTATCGAGCAATCGTGTATTGATTTTTGTATCGCGGAAACAATAAATGATTATTGTAATTGGTGCGATTTTGTATTTAATGAATTATATCATTCAATTATGTATAGGGTAATTTCTAATCTGGAAGTAGATGGCATGGTAAAAAATAATAGTTATTTCGCGGATAATATATTTAATCATAAATTACAAATCAAGGAATTACCAAGACTTAATTCCATTGAAATGTTTCCACAAAAATATGAAAACATTATTAAACGAATAGAGTTATCTAAGAATGTGGAAATATCTGTGAAAACAAGTTCTATGTATAAATGCAGAAAATGCCATGAGTCGAAAACCACGTTGGAAAATCTATATAATAGGTCGCTTGATGAAGGTGTTAATATATCTATTACGTGCCTCAATTGCGGATTTAAATGGACTTCATAATTGGGGATTTATTGAATTTCGTAATTTATAATCGATTTTACAATCTGCTTATAATCGATCTTACAATCAATTTATATTTTTTTTTATGAAATTTAAACTATATTCGACCTCTTCTTTGGTATTTCGCTTCACTTCCATAATTATGGGTATTTTGTATTTTGTAGCGTATTCTAATACAGCGAGACATCCACTTGATTCGTGTTTTATATCAGATTTTATACCCCATATTAAATCCTTATTTGCAAATACCGCTTCGTGTTTATCCTTTCCAGAACCGCATTCATTCGACGAACCATTTAAGTGAAATAATATAATATCTGCCGATACCGCATTTAACCACTCCTTCATTGTAGAATATTCTTGTATATCAATACCCGCACCCCATAAATGGGCAGTATCTACACACCAACCCCACCACTTAGCACGACCCACTAATTGCGTCAATTTATTAATCTTCTCGGGTGTTTCATATGTATTCTGGTTTGCGATACTTGCAACCATTTCTATCATCAGCAATATTCGATATTTTTTAAAATGCGGTTTAAATATATCAATAGTCTCCGCGATACTTTCAGTTGTATATTGCTTACCAACGTGAATAACTAAACCAGAAGAACCTGCCAATACACATGATTTAATTTCTTCTATAATCGATTTTATTATTATTTTTGATTGTCTCGTGTTAATATTAGATTTATTAACTTTCCATATGGATACAGATGTAAATGCGCTATGAGTTGTTAAATAAATATCCTTCGTTGCGTCTGCCAAGAGTTTTAAATCGCTCTTCACACGTTTTGAATTATATGGACCATGTAGATATACTTGCGCAGAATTTAATCCAAATTCTTCAACTTCCCTTATAACGGCGTCCGCGAGTTCTGTATTTTCGATGGACGTTATTGGTGATTTTTTAGAACAATGAATACCAATCATATTTATATTCTAAATATTTTATTAATTCAAATTTGAATATATAAAAAAATAAGATGGATAAAGAATTAAAAAATAAATTGGATGAAATTAATACATATATGAGCAAAATACATATATTCAAAAATGATAGTATAAATATACAAACTAATTTACATAATAAACTTATACACGCAAAAGATATAAATATTATAAGCGAAATAAATTTTAATATTCTTTTGGAAGAAAGCATTTATAATACATTAATCAAAGATATGATAATATATTCTTATGAACAGCAAGTTTTAATATATAAACTCGCACATTATGATGATCCACCGTCAAAATTAGAATAATTCACCAAAGTCCAATTTCGCAACATCTGCAAATTGATGCTTACTGGTTTCTATTTTATATTGATTATATTCATAGAATAACCTACGTGTTCCATAATGTGTCCTTAGCACAGTTTTACAATCAACTATATCGTATATATGCCGTTCCACACTCGCGTCGCTACCAAGTCTGAAAATGCGCTTTACATATTGTTCCATTTTATTTTTTCTCGGCGTTGCCATAACGAGACCATTCATTTTAACTATGGATTTTCCTGTTCCCATATATTGATAAGTAGTAAAAATAACCTTAGATTTTAACTCCGCGCGTTCTAATTCCGCGCTACTTGAACCACCAACTATACGTTTATAATCATCGTCATCGACCACGATTTCGCCATCCGTATTATTTTGTTCATAAAGTAATTGCCTTAATTTTTCCAAATATTCTCTTCTGTCTGCGAATACAAACGTATATAAATTTTTTTCCAAACAGCACATTATACATTTTACAATTAATAAATTTCTTATGGCGTCTTCACATATCATATTTATAGTTAATGGTATGCTTGTTAAATCCTCGCTATTTTTGATAAGTCGAGTATAATCTGGCGCTCCATAATAACATACGTGATGTATAGTCGCAATGAAATTACCAGTTGTATCCAAATATCCTTCAATGTCTTTCACGCGGATTATATTACCTATTTCCCAACTAATAATTTTATCCATGCCATCTGCATGACTATCAGGAGTTGCGGATAAACCAATCACACATCTTGATTGTCCTTGCCTAAACACATCACTAAATTTTTTACTCGAATAGATGTGGCATTCATCATAAATAATAAAACCAAATTGATCATAATATTCGAAAGCATCCATCTCCACAGTCTCGTCGATGCCATCAATATCAGTTCTACAAAATTTAAATTTTTCATGACACCCACTATTAACTATAATTATGTTGATATCACCATCAGTTTTTATTTTATTATAATAAAATCCTATGGACAGTTCTGGACATGTGGATTTAATAACTTTAACCCATTGCTCAATCATGGAAGTTGTATGTATTATAATTGCAGTTTTCTTTTTGAATTTAGATATCAACAACATCGCCAAATATGATTTACCTTGTCCCGCTTCCATGCAGAGGATACAACTTGCAGTACCATTTAAAATATTTTTATCGGTATAAATGAAGTTCATTAAATAATTTGCTGTGATTTGCTGATTATGAGTTAAGTTTATTTTACATTTAAATTCGTTGCTCATATCATGACCGATAGATAATGTATTATCTATTTCAATATGATCCAAACCATAACCTGATAATCCAGATTTTGTTTTTTCTAAACTTTGTAGTCCAAATCTTGGTATTATAATACGCGAATGGTTCATTTGTAGTATATATCTTTTTCTGAGTCTTATTTCACCACTGAATATGGAATAATATATTGTGAAATGTGATTTAATTTTATTAATCATCTTCATAAGTTGAATATTATCAGGGGTATTCCCATCTAATCCATCTAACCCATCTATTAAAATATCTGCGAAATTTATAATAATTCCGGATTTAGTTAGCGCCATATATTTATTATTAAAATTCAACATTTAAAAAAAAATCTTTTAATAATTTATTACAGATTATACATAAGTGTAGGATTATCCATAATTGCGGGATTATACATAAGTGTAGGATTATCCATAATTGCGGGATTATACATAAGTGTAGG
>ERZ1292625.324-Hain-H41-01um-R1-324-length-77078-cov-508_pt4 | contig 31625 bp, 27 predicted proteins | sample MGYA00564400_ERZ1292625 | MGnify/ENA primary metagenome ERZ1292625 (study PRJEB36523, sample SAMEA6512639) | groundwater metagenome | collected 2019-01-08 | study: AquaDiva: Metagenomics assemblies of 32 groundwater samples
GGGCTCCGCAAGAACAAGAAATCCGAGAGGGTCATCAAGTTCCTGGGCGAATAAAGCAGAGAGATTTTATCTTGAGTATGTTCCCTGGGCTCCGCAAGAACAAGAAATCCGAGAGGGTCATCAAGTTCCTGGGCGAATAAAACAGACTGAACGAATCAAAAATGTATGTTTTTCAATCTCTGATCTTAGAACTGTCAAAACCCACAAGACGAGAGGATGAGCGCGTACTGCAGACGAACCCGCGATGTTTACCGCCAGTTTATGGATCGGTCTGCTTTCTACGCCGAGAAAAACCAAGCAGAACTCAACCAGCAAGTGGAAGGAAGTCGACTGGCGGAATTGAATCTCCTGGATTCGCTCGACCCGGACATCTACCCGTTGTACATCTGCTTCGGGGCGGCTGCTACCGAGTGGCGCAGGTGGCTGGCGTCGGACTTTAAACACACCCTTGCCTGGAAGATCATCAAAGGAGCCACCAGTCTCGTGGTGCTCGTGACAGTGGCGCTCCTTGTCCTGTTGCTGGCAAAGTCCTATCTGTTCTGCTCGGCTTGCTCCGCATGTCTCGGAGGCACCAAGGGAACCGATAGGTACTAGTACTCGCTCGATCGCTTTGTTTGTATTTCGCGATTCTTACGTCTTTGTGCTGCTTAGATGCAATCTGATCGAGGCGGACAACAGGGCAGTCCTGTGCACTTATCAAGGCACGGTGTTCAATCCACAAATCGTGGCCGAGTCCGAGACCGGGTCCAAGCTACGAGTCTCCGGGCGCGATTTCTGGGGCTCCGAGGTGACCCAGGACTTCCCGCTCCACGGCGAAACGGCTATGTGCATTCGCTACTCTCTGTGCTCGTACCACTTTTGCAGACCGATGGCAGAAGACACCTTCCCGGTCTGCGAGTGCAGAGAAAGCACCAGAGCAGCGGAATCGTTCAGGAAATTCACGTGGAGACATTCGAGAAGTTGATTAAAAAGCTTATTCTTTACTCAATAGTGGACACCCCTCTTCTCCCTTTTGACCAGACGAGCTGCTACCCCATTCAGGATCTCTTCAGCGGACTCCGTGCACTCAGTCAAAAAGCTTATTCTTTATTCGATAGTGGACATGAGAGTTTCGCCCTCTTCTTTAGTCGCCGGGCTGGCAGAATCGTCCCCGTTCAGAATCTCTTTCGCGGACTCCATGTACTCGGTGTATTTCTTGAACCGGTCAAAGCGAGTGAGGAAATGCAGCACAAAGATCCTCAGAAGGGCGCCGCCCAGCACCCCCGCCAGTGCAGAGAGAGTCATCCGGCCGTTGTTGAAGAGGTTCTCAATCCCCAGGAAGGTCGTCATCGGGGCGAACACGGCACAGAAGCAGACCGCGAAACTGGAGAGGTACGAAACCATCTGCTCGGTCCGTAGCGGCGCGCACAGCTGCACCGAGCAGCCCTCGATGAGGATGATGAACATCAGCATCAGCCCGGTCCGGTTGTAGAAGCAGGCGAATTCATCACACGGGGCAAGCAGGATCGCCCCAAGACCGAGGATCGCCAAGTCAAACACAAAGTACCTGAAAAGGAATCAACCAAAAAACATCAAACGACTTCAAGTCCAGTGAGACTAACCACACATACTGGCCCCCGAGCATGCCGAGTAGCGCCAGAGCGGCCCCGAATCCTAGCGAAATCGAATAAAGGCCGGACTTGTACATGGAAATGTCAGTAAGACGGGTCTGGATCTCGTACGAGTACAAGAGCGCCGTGAAGAAGCACAGAAACACCACGTTCGCCATGAAAAGCAGCCACACTGTCAGGATCTTGGTCCCGCGAACCCCTGAGCGGAGCACCGATCGCGTCTGAGCAAATAGAACAATCAAAGACGATCGGGGCTAAAACAGGATGGGTGTAAAAGCACCTTCCAGAAGCTGGCCCTTCCGATCGGCGGGACCAGGACCAGACCAGCGACGCCGATTGCACTGAAAATACTGAAGATCGCGATCTCCAGCGTCCCGTCCCGGATCCCGCTGGCGTCGTCGGTCACCGTCGTCATAGGAAATGTCGAGCAGGAAAGTTTCTCAGGAAATGTCGATCAGTGCTTTTTAGGAAGGTGTCTCAGGAAATGTCGAATGCCGATCAGCGCTTCTCGGGAATTGTCGATCGGTGCTTCTCAAAGAATGCCGATCAGCGCTTTTTAGGAAAGTTCCTCAGGAGGGTGGCAAGATAAGAAGCAAGATTATCGGCGCTTTTATTCATAAATCAATCCGACAATCCGAATAAAATACAGTTCGAGCGACGGAGCGCCCCGATCACATCGTTCGTGTTGCAAGTCGTCCGTTTGCAGTGATCCATGTAGAGGATGGCAGCCTTTACTGTCTCGTGCAAGTAGTCTTCTGCGTAGGCCATCGCGATGTCCAGGGCTTTGCGGCCGATTCGTTTCACGCCTCCCCTCCTCGCCAATCTTCGAAACGATCTACGGGGGAAATGGAGCGGCGCGTGATCAACTCGGCGATGTCGCTTCGACGAACCAGGGATGAGGACGATGGGCCGCTTCCGCGCAACGGGCCTTGGGACCATTTCGCTTGCCACCGCCGGCACATCACCCGTAGGCGCGGCCGTAAGTGCGGCCGTAGGCGCTGGGGCCGTTGCTGGGGCAATGACCGGAGCCACGGACGAGTGGTCTTCCTCTGGTGGTCCAAACATGTCATCTTCAGCGGCCAGGTTCTTCTGAACACTGGGCTGTTTGGGTTTACGGCTAATCGTCAATGACATCTGCCTCTCTCTCTCTCTCTCTCTCTCGCGCGCGCACTGATTCTTTCTCCTTTACCGAGTCGATTGATTTATGCATAACAAAGTGAACGTAAACACCGTCAAATCGAGCATATTCATCGATTCCCACCAACAATTGGACGTGTCTGCCGCAGATCTCTAAGGCGACTCGCCTGGTCACGTGACCGATGCGTCTTAAGTGGCATACACGAAGTTTTGGGAATTTTTTTGGGGAGGGGGGGGGGGTGGTTGAAAAAAAATTTTTTTGAGCCCCTCAGAAAGACTGACCTTAAGTGGCATACATAGACACCCCTGATTGGACTTGGTCGTTCCTGGATTTAGTACATTTGACACCCCTGATCGGACCTGGTCGTTCCTGGATCTAGTATATTTGACGCAAAAAAACTTTTCATGTATGCCACTTAAGACCAGTCTTTCTGAGGGGCTCAAAAAGAAAAAAAAAATTTGCACCCCCCCCCCAAAAAAAAATTTCCCAAAATCTATCTGTTAACAAAATGTTAACTCTATCAGTCATACACATGGAAGCTTGGGGCGGCATACAGCAAGTTTCGGGAAAAAAAATTGGGAGGGGGGGGGGTGCAAATTTTTTTTTCTTTTTGAGCCCCTCAGAAAGATTGACCTTAAGTGGCATACATAGACACCCCGATCGGACTTGGTCGTTCCTGGATTTAGCATGTTTCACACCCCAAGTTGGACCTGGTCGTTCCTGGATCTAGTACGTTTCACACCCAAAACATACTAAAATCCAGGTCCTTGGATTTTAGTATATTTGACACCCCCAATCGGACTTGGTCGTTCCTGGATCTAGTATGTTTCACGCAAAAAACTTTTCATGTATGCCACTTAAGACCAGTCTTTCTGAGGGGCTCAAAAAAATTTTTTTTCACCAACCCCCCCCCCCCCCTCCCAAATTTTTTCCAAAACTTGCTGTATGCCGCCCCAAGCTTCCAGGTCACGTGACCTCTTACTGGAACACTCGGACTTGTTTTTTTTGTCTGTGGACTAGTTATCGAAATCGGGTTCGTCTGCTCCACTTTAATTAAACACGAGAGTCGCGAGGGTCGAGTTCCCCGGGCAGAAGCCTCTTCCACTCGGTGAGGATCCTCTGTTGGATGATTTCGCTGGGCGGCCTGAGCCGGATGTTAGCGACCCGGATTCCAAACGCCCGCATGGTGGCCGGGTTGAATCTGAACAAGGCGGCCCACATCAGGCCCAGGATGCTGGCGATTGCGACGTCGTCTTGCTCTGCCCCGTTCTTGCCGGAGACCGATGCCACAGGGTCGTCGAATTTGTTGGAGCCGCGAGGCACGAAGTTGAGTTGTTTCAGCTGTGCGATCTGGAACTCTTTGGGCGTCATCCCGGGCTCCGAGAAGGCAGCAGAAAAGAATTTGTCCCAGTAGATGATCATATTGGATCTGAGCAGGTCATTCACGTAGTAGGTGGCCACGGTTTTCTCGCTTTCGCCTGTGTGAATGCCGATGCTCTTCTGTCTCGGGTCTTTCCAGGAGCAGGCGAACTTGACCCGCGCCCCGAACTCCCGGGTCAGGTTGCGCTGCAAAATCGAAGGCCATCTGTGGTCCGCGTTCGATTCGATGAAGATGATGGCCGTGGACTCCTTGAAGTGCTGCAGCAAGCGCGCGATGTGTCTCTTGATGGTGTTCTCCTCGGCGGTGAAGTGACTTTGCTCTGCGGAGAGATCGTTAAGCAGCCGCAGACCAAGGACAAAAGAATCAACGGGGACTTACTCGCGCAGCTGATATTCTCAATCCCAAGAAGCTGCGCACAAGTCACCCGGTCCGAGATGGCAACCGAACACAAAACAGAACCAATCAGCAATCCATTGATAAATCTGTTCCGGATGGATCGGCAATCGCTCCAGGGCCTCAGAAACGAGGCCGTTGAGAACATGATTCGCAAGTACAGCATCTCCCGCCTGCTGATCAGAGAGTTGAATTTCGAGGGTTCGCTCGAGGCGATCGGTCTGGTGATTCTCGGGTGGTGCGCGGACCCCGAACAGGCGTCCAAGGTCTCGGAGTGCATGAAAACACCCGAGGAGCGGGCTTCGTTCCTCTTTCTGTTGGACAGTTTCCGCCGAGGGATGAAAAATCTCTACTCGACAGACAAACTGGTCGCCAACCCTCTGGTGCCCTCGGTCACCCAGACGAACGCAGACACCATGATCGCGACGACAATCCCCGCCGAGATGATCCTCGAGATATTCTTCATGCACTGTTGTTTGCTCGGGGCTGGTCCTCGAGCTTTATGAATAAATCAAATCTGTTTCTTACCATGCACATGCCCGTGAGCGTGTAGAGACAGGAGCAGACTCCGGTGGCCGATTCTCCTCCGCCCGAGGGGTCGATGAACACGAAGAACACGTCCACGGCTTCGAACAGCGCCGCTGAAGTCTCCTGCAGCTTGTTGAGTGCTTCGTCAGAGAAAGCCGCCTGGACCATGTTCGGTGTTTCGCCCAATATCTCTTGCTTGTACTCGTTGTTCGTGAAAAGCTGCCGCAGCATGCCGTCTACTACAGGATCGAACCACGCGGGCGCCGTGTCGTGAGGACAATCCGCGGCCCCTTGGAGTTTGCAGACGTGGCATCTCCGCTCCACGATGATGCACCGACAGTACTTTTCGTAGGTGACCGGGTGACGGAGGTTTTGCACCAGCTCGGTGATGCATCGGGGCTGGTTGGGGGGCGAGCTGATTAACACAAAGACGGTGTTCCTCACCAGCAACGAAGGCAGGATTCCGGTCTTCATCGTGGAGGCCCTCACGGCCAGAGCTGCCAGACAGGCGAAAATTAGAGCGCGCGAGAGCGAGAGAGAAAGCGACAGCGAGAGAACCCCGAACCTTCGTCCACGACCACTGCGTGAGGATTTTTGCCTCCTCGGTTGTTGTTGCCGCCAGAAGGGTAGGCAACGGCCAGGATCGGCTTTCCTGGACGTGCTGGGTTGCAGAGATGGATGAATGGCCGAGGACCTCCTGTTTGGTACTGTTCGATGTGGTTGGTTCGGTTGGAGATGCTCTGGATGTGTCTCTCGATGTCGGTCAGCATCTCCTTGGCGATTTCCAGGTTCTGTGCGTAGATCCGCAGATAAAATGGACCGCTTATGAAGCTGAGGATCGCCGCCAGCGCAGCCGCCGAGGCCGCGCTTTTGCCCACTCGTCTGCCGGCCACGATCACGGTCCATTCGGTGGTCCGTTCCAGTCGATGGAACTCCAAGATCTCTGCGCGGTTCTTGGACCATGAATCGCGGTAGATCCAACGCATCATGCTCAACACCAATCCGTTGATGATGTCCATTTGCATCGGGGACATGCCGTACGCGTCGCTCCCGATGCTCAATGACACCGCAGCAGACAGGATAGAGGAGAAGATCCGTTGCTCGTCCTGTACTCCTTGCGAGTTCCCTGCCTTGTAACTGCTGATCAGGTCGTCGCCCTGACCTGTCGCATCCTCGTCCTTGCTCTCGGCTTTGAGCAGTTGCTCGACCCGAGGGTCCGAGAACGTCGGCTGGACCAGGGGTCCCTGGCCCTGGTCCTGGTTATGGTCCTGGTCCCGTGGCGCCTCAGTGAGGCAACGTACTTTCACCGCTACCGCTTGCAGCGCCCGCAACATGTGATGTTTTCTTGTTTGGAACCGAATACATTCCCTAGTTATGTGTACAAGTGCAGGCCAGATAGACACAGAGGGAAAACAGACGATACTCGTAGCATATTTGCTTAGGAATCGAAACATTCCCTAGTAAAGTTATATACAAGTTGAGACAAAAACTCCCGTGCGGCACAGAGGAAAAATGGAAGATACCGCGCACCGGAAACGGAGACTAGATGCGGGCGACGACCTGTTCTTGTCTCAGGGTTCACGTGGATCCGTGGACGACGGCAGCTTCAGGGGAGAGGACCCGAGGCTCATTCGACCGAGGAGGGTGAGGATTTCCGATCGACCGAGAGGACCGGCAGCCAGACGGCCGCGCGCAGACGAGGAAACAAAATCACAGACCAGTGCGTCTTCGAGTCCCAGGCCACCAGGCAATTTTTCGCTTGCCGCGATCACCGAGACGAGGCCCTTGCCCGCCTTTGAGTTCGTGTTCGGTCCAGATGCCAATGAACTGGAAGACAGAGAGAATCCGATTTTACCAGACGAGATCTTGTCGACCCGCGAAGATTTCTGCTACATATGCGAAGCCAAGGTCCAGAGGAAGCCGGGAGTGCTACAGAGTGCGCCGACCGACGACCCCATCGAGTTCATCGTCAATTACGCGGCTCCGATGTACATGTCCAAGAGCATCCGGGCGGTGACCGACTCGATCCGGCATTACTACAACGGGCTGATCAGGCCTCACTTGGCCCCGGCATTCAAGCAGCGCTGGACACTGAAGCAGATTTTTCTGCACTTTTTCTATCACAGTTCCAAGTACACCGACGTATTGATGAAACGGGCGTGCACGGACATCATGTTCAATTGCATTGCGACCGGGATCGTCTACAATCCGGAGTGTCCGAGGGACACGAAGGTGAACAAGGATCTGGTTCCTGTGCTGATGAAATTGTATGCTGTAATCAAAGATAAAGGTTGAATGATTAAAGTGACAAGGCTGAAAATACAAAAGAAATTAGTCGTCCGGACCCCCAAACACGTCGCACTCGACCATTATACGACGCGCGTTCATCTCAAGGTCGGATTCGGCGTCCCCTTCTTCCGCTGCCTCGGTGGAGAGGTCGTCTGAGTCCCCGAATACATCGCACTCGACCGCCGCGTGTTTCGCCTCTTCCTCTGCCTCGATTACCTTCGCGTGCTTCGCCTCTTCCTCGACGGGCCACGCGTACCTTGCCTTCTTCTCGGGCTCAGGCTCGACGACTTCGTCCTCAAAGAGGTCATCTGGGACGACTGGCTTCCGTTTGTCTGGGTTGTCGTCTTCCTGGCCCTCTGAAGCGGTCGCCTTTTCCTCGGACGCTGGGAATGGCGGGATCAAGGAGGGGAAGAAGTCCGACGGGTGGTGCAGCTCTTCGTTAGGCAGGGGCTCGAGCTGAAGCTGAAGGTCGGATTGAAGCTGAAGATCGGGTTGAAGCTGGAGATCGGGTTGAAGCTGAGGAAATGAAGTTCCGGTGACATCCGACCCGGTACCAATCAACTCACCCGAGACGACCGGGAAAAACAAGTAATCGTCAAACGGCTCCGGTGGACGCACGGACGCGTGCTCGCCAAAGAGCTCTTGAGTTCTCTGCAATTGGTCGGGGTGTATCTGATCTGTACGGAGCTGGTCAACACCCTCGTCTTGGCCTTCCTCGTAGACCTGCTCCAGATTGCAGAAGTATCGCCAAGATTTGGACTCGATGTCAGCATTCTGTTGGGTGATCAGAGCACGCAGCTCTGCTGTCGACCTGGAGTCGGGGTACAACACGGCCGACGCTTGCCGGATCGCCGTCTCTACCTGCGGGTGGTCGAGACTGTGTTGCCATTTGGTGAACATATTTGCCAGAGTGGATATGGATTGGCACATTTGGATTTGCGTTATCCTGTCCTGTTTCAGGTCGCCGTTCTCCATCGCTTCGACTACCAGGGAATCGAAAAAGCTCGAGGCGGACGTCGCCGCTCGTGCCTCATGCGAGTCAAACAATTGGAACATGCGAGTCACAGTCGATGGGAAGTACCTTACACAGCTGTATACGGTGTTCATTGCCGTAGAGAGTTTCAGCAACAGCTGCGGGATCGCTGGATTGTCTTGGCGAATGCTCCGAAGAAACGCGGCCACTGCACCGTCGGTCTTGGTTCGCTTCTCCGCGTTTGCGCCCTTGGGCTTCACTTGTCTGGCCAGGGCTGTTGACGAGACAGAGTTCCTCGCTCTGCGCGAGCCCCTTCGGGTTCGAGCTCTGTTTTCGGGTGCAATGACTGGTTCCATTGCCTTTGGTGCGATTTTTCCCCAGTCGTTTGAAAAATGAGCGCGTTTTGCGTCGGATTTTCCCAAAAACGCACGTATTCGCGCGTCAATTTGCCGGCCGGGAAATTCGTTTTGGCCGGCCGGGAAATCCTTTTTTGACTGACCGGCCGGGAAATTCAGACGAAGACGAAGACGAAGTATTTCTCTTTATTTGAGGAATTTCAAGCAAGAAGATCAAATTTCGCCCCGGGTCCAGATCCCAAACTCGGGTACGTGAGGGAACTGCATCCGCAGCTCGGGGACGAACACATCCTCTCTAACATCGACGGAGAGTCTGGCCTTCTCGTAAAGCGCCAACACGTCGTGGATCCTCGCCCGGATCAGTAGGCGCGCGACCGCCGACTCCGTGGCACCGGGCTGGTCGAGTCCGATCGCGTGGACTATCACGGGGCCCAGTCGGTCCTTCAATGTGTCCAGGACGGCTGTAATGGAGCGGACAGTAGCGACGAGTTTGATTGTCTGCGGCGAGTTGTCGATCTCCTTCTCTTCTGGTGCACTCTTCTTCTCTTCTGAGTCTCCCTGTTGCTCCTCTCCTTTCAGTCTCGCCTTGGCCATCTGTTTCATGAACGCGCGAGATTGCCGCATGTCCTCCATGTCCAGCCAGCAATCGACGGCCCCGAAGTACGAAGAGACCAGCACGTAGGCCAGAGCTTTCAGCGTCTCGACGTTGTGTGGATTGAGCAACAATCCGCGGATCTCGACGCCGTCCACGCTCGCCACGTCCAGCTCGTGCGACGCTTGTTCCTTTTCGACCGAGGTGGCATCTTTTCGTTTGTCTGCTTCTTCATCGTGGTCTGTCACTGGGTAGGTTCGGATCAGTGCCTCGGCCGCATCCGGATCGAATGACAGTCCATGGATTTCGACCCCATCCACGATCCTCGCTTCCAGCGTTTGTTCTTTTGTGGCCGGGTCGGCGTCGTGTCGTTCCTCTTCCTCGTCCTCCTCCACGATCGTGACCGGGGTGGCGTCTTTTCGCTCTTCTTCGTCTGCGACCGAATTCGAGCCGGGATCTGCCAATTTCGACATTCTGATGCGTTGAATTGTGAAGGGAACACGAATCGCAGTCTGTGTATACCCAACACGGGAGACTTTGTGTGCCGCTGACAGAACAAGTATTGGTTTTATTAGGCAAACCCGCGAGCAAACATGTCTATTGCTTCGGCGTTGGTTTCAGTGATCTACATTTCGATTTGTACTTCTCGATCAAGTCGGCCTTGTCCCGAAAATGATTCTTTAGGTCCTCTATCGTGACCGGCTCTCCTTGGCAATCCTCGATCTGGCACTTATCGGCAGAGACGCCGCTCAGAGTACAGATGCACCAACTCTCGCATTTCTCCAGCTCTTCGGCCACACTCACGCGAGGTCCAACATGGCATTTCTCTTCTGACATTCTGCGGTCTTTGTCCGGGGCGTTTGAATTGTGACCCAAGAAACCTCGACGAGGATCCGTTTGAGAACGCGAGATCGGAAAACGAAGAAATTTCCCGGGATGTTTCTTTTTACGCAGAGAGGTCGATTTATTGGTCAATTTCTATTGCTCCATCGAAATTACGATGAACACTCTGCCTTTTTCAGTGAACGCTTGAATTCCCGAGGGCTTGCTTGACGCGTAAAAAGGGAAATCGACGAGTCGTTCAATGGCGGTTGGATCGTCTACGTGGGACTCGGCGGGAAAGCTAAAGAGGCGATTCGGGGTGCGTTCCTGAATGTCCAGATTGGCCTTTTCTCTCACTCTCCAGTCGACATGCGGGTAGACGTATTGGAGACATGTGCTGAGCATCGGGTCATCGATGCGGCTCTTCAGGATGTCTCGGATTCCGCTGTAGAGGTCCAGTTTCATGAGGCCACGGGAATTACGCAGCTGCGTGCGGATGTAAAACGGATCTTTAGTGTCTTGGAACGTGACACAGGGCAAGACAGGCAACAGCAGCGTCGCTTCATGAATGGGCTGGAAAAAGACAAAGACGTCGCTCACACCGAGGCAGGATGGGAGGTCGAGTGCCGTCTTAGCCGCGATCTGGCCACAGCTAAGGGGGGCGCCCTTGCATAGACCGCACACCTTGGAGATGTAGTCCACGTGGCGAATTTTGGTAAGGTAGGTGTGACCGCAGCCGAAATAGTGTTGTCTCAATTCGCATTCTTTGTCTTCAGATGGGACGGAATGAAGGTAGTGAAAGCGATTGCTGTTCGTCTCGAAGAAATCGATGGTGAACGAGTCCTTGTCAAACTCTTCTTCCTCGTCGAAAATAAGCTGGTACAGCTTTTTTCTGCATCGATCCCCTTCGTCCTTCTCCCATTCTTCCTTCTCCCATGCCACCAGACTCCGGCTCTTGTGCTTCTCTTGTTTTTCGGTGTCTTCTTTTTCCTCATCGGCCTCGGCCTCTTCTCCCCGACCTGAGTTTTTTCGCTTGTCGCTCATCTCTTGCGGTTGGATTGTGATTGCCTTTGCCGAGGGGGGTAAAGGCCTAGTCACAGCCAATGAGTTGAACAAACGATTCTGCGGCAAAAGAGCGGAGCTGCGATTCATTCTGTAGCCGTATGTTAATTCCCCTCCCGTGTCGTCTGTTTCTGTCTTCTCGATTCTCTTCTTTCAGTGTCCATGTATTCCGCGGGAAGGGACCGGTATTACGATGGCTTTGGCACGGTGAACAAGGGCCGGGGCCGGGAGGGGGTGCCCCTCTCGATGAGCGACTACCTCGGCAAGGTGGCCATAGACAAGGCCAACGAGTACAGCTCCCAGAACCTTCTCCCCACCTCACTGCAAGGCGTGGACAGCTACGGACGAGCCCTGGTCCCCACCGCCTCGGCAAACTTCACGGTGGCACTCGTGGCGCAGATCGCCAGCATCGGCGACGAGGTCTTCAGACTGTTTGCGACGGAGGTGGTCTCGCCCATCCATGCCAACAGGACGATCCAGGGCAAGATCTACCCGGTCTCGCCAATGGATCCGACGACCGAGCACACGACCGGTACCACGTTCACTCAGTACGGTTACAGCATTTCGCGATTCATGGGCCACTTCGCCAAGTTCATCCAGTTCAGCGTCGAGTTCCTGCAGACTGAAGAGGGGAAGCAGGAGCTGTTTCAACGACTCAAAGATCTGTCGGAGTCCTATGTCCTCACGGCTGTCGCCACCATCATCCAAGGACTCATGATCCTCCCGGACCTCTACAAGGACTGGACCAGCAAGATCCCTGGAGCGCGGAGCAACTACTCGGCCACCCGAGAGATTGAGGAATCCGTGAGACTCTTCGCCTTCACGACCAAGGGCACCCCGGACGTCATCTCCTCGGTCATCGCGGAACGAGCCCCCTCGGCAGACACGATGATCATCTCCAAACAATTCGCCAGCGCAATGATGAAAAATCGAACACGCGATCCCATGCTCTTCCAGGACTCGACGTTCCCCGTGTACCAGGGCGAACAAGCCATCTCCTATCTCCTCTCCCTCCCGTCGCTCCCCACCGGAGTGGGACTTGAGACCAAGGACATGCTGCAATCGAGGGCCTCGTACGTCACCTTCAAGATCCTCCCTCCGATTTCTGCCCATTGTGACGTCGAATCACAAGGAGCCGGCAGTCTCACGTTTTACGATCACCGAGCGAAACAGACGGTCACGATCAGCCGCAAAGAGCTTTATCGAAACATCGCGTACGACAACGTCGACCCCGCTGCTGATGCGAAATTGGCAGCGTCAGACGACCAGTACACGGAACACATCGAGGCTCTCGAGGACAATAGTAAGTCGGCCAGATTGGAAAATTTGTCGAAAGAGGGATTCGTCGTCCTCGAGGTCTACTCCTGGGAGACTCGCGCAGCCTTGGCGTGCAACCGCTCGAAGATCAAGTTCCTGACGACGGAACCACAGGCGATCGAAGGCGTCGGTGCGCAGCAGAACACGTACGAGTTGCACTTGAGAACTCGCATGGGCACGCATTCCGCGGATGCAGGCCAGTCTGCTCTGTGTTTCCACTCGCCATTTGTGTGTTCTCTCGCATCGGGAGGCTCCGCCCGCTTTTACAGGCGAGCCGACCTCCGAACCGAAAACAACAACCTGCTGGCACCTCGGTTCAGCGCCAATGGCTTGATCGTGATCCGTGTCACTGCGGACCAGATCCGGGGAATCTCCGATCAGCTTTACATCCCTCCTCTCGGCGGATGGACGGCAGAGGCAAAGGCGGCGATCGGCAACGAACCGATCATAAACGCTGATTGGTCCGGGGATGCTGACCTCGATAGTCTCGCCAACAATTTCAAAAAAGGCGAATTCGCTCTCGGAAGTTTCGATACAGCGCGACCCAAGCTCCCGGAAGTTTGCTTCCGCGACGGGTACATTCGCTCGGGTTTCTTCGCCGATCAATCACAGCCTTCGGTCACCGCCATCGAAGGGTGCGCCCCGCACGGAGACCTCACCACCGCAGAAATCAAAGGGGAAACCCCGCTTCGCACCCGGTCGATCGAAAACCCCGAAGTCTTCAAACGAGCGAGATTCGAACAGCTTGCCGGATAAAGAAGAAAGAAAACAAAAAATTCTTCTTCTCTTTACTAATAAATTAAAACGTCTTTTTCAATCCTGGTCAGTCCATGCGATCTTAGTCTCGGCCGACGTATATAATCCGAGAGTCTTCTCCGACTCACACGCTTCCAGACAGAGATGAGGCTCCTTTGGTTACTTTTCGTTCTGAATCTGGGCCTCCTGTCCGAACAAATCGAGTCGGCAGCGCCCTCGTGCTACTACCAGATCGGGACCACGGCCACCGACCCCGAGACCTTTGGGTACGGCCTGAACGCCCAGTCGACGGTGTTCCTGGTGATCCGGTTCGGGGAGACGGTCCAGTTCGTGTCCGACTCCTCGAGCGTCTGGCTCCAGCCGCGCTACAACTCGGCCACCGGCGCCTACAACACGCTGACCGCCTACCAGACTCTGGCGAGACACGTGTTCGCGCACTTCCAGTTCACGGTGAGCAGCGGAATCAACTCGGGGATCCTGGGAATCCCCTTTGACCCCAATGGAGTCTGCGACAGCGAGACGTGCGTCCGGTTCTACAGCTCCGGTAGCGAGCTCCGAATCGCGTCCGCCATCTGGAACCCGCACGCCCCCACCACCATCACCTACAACCCTCCACCACTCTCCCATCCCACCTACTTCAACGTGCTCACGGGCTCGACCCCCGGCGTTCTGGGCATCGCCAACTCGTTCTCCTGCCAGACCACGCTGAACCCGGTGAACGACGCGCCCTACATCACATCGGCTGTCATGTACTACGCGCCTTCGATCTCCCCGGGGTTCCTGGCGCCTTCGGTCTACGCGCTGATCAGCTTCTCCAGGGCCCCGGCGGTCTGCAGCGGCCAGACGGCCCTCGCCTCGGTCTGGGCCTGGCCCGACAGCGGGAACTCGGCTCGGTACGGCACTACCATGGGCGCCTGCGCGCTCACCCAATCAAACGGCCTCCCGGAGCTGTGGCAAGGTAGCTGCGACGCCTACGTCTCTTACCTGATGTCGACAGGAGCCACCAAGCTCTACGTCTACGGCGCGTCCGTGTCGGGTTTCTGCTTCGCTGGGACGCCTCTGACCAACACCAGATTCGAGTATCCTCTGACTCGCACTCGAGGCTGGTTGACGGCCGGCCTGCCTGTCCCATCTTTCCCCTTGTCCTCTGACATTGAGATCTGCACTCTCGATTGGACCAGGAGCACCCGGCGCGGCTACATCTACGATTCGACGACCAAGCAGCCCGCACGCGCGATCGTCCGCGCCCCGTTCGCGATCCAGGGCGCCACCGCTTCGTTCGCCAGCTGGGGCAAGGAGACGACCGCTCTCTCCTTCTTCAGTCTGGCCGCGAACTCGTTGCAGTTCAGCGCCACGGCCGTCGGGATCACCCAGCTGCTGATGGGCGGCTACCCCGGGTTCGCCGGGAATCTGTTTACTTCGTTCGTGCCCGCTTCCATTTTCGTCTCCATCGACTCGGGGTCCATCTACAGCACACTCACGAGCGCGGTGTTCAAGTGGACCGATCGGCTGCAGGTGCCCAATGGAGCGGCGAGCGGAGGCTCGTACCCCTCGCTCGCGGCCTTCACCAGCACGACGATCCCCAGCGACAAGATGAGCTTCACCGCCATCAACAAGGCGTTTGCCAAGATCTACCCGGCCGCGAGGTATCTGCAGTCGCTGCAATCCACCCAGGATCGGCCGGACTTGCAGGTCGTAGACGCTCTGGGCGTGGCCACGTCGCACTTCTACTCGGTGCAGTACGACGCCTTCCGCTTGATTCCTCCGGCCAACAAGAGCTCGCCTATTGCAACAGACGTTTCTGTCGTGTACCTGTCGAGTCTGGCCGAGACCACGATCCCGGTCTTTGGGAACGTGATTGCGATTACCACCAAAATAGTCACACCGCTCTCGGTGGTGTTCGCGCCTGGAGCCTCGTCGCCCGGAAACATTCTGAGCATCCTCTTCTCGCAGGGGAACATCAACTTCATCTCCAGCACGGTCCGGCGCAACAGGATGTTCGTCTCGTGCAACACCATCGTCAGGAGCCCCGTCACGGTCACTGCTTCCGTTTCGAAGATCGACATCCTCGACCCCATCTTCTGCCTGGACGATCCTATCACTCTCACTCTGTTCCCCGGGTCCGCGGAGATGTACGAGGCGCCGGTCCTCGCTGTCCCGGACTCGTATCTCTCCGGCGGGACTTTCGTCGCACAACTCGCGAACTGGATCGAAGCCAAACTGCTCACCTCCTACGTCGAGGTCGCCACTGACATCTTCGCGAACCCGACGAGGATGGTCTTGATCTTCGACAGAGCAGTCTACCTGATCAATGATGCTGGATTCAATGTCACTTGCGGGGGAACTGCCACTCCAATCCCCTCGTACTCGGCCTCTGGTCAGAAGCTCTCTCTGTTGCTCAGCAATTGCGACACCTCGAGGTTCGCGGACTCAGTGGTCCTCTCGGTCAAGAGATACGCCATCAATTTCCATCTCTCGGCCGCCGGTCAGACCGTTGCCCTTGCCGCGTCGATAGCGCCTTACACGGTCAGTGCCATCGGAAACATCACCGGGGCGTTTGGTCAGCCGTACTGCTCCGGGGTCACCACCCAGGTCCCGATAGCGCCGGGCATCGGGTTCTCTGCGTCGCTGGCCGTCCGGTATTCGTTTGTGTGCGACGATGTGACACTGAGGACCTCGGACACATTCTTCGGTCCGGCCACCGTGGGCACAGTCCTCAGCGCCGGGTACTCGAGCTGCGCCCTGGTGGCGTACTTCAGTCTGTTAGACACCAACTTCTCGATCCCCGTGACCTCCTGCTCTTCCGGCAACATCTCGGCGGTGGAGTCGTACTACGAGCCGCTGGAACGCGCGTTCTACGTCCGGTTCGGGACCAACTTGACGATCCAGGCCCCGTCGATCGTCCGCAGCAGGTTCTCTGTCGCTTGCAACGGGGTCCCGGCCGTCGTTCAGCTCGTCTCGGTGGGGAATCCCGGGATCGTGGACAGAGGGACGGTGTTGTCGCCTGGGCCGGTGCTCATCTTCAACCTTTCCGGGTGCTCTGTCGACTACCACAACGGGACAGTGAATCTGACTTTTCCGCTGGAATCGTTTCTGTTTTCGACCAATGAGTCGATACAGACTTCGGTCGTCTTCAGAGCACAGGATGTGCCGAGATACTTTTCTAGGACTTGTCAGGTCACCAATTCGTCGGTGCACGTGAACACGCTGAACCTGACGACCTTTGCCACCGTGGCCTCGGTCACGCACTCGCCGGACGGATGCGTCCACGCCCTGCCGCCGACACTGGGAGGGACCTTTGTCGTGTTTTACGTCAAGACCACGCAGAATCGGCCATGCAACTCGAGGCTCGATCTAGCTGGCGGATTTGGGCTCGCCAGGGCTGTTTACCTCAGTTACGGTCACTGCGACGACTTGCCGTTCTTCAACCTGAACCCGATCGTGGACTATGTGTTTGCCGGAGGGATCAACGGGCAGCCTTATAATGCAGACTATGGGCAGTACGGGACTGGGGGAGTTACTTGGGTCACGGACCTGCAAAGTCTCCCTGAGCTCGTAGGCATAAACAAGGGCCCGTTCGTCGGGATGAAGGATGCCGTGGGGATCCCGGGGTTGAATCTAACTACCTACTGTCCAACACTCAGACCACTGGTGTCTGGTATTGGCGAGCCCACGGAATTCCTGAAGCAGTTGGCAGCGACAAATGGAAACGTGTACAACTGGACCATCTCCGCTACATTTGATCTTCAAACTCCAAGGAACACTCCTTACGATAACAACCCTCTTCGACCAGCTGGAATGAGGTCTTTAACGTTAACTTCCGGCTCCAACCAAGATCCTATCTCCGTATTCTCATCGACGATCCCTGATTCCCATCAGAAATGTTTGAATCTGGCGATGACTACTCACATGTACAGCGATGTTTACAACCCGGATTATGGTTTTCTCTACTTTCGTCTTTCTCTGGCGACCGGAAACCAAAAGTTGTTCATCATTTCAGAATATCTTCCCGTGCCTTATATGTTTGGAACATCCAAAGTGTTCGTCCAGAACACCTGTGCGAACTTCCAGACTTGCGTGCTGCGATTGTTTGTCGTCGATCACGAGGGACAAAGGCGTTATCCCATCAACGGGGAATATCAAGAGGTCTCGTTTTTAGATTGGGGGGAGTCCCTTTTTTGCCGCGCCTCGGCACCGCAGGCACTCAGAGGAGTACTCGGCGCGAATCGGATTCCGTACATAGGAAGTGGCTTCCTCGAGTCTTGTACTGGTTTATTTTATCAGCACGTTCTGATGGGATTCTCTGTGTACGACCGATACCTGAGCGAGTCTGAGCTGAACCTTCTGATCCAACGTCGACTTCCGAATGGCACTTCTGCCGTTTATAATCCAACGGGACTCGCCCAGTACCTGAACTACAACATGACCCAGAAAGTGCCGGTGTACTGGTATCCGTCGGAGCTGACCGGACTCTACAACACGTCGGCCCCGAAGATCGCTCTAATCGTGGACGGGGCTTCCTCTGAAATCGCGAACTTCTCAGTTTCCAAGACCTACGGCTACTCCCTGGTCATAGACGGCCAGACGATTCCTCACACCAGCACCTTTTCCCGGCAGCCTTTGACTATCAGCCTGATCCCGCGAGAAGCTCCCTTGACCCTGAAAAAGACGAGCCTGGACCTCCCGGCTTTCGCCAACGTCTCTATCCTGAACAACATCAACGTGTTCCAGATCCCGAGCATCGGCACCAACCGCATCCAGCAGATGAACGTCTTCGCCAGACCCACGAACGCCTCGTTCTACAGCGTCAACCGGATCGGCAACGTCTCCGTCTCCCAACTGGCCAATTCCGTGGGCAACTACTCGGTGGGCACCGACTTCATCGTGCGCTGGATCTTCAACGAGACTCTGCCCGCGAGAGCGGACGTGCTCGGAGTCGACACCTGCGAGATCGGGGCCGTGGATCGGGCAGCGGTGGCGGTCAACGTGCTGGATCGAAGCCTGTTGACTCTGGTCCTCAAGACCCCGATCTCGACTCCTGATCTGGTCACTTACTCGGTGGTCGAGGACACGCCCACCTTGATCGAATTCGCCCCGGCCTTTTCGTATTCCAGCACGGGCGCCCCGGAGCCCTGCTACTTGATGCTCCTGACGGGCCTGCCCCTCCACGGCTCGTTCGAACTGACGAGCAAAACCAACGACACTGCCCCGACACCAATCACCTCGGTCCCTTTGGCCTTCAACAGCAGCATCTATCAATTTCGATACACCCCGGACCCCGACTACGACCTGAGCGACTACTTCTTCGTGGTCTACGACTGCGTGATCACCCAGTCCGTGCCCCAGAACCTCTCGATCCGGATCGTGCCCGTCAACGACTTTCCGAGGACCACCTCGCCGCTGACGGGCACGATAGTGGTCTCGGACCCCCTGAAGTACGCGTGGGTCCCGCTCGACGTGTTCGACGTGGACTCGTTCGAGCCCGGGTTCCGTGTCAGGCAGCTTTCCATGGCCTCCGCGGTCACGTTTCTGAACAAGAGTGTGGCGACTCGCATCTCACAGCTGGACGCGGATCGCTTCGTTTCGCTCGACGGGGACCCGCTGCTTCTAAACCCGAGGTTCAGCTACAAGATCTTCGGGAACAACTCGCTGCTCACGGAGATAATGGGCTCGATCCGGCTCATTTGCGGCAAGATCACCAAGACCACGATGACGCTCGTGATCGAGGATACCGCGCAACAGGTAGGATTTGTCGGTTGGAACTTCTGTTCGAACTCAGGGTTTAAGATTTCGTTCTGATTTGTCACGACCACTTGTAGAATAGTGGCACGGCGCTGCAAATCACGCGGACCGTGGACTGCCAGGTGATCACCGCGGGCTCGACGGCGGACCCGGACACTCCTGATGACTTCTCTCCCTTCGAACCCAATGACCCGAATGCGGTCCTGGCCTCGAGTCTGAATATAGCGATCATATTCCTGTTTTTGTGGCCTTTGGTAGGATTCGGGTGTCTGTGTTGCGTGGCCCTCGCCCGCAAACAGGCGAACAAGTACAGACAGGCGCTCAACGCGGGCCTGCAGGCGGCCGACGCTGTCTCGAAGGGTAACTACAAAGAGGCGCTGAAAATCGGGGTCAAAGCAGCCAAGGCCCAGATCTGAGGAACGATTGTTGTGTTATTTGTCGAAGTAAACGTTCTTAACTGGCATACACAAACTCATTGATTGCGTTGGATCGAATGTCTAGAGTGGTCCTTGAAGGGGTGAAATTTAAGTGCATCAAGCCCTGTGTCAAATGCGAATGCAAACTATTTGTCGTCGGCGAGGGAGATGAATGTGGCAATTGTGGACACGCAGATAAACACACTCGTATGGGATGCACTGGGAATGTATGCGACAGTGGATGCGATGACTTCATGAGCAAACAATTCGAACGAAAGGACAACCTTGATCAACTAGTTGGGAGAATCTGCAAGTGCGGCCACGAATACACAATGCACCGTTGTCTAGATGGCAACTACAATTGCTCCAAATGTGGCTGCGTTCATAAACTACGTCCTGGTGAATGCCTTATATGCAACCCAAAGAAAAGGTGAAATGATTACCTGTAAGATGCGTTGCGATGAAGTTCGGTGTGGCTCTGTTTTATTCCTAATTTGCGTTTGACAGTCTCTAACAAGCCTTCTCTCGCTGCCAGAAGACCTTGGAGCCAGAACAAGCTTGCTTTGTTATCTGTACATGTGTTTTTCCCTTTCCCAAAAGGGTCGTTTCCACATGTCTCTCCGTTCCTCCCTTTGAAAAGTTTGTCGACGCGTATGCCAAATAAAACGCACCCAAAAGGAGAAAATGAAAGAAAGAGCGATGTTTTATTTCCAAGCTGACAAACGAATAGATCCTTAGATCTTCTCACAGAACCCCGCTCGTGGCTTCTCTGCGCTGGATGCGGTCCAGCCACCTCTGGCCGAGGAAGCCGAGGACCGCGAGGAAGAGGAAGATGCTGCCGAGTGCGTAGGAGTAGGCTATGGATGCGCTCTCGGAGAGTCTGTGCTTGCTGGACTGATCGTCGTTGACGCACTCGCCGCCTTGACCGGTCGTGGTTTTCCCGAGTGAGCACTGCACACACGGGAAGGAGACGTTGAACTGCGGCGTGGAGCTGGAGCCCGCGGGACAGAACAGACAAGAGACTGCTCCGGGGTCGGGGGCGAATGTCCCGACCTCGCAGAGCGAGCATGCAGACGATCCTTCCGAGCCCGCGTAAGAACCCGGGGCGCAGAGGACGCACTCTGTGTCCGAAGCCGAACGCGCAGACCCCGCAGGACACGGGACGCAGCTCCCGTTGCTGAATTGGTGGCCCAGAGGACACGGCCTGCACTCACTGGCTCCCACGGAGTATTGGCCAGGAGGACAGTCGATGCACTGGGTCATGCCTTGGGCAGGGGCGACCTTCCCGGGCGGACACACCAAACAAGTCTCCGACTGGGCCACCGGTGAGAAGGTGCCGATGGGACAGGGGTCGCAGCTCCCTCGGCCGGCGTGCGTCCCGGGCCCGCACGGTGTGCAGTTCGGCTCCGTGCCCCCCGGGGAGACCTCACCGGGTCCGCAGGAGGCACAGGTCCGCCCGAGGTACGGGATCGAGTTGATCGGACACTCCCCTCTCGCCGGAAGGAAGGATCCGAGGACGAGGAAGAAGACGGATAAGAAGCCGAACTGCGACATGAAAACGCTCTTCGATTTCATCGTCAGACCCCCGTCTTACATACAAGTTTCATTTTTCTTCTTCTGTTTTGCTCCTTTCGTTCAGAACGCTTTGAGCACCTGTCTCTGGATCATTTTCATGAGCACCTGCGTCTTCGCGGCGGGTTTGGTTCTGCCGTTTGCGCTCCTCCAGGGCTCGACGGCGCACTGGTCGAGTCTCTCGAGGAGGAAGTAGGCGCAATTGTTGATGACGTTCTGCCGGATGTTGGCCACGCGCGCCATGTTGCTTTTGGTGATCCCGTCCCGGTTGCTGGGCAGAGTCGGCAGCCCGAGGTTGACGGCCTTGTCGTCGTCGAGACAGAGCGCCAGCAGCGAGAACACGCACACGGCAAAGGAGTACTTGGAGATCTTGTCGAGCGAGTCCTCGTCGAGGTTGTCCATCACCACGGAGTACAGGTAGATGAAAGCGCGGGCCAGGTCGTCGATTTCGGCCTTGGTCGGCGGGATCGTGAACGAGTCGGAGATCACGCGACGCGCCTTCTCCAGGAATTGCATGTACACCTTGGGGATGATTCCCGACAGATGAATCCCCGAGCCGTCGCCGGCGAACCGGAACTCCTGCTGGTCGACAGAAGCGTCCAGATCGATTGTGGTCGCGGCGAGTTTCCGTCTCCGGGTCTGGCCCATGGATTTCGGCCGCGAGAGCAGCTTCATTGCGCGACTGGCCCTGCTTCTGGCGAGCTCCTCTGTGCTCATGTCGGGTTCCAGGAGCTCGCAGAGCTCTGTGAGCTCGGAGAGCTCTCCGCTACCCGGGGACTCTCCGAGCTCTCTGAGCCCTGGGGGCCCTGGGGGCTCTCCGAGCTCTGCGCGCTCTGCGCGCTCTGTGAGCCCTGGGGGCTCTGCGCCCGGGCTGATCTGCTGTGTCTTTTGGCTCGATGGCGACGCTGCCAGCATCTGATCCTCGAGGTCGGCGGCCCATTGGTCCAGAGATCGTTGATCCTCCAGACTCTTCAGGTACAAGTGAGGCGAGGTCAAAATGGCGAGTTTGGACGAGTCGCTCGGCGCTTGGTTGCACATCCGCGCGCGTTTCGAGGGCGCGCCCTCGTTGGGTTTGCACAGCTTCTCCATCAACTCGAGTTCCGTCAGCGGCCGGGTCGTGCGTTTCCCGGCCGGGGCGTAGTCCGGGTCCATCCAACGCTTTCGCTTTTGCTCGTCGGTCTTCCGGGGATTCATCAGCGCATAGTCGTGTGCCTCGTAGAACTGCTCGTCCTGCAGCGGCCGCTTCTGCGACTCTTCGAAGGTGGGCTCCAGTCGGACGAACTCGGCGTAGACCCGACCGGAAAGCGGGCAGACGTAGCTGTCGCCCTGGGGCACGAGAAGGTCTTTGCACGCTTCAATTGAACACGAATGAGCCGGGGCCGAGGAGGCCGAATAAGGCATCAGCTCGGCCAAGAGCATGACTCTCCCGGTCTTGACGCAAATGCCCACCCACTTACCCCTGAGAACGTCACAGGATCCGTCGCACGCGTGCGAACTGGACGACTCCAAGCGGTGCCGCTCTCGGATCTTCATGTCCTTGTCGATTTTCCGTAGCTGCAGCGCAACGGTCACGATATCGTCGCACAGCTCAAGAGACCGCGACATTTTGAGAGGCGAGTTTGTTTCGATTTTGCGCTCCCGTCTGGTGCATTCGGCCGATTTGACGCATCCTGGGAAGCTGGAATTCGTGGCTGCCGCAGCATTGATTTGCGTTCCAGAGTCTCGGGATTTCTTATTGATCCAGTCCCACGTTTCTTATTGGTCCTGACCGGTCAACGAAGAAAGCAAGTCAGTGACTGTCCCTATGTAGATATTCCTCGCGCAAGGTTGGTGGTCCAAGCAATCGACGAACACTTGGCATTTGGTTCGTTGCCATACCTAATTCCCGTTATTTCGTCGATTGTCATACTTAATTTCTCATTTATCTGACAATAGGTAGCTCTGAATTCCCTGGAAAACAAAAATGGGAGACGACACCGGCTGTGGTGAATGCGGGACCTGCTGCTCCAAATTCGCAAAAAACTTCCTCCGGCCCGCCTTTTTCTGGTTTTTGCCCTTTGCTCTCGGGATGGTGATGGCCGGGTTCGCCACGGCGGCGATTCTCGACAGGGAGACCGCGATGGTGACTTTTGGTGGATTCCGATGGATGCTGCTGACGGCTCTGATCTACGAGTTCATTCTGTTCCTGTGGGCTATGGTTGAATCCATCTACCACAAGATGCCCCGCCACAGGAACTGCGAAATGATCGTTCACTTGATGCTAACGATTATGTGGATCTTCCCATACTCCATCTTCCAGCTCACCTGGCACGAAAACAAGTACCAGACAGACGCAAACTGGCGCAGCGCCTGGGACACTGCCCTCGTCTTCGCAATGCTCGGCTCTTTCGTCCCGGCGCTCGTCAGGGCTATCGCCGGGGCTGTCGTTGAGCGTCCTTCGAGTGGATACACTCAAATGAAAGGCGTCCCGAGCTCGTTCTAAAGCTGCGCCAAATTCTTGTTTGATCTAGAAGTACGAGGAAAACAAGTCTGTTGTTTTTATTAAACCCGTTTCTTTTTTTGTCGACAAGTCCCAATTCTCTGAGTATCGTCGGTCCCGTTTAGTCTTCATCTTCGCGTAAAAATCTCTGAGCGTCTCTGGACTCGAGCGCGCTCTTGGGCTTGGTCTTGAAGAGCTGCTCGATGTACTTGGGAGTGAGATCGACGGCCTTGGCAAAGTACGAGGGCTGGCGGGTCACAAGCCAGTAGAACTCGATCCCGATGATGACGAGCGTGACCACGGCGAACATGAAGAACAAAATCAGCACCGCCAGAGGCAGATCGAGGAATCCACTGCTTGGCTGGGTGTAAGGGCAGTCGTAGTCGATTGTCACGGTGGTGTTGGTCTTGGTCTTGGTCGACAGGATCTCGATCTCGAATACAAGCACGCACGCCACCGGCTCGTTGATCACGATGTCGATCGACGTCGACGAGTAGCCGGCCTCCAGCACACACGACCCATTGTCCACAAGCTGCGACAAGCGCCACTCCAGTGCACTCGAGACCGGGAAGTAGTGCACGTTGTCGTCGCACGAGTGGCCGGTCACCTTGGGGTCCGCGAGACTCGAGATGGCGAACGACGCATTGGCCGCCGATATCCGCTGGTCCGAGGTGTCCAGGAACCCGTCGCTCACGCTCAGGTTGTAGGCCACGACCTCCTCGTCCGTCCCGCAGGGGTTCTCGATCAGGACCCGCACCACTCCGTCGGATTCCAGGACCGCCGAGGGCGAGAGAACCAGGACCTGGAGAGCCCCGGAAGCCCGGCGACAGGTCAGGGTAAGCTTGGAGACGTCCGGAGCTACGACGGATCCTACTTCGGCCCCGTACTGCATGATCAGGTACGCGTTGTTGTAGACGCTGGCCGCGATGGGGTTCAACGCGCCCACGCCACAGCCCGTGAACTCCACGTCGAACTCGTACTCCTTCCACACGGTCGAGTAGTTCATCGCGATCGTCGCCGCGCACTCGGACCCCAGCGGCCATTCGGACACCATGAACGAGAACCGGTCGTTGGAGTTGTACACCTGGGGTACAGAGGACGAGCAGTCGATCGACCGCACTCGTCCAGAGTCCCAGCGCGGGTCGTTGAAGTAGACCTGGACGCTCGAGCCGTTCAGGAGCGACTGGCAAGTGACGTTGGCGACCACCGGATCATAGACCTGTCGAGAAGTTCAATGAGAAATTTTCAATTAAAATCTGCCGCCCCACGAAAATCTGCCACCCCGCAAAAATATAAAAGATGGAGAGACCTGTTCGATTGGGACCAGGACCTCCTCGGAAACGTAGTCGCCTCCGCCCACCGTGAACAGGGTCGCGTTGCCTATCGTGACAAACTGTGGCGGCGAGCTCGTAGAGCTGCATCCCGAGAGAGTCAGGGCCACCAGGTTGCTCTTCGGGGTGCTGCGGAACGTCGCGTTGCACCCGGGGACCGTGATGTTGCCCCGGGAGCTGGTGAAATCGAAAACAACTGAAGGGTGGTAGTGGATCGTCAGCAAGTCGGGGTCCATGAAGAAGACGCCCTGGTTCAACAGAGCCGAGTCCACTCTCCATGAAGAAAACAGAAGAAGAAGAAGAAAAAAAAGAAAACCTCGCATCTCTTCTTTCTTTTTCTTCCTCCAAGGACCCGATATTTGTACGTGATCAACAAAAGAAGTCTTGTATTTGTTTGTTTTCTCGGGTCATTTAAAAATATTCGAGTACAAGAAGAAGAAGAAAATCATCACGAAGAAGAACCAGTCCACATCCTGCTCACGACTGTGTAAGGATTGGCTTTGTATGTGCGCCACTGATAAATGACAACACCCGAGAGTACGAGTCCGAGAAACGCAAAGCCCGACAGGATGATGAGCAAAGCCATCGAACCTTCGTAATTGAGATCGCTGAAGATGCTATCGTCATTGGACGTGGCGGTCTCCGATTCAGTGGGTTCGAGCGTGACCGCGATCGGGTTGGACGGGTAGCGGCCGTAATCACCTGCGCTTTCCGGGGTCGAGTAGACAAAGTAGCAGTAGATGAAGTCAGCAGCGAAGTCAGGTAGGACGTTGTCTTCGTCAAAGGTGAGGTAGATGGTCGAGACGTTCCGCGTCGTCGACGAGATGTTGTAACGCCGCGTCTCGTCCGTGTCGTAGCAGATGACGTTGGCGTGCTTCGGACACAGATTGGGGACTTGTCCGCCGACCAGTTTCAGGGCGGTTTCGTTGACGTAGTAGATCGCGCTGATCCAGTCCGTCGACGGGGTGACCGTGGAGTAAGTACTCGAAGCGACCCCATCTGTCTCCGTGTGCAGCGCGACCCTTGACGTGTAGTTCACGAAATCCACGCCCGATGTCGCCGTCGACGAGTAGTTCAGCACGTAGTAATTGATATAGGCCCCGCTGGCCCCTATCATCCCCACGGCGGGCGTGTCATATACATCCAGTTGCACGGCCGGGAAACACTCGTATCTCATCACCTGGCCGTCGGGCCAGCCCCCGTCCGAGTGGTAGTAGCAGCGACTGCTCTTGGTGCCGTAGTAGTACTGAAAGAGTAGATAGTAGATTTGTTGCGAGGTCATCGTGACGTTGACCGGGAACTGGAACTGGAGGTCCACGTACTTGAATCCGGTGTACGTCCGGCCCACGTTGGTGCTCTCGATGACGAGCACCGGATGGACCGTGACGGTGTCCTCTTGCTGTCTGAATACCTTGACTCCCAGACTGTCAAACGTCTTGACCGACGAGTTCGTCTCCGCGTCGCAGATCGTATTGGCCACGAGGTAGTACTGGATGAAGTAGGTCTCGAGACTCCAGCCGCTCGTGTCGTTGCCGTGGTAGTTGCACCACCACCGCATCGTGTTGTTGTTGACCGGTTTCAGGCTGGTGGCGCAGATCGAAACGCTCTTCGGGTAGCTGCGAGCGCAGCCGGTGTCGTCTCCGTCGATTCCAGCCTCGCAGGCCCTGTTGCTGTAGATGAACCAGCTGGCCTCGAGCGTTTCCGCCGTGCTGTCGTTGCAACGGACCACCGGACGTGTGAACAGGAACTCGGCCACGGTGCCGAACACGTGCGCGTTGTAGAGGTAGGTGCTGACGAGGTTGGTGCAGGGGATGGAGAAGGAGGTGATGTGCGTCGTGGTGTTCACCATCAGCAAGACCTCCTGGAACAGCTGCTCGGTGTAGGAGATCGTGATGTCGCCCGCGAGTGAGGCGTATTCGGTGAGCGGGAAGGTGATCGTGGCCAACGTGGCGCCGTCCGTTTTCTCGACGTAGCTCCTCGTCGGGAAGAACTTGTACCCATTGCTGTTGTTTGTGATGTTGACGATGCCCGCGATCGCCTCGACGTCGAACTCGGTCGCGGTGAAGATGGCTGTTCCGTGGATGAACAGTTTCGCCCGGAGCACGGGGATCAGGCCCTCCTGGTAGCCGCTGCCGGCGACAGCCTCCAGGATGCACGAGGCCTGCGTAGTGGTGAGCTCGACCGCGCGAGAGCCCGTTGCACACAGCAACAAAAGCAGCAAACAAAGGAGCTCGTGTCTCATGACTCGATAGTCGATTGATCGCGGTCCGGTCTTCTGTATAGGACATCCACCCAAAGGCCACTTAATTGTGTAAGAACAAGCAGGAAAAGTCTGGCGGGGCAGAAAAAGGATGAGTACCTGCCGCTATACAATTAAGACCGGGTCCAGGCGCAGCTACCAGGCCTCAGATCGTCCCTTGTCTGATTTACCGGATCGGCCATGAGCTTCGGCCTGAACTTCGGAAATTACGGCGAAGTGGCTCCCTTGACACCGCATGATTTAGAGCAGATACAAGAAAAGACACGACAACAGAAGTTCAAGAGGGGCTCAGGTCGTCAAATTGACGACAGACGGCCATCGGTGCAGTCAAACGACACGTTCAGATCGTTGCCTCCGCTGATAAACGCAAAAACCGAGGAGTTGATGCCCGATTTTTCCTTTTCAGATCGATCGATGATGGGAATCGTGAACGAAGAGAAAATACCGATACCCAATCTCCTTCAGCGACAAGTCTCGAACGGAGACGTTGCGATGCTGGACCTGGAATCTGATCCATCGAGCTTCGGTCGACAGCCCTCGTTCGGAAACACCGCGATGTCCATCGACTCGGGTCCACCAGACTTGAGCAACCCAAGCTTCGGTCGACAGCCCTCGTTCGGAAACGTCGCGATGTCCATCGGATCTGGTCAAGCAAGCCTTGGTCCATCGAGCTTTGGTCGACCGAGCTTCGGTCGACAGACCTCGATCGGAGACGTCGCAATGTCTATCGACTCGGGTCCATCGAGCTTTGGCCAACCGAGCCTTGACCCATCGAGCTTTGGCCAACCGAGCCTCGGTCGACAGACCTCGATCGGAGACGTCGCGATGTTTGCCGCGCCCATGCCCGTAGAGGAGATTCCCCCTTGGGCTCGGCCCGGTTTCGGAAAACAAGTTCACGATTTCGGCACGCACTGCACCGTGATTGATCCCAAACAAAGTTCGTTCGCCAAACCGGAGAATGACCTCTCGCTTCCTCCTCCGACTCGATTGCCGCCTCCGCCAACGAAACCTGGCATTTTGAAACCGAAATTCTCAAGGAGCCGTCGCTGAGCATCAGTTCTTGAACATCACCTGTGCAATTTTTTCTCTATAAACCCCCAAAAAGCCAGAAATGGCCACCCGCGTTCTTATCTGGCATACTTTGCGCATTTTTTCTCATCAACTCAGCAACGAGATGTCGAAATCCACGAGGCCTGCTCTGGACTTTCTGGGCATCTCGGATCGGCAGGCCTCGATCCAGGATGAGCTGCACGCGGCGAACGAGAAAGTGACACTGAAGAAGGCGCAGATCGCCAACGTAATGCAGGAACAAGAAGCAAAGATCAGCGAGGCGAAAGAGCGATTGAAGCGCAAGATTGAGGAAGAGAAAAAAAGGATGGCCGAGGAGATCGAGGGCATAAAGAAGTATTTCCGTATTGAGCTTTCCATCCACGAACAGACGATAGCCAAAGTCAAGGACGACATCTCCCGGCTGAAAGGCGAGCTGGCGTCCACTGAAGAGGTGAGCAAGGACATCCAGGAACACGCGATCGTCACGGGGAACTCGCTGTGCTTCAGCAGCCCGAAATCCAGGATCGGCGGCAAATCCATGAACGAAAGAGACGCGAGTTGGGAGCAGAATTCCAGGGCACGCGCTGCAGCCTTTCTGGATGGACTGAACGGGGCTGTTGTAGCTTATTTCCAGCCGATCGGACCCGGACGCAGAGAGGTCGCCAACCTCCGCGAATTCATCCCCGAGATCACGGCACGGACATGCGAGGGGATCGACAAGCTCGTGGCCGCTAATAACGAGGACGACTACGCGACGGTTTGCAGCTTAGATAATCTGGACGCGGCAGAGAAACTCGTCTTCTCCGACAAGCCCTCGAGCTTCCTGAAGCGTTGCTTCTTCAGCTCTCTCGCCTCCCCCGATGCCAGCTATCGAATGTCCGGCTACCTGTACCAACGACTCATGGCCGACACCGACGTGGACGACGCGGCCTTCGCGCAGGAGATGATCGCCGTTTGGACACTCGGATTCCAGGGGTTGGATTGGACGCCCACGGATTGGCTGGACTCGCTGAGGCCTGGGCCTGCGTACACCACCAAGCTTCGCGACTTCTGCGATCCACTGGAGCGCAGGATCCCCGCGGTGCCCGAGTCGTTCCGCGCCCGGAGCTGCCAATACCTGCAAGGCACGCTTGGGCAGCTCCTGGCTCAGCGGTTCCGCTTCCAAGCGAGCAAGCTGTTCGTGATCTGCGGCATCGCCGGCCCCGGAGCCGGGTTCCTGGTCGAGCGCGTACGCTCCTTGCTGGGCCCTCGCGGCGAAGAGCCGCGGAAGCCCGTGGCCCTCACGATCGACGACTTTGCCATTCGCCATAGCAGAGTCAGTCTCTCCGTCCAGGCGATCGTACTCGCCAAGCAGGTCGTTGAGCGACTCGTCGGTTACTACATGTTACCCAAGGAATTCGAGGAAGCGGAGAACTTGGCCCTCGACCGTGCTACGCGAGCCATGCGAGAAGAGAGGGCAGCCAGAGAGGCACGGAGAGAGGAAGAGGAGGACGAGGAAATCGTGAGAAGCTTCCGTGCAAAGATAATGAGCAACCCAAAAGAGGAGGAAGAACAAGAGGTTCTTGATCTTACTTGAAATTCTGTTTATTTTTTTGCTGTTCAAAGCTACGAATCGTCGGACTCGTGCGGGCCCAGGCTGCCCACGATCCGGACGAAGACTTTCTTGGCGAGCTTGAGGGCCTGGTCCTCGATGGCGTGCGGTTTGTTGTTCAATAAATAGCACGGGTCTGCTTTGCCCCACATAAAAGGCTTGACAATTCGGATCATGTCAGAGAAAGAGATGTGTTCGGTGAGCGCCAGCAGCTTGCTGCTCTGGCCCACGAACTTCTGTCTGCTGAGCTCGGTCTGTCGTTGATCCGGGGCCATGGCAGAGAGAAGAGTCACAGACCCCTTGCGCTCCTCGTCGATCGAAGAGGGCGAGGTCGGGAACGGCGCGCTGATATCCGTCGTCTGATTGAGAGGCTGCTCGATCAGGTACTTCGTCTCCGTCGCCATGACGTCGCGAGGAGGCACGGGTGTCTGTTTCCGTTCCGTCAGTGGTGAGAATTCGATTGGCCCGGCGCGTCTGTACCTGGGGCCGTCGGGGACACTGTTCAACCAACAGTCACTTGGCCACGCGAGCCCCGCGAACCCAGACGCCCAGTGGCCGATCAGCGCAATCGAGGTACTAAGGTTATCTATTCGCCCCGGAAACAAACGAGTCAGTAGATAGCCTGCCACCCGATAGCTGGCAAATGGACTCAGCATAGCCGCGGCGACGCATCTCAAGTTGAAGTCCGCGCTCGTCTCTGTGAAATTGAGCGATTTCACCGCCTGCAGATTGTCGTAGCTGCAAACTGTCTCGTAGGCCTTGCTGTCTCGCGCGGCGGCAAGGAACGAAATGTACCTTCCCGTGAGAGCGGTTTCCAGGGCGGAGCACGCGTCGCTGCCTATTGGTTGGACGTTGCTGAGGGGCGGTGGAATCAACACCCTCGTGCCCGGATGAAGCCGCTTCATCCACTCTTCAACTTGCGTGGCCGAGGCGTCGATCAGGGCGCCGGGGACGATTCGACTCTTTTTGACGGGCTTCTCGTCCTGGTCGTCAAACTCGAAGTTTAGCGAGAAATCGTCGTCGATGCTGACAATCTCCGCGACTTTCGCTTCAAGTTCATCGGTCAAGTTCTGGCGCATCTAGCACGAATCAACAGACGTCAGGAATGTATCGCGGCTTTCAAACAGAAGACGCCTACATCGATTTCAAGCACGAGTTGGTCGATTTGTTGCCAATCTTCACGCAGATCCGATCGTTCTCTCATGTTCCGAGACAGCTCGAGTTGGTATTCGTTGAGTTTGCGCTTGATTTTTCCGATCGAGCGACACAGGTCGATTCGTTCTCTGGCAAGCTCCTGTTTCAAACTCAGTGTCAATCAAGGCGCAACCAAGAAAAAAGGAACGCATGCATGCAAATCTTACCCGGCTTCTGGGACTGGTTTGAGCGTACAGCGATTCACGGGCAATCTGTAGCTGCGTGTTCATCGCCATTTTGCTGAGTTCCAGCAATCTTATCGCAGATTTTGCAGCATCGGCGATTTCAGTCGTCGCATGCTCTGGCCTCTTTTCGTTCATCCTACGACCGGGCCTTTTACCTTCAAAATATCGCACAAAGACGGCACTGCTCGCGGGTCAGTGAGTCAGACAACTTGTCTTCAGAGTATTGTCGAAGCGACCTGAAAGCTTCTTCGGATCAATAAAGACGGACAAGTAGAACCAACAATCCAGCCACATACCAACACACTTTCGCCTCGTTACGCAATGCCGGTGACGGCCGGTTATGAGAAAGGGGCCAAACAAAGCCCCCGCGGCCAAAAGGTTGAACCCGCGCAACTGTTAACAAAGTGTTAACTTCACCAGTCACTCGGGTGGAACACTCCCGACCTCAAACCACGAATGGCATGCGCAGGGTTTTGGAAAAATTTTGGGAGGGGGGGGGGGTGGTTGAAAAAAAATTTTTTTGAGCCCCTCAAAAAGACTGACCTTAAGTGGCATACATGAAAAGTTTTTTGCGTGAAACATACTAGA
>ERZ1292625.1255-Hain-H41-01um-R1-1255-length-31574-cov-4_pt1 | contig 31574 bp, 26 predicted proteins | sample MGYA00564400_ERZ1292625 | MGnify/ENA primary metagenome ERZ1292625 (study PRJEB36523, sample SAMEA6512639) | groundwater metagenome | collected 2019-01-08 | study: AquaDiva: Metagenomics assemblies of 32 groundwater samples
TACAATGGATTGTCCGAATTCAATGATGTGAATATTCCGGCGGAAAACTTAATCGGCGTTGAGGGAGACGGATTTGCCAATGTTAAAAAATGCCTTGATGCCGCGCGCATCGGTTTGCCTGCGTTGTGTCTTGGCTGTCTTAAGCAGACCCTTCAGAAGGTGCGGTGGCGGTGCCGTGAACGCGTGCAGTGGCGAAAGCCAATCTATAGGCACCAAGATGTTGCCAAAGATCTGGTGAATATGGCATGCGCCACATTTGCCGGAGAAACAATTCTTCAGCACTGCTATGATCTTGCAGATCGTGGAATCAATATTGAGATTGAAACGAATGCTGCTAAATTTCTTATCACCGAAGATTTGTGGGCATCGGTTGACGCGCTCATGCGGGTTTTTGGCGGTATTGGATTTGAAACTTATAATTCTCAGAAAGCTCGCGGTGAGATCCCTGTTTCTGTGGAACGGCATATGCGTGATGCGTGGGTGAATAAGAATTTTGAAGGTACAAACGCGATCATGCAACAGCTCATTCAAAAGGAGGGGTCCAAAGAATATCTCCGCGCGTACATGATCATGCAGGATTCCAGTATTGGATGGCTTAAGCGGATGGCAGGTGCGTTATCTGTGCTACCGATTGCGGTGAGGTCTCTTTGTGGATATTTTTTTACGCGAATATTTTTTGCTTTTGTTGATAGTATGCTTTCGACTACGACACAACAGAGGGAGGCGTTTGTACACCGGCTTTTTATTCGCAGAGAGGCGTATCGATTGGCTCTCAATACAATTCGAGCAGGTATGCGGTATGGAATCGATTTGCGTAATCAGCATTGCATTGGTCGTCAGCTTAATGAACGCGCTATGAATCTGTGGCGCATGGCACTCGTGCTTTCATACGCCGTATCTCATCCTGAAAAACAATTTGTGTGGGAACTCGCAGACTTTTTTTGTCACAAAACGCGAGAAGAAATGTATGGAGAAGAAAAAATGTCGGGAAATAAATGGATTGTACACGGTAGCCATAAAAAGATAAGCTTTCTTGCCGAAGCGATTGTTAGTGGTAAAATCGCATGGCTGGAGGAAGGGATTTTATCCGAACTGAAAAAGGGGGGCGTGGATATTTAATTTCATTGAATTACGAGAGTCGAAGTTCTCTAAATTTCTCGTCAAAGCTTCCCCGAAGCTTTGACTTCGGAAGCGGATACAGCAGTATACGCTTCCCGATTTTCACTAGGTAATAAAAATCCCTCACGATAATTCGTGAGGGATGTTTTTTTCTTCAATATGGTCAAGCGTTCTGTAAACGAGGGGAAGCGCGCATATATATTTTGCGATTCCCATGCCCGCAGATAAACCAGGGGATTCTATTCCCACACAATTTATTAATAGTGGATTTTTTGAATCAATAGATATACAGAAATCTTCTTCGTGAAGTTCGCGCGATAATTTTGGGCGGATTCCAGAATAGCTCCATTCAATATCACTTGCTTCAAGCTCGGGAAGAAATTTTCGTGCCGCATCAAGGAAAATGTCGGGCGGTGTTTTATTCATCGCATAATCATTTTTTTGTTCAAGCGGTACTGTGTTTGGTCCTAAAAACATTCTGCCGTTTGGCCGTGGACTGAAATGAATTCCTTTCCCCGCCGAATTTTCAGGGAGCGCCGGATATACAAGTCCATTAACCAAGTTTCTTTTTTTTGGATTTACTATTTCATAGTATTCTCCACGCCACGGATAGATTTGATATCGTTTTTCACAAAGCGCCATATTCGCAATATCATCCGCGTAGAGTCCTGCCGCATTGATTATTGCTTTTGCGCGGATAATTCCGTGCGATGTGGTAATAACAAATTCGCGTTCACACTTTTTGATTGCAATAACGGTTTGGTTGAATTGAAATTCAACTTTGCGTAGAATCGCAGATTTAGTAAGCGCTTCTACGAATGCCCGTGAATCCACAACCCACACATCCTTCATAAAGATTCCCGCACACGCCCGTATGTTTGGTTCTTTGGTGTGAATGCCATACGGCGCAAGAAATTCAATCGGTATGTTTTGCGCCTGTCCATTGCGCCAAAGTCTCCAAAGTGTCCGCCACTCTTTCCAGAGACCGCCTAATATCGCGCCTTTTGGGATTGCTATCAGCATTCCCGTGTGCCGTATTGGAACATTGTGTTCTTCGGCAAAATTACGCGCAAGACGGGATCCTTCATGCGCGAGCCGTGCTTTTAATGATCCCCGTTTTTCATGAAGTCCTGAGTGAAGAACGCCACTGTTATTCAAACTTGTTTCTCCGCCCGGACATTTTTTTGCGTCTAACACGATGATGGAAAATTTTTCATTGAAGTTTTCTGTTGCAAGTTCTCTGGCAATTGCAGAACCAACAACCCCAGCCCCAATAACGCACACATCGTAATAGTCGTGCATAGTTCCTCCTACAATCGTTCCGGAAAGTCAGAAATAATACCGTGCACATTCAGCATGCGCATTTTCCAGATTGCAAATCTATTATTAACCGTCCACGCATTTACAGTAAGTCCTGCTACTTTTGCATTTCGCATTAGTTTTCCGCTTATTGCCGAATAATGAGGATGAATCGCCGAAGCTCCAAGCTCTTTTGCGCGCGCGATATAGTCATTTCCCATTCTTTTAACAATATCGCCGTTTGCAATGAGCCCCGTTTGGACAAAAGGCGAAAAATCTTTTAAATCATTCCACGATGGCGAATTAATCTCGTCAGCGTGTTCAAGGGTTTTGTCAAAACACGAAACAATGACAGTTCGTTGAAGTCCGATTTTTCGCACGAGCCACAAAATATCTTCCGTAAGACCGCACTCTTTTATTTCTATGTTTATGAGACACCTGCTTCCAAAAGTTAATAGAACTTCAAAGAGTGATGGAATGCGAAATTTTTGAAAAACTCCACGCATTTTGGATATACGGTTATTCAACTCTGCGTGCTCAAAATCCGCAAGCGCTATTTTTGAGAGTCCGTTGGTCATCCGTTCAATCGTTGCATCGTGAAATACGACGAGTTCTGTTTTGCATCGCCGTACATCAAGCTCAAAGCCATCAGCTCCGAGCCATAGCGCTCGCTGAAATGAGATCATTGTATTTTCAAAGCGCCGTGGGTATCCGGGAGCTCCTCGATGTCCAAGTTTTAACACAAATCCTCGTTTTTTAAGGTTCTTTTGCCTATTGCGTTATACAATGCATATTGGATTTTTACAATAGAACGGATATTTTTTTGGGGTTGCAAAAATTTTTAAAATACTTGTATACTACGGATAATATAATAGTTAGTTTCTTTAACAATTTTTCTGATGGTGCGTTATGAATATTACCTATGCGCATTTGGGAAAGATTGGCATTGTTCTGTGCGGAGGCGGTTACAAAGGTCTGCTTCAAGCAATTCAACTTCTTGTTTTTATGAAGTGGCTTGAAGAGCGCGGTCTTAAGCTCTCACACATAACAGCGAGTTCGGTTGGCGCGTATAACGCAATCGCCCTTGCTGAAAATCCCAGCTATCAAGGTGCACAAAAACTGTGGCGCGTCTGGGAAGAAGTGCTCATGCTCGGAGAGTGGTTCTATGTTGTGCATCCAATTCTTGAAGAAAAATTAAAGCGCTTTCTTCCCCATTCTCCATTTCATCGACATGGAAGTTGGAGAGAGCTTTTTGACGACTGCCAAAATCAATTATTGAATTTAATGAATTTTGTTTGTTTTGTCGGTCGGCTCTTTTGGACTGGCACACATGTTCTTTTTAACGGCAGGCTACCAGCTAGTTCAAAAAAAATCGGAGATGTCATAAATCATTTCTTTGGAATTAGCTCAAAGGCTTTTTTTGATCCATCTCCGCTTCTTACAATCGTTCGGAAGAGGATTGATTTTCAAAAAGTTATAGATAGCCCCGTTGAGCTTTCAATTAGTACATTACGATTCAGTAATAGGAAACAGGTTATTTTTTCTAATCATGATTCCGGAATGCATCCAGATCGTATATTTCAGTGTGTTTTGGCTTCGGCTGCACTATATCCATTTTTTGAGATGGTAAAAATTGACAACATAGAATATGAAGACGGTGACATTGCGGACCCTTTGCCGATTGAAGTTGCTTTTCACGCCCAGTGCGATACGGTATTTGTTTTTTTGAATACGCCGGCGCGATTAGAACGGACACGCGGTACCCTGATTGAGGATTTACTTGAGCAGGCAGTCGTTAATAATCATAAGTTGCTTTCTGAGGGTCTTGTAAAATCTCAACGCAGTGCAAAAACAAATGGGAAAAACCTTTTTATTTTTCGTCCGATGACCATCCACAAAGATCTTGGAACACTCTCTATCACAAGCCCTGATGCTGTTGAATTTCACAAAATTCAAGACACGCAAGATGTGGAAAATTATCTTGGCAATATTGAGAAGTACAACCTTCGTTATTTGCCGGATATTGAAGAATACCGCGCAGATTCTAACGCATACAAAAACCTTGATAGTGATATTCAGCGCTATCTTAAAAATCTTTAATCCCTTCATGCGAAGGGATTTTTTATGCGCTTAGCGCGATGATGATTGAGATTATGATAACGAAAATTGCTGCGCCAACACCAAAGTAGTTTGCCTGATCCTCGTTTTTTATGTATCCGCCAGAATGCGCGATTAAAAAAGTAACCAATTTTGAGTTCCCGCTGTATTCTTCTTCAAAATTAGAATTTGATGAAGCTAAAGAAGCTACAGGCGTATCAATCAGCGCTTCGCGCTGATCTGCTTCGTCGCCAGGCGATAGAAGGTTTGGAGAATAGTCTGACATTATTCCAGTATAAAGAGTTTTATTTTTTGAGCAAATCAAAAAACGGCGTTAAGCCGTTTTTTTCTACGATACGCTGCATTTTTGAATTAGTCCGAGCCTTTTAGTAAAAAGCGCGGGATTATAATTCTTTGAATATCAAGATAACGCGGACGGTCCTTGTGGCTGTAATTGCTTCGCCTGCGCTATTCGTACAAGAAATGACATATGCGGTTTGGTTGTTGATGGTATCGGAACTAGAACCGGATACCGCGCCAGAAGCATCGGCGGGAATTGTTTGCCATAGCACGCCGTTCCTGGTGATGGTGCAGGAATTCACATTAGTGGCGTTCCACGATATTGTTGTGGAATCGCCTTGTGATACATTGCTTGAAGAGGAGTTTATAGAGGCGGTAGGTGCGGGAATTGGTGTAGGTGTAGGTGTAGGTGTCAATTTGCATGCCCCGCCAGTACAGCTCCGTACTGTTTGACCGCTGCAGGCAGCACCCCCGTTTGAAGGAGGAGGGTTGGTGCAGCTTCTTGTCTGGTCGCATTGATCAGAACATGGCGACCAGTCTGAAAGGCCCCCATTTACTTTTACTGTAGAGGCAGAAGCGGAGACACGGTAAGGAATAGTAGCTATCGTGTATTTAACTAAACTGTCTTTTCCAAAGGCCGCTGTCGCACTAAAAGTAACGCTGGAAGTAACCGGAGAAGGTCCGGCTCCCGCTTTAAATGTTACCGTCCCTGTTTCGCCCCAGTTGGCGTAGGAAGTACGACTAAACACTTTTAGAGAACTGCCCGACCGATTATTGAGCGCAGTTAAATCAGAACCTATCTTCACTCTATTTAGACATACTCCTTGTAGTAAAGTTCCAGTGGCTACAATATCTTCATTGAGCGAATATGTGCTTTCATTCAAAGTTAAATTGTAAATATAGTTAACACAATCGCCATCAGAAGAGCACGGTCTGACAAAATACGTTGCCGCGCTCGCTGACGGAACATTCACAAAGAAGAATGCGGGTAGAAAAATAAAAACCCCCAGATAAACTATATGCGTTTGTATAAAAGATTTCATGGTATGTTTTATATTACTTTATTTCTATTTTTTATAAACATAATTCCTCCGAAGACACTAATAATTGTGAGCAATACGGCGAATAAACCATACAGCATGAAATTTTGTTTGAAAGCAATTTCTTCTTTCGGCGCAACATATCCCTGAACTGAATCGCTCGTAAATCCGATTGTTTTTTGAGCAAGAACGGCATCAATAGCATCTACAATTTGAGTCATCACCTGAGGATTTGCACAAAGATTAGTTATAGGAAGGGAGTAGTCCGCCATGGCATTGCGTTCGCTTTCATTTGCAGGTATCACAAAACGGGTTTCTTTTGAGCAAGGGGCGTTATTAGCGTCTTTAATAGAAATAACAAGATTTTGTGCTGTGGTATTTGTTGGTGGTTTTCTGGCTCCAAAAAAAGAATCTGCTGATCCCGTCCAAAACACAGAAACATGCGCCGTATCTCCTGCTGTATAATAATCTTTATCAAGCAATACATTTCTTATTGTCGCGCTTGGACCTCGTAAAACATAGTGAATGGGAACTTCATTTGATACAACCTTTCCATCCGAAGATATGAGTGAAAAAACAGCGTCATAGGATTGCGGAACCGATGCTTTTGGAAGTGTAAATGAAACTGTTTTTGTTTCGTTTTTCTTAAAAGAAAATTGTTTTTGAGTTTCTTTCGTATCGGAAACGATTTCGCCAAAAACGCTCTTTTGATATGTTACAAAGGAAGGGGTTATGGTGGTATCTCCGGTGGTGTGTGCTTCAACAACGCATGTTCCCTCTATTACTTCGTTCTGGTCAATATCAACCCCTTGCTGCATAGCGTATGTCGTTGTTTTTGGTTCGCCTTGAATGTGAAGAGAGCAGGTGTTGCTTTTGATTTCTAAATACGATGGTATTGTGGCTTTTAAAATAATTTTGCCTAAAAAGTTAGACGCGAGAGGCAGTCCGTCGGATGTTTGAAGAAAGCCAAATAATCCATATTCACCCTGCAGATAACCTGGCGGAGTATACTCTATACTATGTTTAATGGTTTGATTAGTTTTTAACGAGAGTGCTTGCGTATATACCTTGGTATCTATGAGCTCTTGAGTATCTCCTTCGCCCTTGGTGAGCCGTACGCCGTAACGAATATCGCCTTGATTGCCGAGTTTATTGGTAATATCGCATACTATCGTTATGGATTGGTTTGCTGAAAGCGATTGTGTATAGGTACAATCTTGTAAATTAACATCCGCGACAAGTTGTATGACGGGCTCTATGGTATTGAGAGGGGAGACGGGCGAATGAGAACTGCCAAAAGTAGAAACGGGCAGTATGAGCATAATAAAGAGCCCAAGAAACAGTTTAAAAAAATTCGCAGGTGCAACAGGTGCAAAAAAAATCATAGGATTATTTTTTAATTTATTTATTTTGTAATATTTTAATTTTAAATTAAAGCGTAAGCACTTTAAAATAAAAACAGCACATATCATTAAAGTAAGCGTTAGCCCACTTTAAGCCTTAATAATACGCTTGATTAAAACAAAAACAAGGTAAGGGGTGTTGATAACCTATCGTGTTAACGAACGAGGGCGTGTTAGGGCGGTTTTTTGAAATAAATACGCGATGACACCACATACAAAAAACGGCGTTAAGCCGTTTTTTGTATGTGGTGTCCATGAGGAATCCTTTCGCTTTTGACGGCGAAAGCCGGGGTTTCGCTGTGTCTTTGACACATCGCCCCACCCCCTTCTCCTCACCGCGCGCAAGCGCGCGGGGGAATTTTCCGACCAAGTTATGAATTGTGCGCCCATGAGGAATCGAACCTCAATTACAAGCTCCGCAAGCTTGTGTCCTATCCGTTGAACGATGGGCGCAAGATTTATTTTACTGAATGTTTGCTTACAAAATGCATGGAGTCCGTTGCTTGTTTGAAATTTTAGCGGACAAGGAAACGATTGACGCTTTTTTTGCCGAAGTATAGAGCTTATTAAATGGTTTATGGCGGAAAAGGCGCGTGATTTGCTAAAGCCCTATTTGTCTGGCAACGATATCAATAAGTGATTCTTCCTGGTGCTCTTCTGGGATGAATAATAGAAGCGTTTTTTTAATTTTATCAGGATCCACTTTGTTTAACGGAATCCGTATGTGGGGCATGGCGGTTTTTTTACTTATGAGCGATAATTCATTTTCTCCAGTTTCGTGCTGGAAAATCCAAAACGATTGAAGATGTGCGTATTCAAAAAGTCGCGTATGAACGAGGACACCCTGTTTGGTAATTGAAAATTGCAGTTCGCGAGGAGTGCGTATTTGATACACGAAAAGCAGAAAGAACGCAAGAAAAAGAAAAACAGCAAATAGAATGTTATTAAGAATAACGGAAAAAATAATTCCCGCTCCACCGATGAGGGTTATTGATAAAAACCATCCGCGTGATTTTTCGCGGGTAGTATATTCAGGCGCTGTCCATGAGATTTCTTCAATCGGCGTATGAATATTTTTGTTTTTATCAGCTTGATTATTGGGCACCGTTGCTTCGTCCATGATATTTATAAGTATAGCGTGTTATAGCGAATGTTCAAAATTTTTGTTTCAAAATCAAAACATAGAGCGCTACTATTTTTAAAAAATTTGCTTCGCTGTGTACATTATGCGTGGGATGAAGCCAGTCTTGCCCAAAGCATTAAAGACGCCAAGGCGTCAGATGCGTCATCGTTTTTTTGAATTTTGGGAAACGCATATAGCAGGGTTTTGATTTTTAGAGGTTTTGCCTTTAAACATTGGGAGGACAAGATAGCAACATTGTGGCGGTAAGTTTGCCGGAATATTTAGGATAGCGTTTGTGGTTTCTGTGGATAAAAATTGGGACTTTTGAGATTGATTTTGGTATACTAAAAACAATTACATATTGTGAAATCAGTACAACTTCAAATTTTAAAGACGCCAGGGTGTCAGATATGTCATCGTTTTTTAAGTTTTTGGGAAACGCACAAAGCAGAGTTTTCAAATATAACAACCGAAGTTCTTGATATTGTGGAATCTGAAAAAGCACAGGAGCTCGTCCAAAAATTTCAGATATTTTCTTCTCCGGGGATTATTATAAATGGCGAGCTTTTTTCAACGGGTGGATATGATGAGACGAGTTTTTTAACTAGATTAAAAGAGTTATCATAAATGGACGGACTTGCGTATTGGATTCTTCGCGCGGGAGTCGGTTATATCTATCTGTACAGCGGATGGGGACTCTTTTTTCATTCAGCGCAGTGGTACTTTTATGTTCCTGGATGGTTTTCAAGAATGCTTGCGGATATCGGAATCGCAGTTGACTCATATCTCAAGTTTCAGGGCGCGATTGAGTTCGTTATTGGAATGCTTTTTTTTGCATGGTTTTTGAAATCAAAATGGGTTGGTATCTTGGGGCTTTTTATGGCGTTTGAGATGGCGTTGATTCTTGTGTTGTATGGATCGGATCAGATTTCATTTCGAGATGTTGCGATTATGTCGTCTGGTTTGGCAATTTTTATGATGACGGCCAACTTTCAAAATGAAAGACAAAACGAAATAACTGCGCGATGGCTTAAGATATTTTCAGTTTTGTATTGTGTGGGGCTTGTCGGCGTTTCAATCGCAGGACTTATGAACGGAAAAAATATTTTCGGCGATGAATATGTCGGTTTAAATCTTATGTACATACCCGCAATTACACTTATCATAATAAGTTTTTCTAAAGAAATTAAAAAATTATGGAACAACAATCAAACGGCACAAATAGCATAAGAACGGTTCTTGTGTATTCAATCATTGGGCTTTTTGCCGCGATGGTTTTTGGTATTTTTTGGTTTTTCTTTTTGAGCAGTGGCGATACGCCAGTAGGACTGGGATGGTATCTTTTTAGTTTTGCCGCGGGGCTTACAATGATCGTGCTTCCATGCACGCTTCCTTTGGCATTCGTTATTGTTCCGCTTTCAATGGGGAAGGGTGTTGCAAAAGGGGTGGGTATGGCTTTGGCGTTTGGTATCGGAGTCGCGCTTACTTTGAGTTTGTATGGAATTATCGCTGCGCTCATCGGCGAAGTGGCAATCGGCACTCTTGGGGCTCCGCTTGAAGTTGTTAAAAATTGGCTCTATTTTGTCGCCGGTATTTTTGCCTTTTTGTTTGCGTTGAGCGAGATTGGACTTCTTAATTTTCATATGCCGACATACTCTGGCGCCGCTCCCGCGTTTATTCAAAAGCAGGGCGATGTTTTTAAAGCGCTTTTACTCGGTCTTTTTATGGGAAATATCGGCGTTGGATGTCCGCATCCGGCAACCCCAATGATTTTAACCCGCATCGCCGCGTCCGGTGATGTGTTTTATGGTTGGACGCTCTTTTTAGTTCATGCGATTGGAAGAATTCTTCCCTTATTATTGTTGGCATTCTTGGCGATTCTCGGCGTGAACGCGCTTTCGTGGCTTGTGAAACGCAAAGACAAAATTGAACGAGCAACCGGCTGGGGCATGGTTTTTGTTGCGGCGTTTATTCTTGTCCTCGGGCTTTTTACGCATGACTGGTGGGTCAATTCTGGACAGCACACGCTTTTGGAAGAAATAACTCAAGAGGAATATTTTTTGGGTGCGGTTATTGATCAATTTAATCTTAAAGAAGCGCCTCATGGTCACGGGCTTGAAGACGGCCCCGGACTTTTTGGACTTCCGTTGTGGTTGGGGAATTGGATTTTGGTGATACTGTGGATAATTCCGCTGTGGTGGTATTACTGGAAAAGAAAAGTCGTTGCAAACGCCTTGCCGGATGGCGAGGAGAAAAAATGCGAAGAAAAATTGACGCGCAATCGTTTTTTGAGTTTTGTCGTTCTTACGATTTTATTTGTTGTCGTTTTCGTTTATTTTTTACCGCAGAGATTTTTGTGGCAGCAGCAATCCTCGCACGCGATGACGGAGAACGGAGAGATGAACGGCGGACATGGTCATGACGGCGCAAACGGACACGCGAATGAACCGTCGGGAACGATGAGTGAACAAGCGCATAGCGCGATGCCGGATGTTTCCGCGCTTTTGTCTTTGCCGTTGCGCACTCCAAAAGACCGCATCGCGACACTTCCGTTTGTAATGAAAGACGGCGCAAAAGAATTTCGTCTTGACGCGCAGGAGTTCCGTTGGGAATACGCGGAAGGAAAATGGGTTCATGTGTGGGGGTATAACGGACAAATTCCAGGTCCGGAAATCAGAGTAAACGAAGGAGAAAAAGTACGAGTTATCGTAAAAAATAGTTTGCCGTCTGGAAACGGGACGAGCGTCCATTGGCACGGGGTTGATGTTGAGTGGGAGGCGGATGGCGTGCCGGGCGTAACACAGTTGGCCATTCTTCCCGGAGAGGAATATGTGTATGAATTTACGGCAAAGCCCGCGGGCACGAAAATGTATCACACGCACGGCAGTACGCATATGACGGCGGCGCAACAGCTTGATATGGGATTGTCCGGCGCGTTTATTATTGAACCGAAAAAACCGGCATATTCGTACGACAGAGAATACACATTCGTTCTTGACGAATGGGACATTAATGGAGGCATCAATTCCGCCGTCACACATGTTCATGGCGCAGGCGAGCAGGGTGTTATTCCAAACTTTAATACATTTACCATTAACGGCAGAACATTTCCGTTTACCGATATTCTTCCCGTAAAAAAGGGAGAGAAAGTTCTTATCAGAATGATTAACGCTGGGACGGCTGAGTTTCATCCAATGCATCTTCACGGACATCAATTTTCCGTTGTCGCACGCGATGGAAACGCCATACGGCCTGAAAATCGCGAAACGCGTAATACATTGACCGTTCTTCCGGGGGAGACGGCAGATATAATTTTTTCTGCGGAAAATCCCGGCGTATGGCTTTTTCATTGCCATCACATACATCACGCGAGCGCGGGAATGGTTTCTGTTTTCGCGTATGAAGGATCAAGCCCGATTTTGAGCATTGAAGAAATCGTGAAAATTGAATCATCGCCGAGTATGGGTGCTATGTCGACCATGTCGCATGGTGATAGCACTACCGAATCAGAATCAATGCCGATGAACACCAGGCGCGTAATTGAAACGGCTGGAGATGGGCATACTGATCACACGCACGGCGAAGACGCCGTTCAGAAAACGCCGCCATTTCAACTCGGCGGATGGTGGACAAATCTTTTCGTGTCGCTGTTTTTGACGGCACTTTTGGGCTTTGGCGTGAACCGCTATCTTAATCCAAAAAAACAATAATGTTTACGACTCCCAGCAAAAAACACCACATCATCTCTGCGTTTGCTATTGGCGGTATTGCGTTTGTGGCGTTCAACTTTAGTGGTACGCCACTTTTCGGTTCTACCGATCAGTTCGTCCTCTTTGCTCAAGAAGAAATCAAACTCGAACAAGACACTCAAGTATCAAGCGGAGATGTTGGTTCAAACGGAAAAATAGACATTGAAAAAGACATAATTGTAAACGGCAATCTCTTTGCGGATACAATCACCATAGACAAAAACACATCAATCAACGGAAACGCGTCATTTAATAAACTTAAACTCCATAAGGACTCTCAAATACTTGGAACGCAAACTAACCGCATACAACTTCCAATAGCCAATCTTCCGGAGATTCCTGAATTTCAAATAGGTACAGAAGACTTCAAGCTTGAGGGTACAACAAACACTCTTCCAGCGGGAAACTACCGAAATATAACTCTTGAAAAGAACTCTCGCCTTACTCTCACGGGCGGTATTTACAATATCCGTATACTTGAATTGAAAGGCGGAGCTGTTTTGATTTTTAACGCTCCAACCACCATAAACATTCAGTTCAAATTGCGCGGATATGACAAAGTTTCAATTCTCCCAGGTCTAAATCAAAAGCCCGACGATCTTAAAATCAACTATCTCGGTATTAAGCCCAAGAAAGAAAAAGACGAACAAGAAGACGATGATGACGAAATCAATCTTCTCCACGATGAGAAAGAATATAAAGACGGCAAGATCGGCAGACCCGTTATATTCGGCAAAAACTCATTCCTTAATTTCAAACTCTTGGCGCCAAAGGCGAATGTTTATATTGAAAAAGAAAGCACAGTAAGGGGGCGGATTGTGGCGGGGAAGATTAAAATTGGAAAAGATTCAATTTTGAGTTTAGAACAAACGGGATTTAAAATAGCGAAACCGGAAGATATTATTACTGACCCGGATGGTGGTGTTTATCCGATAAATGAAATACTGGTTTCTTTAATGCCCGAGGCAACCATTTTAGACGCTCAAGATATAGTCGCAAGCATCAATGGCCGCGTTGTGGGAGTCGTTTCCTCAATCAATCTTTATCAGATCGAAGTTTCTGCCAGCACAATTCAAGAATTAGAAAATTTAATAAACGCTTTGCGGACAAATCCCCAAATTGATGGGGTGTTTAGGAATTTTGTTGTTCCGGAATTAGTCTTTCCGTTAGATGGGATTGAAACTCTTTCAAAAATTGATGAAATGACCCCCGCGGTTGTAAAAATTATTTTTACAACCTCTGAATTTTTAATTTTATTTTTGACGGCATTGTTTTTATCCGTATATTATTTGTACATCAAACGAGACAAGCTTTACCATCTTAAAATTATAAAAGATAAATTATTTTACAGCAATGTTCATTTTTGGTGGTATGTCGCATTGTCGGTGATATTTTTGTTGTTCCCGTTCAGTTGGGCGATTGATTTGGGTGTATTTCGCTATGGTGGCGTCCCAAACACTAACCTTGGTATTCCTTTCATAACTGGCGGGTATCCTTTTGATGTCTTTGGACTTAGCGTAGTCGGCAGTATCTTTAATTTATTATATGTTTATGCCCTAACATTCGGAGTAGTATATCTCAAAAGAAATTTTAGGAAACGCAGAGTTTTAATCGCTATTGTATTGCTGTTTGTTTTAATGGCTGGAGGCGCTTTTCTAATATTTGTCAGATTTATATTGGCGACAACGCCCTTTATGCCTGCGATGCCATACTTACTAAGGACTTTTGGATACGAAGCACAAGCGGCATCGCAGATAAAATATGATCTAGAAAATCTTAGGAATCAAAACAGCTCTCTTGCTAAAGCGTACGATATTATCAAAATCCAACAGGCGTGGGATGCGGTGGCAAACGCTACACCTCCGTTGTCACCCGTTATTGTCGGAGTTGTTGATTTTGGAGTAGAGGCTATTCATCAAGAGTTTAATTTTCCCGAAGTGAATCTCAGTTCGGTCAATCGCTCGCTTTTGGTTGATTTTACTGAGCGTACATTTTTTGGTATTCGTACCGGCGGACACGGCACTCAAGTTACAGGAATAATCGGCGCCAATAACCGTTCTCGAACTGCTGCTTTGCCGTCCGATAGTCCGCAGATGAACGGGATACTTTCCGGCGTTCTTTCTGAAAATCAATATACTTTAGAATTCAAACCGATTGGCGGACCCAAAAATACCGCTACCTCTACTTTAATACAGATTGCTGGTGCCGTAGAGGCAGCCTTGGAAAAGAATTCACAGGTTATCAATATGAGTTTTGGTTTGACAAAATGTTCTGAACTATCGTTTTTTACTCGCAATATTTTAATGCAGAGATGCTATAAGACAGACCAAGAATTTCTTGACGATTCGATGGCTTATCAAAGGCAACTTCAACAGGCAACCTCTACATTATTTGTAGTTAGCGCGGGAAACAATGCCATTGAAGCAGTTCATTCACTGCCGGGCGCTTTGAGTTTTCTTAATAATGTTATTACGGTTGGAGCGACAAACATGGACGATAAAAGGGCTGGTTTTTCAAACTATGGTCCGTTTGTTGGCATCTCTGCTCCCGTTGGCATGGGTATTTACGCCCCCGCTCCAAGAGGAAGGGGCAACTTCCCGCCAGATGTGCCACAAGTTCAAAGAGATTATGACCAATTTTTCTCTGGTACCTCCGCCTCCGCTCCAATGATTACTGGAGTTGCTGGTCTTATTAAAGCCGTCAGGCCGCATCTCACCCCATCTCAAATTAAACAAGTTCTTATCTCAACGGGCGATTCCATTCAGACAGACAAACCAATCGGTCCACGTCTTAACGCGTTGAATGCCATCTGCCATCCTTTGGTATTGAATTGCGCTCCTCCGGTAGTCACCGGCGTGATTCAGGGATCAATATCGCTAGAATTCGAAGGTGGACCGGTCGAAGGCGCGATCATATCTCTTTTTGTCACAAATACCAACCAGCGTATTGCTCAAACAACTTCGGATGCGCAAGGTTTTTATCGCTTTGACTCAATACCCGTCGGCAACTATTTTATTGGTGCCGAGAAAGATTTTGGAGTGCCGGATGTTTTTGCTTTTGGCAGTATTGAGATAAGCTTACACAGCAGTCAGATAATCAATCAGGACATTGTGATATTTTTTATGCATGTGCCGATTTAGTTAAGTTAAAAAAAATTGTAATGAATAAATATATAATAATTATCGTGGCTACAGTTTTGATTATCGGGGGCGGTATTTTTTACCGCGTGTTTTTGCTTCCGCAAAACTCCATTCCGGTTTCAACGGGAAAAGTTTTTGCAATTACCGTTACCAGTGAAAAAAACAAGTGGAATTTTAACCCTGATGTTATTGAAGCGGAGCGTGGAGACAAGGTAATTATGACGGTTGTGAATAAAGATGATTATGATCACGGCATAGCCATTGACGCGTTTGGCGTTTCCCAGCGAATGCCGGCAAATAGCACTATTGTAGTTGAATTTACGGTAACGCAGGAAGGCGATTTTCCGTACTACTGTTCGGTGCCGTGTGGTTCGGGCGAAGTTGACGGACATGATCGCGGACACTTTGATATGACAGGCGTAATTAAAGTTCGCAGCGCCAAAATCAAATAATTATATTATATGACAAAACTCGTTCTCAAGGTAAAAGGAATGCACTGCGCGTCATGCTCCGTCCTGATTGATAAATTGGGCGGAAAGCTTGATGGTGTTATTTCCATTACAACGAGCTATGGAGCCGAAAAAACAGCTATTGAGTATGATGAGAAAAAAATCTCGCTGGAAAAAATTGATGAGTTCATCAATAAATTAGGGTACGATATTATTCGTCCCGATGAAAAAGGACAGCATAGCGCGGAAGAAGAGGAGAAAAAAGACGCTGAACGAATTGCCGAAGCAAAACGCCGAATGATTGCCTCGTTCGTGCTTTCCACGCCGATCATTATCTACTATATGGCGCTTCACATGTTCAATCTTCCGCATACGCACTCGCTCTACGGAATTGATTTGAATTATATTTACTGGATTCTTTCTACGCCGATTCAATTTATTATCGCGTGGCCGTTTTATCGCAGTTCGTTTACCGCAATTCGGGTTGGATCGGCAAATATGGATGTGCTTGTTGTTCTTGGAACTTCCGCGGCATATTTTTACAGCATGATCGGGTTTTTGTGGTTTAACATTGACCATCCGTTTTGGGAGTCGTCTGCCGCGCTTCTCTCGTTTATTCTTTTGGGCCGTTATATTGAGGTTCTTGCAAAGGGCAGGGCGTCTGCCGCAATCAAAGAGCTTCTTAAACTTGAAGCAAAAGAGGCGCATGTCATGCGCGACGGAGCTGAAATAACAATTCCTCTTGATAAAATTGTTTCCGGAGATATTGTCGTCGTTCGCCCCGGTGAAAAAATTCCTGTTGACGGAATTATCGTTGAAGGCAAGTCGTATTTTGATGAAAAGGTTGTAACCGGAGAATCAATGCCCGTTGGCAAGAGTGTTGGCGATGAAATTATTGGCGCGACAATAAATCAGGAGGGTTTTATTAAATTCAAAGCAACGAAAGTCGGCAAAGACACGCTTTTAAATCAGATTATTCGCATGGTGGAAGAAGCGCAGGCATCCCGTGCGCCGATTCAGAATCTCGTTGATAAAATCAGCGAGTACTTTGTTCCGGCGGTTATTGTCCTTGCGGTTCTTGTTTTTGTCGGATGGTACTTGATAGCGGCCTTGCCGTTCCGCACCGGACTTATCCGTATGATTGCGGTTTTAGTTATCTCGTGTCCGTGCGCGATGGGGCTTGCCACGCCTACCGCGCTGGTCGTAGGTATTGGACGGGCAGCAAAGTTTGGTATTATTTTGAAAGGAGGCGAAGCGCTGGAAGGTGCATATAAAGTAACGGCAATAGCGATGGATAAGACCGGAACGCTAACCATCGGTAAGCCGGTTGTAACTGATTTTGTGATGCTTTCAACAGACGCCGATGTGAACACAGCGGTGAATTACGCAGGGTCGGTTGAAACAGGATCAGAGCATCCGCTCGCGCGCTCGGTCGTTGAATATGCAAAATCAAAAGGATCGTTGATAGAACCAAAAAATATGGAAGCGGTTCCTGGCTATGGCGTTCACGGAATGATAGCTGGAACGGAAGTATTTGTCGGCAATCAAAATTATATGACGAAACTTGGAATTGATACCGCGCGGTTTGAAACAAAACTGGATGAACTTCAAAACCAGGCAAAGACGGTCGTATTTTTAGCGTTTGGAAAAACCCCAATAGCGCTTATGGCATTGCGTGATGAAATAAAACCATACGCGAGAGAGTCAATTGCGGAATTAAAACGGATGAAGAAAGAGATTATTATGATCACGGGCGATAATCCAAAAACTGCGGCTGCAATCGCGAAAGAATTGGGAATTGATCGCGTGTTGGCACAAGTTCTTCCTCAAGACAAGGCCGAAGTAATCAAAAAACTTCAGCAGGAAGGGAAAAGTGTTGCGATGGTCGGAGACGGCATCAACGATTCTCCGGCGTTGGCGCAAGCTGATATCGGTATTGCTATGGGTTCTGGAACGGATGTCGCAATGCAGACGGGGCAGATTGTGCTTGTAAAAGACGATCTTCGCGATGTTGTTACCTCAATCCAGCTTTCTAAAAAAACAATCCGCAAGGTATGGCAAAATCTTTTCTGGGCGTTTGTGTATAATGTGGTTGCAATTCCAATTGCCGGCGGGATTCATCTTTTGTTTACAACCGTGTCATTGGGTGTTCCGGCGCCATGGGTTCTTTCTTTCGCACAGGTAATGGGACAGTTTTGGGGACAGGTATTTCTTAATTTCTCGCAGGCAACGCTTCGTCCGGAAATCGCCGGTTTTGCTATGGCGTTTTCATCAATATCTGTTGTTCTGAATTCTTTATTGTTGAAACGCTACATCCCGCCGATGGAAAAAGAAACAGTGTGAGTAAGTAATTAATTAAAAAAATAATTATGGAAAAACTTGAAATAAAAATTGAGGGAATGCATTGCGGAGGTTGTGCCACAGGGATTCAGATGATTACTTCGCAAATTGATGGGGTACAATCATCATTTGTTGATTACAATGATAAAAAAGCAGTTGTTGAGTTTGACCCTTCAAAAACATCTAAGGCTGTTATTTTTAAAGCGATTGAGGAGCTTGGATACAAGCCGTCATAAAGCTATGTTTGCACAGAGCGCATCATGGTATTATCTTTACTGTTTATACTAGTGTTTTGCAAAACACTAGTATAAAGTTTGAAAAATAAAAAAAGAAAAACCGAACACGGAGCGCTATGCTCTATGTTCGGTCAAAATTCTTAAAATCGCATCCCGATTCCTACAAGCACCGAATCATATCCCGGATTAGTTCCTGGGATTTTGTCGCTCCCAAAAATATTTATACCCAAATCGCTTCCATTTGAATTGTGATTGTAGCCCGCCGACACAAAGACAGAATTCCCAATGTCTCTTCGGACGGTGAGCCCCAAGTCATATGTTCCGCGCGTTTGCTGGGCATTTCCCCGCGCCAGAGTTGTTTCGGGTCTGTCGCCGATAGAATAGGCAATTCCTGTGTTTACCAGAACTTGCCATTCATTAAACTGATATCCTGTCGCAATGCCTGCAGCAAGGTGCTGTGGAAGAAAACCTAAATATGTTGCTTTCCCATAAGGGCCGATACCAATCCAATGAGTAGTTGCTTCGTTTTCCCACACAGGAAAAAGAAAATCAGCAAAAATTTGAGGGACAATTTCTAATTTTGAATTAGGTGATGCACCAGCAATAAAACAGGTTCCGCAAGCAATTCCAGCGCCCAAACGAAGCTCAAATTCTTTTACCACTCTTTCGCGCCGATCTTCGGCGATGGCGTTTTCAATAAACACAAAAAAGAGTAAAAAGCCTATGATTATGGTGGTTTTTTTCATACGGCCTCTTTTTGTAAAGGTTCTTCTTTTTATAGAGGTACTCCTTTTTTAATTTTCGTCAATTTGCTTTTGCAGGCAAGTTGTATTCTACTAAAAAGCGTAGGTTCTTTTACAAACGAGGCGTTTATGAAAGTTGTTGTGCGAACGGTTGAATGGTTGATTAAGATTCTCAGAAATCGCGTATACGGCATTATATGGTTTTTGTTAGTGCCGATCCTTTTTCCGTTCACGCGAATAACAGGAAAAAAAAATTTGAAAAGCTGTTTTAATTTTGATGGCGGGCTTATTATTGTTGCTAATCATATCGAGTATCTCGATATTCCGGTTATCGGATTGCTTTTTCCGTCGAACGCCAACATACATTTTTTTGGAAAAAAAGAACTTTTGGATATTCCTATTTTGAAAATACTTTTTAAGTGTGGCAATATGATTCCTGTTGATCGCGAACATTTGATTTCCTCAATTAACATTCGCGCATTCAAAGAGGCAATCTCTGTTTTGAGGTGTGGTGGTATCGTTTGTATTTTTATGCAGGGCGGTATTGGCCGTTCTGGTATAAAAGATAGTCCAATCCGTCTTGCTCAAAAAACCGGAGCGATGATCGTGCCTGTTCAGCTTTCTCAAAGACCCCTAATGCATTTTGATTCATGCGGAGGTGTTGATATAGGGCCATATAGCGTGGTTGTTGGAGAAAAAATATTTTGGCGCGATCTTGGTAACGAATCAACGGATATTCTTGCAAAAAAACTTTGGAAAAAAATTATTGAATTAAAATCTTGACCCCACATTTATACAGATTGTATAAAAGCGGGGTTTTTTAAAAATAATTGGACAACTATTGATTTTTCTGATATAAATATAATTCGTTGCTTGTTCTTTTATGAAAGGATGTGATTGATATGATTCAGGCTGATAAAGACAGCCCCGGTCCGCATGGACCTGGACCAAGGGGACCGAATCGGCCCCCTCCCGGCAGATGATTTTCTGCTTTGGTTTCTGGGGCGGGGGAGAGCAATTCCTCCGCCCATTTTATTTCATGAATATAAATTTTTTTTATCAAAAACACAGGAGCATTGCGCTTTATGCTCCACAAAAAGCAATAATAATAAAAATTAACCGCGCGTTAGAGCTTATTCAAAGTGTTGATAAAAAAGAATACAAAAAACTTTTTTTACGATTGCGAGTCATTTTCATAACACGACGCCACGGTATTACGAATGAGTTTTTTATGCCGGAAAAAATATGGTTTGCAAACCGTTCGCTTATAGAAAAAAATGATGTGTCTTGGATTGCGTCTTTGATTATTCATGAGGCATTTCACGCAACTCAATTTAAAAGAGGCAAATACATCGTTCCACTCGATAAACTTGAGCCCCCCGCGCTTAAGGTTCAGGCTATATTTTTAAAAAAAATCGAAGGAACGAGCGGTATCACTGCTATTGAGAGCGTTAAGAAAAATAAATATTGGAAGAAAATGGCAAAAGATGTGAAAAGTTATACTTATTTTCGCAATCTTTTAAAATATTTGGAAAATCAAAAATTATGAATAATAGACGAACAAGCGTTCCGGGGTTTCGGATTTTGATGCTCCTTTATTTTATTCAAACTCAACGGCTTCTTGTGGCCCAACAACCGTAAGAAAAGTTTTGTTTTGAGTGATATATTTTTTCACAACTTTTTTGAGATCGCCGTATGAAACGGTGCGCAGGTTCTTAATATATTCTTGTGGAGTCACAAGCCGATTAAATAAACCTACATTCATTCCTAAAAACGAGGTTTCGTTGAACGGATCCGCGTTTCTCCGTATAAAGACGCCGATAGTTTGATTTTTTATTTCATGAAAAAGAGATTCTGGCAGATGATTCATGATCACGCTCATACTTTCTTTAATAATCGTAATAACTTCTTTTGGCTTTGTCGTTTGAGCCGTAATAGAGAATCGTCCCGCGTCGCTATATGCTATGTTTGACGTATTTACCGCATATACTAATCCTCGTTTATGGCGAAGTTCCTGTCCAAGAAAAGAGCTGTGACCAAATGTTAAAAAATTTGCCAGTATATCAAGCACGGCAATTTCCCCGGCAGAAACATATGCGGCCGGATAGTTTAAAATGAGAGTTGATTGTTTTATATTTGGAAATGTTTGTACGATTTTTCCTTGCGGGAAAACGAATTTAGCGGTGTCGACAGCTTTCCCAACTTCCTTCGTTGCAGTTTTCCACGAGCCAAAATATTTTTCTCCCAAAATAAGCGCTTTCTCATGAGAGAGATTTCCGACTGTTATCAGTACTGCTTGAGAGGGGCGATAGAGTGAATTATAGAATTGACACACTTCTTCACGAGTCGCTTTTTTAATCATCTCCTCGGTTCCTATCGGAAGGTTGGAAAGAGGGTGGCCGGAAAAAAGATTTTGCATGTTTATCATAGACGCCAGCCGTTCAGGGTCTTGTTCCGCGCGATGCAGTTCTTCTATAATAACCCTTTTTTCGTTTTCAAGAACTTGCTCATCAAAAATAGAGTTTTGAAGCATATCGGAGAGAAGTTCCATCATATGTTCCATATGTTCGGTAGCAACCTGAATGATCATATTCATCCGTTCGCTTCCCGTACTTGCGTTTGAGTATGCGCCTACGCGATTTTGTTCCACATTCATTTCAAAAATTGTTGGGCGTTTTTTTGTTCCCTTTAAAAGCATATGCTCAAGGATATGAGAATGTCCGAGTTGATGCGGCTGTTCATATCGCGAACCAGCTTTGACTCCTAGTGTTATCGTAATAATCGAAGAATTAGCGTCTTCGCTTGTAATGACTTGAAGGCCATTTTTGAGAATACTTTCATTATAGTTTTTCATAGAAATAAAACGGGGGGATATGCTTTTAATTAGTGCATCCCCCCGACAAAACGGTCTTACTTGCCAGCGCTATCCTGGCTGTCTTCGGGGCCGTTATCCTGCTCTTTTGACGGGGTATCATCCCAGTCTTTGTCTTCTTTTTCTCGTTCAGACATTGCAAATCACCCCCTTCTATATTTTTTTATACTATCCCAAGGAACTTTTTTTAGTATAAACCGTTTGTAATATTTTTGCAATACGCGTAGGTAATGCGTCTGTCTAAAACATGTACGCTTGGATTAGCGCATAGTAGGCGCTTAATAGTGGGTTCGTAACGCGCGTTGAAGCAGATGTTTTTTTATGATATAATCAAAGCGTGAAAATTGAAATCGATAGTTTGCTTGCGTGTTCGCATCCCGTTGAAGTCAAGTTTATATAATGAAAAAAAATATTATTGAGCAGGACTCAATTCAAAAGCCGCTCATATTAAACCCAAAGAATCGTTCTGACGCGCGACAACTAAGCGCGCTTTTTCGTAATAAATCAACCCACATCATTGACGAATTTTTAAAACAAAAAGAAGAGCTTTGTCTGATAAAAAATCCTAAACTTCTTAAAGAGGGAAAAAAGCCGACACGCACAGTGAGTGCGCGCGAGGGCAGATGGATTTATTTTCCATGGAGAAATTCGCTTGTTTATTGTCTTTCAGTAAACGAATACCGGCTCGTTCGGACATCACGAAATAATAATTTGATTACCAAAAGTGAGCAGAAAAAATTTGAAAATGCAGTCATCGGCATCGCCGGATTAAATGTTGGAAATCCTGTCGCCATATGTCTTGCGCTTGAAAGCGGATCGCGAAAACTCATGAAACTTGCTGACAATGACTTTTTGTCCCTTTCAAACTTTAATCGTTTTCGCGCGGGACTTCCCGATCTTGGCAAAAACAAAGCGGTTCTTACCGCCGAGCAGATTTGGGAGATTGATCCGTACGCACGATTAGAAATATTGCCGAAGGGGATTGAGCCGCATATGATTGAAAAATTTTTTCTTAAACCGCGAATCGATATTCTTGTTGAAGAAATGGACAATCTTCCTTTGAAAATTGCAATGCGAGAATACGCAAAAAAATATAAAATCCCCGTTCTGATGGTTACGGGAAACGGCGCCGGGCTTATTATTGATATTGAACGGTATGATCTGAATCCAAAACTCCTTATTTTAAACGGTATGCTTGATAAAAAAGTATTGCGAAAGATCAAGTGCGGTGTAATTTCATTTGCCGAAAAAGTTGAGCTTTCCCGCGATTTTATGAAGGCAAAAAATCTCGTTCCCCGTCTCCGCCAGTCGTTCCGTCTTATTGGGAATTCTCTGGCAGGAATTCCGCAGATTGCGGAAGCATCGTTTCTTCGCGGGGCTGTTGTTTGTAATTTGGCTCGCCGTATTATGGCGGGCGATCGGGTAAAATCCGGAAGGTACTTCATTGATCTTGATGTCATGAGCAGATAATTTTTTATGAAAAACAAACAGGCGCGTTCACTTTTAGATTGTTTGGCGTATGAAAAACTTCTCGCTTTAAAAGGCGAAGGTTTTTGGTTGAAGAAGGGCGAGCGGTCAGCGCTTCGGCTTTTTCATGATATGGCGCGCCGCGTTCCGGCATATAAGCGTTTTTTGAAGGATCATGGCGTTTTGTGTGCGCGGATAAAAACAGTCAAAGACATGCGTTTAATTCCGATTATGACGAAGAAAAATTATCTTAAAAAGTATCCGCTTGAAGATTTGTGTTGGGATGGGAAACTATCCGCGCTTTCAATAATGTCTGTCAGTTCAGGCTCGACGGGCGAGCCTACATGTTGGCCACGAGGGCATGAACAAGACGGTGAAACTTCATTGAGTCACGAGCTTTTTATGCGGGATTCTTTTGAGATTCATAAGCGCTCAACGCTTTTTATCAATTCATTTGCAATGGGCGTGTGGATTGCCGGAATACTTACCTATCGCGTCGTTGATGAATTTGCGGAGAAATATCGCCTTACACAAATAACGACAGGAATTAATAAGGACGAAATCATTTCTATCATTAAACGGATTGGAAAAAAGTATGATCAGATTATTATTGCCGGCTATCCGCCGTTTGTGAAAGATGTTATTGATGACGGTCCGCGTAATGGCATCGTTTGGAAACAATTCAACATTAAATTTCTTTTTGCCGCCGAGTCGTTTAGTGAGGGGTGGCGCGATTACATGTATGAAAAAGTAGGCGCAAAAAATCCCTATAAAGACTCTCTTAATATTTATGGAACGGCGGACGCGTGTATTCTTGCCCATGAGACACCGCTTTCAGTGCTTGTGAGGCGAATTGCTTTTAAAAATGCGACGCTCTATGAACGGATTTTTACTGATATAAAACGAGTTCCGACATTGGCGCAATATAATCCCGCATTTCGATTTTTTGAAGAAAAAGAGGGTACACTCTTTTTATCTGCACGGAGCGGGGTCTCACTATTTCGATACGATGTTGGGGATAGCGGTGGCATTATTTTGTTTTCTGAGATGGAAAAAATTTTGAGTGAGCAGGGCATTGATATTCGTCGTGAAGCAAAAAAACACGGCATTTCAATTTCACAGCTTCCGTTTGTGTTTGTTTTTGGCAGAAGCGATTTTACCGCACTTCTTTACGGAGTAAATATTTATCCGGAAAACATCAGAGATGCGTTGGGACATCCTGATATTTCTCGTTTCGTAAGTGGAAAGTTTATGATGCTAACGGGACATGACAAAAAAAAGAATCAATATCTTGAAATCAACATTGAGCTTCAGAATTCAAAACCGTTTTCGGATAGCGCCATTGTCGCGATGATTGAAGAACGAATTACGCAAACACTTAAAGAAAAAAACAGCGAGTATAAAAAACTTTCTGAAATAATAGGATCGCGCGCGCGACCAAAAATTAAGATCCATCCATATGGGTATCCGGAATTTTTTCGTCCGGGGATTAAACAAAAATGGCATCAGAAAAAAACAAACCTAATGGGGCGCATATGAACACGGAAAATATAAAAGACAGCATAAAAAACATTCTTGAATGTGCGGTACAAGCGCCGTCGGGGAATAATTCTCAGCCATGGAGATTTGTAGTTAGGGGAAATAAAATTTATATTTTCAATGTTTTAGACAAAGACATCACGCCGTATAATTTTGATCAAAAGGGTTCTTATCTTGCTCACGGCGCGCTCATAGAGAATATATCAATTATTGCCTCACAGTATGGTTATTCTACGAATATAGAGCCGTTTCCGAACACGGATATATTGGGCGTTGTCGCTATCATAACCTTAGAAAAAGGCCCCTCTAAAGAAGAACCGCTTTTTACGCATATCCCGCATCGAGCAACAAATCGCAGATTGTATAAAAAAATACCGCTTCAGTTGGAGCACAAAACAAGCATTTTAAAAATAGAAAAAGAAGTTATTGGTGGCGGAGAAATTAAATTGATTGATAATCGCAATGAAATGTTGGAGCTTTCCAACGCTCTTGCTCTTCACGAAAGATTGATTTTTGAAAACAGAATGATTCATACCATCGTATTTTCTAGCATTTTGTGGTCAGAGAAAGAAAACGCGGAGAAACGAAGGGGTCTGTATATAAAAACAAAATTTCCTGATATGCCATCGGTTTTATTGCCACTTATGAAATTGTTTGGACGCTGGTCATTTGTTAGAATTCTTAATAAAGTCGGATTTGCGAAAAAAATCCAGCAAAAAAGCGCCGAAGCGTGTCTTTCTTCGTCGGCGTTGTGTGCAATTTTAGTAGATAGCGATACGAATAAAGATTTTTTAATGGGCGGTAGGCTTTTTCAAAGAATATGGCTTACAGCGACACAGCTTGGCCTTAGTATTCAGCCGATGACAGGAATTCCGTATCTTGCCAGGAGAATTTTATTACCGAGCGAAGATCGGGAAGCGGACACAGCAGTATACGCTTCCGAGCAAGCGACGGGAACAAAGCACTCTTTATTACCGAGCGAAGATCGGGAAGCGGACACAGCAGTATACGCTTCCGAGCAAGCGACGGGAACAAAGCACTCTTTATTACCGAGCGAAGATCGGGAAGCGGACACAGCAGTGCGTGCGTGGTACGACCGAACGAGAGTGCTGAATGTGCGATTGAGGAGCGAAGGCGACGAAATACTGAGTTCAGCAGAACGAATGTGCGATGGAACAAAGCACTCTTTATTAGCCAGTAAAAATGACGACTTTTCGTCGCAACAAGTTGATGATATTAAAAGAGCAAACGAGATTATAGAAACCGTATTTAACAAAAATAAGAAAATAATAATAATGATCTTTAGAATTGGGTATGCCGAGGATCCTCCAATTAAAACATTAAAATTGCCACCCGTGATATCTTTTGAGTAGTCGCATAGAGCGTTTTTCTTATATGTTCAGTGTGTGTAAATTAATGTATAATCTTTTGTAATGCTTAATTTTACGCAAAACACATTTCAAAATTTTGATATTTTATCGGTTGGCGTTGTCGTTATCGCTACGGTACTTTTGGGGTTTATTGTTTTTTTTAGCAATTCTAAAAGCGTTACGCACCGAACTTTTTTATTGTTTTCGCTTGCCACGGGTCTTTGGGGGATTATCAACTATCTTAGTTATCAAATTTTTCCTCCTGAAATATCTTTTTGGTTTTTGCGCCTCACTGTTTTTTTTGCTGTATTGCACGCGTTTTTATTTTTTCAGTTTTCATATGTATTCCCGAAAGAAACTTTTGAGTTTTCCAAGTTATACCGGATTGGTTTTGTTCCTGCTATTATTATTTTTGCATTACTTACGCTAACCCCATTTGTTTTTTCAGGGATTTTAGAGCTTAGTGCTAATGGACGGATTATAAAAATTGCAAACGGTCCGGGCGTAGCCTTGTTTGTAATTATTGTTTTGTTTTTAATAACGGGTGGGATTTATTTTTTGATAAAAAAAATGGCGCGGGCGCGGGATAAAGAAAAAAAACAACTTCGCTCAATTCTTATAGGAACAGGCGCCACCTTTTTATTGTTGATCGCTTTTAATCTCGTTCTCCCAGTCTTTTTTGATAACCCAAGCTTTGTCCCACTCGGGGCGATTTTTATTTTTCCTTTTGTTGTTTTTACTTTCTACGCAATCGCGCGACAAGGGTTTATGGATATAAAGATTATTTCTACGACAATCGTCGTGTTTTTATTGACGCTTACAACATTTTTAGAAGCGCTTACCGTTGAAAGCATTGATGCATATATTCTTCGCTTGACGGTAGTCGCGCTTATGATTCTTTTTGGCGTTTTTCTTATTCAGAGTCTGTCAAAAGAGGTTTTACAGAAAGAACAGCTTGAGCTTTTATCAGAAAGTCTTGTGGTCGCAAATGAAGAGCTCAAAAAATTAGATGAACAGAAATCGGACTTTATTACCATCGCCTCTCATCAGCTTCGTACTCCGCTGACGATTATTAAGGGGTATATTTCGCTTGTGCTTGAAAAGGACTATGGGGCGTATCCGCAGGAGATCGCTGAACCGCTCCAGCGAATTAATACTTCTAACAATCGCCTTATTAACCTTGTTAATGATCTCTTGGATCTTTCGCGTATTGAACGGGGAAAGATGACATATGTTTTTCAGACGGCATCGTTGGCTCCAATCGTTGATGAAGTATTTAATGAAATGGCTGAAATGGCGAAAGAAAAAAAACTTGAACTTCATTATGAAAAACCAGAAGGGGAATTTCGGTTTTCAAGTATTGATCCGAAAAAAATCAAAGAAGTTATGATGGGTTTCGTAGAAAATGCGATTCGCTATACTCCTGAAGGGTTGATAACAATGAAACTTCTACACGACAAGAATAAACGCGTTGTACGGTTTTCAGTCGCGGACATGGGCATCGGTTTGACACAGGATGAAATCAATCGTCTTTTTGTAAAGTTTTCGCGAATGGATAGCGCCAAACGCATAAGTTCGGAAGGAACTGGCTTGGGGCTTTATGTTGCCAAACTTATCGTTGAAGACCACAAAGGAAAAATTTGGGTAGAGTCGGAGGGTCACGGCAAAGGATCGGTCTTTATATTTGAACTGCCGACCGTTGTTTAAAATTTTTTTATTTTCCCTCCGATGCTATACTGAAATTGCTTTGATTTGTTTCTCTGACAATAACCGGCATTACAATTTAACTCCCAGCTCTTTGTATATGAACGCGAACATATCGGTGAACTTTTTTATAAGAGGTGTAATTAAATTTGCTCCATTATGACCAGAATTTTTTTCAACGCGCAGCAAAATTGGGTTTTTTTGTGCGGGATTGTTTTTTAACCGCGCAACCATTTTGAATGAATGCGCGGGGTGGACACGATCATCTTGATCAGAAGTTGTAAACAGGGCGGAAGGGTAATTCATTGTTTTGACATTATGATACGGACTGTATTTTAAGAGATATTTTTGTGTTTCTTTATCATCTGGATCGCCGTATTCTGAAATCCAAAAACGACCGCCGTGAAACAAATGAAAGCGAAGCATGTCTGTTATGGGGACATCAATAACCGCGGCTTTATAGAGTTCGGGATGCTGAATCATGGTCACGCTCATTAAAAGTCCGCCATTGCTTTCACCCCAAATAGCCATTTTATTTGAATTTGTATATTTTCTTTTTATTAAATAATTTAGAGCAAAAGAAAAATCATTGAAACTTTTTTGTCTTTTTTTTAAGATAACGCTTTCATGCCATTTTTTTCCAAATTCGCCCCCTCCACGGATATTAACAAGTGCAAATATCCCGCCGTCTTCTAAAAATGGCACAATTGATGAAAAAAATTCAGGACACTGAGAAACGCCAAATCCTCCATAGGCATATATAAGAGATGGGTTATTCCCATTTCTTTTTGTGATTTTTTTACGCATTATAAACATCGGTATGCGCACAGCGTCTTTTGATGCATACCATTCTTGGGTAATAACAATATCCCGGGCTTTTAATTGAGCGCTTGCTTTCCAAACGGGTTTTATTGATGAAGATTTCAAATTTATTTTATAAATTCTTGGAGGAATGCTGAATGAACTAAAATCTATAAATACCGTTTGAGTTTTAAAATCAGTTGAAAAAGCATTGATGGTACCAATGTCGGGAAGTTCTATTTTCCGTTTCTTTTTTGTTGTTAAGTCAATAACATACAATTGACTGCTTGCGTTGATTAAATATTCTAAAATTAAGTAGTTTGAGACCACAACAAAACTTTCAAGTTTGTTGGGAGTTTCATGCACGAATGTTTTCCATTCGCCAAGACCCGTTGGCAGTATTTTTCTGCATAATATTTTCCTATTAGGAGCTTTATAGTTTGTATCAAGATATATATAATTATTTCCTATATACGGATATGACTCCGCTTTAATATCCCGGGTAATCTCTAAAAACCTTTTTTCTTGTATTTGTGTGTCGTGAAAAAAAACTTTCGTTGTTCTGTCGTTTTTGTGTACTGCGATAGTTATATATTCTCCGCCATGGGACAAATTGAGAATCGGCCAATCCTCCTTTTCCAGGTTTTCACCAAAAAACATTTTATCCTTTACTTCTGATTCTCCAAGTTTGTGAAAATATAAACGCTTGTAGTATTTTTTTTCCGTTTTTTTTAAATTACTGCGGCATCGTACATACCAAAAACCACCGGATTTTTTATCCCAAGTTTGAAAATACGGGTAATGAGCGCTTGAAATTCTTTCTTTTAAAAATTCTTTCTTTTGCGTATCAAAAATTCTCAACTCATTTCTGTCATTACCAGCTTTTGAGAATTCAAAAGCAACATAGCGCGCGTCTCTTGAAGCATGCCATCCGTTCATGATCGCCCTGTCTTTTTTAGGTAAACTGTTCATGTTTAAAAGAAGTTTTGGCCTTGCATTAAGTCCGTTTTGCATATAAAAAGACCGTTCTTCTTCATTTGATTTTCGATAGCAAAAAAATAGATACCCATTTTTATAGTCAGGGATCGTCATAGAATCAGCATAAAAAAGCTTTTTGAATCTTTTTTGAAGATTGTGTTTATTTTCAGAATTTGAAAAGTAGCCAGAAAGTTCTTTTTTTTGGATTGTCAGCCATTGTTCTGTTTTTTTAGAATTTTTTTCTAACCAAAGATAAGGATCTTTGGTTTTTTCGTATTTATGACGCATTGTTTTCATAGAAAAATATAGAAAAAAAGGAGAACAACTATTAAGACAGTCGCCCTCCTTATTTTTTTGTAACCATTCAGAAAAACTTCGGTCGAGGTCGCGGTAGATGCGGTGGCACATCTTTGCCCTTATCTTTAAACATATACCCCACATCCTTTCAATGAGCTGTTTTTACCAAACCACCGCGGTTTGGCTTCGCTCTATCCTGCTATAATACTAATTCTATGTCAAGCATTTGAAATACGGGTTTTTTTGGTGTAGGATAGGGAAATGAAAAGAACGCTTATTAGAGAAACCATCAATAAAAAGGGCGAAACCATAACTCTTATGGGATCGGTCTTTATATTTGAATTACCGACTATTGCTTAATAAGTTTAGCGATGAGGCATAATACACATTACGCATAATAATGTAATCTAGCGCAATCAATTCTCCCTATTCTAATGTTCTCAAGAACATTAGAATAGGGAGAATAATGAGAACACAGGTTAATGCCGTAGCCTCCGGCAGACGAGCGACCGTGCACGGCGGTCCCATTTCATTGTTCAGCCTCTCCAATGTTGTTGCGTGTTTGAGGGGAAGGTTATAGACTAATTACTAATGATGGATTACCGCTTATTGTTAGTATTAAATGTTAGATTATCCAACTGAATTGTAAACAACGCTGGATAATCTAACAACTCAAACCATGACAATCAATACACGCGCTCTCGCGCTCTCTTTTGTTCTAGCTCTCTTTTCGCTCTTACCAATTTCCTCTCATGCCACGGTCTTTTTTGATGACAGTTTTGAGGGGGCCAACCCCGGAGCGTCTGGGTGGGGCTATGCGCTGAGCTCCTGCTCGGGAAGCCCCTGCCCCTACCTCGACGTGTCTACTGATGTGGCCCATGCAGGGTCGAAATCGTTGAAAAAGACGTACACAGAAAGCTCGAATCTCATCAACAGCACCATTACCGTCGGGCTCTATCGTGGGTTTGGTACCTCGGCGACCGACGTGTATAAACGCTATTGGTATCGGACCAGTGGGTTTACGTATGGGATCGTGGGCACGAAGCATATGTACACAGAGGGGCAGAGGCCCTACTTTTATTCTGCGAATCTGTTTGGCTCACGTGAGATGACGATTGTGACGCAGACCGTGGCAGAGTGCGGCTATTCGACCTGCAATCTCTATCCGAACATGGCGAGTCGCCCGTTGGCGGACAATGTGTGGTACTGCATTGAAGAGCACACCAAATTGAACACACCTGGGCAGGCCAACGGGGTAGTGGAATTATGGGTTAATGGCGTGCAAACCATTGGCTACTACAATCGAACATTCCTTGGCCCCAATGTCAGTAACCCGAACGGCAATTCTTCGACGCACACCTTGAGCGGGGTCAAGTTCTATAAAGAGGGTGGCAACGGCGCGATATACTACGACCAGGTTGCGGTAGGCAACACCCGCATCGGCTGCGGCGGAACCCCACCCCCCTCCGACCCATCTTCTCCCCCCTCATCAACCCCACCCCCAGGAG
>ERZ1292625.1256-Hain-H41-01um-R1-1256-length-31532-cov-7_pt1 | contig 31532 bp, 39 predicted proteins | sample MGYA00564400_ERZ1292625 | MGnify/ENA primary metagenome ERZ1292625 (study PRJEB36523, sample SAMEA6512639) | groundwater metagenome | collected 2019-01-08 | study: AquaDiva: Metagenomics assemblies of 32 groundwater samples
TGCGCTTGCGTTATTTAGCCATGCCGTTGCAACCGAAACTGCTTTCCCTTGTACGATTTGCCCATACAATCTATTATCTGATTCCCCAGAAAGAGTAGTATCCGCATCATATGGTTCAACTATTGCACCTGAATATGTCCAGTATTGAACAGCTGATGACTGTATTAGCTGTACGAATATGGTTTCAGCTGATATAAATGAACGTACGATGGTGGCTACCGCATTAACACCTACTGGTGCCATACTCCAGTATCCAAACCACTGTCCACTTGTCATCGGAAGTGCTGCTGTCCAGTCGATATATGATCCGCTGTTTTTATTTATACCTATTTGTATTAAGCTTGCACCAGATGAATCTGGTGGCGACATCGTCCCTGCGTTCGCAATTCTTCCAGCATAAATAATTGCAGGATTTAGAGCCATCGTAGTTCCAACGGGAGGAAGGGCAACAACAGCCTCGGTAACAACAGTTGGTTGCTTTCTTGTCACTACCCACTGATGTGTTGATGGCAGTGCGGTACCGCGATAATCAGTAGCTGACGATAAGGACAAGTAAATGGCGTCAAGTAGATCGCTGATCGCTGTTCCGGCTGGTGATTTATCCGGCATACGGGCGAATGTTAGGGCTGAAAGCGGTAAAGACATTATGGACCTCCGATAGTTCCGTTAGATGTTGCTGAGTTTGTTGGAGTTGAAAGCGGTGATAAAACAGCCGTAGTATCTACCGCACCCGATATAGCTATAGCAATGAGTGTTGCGGCTCCACCGCCGGCAGCTGACCATATAGCTGCGCCGAGTGATGAATCTTTACAAATATAAGCCACTGATGGTGACACACCGGTATTTACAATAATAGAACCAACGATATATCCTTTCGATATATCGTCAGTCACTGCTGGCGCGGTTGCCTGAGAATTTGTTGGGGGTGGTAGATAACTCATGCCACTAATGTCCATATTGCTGCGTCAAGACTATTATCGACACAAACGTATATCGCGTGCGGATCTACACTTGTGTTCTCTAAAATAGCGCCAACTGCATATCCTTTCGATATATCATCAGTTGCTGCTGGTGCTCCGGCTTTTGTTGGTGTTGGTGGTACCAGATAGCTCATTATATTAGTCCTTCCAGATGTGTTGCGTGAGCATCAAGACATTCCCATATGCAGTGTTTCTCTGTCCTCACATCAACTGCTATATTTGCAGCGCTTGCAAGCGTATCATTTGCTGGGTCTAAGCCTGCTGCGGCAGTAGCGTCTGCCGATGCGGATATAGCTGCATTATAAATAATCAAGGCATCATCAGCCAAACTACGAGCAGCGACAGCCCTTGCTGCCTGCGCAGTACGTGCTTGCTGGCTTACCGTTTCACATGCTGTATTCTGTTCTGCTGTCATCTTCCCTCATACAGTGTATGTAGATTAGTAGTTATGATAATGCTAGTCGGTTAGCAACAGTAAATTTAGCGTAATATCAAGTCTATTTGCAGCTGCGGCTGCTGTCGGAATGGAGCTAATTCTTATTTCTGCTCCAGCCGGAATCTTAACCCAGTGTAATGACATACTCGTATGTCCAGATCCCCCAGTAACGAATAAGTTATCTATCGAATTGAAAACCGTAGATATCTCATGGCTATCCGTGAATATAGTTGCCCTAACTGCAACATCTTGATTATTTCCAAGCGCAGTTACATCCCACGAGTGAAGATATCCTATCCTTCCAACCGGAATCTTATACCTTCCGGATCTGCTGTGCGTACTTGCGGCTTGAATATATTCAACTATTTGCGCGGTTGTTGGTGCACCAACAACTGTACTTATTGATATGCTTCCAACAGTGTTTAAATTTGCCCCGACTGATGCAAGTTCCATGGACTCAATATATGAGATCCCATTTCCAATTAGCACGCCAGTTGTTCCGTTCATAGCAACGGTCATTGTCTGAAGTAATCCACCAGAATCAAGGTATACAATCCGCATAGATTGTGCACCAATCCCAGCAGCAGTATCTGACGCACTGCTAGATCTAAGGTAATAGTCAGTTCCTAATAGGACATTATTATTCACATTCTGGCTTGTATCAAGATAATTTGATACACCACCAGGAACTGATGTACTTCCCCATCCAAGTGATCTTCTACCAAGTAATGCGATTGAAATCGCAGCATGTCCATTTACAAACCCAGTAGTAGAGGCGATAAAATCTGGCTCTTGAACTAGCCCAGGAATATATGACATTTTAACGCTCCATTAGTTTATAGAACCAACTAAACGATCCACCAATTGAGTCCGTCTGATCTACACGATACAGACTGCAGTGTTCCACCTGGTAGGACATAATTCGCCAATCCATCTAGAGTTCCTGTGGCAGTTACAGTAACCGTATTTACACCAGCAGTCGTACGCTTTACTGTAACGATACGTCCAACATTTGGTGATGCCGCTGTAGGTAGCAATACCTCACAGGCTCCACCTACTGGGTCCACAAAAATAGTCTCATCTGCTACTGCTATAGCATATGGAGTTCCTAGCGGAGCTGTTGCAAACGCTTTTGATGCCACCGCACCATTACGACCCTGAGTTGTTAGTGTACCAAGGAAACTAAAGAATGCGGCGCCTCCAGCAGCATTGTCATACTGCATTGTATTTGCTGCGGTCCACAAGAAACGTGAGCTAAGCGCAGTAGCTGCACCAGCACCAAATGCAATCTGCTTTGTCGTCATCGAGCTTGTTGGATTTGCTTCGTTGAATGCAGCAAATACGCGATGGGTATTCGCGGTAACTGACGTTATTCTTCTGGCAGCCGCGCCAAGAGAATATGTATTATCTGTAAATGGATTTAGTGCTGCAGAGTCCATATACCATCGAGCAGTCGTTGCGCCACTGGCTCTAGTAAAGAAATAAAACTCACTAGATTCATTGCCTACTGTTGTGTTGCCAAACGATGTTCTAAATGCACCACAGTCCACCAAAGTTCCGGCTGCATTTTCAGCTCGAAATAATACTCCAGCACCAATACCAGCAGCAGCTGTACCAGATGTCGTATGTACTAGTGTCATTACATCTGTTACCGCATTTGTAGTAGCGTTATTTGCCGTAATGGTTTCAGTGCCGAGGGTAGTTATCGTTATATCGCCAGCCAAACCATCATCAAACGTTAGTATCTTGGTTCCGCTCCGATAAAGACGTGTATCAAGAACTGATGCTCCGCCAGCACCGAAGAATAGCCCAGTCGCTGCTAGGTCTGTGCTCGGATTAGCATCTCCATTTGCAGTATAAGTTCTAAATTCATTCGCATTCACAGTAAGTATTCGAAATGTATTGCTGCCAATATTTGAAACTATATCGGCAGCTGGAAGTATATTTCCACTTCCACTGATGCCCCATTTTGGGGTTAGCTCAGCTCCACCTGTTCGAACCCAAAAATCAATACCACCCTTTTCTGCTCCAGCTCCAACGCCAGAAGCATTTGCAGATATACGGGCAATATCCATTGTCGTATTTGTGCTGGTTTCACCCTTAAATAGGAGCCCAGTTGAAAAACCAGCAGCCGTTATACCGGTGGAATTGTGACTAAGAACTAGGGCGTCAGTATTTGAATTTGTAGCTGCATCAGTAACCGATCCTATTCCTAGCGTTGCTAGTGTTGCGGCCGCATTCGGATCATCGAGTATAGATAATCCGAATGCTGTTGGTGTCGTGCCTGCAACCTTGCCAACACCCGGATTCGGGTAAGATCCGGTTAGATCTCCGCCAGCGGAACCAACTGGTGCTCCTTCCGGTACTGTTTTTGTTGGCCTAATAGGCATATTGACTCCTGATATACTTAATAAACATTAGTAGCAGAAATCAATAAAGTGCTCAGCCCGAAGAACCAAACCCACCAGCCCCGCGCTTAGTTTCATCGAGAGACACTACCTCTTCGAGAACTGTGTCGATTCTCTTCCGAAGAATCATCTGCGCAAGCTTTGGCTTCTTTGCCAGAATCAGATTTGCAACTTCGTGCAATGAAGTTGGCCGAGCATCAAGCATGCGCACAATTCCGGACGGATATGATTCGCGTGATTCTGCGCCACCAGAGTTTGAATGAAGTACGCGGACTGCTACAACAAATTCACCGCGATATTGTTCATCGCATATCCCTACGCTGTTTGCCAACATTATTGGAAGCGAACTACACGAACTGCGTATATGTATCTCAAAATAATGATCATCAGGCGGGCGTACCTGCAATCCTGTTGAAAAATAAATCGTATCGCCTACTATTTTCTGAACACCAATTATCGTTAAATCCCATCCGGAATCTGATTCATGTGCCTTTGTTGGAATTATTGCCTTGTCTGAAATGCGTCTGATCTTCGTGCTTAAAACCTGTGTCGTCATATTTACCTCGTGTCCTATAGTACGCTAACTGCCTACGTTCTGGGAATACTTTATTATTGTGTAATGGAGAATACTTTGAACAATGCCTATATCGAGTTTAACATAGCCGGAACTATCGCAGTTAATGAAGCTGATAAAGCTGCCGTTATGAGCGAGCTTGCTCTTTTGATATCCGCATTCTTATCACATAAAGATGTGATAAAGATAGAGAATAATATCGACATAATCGATACTCTAGAACTTATCAGCTATACCCAGGATATCGGAGAAGCCTAATCGCTGGTTAGTGCTTATACATTATAGAATAAACGTAAACGTTATCTGCACCAGCATCCGGATCGATATTGCAATATAGCTTTCCGGTATCACCAGTCATTGTAAATGCGGCTAGTGCCGTTTCATCTAAAATGCCTGCTGATGCAGTTAAAACACTGAGATACTTCTCATGTATCGTTCCTGTGGCAAAATTAGACGTATCGCCTATTGAAAACTGAAAGTTGGCTGCAGATCCAGAAATCTGCTTAACAATAACGCGGCAGATCTCAAGCCCGTATGCTTTCCCATAGCTATTCATATCTAACTCAAATATGCCACCAGCAAGAACCGAATTGGGTGTTACCCCGCGTTTTTCTTTAATGATCATTTCTGCCTCGGGCTAATTTTATTTGATAATGGTTGAGTTACTTTTCTTGGTGTAGAAATAAGTGGAAGACTAGCCACTTTTCTCTGAGCAGCTGATGTATCTACCTTTTTTGTAGAACTTGCTCCAGTCTGTACTTTTTTAGCCTTATTACATCCGCACGCCATATTATTTCCCGTATTTCTTTTCTAGAAGTTCTTTTACTTTCTTAAACTCAGCTATGTCTATGTTTTTTCCAGACATTACAGAGTTCAGTATATCTTTTGCATAGTTTGTTATTTTTATAGTGTTATCTATATCTTTTGATGTATTAGCAGAAATCTCTGGTGAGCTCATTACATCATATGCTTTTTTTAGCATACTAGGATCTACGCCGCTCATTTGCATCAGTGGGGCTATAGATTCCAGTATAGACGACACGTTTTTCAATGCCGCCTTTACATTACCAACTGCAGGATTCTTATTCTCTTTACAGTCTAGTGGGCAAACTGCACAATTCTCAGTGATTCCCATGTCCCAGAAGCTACATGTAGCGAAGTTATTCTCGGCTAATGTGGCCGTCTTGAGACTTTGATCACATCCAAATACAAGTCGGCCCTCCTGCACGTTGCATGTGCCAGAGCAATGCGATGATCCCTTCATCTGTCTCGTCTTTTTGCATGATTCTTTGCAGCTTAAGCTCATATAGACTTCTTTGGAACTATATCATCTTCGATGATTTTTGATTTCAGCTTTACTAGCTCAGTAATCAGCCTATCAACATCATCACTTTTTAACTCTATTGAGGCAAGAGCATATGAGCCCTCGTCCCACTTCGTTTTTGTTGTTATGGCTATAGCATCACTCTTCATCGTCATGCCTATATCCACATACTCTTGGTTTGGTAGTTTTATTCTCATGCTATGATGATACCAATTCTAGAGAAGTTTTGCTGCCAAAGCTGCAAGATCAGATCTTTCCGTCTTCTGCAACGTAATATGCGCAGCAAGCTCTGAGTTCTTGAATTTGTTAGCAACTACAGATAAACCTGAGGAGTAAATATCAAGCTTTGGTGAATCAATCTGATCTAGATCTCCGGTTATGATTAGCTTGGAGTTCTCTCCCATACGAGTGATGATTGCCTTCATCTCGGATGTAGTTGTGTTCTGAGCTTCATCTACGATGAGAATCGTATTCGGAAATGTACGTCCGCGAATAAAAGATAGCGACTCCATTTCAATCTTACCCTTCTCCATTAGAAGGTTCAGGTAAGTATCACTGCACTTCATTGCGTGCTTTAAGTTATCAAATATTGGTTGCGCCCATGGTGCGATCTTTTCTTCCTTACTACCTGGAAGCGCACCAATATTTGTAGACATACTTACCGCCGGCCGACATATAACAATCTTCTCGTACATGTTCTTTTCTAGCATGTACATAGCTGATATAATTGCTATAAGCGTCTTACCGCTACCTGCTAGTCCTGCAACAGAGACCATTGGAATGTCTTTGTCAAGCAAATACTCGAACGCAAAGCGCTGTTCCTTGTTCTTCGCAGAGATTCCGAGAATATTCTGCTCGCCGCGAAGCTTGACGATCTTTCCACCGACCACTTTGCCAAGTGCACTTGAGTTGTCTGATGTCTTCAGGATCACTGATTGATTCTGATATAGCCCCGCGCTTACGCAGATAATAAATCCCATCTGGTAAAACTCAGACATACTCTCTGGAGAAATATCTATCACCTTACATCCGGAGTAAACTATATCTTCGCGACCAAAGAGTACTTCATCATCAGATGCTGCCTCGATGCCCATTGCATTAGCTTTGATGCGCATTGCGATATCAGCAGAAACCAATGTGGTTGAGAAGTCTTCATTCGAGTGCTTCTTGGCTACCGAGATAATTTTCGTATCGGTGCTTGGCGCAAATACGGCTGGAATCAGGGCAAGGTTTGACTCAGTAGATACTGCTAGAAAGTTGCCCTTGCCGAATTCTACACCGGCAATCAGATCATCTCCATCACGAATCTCATCAATTACACGAATAGCACGTCGAGAATTAAATCCCGTTGCGTCATTCTTAACCTTGGCATTATCAAGCTCTTCGAGAACTTCCAATGGGACAATGAATGATGTATTCTCAAGCAGCGTAAATATATTTGGCTGATTGATAATTGCAGAGGTATCTAGAACTAGCGTCTTTCTTAGCATTATTTGTTTATCCGAGAAACTGACATTGTTTTCTCCTTAACTGAGAACACATCCACTGTTATCTCAACAAATGGCGATCCATCCTCAATCTTTGTGTGAATTACTTGATTCTTCCACTCTCCTATAAGTTGTCCATCTTTATGGATTTTTATGGCGCCTGTCTTGATATTAAAATCTATCGACGTTTTATTCTGTACCAAGTATTCGACCGCCTTCCCCTTATCCAAAGAAAATACCATATTCTTGTCGAGCTTAGCGTGCGTAATTATTCCTCTTACCCACTGTGCCGATTCTTCCTCGATAACTTTACTCCACGAATCTAGGTCAGCTAAAAATATCTTCTGTGCCATTCAGATGAACCACTTAATTGGTTCGAACTGCCACATACCATAGAAGAAGCTTTCGATTTCTGCGCGGTCTTCAGCTGATATTGAGCCGTCACCGGAAACAATTACCTTATCATTTCCGACAGGAGGACTCCGCCCGGCCTTTTCCTTCCATAGTTTTTTATCGTCCTTGACTTTAACAATACCTATATGGATTAGTTTCTTAACATCTGTTGGCTGTGATGGTGGGAAGATTATATCCCAACCCATCGAATCTGCTGGGTTTATTGCCCCAACGATCTCTCCATAATCAAATGGTAGAACCCTCTTTTTATCTCCGAATCCCTTCTTAGATCCTTTAGGCGAATCTATATGAAGTTTAAGCTTAGGCCCGCTCTCAAGAAATGAGAATAGTGCCTCTGGAGACTCGATGATATTCTGTTTTCCGGCCATAACATCAGCAAGATTATTAGCTTGTTTTGCTTCATGATTGTCCGGAAGCGTTCTTAGGTGTGCAGATAGTTTGTATAGTAAGTTTGTAATCATATCTCACAACTTATTATTAATAGCCTATGATTGTTTGCGCCAGCAAACCCTGCACCTTGCCTGATATGACTCTGCAGCACCAACCTGGATTATTGCACCGTTGGAGCTATCGGAAAATCTATATGTCTTAGTTGCCGGCTTACCGCAAATATTACCAGACAGATCTGTTGCAACACAAATTGCGGTAAGCTTTGTTACAGAGTCAGCAATCGCCATAAGTCCGGGCATTGGTCCAAATGGCTTGCCTAGATAATCTGTATCTAGCCCGGACACTATAAGCTTAATATCTTGATTTGCTATCTCTTCAGCAAATACAACGAATTCATCAGGAAGAAACTGAACCTCATCTATACCAATGACTGAAGTGCAATGGTTTGATGATGAAAGCTGTGCCTCAATCTTAGACTTAAGATCTTCAAATCCATTAAAGCTCTTTGCAGAGAATATAATTGATGAGTGTGATGCTATTGATTCAGCATCATAGCGATCATCAATTGATGGCTTAAACGCAATCACAGATTGTCTAGCTATTTTGGCGCGACGAAGACGGCGTGTCAGTTCCTCTGACTTGCCAGAGAACATGCATCCAGCTATTACTTCAAGCATTTTGTGATCCCTTAGTTTGTGATGTTAAAATTAGATTTATCCGCATTTTGCGTAAGAGCACTGAGAACATGTCACGCAACCGTCTTGATATATTAGATCTGTGCTTGAGCACTCTGGACACACCTTCTGCCCCTTTGCCTTGGTTCCGTTTGTCACATAACCCTTTAGCACACGAGCAATTGACCGCGAAAATGAGAACATATCGGCAGTTTCATCCTTCTGCATCTGTTCAACTACATAGTTGATTGGTGCTCCATGGCGAAGTGACAGCGAGAGTAATCGTGTAAACGCAGAATAGTTAGGATTATCAAATGCGCTAACTACATCCTTTATAATAAGCTCACCTACGACAAGGTCATATCGGGCTTTGTTCTTTGTAATCGCCGTCTTTACAATCACACCTTTCTTCTCGGAGCGTGGAAGCTCGATAAGCTTGTTCTCACCGCCTATAATTTCATAAGGTTTGCCATTGAGTAGCCCGATCAATACCGTCCACTTCTCGCCCTTAATTGTAACATGGTGAATATCACAATCAAGCTTCTCTGGACGCTTTGGGGCATCGTGCTGGTGAAAGTCTAGTGTCTTATCTGGCTTATCGGTGATAAGCACACCATCACGAGATCCATCAACATAAACGGTTATACCCTTAAGTCCGAGCTGCCAACCCAACACATAAAGGTCAGATACCGTCTCTGGTGTAGTGCCTTTCGGAAGGTTGATCGTGGAGCTGATACTATGATCGATATATTGCTGAATGACTCCCTGAATCTTTACACGCTGCCTCCAATCAATCTTATCTGATTCGGTAAAGAATTCAGGAATATCGTCAACGTTATGTAATTTCAGATAGGCAGATACGTTATGATGATAAACACTATACTCTGACCATCTATCACCAACACTATCCGTAAATACGGAAACTACTCCTGTGTCATTATGAGATAGTTTACGACGACGAGTATACGAGTTACGAAATACAGGCTCAATGCCGGATGACGTCTGTGATAAAATAGACACAGACCCAGTTGGTGCGTTTGTAAGTATCGATATGTTTCTGCGTCCAAATCCGGATATTGACTGCCTGATACTTTCTGGCAGTTTCTTTATGAAAGCATTATCCTTCTCTAGTTCCCACTCAAACACAGGGAATGCTCCGCGTTCTTTGGCGAGATTTGCTGATTCGGCATAAGCTGAATCTCTCAGTGTGCCATAGATTCTATCTATAACCAAAAGTGCTTCATCAGAATCATAAGCGAGGTTCAGACAAGCCAAGGCATCGGCAAGTCCGTGAGTACCAAGCCCAGTACGGCGGCCATTTGCACACGCAGTGTATAGGTTGGCGTACAGCTCTTGGCTATCTGGTGTATCTGATATAGCCTTGAGGCTTGTTAGCTTCTCAAGCTCAAGATCCACAAGATCGTCTGATAACCTTTGTGCATGCGCCACAACGCATGCGAATCGATAGAAATCGAACTTTGCTGATGTAGTGAATGGATCTGACACAAATGATTTAAGATTCACAGTAATCAATCGGCACGAATCTCCAGCGCTTAAGGGCAGTTCCGCGCAAGGATTGGTAGCGACGTGATCAAAACCCTTTGATGCGTAGCATTGTGCTGGGAGATATTTTAGGATATTATCCCACATCAGAATTCCAGGCTCAGCTGTCTTCGTAGCCGCGTCAACAATCGTCTTCCATAACTCGCGAGCACGAATTACACGCGTAAGCACCGGAGCACTAGAATCAACAGGGAATCTCAATGTAAAGTTCGTGTCATCTCTAACGGATTCCATAAAATCATCAGATATCTGAACTGATATATTTGCGCCAGTTACCTTTGTAAGGTCATACTTCATAGTGACGAACTTCTCGATGTCTGGATGACGAACATCCATACAGATCATCTCTGCCGATCTTCTCCCATTCTGACCGATTAAACGCCCAACATTAGAATAGTAATCTGCAAATGACCAAGCACCAGTTGTAGTTCCGGCAGAGTTGTTAACTCTCATTCCATCAGGTCTAAGCTTTGATAGATTTATACCTGCCCCATAACGGTTCTTGAATAGGTTTGCCATATCTCGTCCAGTATTCATAATACTAGACACGTTATCTTCTGGGCTTGCCACGACAACACAATTGGATAGACTAACATTGACGAAGTCGTTTCCGATACCGTACATCGGAGAGCCCTGTGGGACAATCTCTCCAAAATTGTCAAGGTGCGCGAAGATCTCATCTTCGCCAAGCGGGTTTGGATAATTTGCCTCGACCCGCGCAAACTCCCTTGCCAGACGACGATGCATATCTGCCGGTGTCTTCTCTACAAACTCGCCTTCCTTGTTCTTTAGGGCGTACTTGGTTACGAACACATTTGATGCTAGCTTGTCGCCATTAAAATATTCGTCTGTCGCGGCCTCAACTTCGGCCTTCGTGTATGTTTGCATATGTCCTCTATAACTGCTTAAAATGTCGTGCTTAATCTATAAGTGTCGTCGTCAAAGTGCTGTGTGGAAAATTCTATAATTGTCGAATCCTCCATCGCGAGGACTTGATGGATATATCCGACCGGAATTTCCTTCACGTCTCCAGGCTCCATTAATACTATTTCTGTATCTTCCGGAGAGACGAATGATTCCGGATCGGAAAACTTGCATTTAAGCGATCCTGACTGCAGGAAAAACGTCTCGGTCTTGCGCTTGTGGTGCTGAAGGCTAATGCAGAATCCGGCGCGTATAAATAGGATCTTTCCGCAGTAAAGCTCGTCATTGTGAATTATAAGTTCGTAGCCCCATGGCTTCTGTATATAGGTTGGCTTGGTGAATATTGGTTTCATTGATCGTCTTTCATATCTGCATCTTCTTCGGTGTTTTCATCATTATATGTGCTATATTTATCATCACTATATGGTGTTTCAGCATATACATCAATAACTTTAAACCCAGCAGATTCAATAACTGCAGTATTTAAGCCTGGAGTCTGTTCAACCTGTTTTTGGCCCCTGAATATATTGGCAAAGTCATATCCATTACTTCTTGCGAACGTCCAGATGGCATTAAGAATTACTGAATTTGTAGGCCATCTGTTTAGATTTTCTGCCGCGTTAATTATGACGGCATGAGGATTCTTATCACTGTCTAATGCCCGCCCAACCGTCATAACAGCTAGTGGCCTTTTATTCTTATTTTTGAGCACCATCATGGTCATTGGAGCGACATCTCTCAGTTCTCCCTCTTCTCCAAATTCCCCAAGTGATCCGCAATTATGAAGGAATCCGGACGTTATTTCACATTCGTTTCCAACGTCATACCACATAAGTTCTTCACTTATTTTTAAGTCAGGAATGCCAGGATATTCCTTGCGCAAGATCACATCATAAAAATCCTCAAGAGCTTCTTTTAATGGTTTTTTCTTAACCTTTTGATATAATGAATTGTCTTCAAGGATATAATCAACGAACCTAAACGTCTGTGGGTCATAAATATATTCCGGATCACCACTAACGCTAACGGCATTTATAAATTCTGGTATAAGATCTTTCACTTTGAATTTATGATTATATGACGGACTAGACCCTAGCCATTCCTTAAACCACCTAGCAATATTGAACGCTTTCTGATGGTCAATAGCGTTAAATAAATCAGCATCCTCAGGTGAGAATCCTAATATATTTACTATATTAGTTCTGCTATCAGCAGTCTTTATTAGGCTAATGACACTCAAGGCATGAGAGTGCAGACTCATATCCTCCAGTATCAGTGATAATTCTTTGAGTCTTGATGCCATACTATTCTTATCTAATTACCAGATTTATCAGTCACCCGAAAATCCGTCTTCATCGAATGTATGATGAACGGTTTCTCCCTTGTCATCAATTGTCTCAACGTTGATCGGAGCGTTCCACAACTCGTGAATATACCCCATGACCTTCGACAAATTTCGCACATCAAGTGTCTTCGCATCTGTCGCGTGATGTATCATTTCAAGTCCGCGAGATGAAGCGCGTTCTATCGTAATTACTGGAGCCCTATAATTATGCATATCCTTTGTGAGATATTCTGCCACGTCATCAACATTACGTGATTCTATTGTCATAATCGTATCACCATTTTTATCATGATCAGACCTATAGGCAAATAGCTTCATTTCATCGACTAGATCTTGTGTCAAATAGTTCTTGATAAGAGATACATCACTCTCATCAGAACATACCTCAAGTACTTTCTGCCAGCCAGTCAGTTTAGACTCGCCAGCTGACTTATAGTTATCCCAACGTTTACGTATATCCTGAAGTAATGTAAAACCTAAATAATATGGATTAATATTAAGCGGTGAACCACCAGGCTGCACAACCTTTTCATGTACACGACAGAAGTCCATATATTCATCCTGAGGCAAATTGTCTAGTTGACTCATAAATTGAGCATGCGCAACACTGGCAATACCCTCATTTAAGATCTTTGAATTGAATTGCGGATAAAAGTAAAAGCTCTCTTGGCGAACTATTTCAAATATATCACGCTCCCAATCTTCAAGTGGGGCATAGTTTGATAAGAACCAAATCAAATCCGATTCTGGGTGTGGCGGAAAGTTACTATTATGAACCATGTCGATTCTGGAGGGTTTATTGGGGTTTAATATATCATCAAATTCAAGTTTCTTTGTAGCCCTAGATTCTTTAGTTGGCTTCTGATACCTTTGCCTATCTTCGCCTTTTGACCAATCTATCTGGCGCTCTAAAGCGAAAGCTATATTCATAATATGCTCAACTTTATCTATACCATATTTGCCAACATACTCCTCTACACGCTGTGCTCGTTCAGCTGCATGATAGACCATCTTTCTATCAGAATTGGCAAAAAGGTAATTAGAACGGAAACAAAAACTGTGGCCGAAGCAGTGCGCCATTACCATTGTGTTGATAGTATCCGAGTTACTATCCAGCATAAATGCATGACATGGATCATTATTCATGATCACTTCATAAATCTTTGAATAACCCATGCCGTCAGAATGCTTTTGATAGTCATAAGACTGGCCATAAACCCAATGACGGGCACGACTCGGCAGTGCATACGTTACCACCTCAAGCATTACGTCTTGAGGCACGATCTCAAACTCTATAGGAAAATAGGACATTCCTATATCGTCGGCCATGCGCTCGAAGTCTTTGAGGTATCCGTCGAGTTTGCCCATTATTTCTTGACTCCAAAGAACTTCTGAAGACCCGGAAACACAGCGGCATCCGTCATAACATCAACTGTAATAACCTTTTGTTCGGTCGGAAATGATGTACGAATAATGGATGAAAGAAGTCCGCGTGAAACCCAGGCATGAGATTCTTCTGTTGCGACTTCACCGTAACCAATCATCGCACACAATGGAATTAGTTTTCTGATTAGATCAACACACCGGTTATTATCATCTCCCCAGTTATCACCGTCAGAGAATTCCATCACATACGTGTTCCATGTCGCCGGATCATAGTGTTCTTTAATGTGGTCATATGCTGCCTGATATGCCGAGCTACACATCGTTCCACCGGCATCAGAAAGCTTAAAGAATTCTTCCTCGGACACAAAGGTTGCTTTTGTATCATGTGCCACACAGTGAATACGAATCTTTTTGTATCTGCGCTTAAGAAACTGAATCATCCAGAAATAGAACGTCTTTGCTAGTTTCTGTCTCTCTTTGGTCATAGAGCCGGAAATATCCATCATTATGTATATTGCCGCTTGGGACTCGTATTCTTTTGTTTCTTCCCAGTTCTTATATATCAGATCTTCTTTCTTGAAGCCTCCAACATATGCCTCACCTGAGGCTGCATTTCTTCTGAGATTCTGCCTGACCGTCTGTCGAATATCTACGTTTGGCCAGATGCCAACCTTCTCACGCGATACGAGTTCCTCATTCTCGGTTTCTATCTCCGCAGATGAAGATTGAACATCCATCCATGGCAAATCTAGCTCCTTTATTAGAGCATCAACCAACTCATCAATCGTGATGTCCGACTCGAAAAGAACCTCTCCCTCCTCATCTCCAGCTTCGCCAGAACCCTTACCCTTTTCTGGCTTTCCCTGACCTATTTTGTACTTCTGGCCGGGCTTACCATCGAGTCCTTGTCCTGCACCGGACTGCTTATTAGAGGGCCCAAATTTGAGCTTATATGGCTCTAACACCTTGATCGGAATCTTCACTTTCTTAGAACCATCAGAGGTTACGATGTTGTACTCTGTGATGATATGCTTGCCATTTTCACGTATAGCCTTTCGGATCAGTTCCTTGTGGCGTTCGGAATCTTGCTTGCCGCGTTGGCGAAGCTTCCAAATATCCGAAAGCTCACGGTTTACATTCGACATTACGTCCTGGCCATTACCGAAGAAACATAGCGTAACAGCTTGTTTGCAGACTCTGTTGTGTAACCATATTTATCGCAGAGCGTGCCAATGACTACATTAAGCTTCTTAAGAGCCGCTTCATCAGTAATTCTTGTAGACACGGTCAACCGAATGATATCCTGGCGATCTTCAAATAGCTGCTTCTCAAGCGCTTCACGTAGCTTAGCATGATCTTTGTAATTTGAAATGCCAGTATTGTTGGCTGCGGAACGAGCCATCTTGCGAGATATCTCTTGCCTAAATGAACGTTTGCCAGATTCTGTAACCTGAATCTTCTCTTCGATTGATCGCATTAGCTTCTCATGCGGCTCAACAAGGTTTCCAAGCTCATCCTCAATCTTTGATCCATCAAGGAATGCGTTAACATTCTCAAGGTAGTTATTCATTAGATTATTTACTTCTTCTTCAAAGTTCATGAAGAATGCCTTTTGCACATCGTTCTTGGCGATCTTGGAGTACTCATCAATTACTTTTGTTAACAGTCCCTCAAGTCGCAGAATTTCTTTGGCGTCAAGTTTGGCGTTAGATTTAAAACCGTCACGAATGGAGCGGATTACATCAATTGCTGTTATACATGTCGTCCCGGTTTCGGACAAGATCGAGGATATACGATTTACAATATAGCGAGGAGAGATGCCAACCATGCCCTCATCAGAGAATTCTTGCTTAAAGTTAGCTACGTCTATTGCTGTAAACCCCTCAACATCTTCACCATTATAGAGTTTTAGCTTTGTCATCGCATCAAGTTTGCCGTTGGCAGAATCCTTCAGGCGAGAAAGCACGGAGAAAAGAGCGGCACAGTGAATCGCATGAGGTGAAATATGAACGCCCTTAAAGTCTGCTTGAGCGATAAGCTTAGAGTAAATCTTTACCTCGTCAGATACACAAAGATTGTATGGAACCTTTACTATGATAATTCTATCATGAAGAGCTTCCATCTCTTCCTTCGCTAGGAACTTCGCAAACTCCGAATAGTTAGTATGGCTCATAACAAACTCATCAGCCCAAATCAATGGAAACCTAGCAGTCTTGATATTCTTTTCTTGCGCCAGTGTAAGAAGAACATATAGGAATTTCTGATCAACCTTTAGCATCTCAATGAATTCCATCATTCCGCGATTTGCTATATTTAGCTCTCCGTCGAATTTATATGCTCGTGGATCTGACTCGGAGCCATATTTTCCAACGGTTGATAGATCCATCGAGCCTATCAGCTCTGAAATATCTTGACTCTTTTTATCCGACGGTACAAACGTACCTATACTAGTTCTATTTTTCTCCGACATAAAGTATCTATGAACTGGAAGTTTTAGGAAGTTTCCGCCATACTTTTCTTTTAGAATGCTAGCCATCAAAGGGCTAAGATCACCTTCTATCTTTAAACCATATTCTTTTTGAAACTCTGCTCTGAGCTCTAATGGGATTGCGCACATCGGATCTTCATTCATTGGAGAATCTGATAGTCCATAAATCGCACCGGCATCTGTATGCGAGAATAATTCTAACCCACGCTTAAGCATGATTGCTAGCTGTGACTTTCCGCTAGACGTTGGGCCATACATAAGAAGGATTCTTCGTCCAACCTCAGACCCTGTCGCAGCTGCTCTCAAATATGACATAATTTCCTCGATAGAGGAATCAACGCCAAATATCTCATCTTTGAAAAAATTATACTTAACTATATTTCCGGCAGAATCCTTCTCAAAACCATAGCTATCAATCATCTTTAATACTCTGGCGTGTGCCATCATATTTAACTCTGGTTTTGCTACCAATAGCTCAATGTAATCTTCAAGTGTTCCAGACCATGGAATTTCCTCTTGATCCTTCATATACTTGTTCATGCTTGAAAAGATTGATAGCTTATCTGCCATTTTTAAGTCCTAATGTAAACTGTCTTTAAATTTTAACTTGTTAACCTCTTCGCCACAGATATCAGAAATAGAAGAAATATCCCCAGAATTTACCTTTGCCACAGTTAACCTGACATCTTCTTTTATCTCATCTAGCGTTTCCGCTAGACTCCTCTCTATGTTTGAATTTGTATTGCTAAATATTCTTGCCAAGAATCCGACTCCACACACTATACATTTATTATTAACAGTTTTACTTTTTTGGTAATCAGAGATGCTCATATTTTCATGTTTATTTGCACTACAATGATCACATTGGAATTGGTACTTTGGCATGCCTTATCCTTTTTGGTATATTTCCAATGATTGCGTCATCTATGTACTTATTATTAAGATTTGAGTAAAAAAGCAGGCCAATATTATCTATTTTTGCTATACTAGATATCAGTGAGTATGGCATCGCCAGCGTTGGACATGCTGCTGCCAAATGTTCTTCTTCTAAGATTGGCAATACAAGAAGCATATCCTTTGTTGCAGATACGATCACGTATTTATTTACGTCATCCGAATAAATAGTGCATATCTCTACAAAATCATGTCTCTTGAGTATATTCTTAATATCTTCATACTTCATTTTCGAGTCCCTCCCCGCTTGTCCAATTATCTGGAGCTGTCATACAACGAGATTTTTCGAAGTCTTTAAGCAAAACAACCTTGCCCTTTGGGCCATCACGATTCTTTGTTATGTGAATGATCATATCCTCACGAAGATGTTCTTCATTCCTATTCTCTATAAGAAGAATAATATTTGCGTTATCACCAATCATCTTTGATCTACCAATTTCTTCTGAATCCTCAACCGTCTCTGCCTTTTGCTTTCCCACACTCCTAATTCTACCTTTTCTTTGCGCTGCAGTGATAAGTGGAATGTTCTTTTTTCTTCCAAGCTCGGCAAGATCCTCTGCTATGTGACCAAGATCTTCCCAGTCTGCCCCATGAGAGCGATTCGGCTTCATGATTCCGAGATAATCAACACAAAGAAGATCTGGTTTAAACTGCCCAATAATTGCATCAAACTTTGCCTCGATCTCCATCGCTTTGGTTCCACGTGGCATATCGATAATATGGAACTTTTTCTTGTAGTTCTTTTGAAACTCAAGAGATCTCTTCCAATCTTGGATTTCTGAGTCGGTTAAGTTTCCACGCATCAATGGGCGGTGACGAATCAGAGCGATGTTAGCATCGATACGTTGCTCTAATTGTTTCTTGGACATCTCTAATGTAACGTAAACTACATTCTTTCCATCATCAAAATAATCACCGTTAAATATTGACGGCTGGTTTGAGCCAAGCCAGGCGTTTATACCCATGTTCATCATGAGCAAACTCTTACCAGATGATGTAGCACCAGATATAACCATCATCTCAGAGTTCTTAATTCCCCAAGTATAATCGTCAAGGTGCTGGTAACCTGAGAACACTCCCATTACTTTGTTTGGATTATCTCTAGTGTAGTTATAATCGTTTAGACGCTCTTCGGCAGAAGCTGCGAAATTGCCCTCTGAGAAAATTGCATCCTTGCTAAGCTTCTCTACTTTAACTACTGCATCGCGAAGCCGCTGATTGATGCTTGTAAGATTGCCCGAACTGGCTATGTTCTTAGCCAACTCATCAGCTAACTGTCTATTAAACGCATTCTTGAGCTCATCAACGTAAAACTGTATCTCGTTCTGAGCACATGAATCTTTATATATTCCTTGAAGGATCTCTTTACCATCATCTGTAAGAAATCCTGCCAAAATCTTGTATGACGGAGGTGTCTTATACTTGCTATGATAATCCTGAATATGTCTCAGAACTAGCTTATTTTGATTGGAAACCGATTCATAAAGTAATCCCGGTTCGATACTGCGATAAACATCGAGCATCTCGATCGGACCTTTCATCATCCAATTCAATATCTTTGATTCACTCATTTTGCTTTCTTCCTAAAGTCCTTTCCTGATAAGAATATCGTTTCCATATATTGGGTGCGAAGCGAGGCGAACGCCTTGCCGTGCATCCCAGCTAAGATGTCATCTATCTCTGCGTTGTTCGTGGCGAGAATTGTCGGCAACCCATTCTGAAACCTTGATCGTAAGACGTATTCCATCGTTGAACCAAACATTTCTGTTGATTTCTCTGATGGAAATATCCACCTATTATCGAATTCGTCTATTGCCAGAAAATCGTATTTGAGCAGCTCCGCGACGACGTTGCTCCCTGACCCTGATAATACGTCGTTGATCACCTCGACCATGCTAGAGTATTTAACCGAGTAATCCTTGCATATAGCCATCTTTAATATGGAGCAAATGCCGTAGGTCTTGCCGACACCGAGCGGCCCGGCAAACATGTAGGATCTTCCGGCATCATAGGTACCGTCTATGTCCGCGATTACATTCTGGATACTCTTCTTAAAATCGGCATCACCGGCAAAGTCGGCGAAAGCGAGCGTCCAATAGCTTGACGGAATGCCGGCATCTGAATACTTTTGAATACGAGAGATCGTTCTCGCGCAGGCCACACATCCATCCCCATCACAAGATGGGCATGCCTTCTGTATACCGGCACAAACCCTGGCAACCTTGTTATTATCAGGAATCATCTTCCTCCAATGTTACAGATAGGCGAGACTTGCCCGTTGCATCTGTAGCCGCTCCAAAGTATGATGAGAATACATTGTCTTCGCATTCGCTGATTGATTTTCCGATCAGCACTTCGTGCGGAAGCGAAACCCCGCCCTCACTAAGATCGTCAATTGGCGGAAGCGATTGGTGCTTTGCTGCTGGCTTAAATACAGTAAATGATTGACCAGCAGTACCAACAGGCGGCTTCTCCTGCATTGGTGGTTTAGTTAGCTGTTGCGCTGGAAGCAACACTGCCGAAATGTGTTCTCTAAAGATCAGGGTTGTATCACCGTCTAACATCTCAAGAACAATTCTGTCTTTCTTATATACCTGAATGGTGCCTGAAAACTCCCACCCTCCATCGCAAAATATTCTGGCTTGTCTCCCAACGAATGGGCTTATCTTCTTCATAATAGATTCATCTCCTTAATCTTATCTAAGATCATCAGACATTCTGAATCCGGTGATCTGTGGTTCTCTACGTACTTCGCGAATAGTGCAATCTCATCCCTATTGCTAAGCTCAAATCTATCAAGAGCTTTTGGCGCCTCTTCTTTGATCCAGGATATCAAAGTATCAATGCCTGATGCTGCCCTCTTTGTCTTTAGGTGTGCCGAATACGCCCTCTCAAACTCATTCATCATGGATGGCGCGTGAAATATGGCCGACCCAGATACCGCCGCGGCATTTCTCATCTTGAAATCGAACATCCAATTGATGTAGTTATAGCACTTCATCATCGCCGCAAGCCTGCAATCTTTTCTATCAGCGCAGCCAGAGTCAGGATAATAGCCTGTTAATAGTTTTGCAAAGTCCCTCGTCTCTTTCGTAGACGTTGGCCCTGCCTTTGACCTTACCATCTTGAATCTGACGCCGGTCTTTTGTTCGTACTTGTGACAGAAGTACGCGAAAAGAGTTACGTGATTCCACTTCTCTTTATCAACACCAATCCACTCCGGGATCTTTTGGTAAAATTCCTCTTCCGTCATCTGCCTTCTTCCTCGATTTTGCCGGTTTAGCGGGTGCTATGGTGGCGTCCTCTACCATTGTACGCTGCCCGATTTTGATCAAGAATCCGGGCTCACTTTTATATATATTGAGCCTTGCTGTCGAGTGTGACTCCAGGTACTTCGCGTTATCCCAAAATTCTATGACGTTGGCGAACTTCTTGCCGGGCGAGGCGCGAATAACACGACCGACACGTTGCAGTGCTCGGCCAGATGACTTCCCAGATCCTGCCAGTACAAGCGCATCAAGTTGCGGTATATCGATACCCTGATCAAAGATCTTGGAGGCAATAAGGACGTCAAGCTCGCCAGCAATCATCGCATTTATTGCCCCCATTCTAACTTCGGACTTGGAAGCACCATTCAGAGTATCAAGCCGAAACATACCGTCCATCATGTTAAATAGAATCTCTCCATGCTCAACCTTTGAAATGAGCACAAGTACCTTCTTCTTTTGAGACACAAGATCCTTAACCGTATCAACTATCAACTGATTCCTGACAACATTCTTTGTTATATATGATGTATAGATATCTGGATATGTAGTGCTACGAAGATTTGTCATCTTCGGCACGTTAATAAAAAAGATCTTCGGAGCAACAAGAAATCCTGCCTCGATCAGCTTTGAGGCAGGAAGATCATAAAACTTCGGGCCAGCAACAGCTTCGATTAGGAGATCATCGCCCATCTCTCGCCAAGGCGTTCCTGACAAAAGAAACCGATATCTGGCCCTCTCAGAGATCCGGTGAAGAAATTGCAAAGATTTAGAGGCAGCGTACTGACACTCATCAAGTACGAATAGCTCCGCTTCACGGACAACCTTCTGTATCTGGGCCTTCTGCGTTGGCCCGTGCTTAAACTTCTTGTCATTCGCAGTCAGATCACAGTCAATAAAATCTATCTTTTCTCCAAACGCCTGCGCTGCGGTCCAGATCGTACAAATATTAATGCCATCAGGAATAATATCGCAAACACCGTCACCAATCATCCCGCACTTAACACCCAATAGTGTCTCAACCGTTTTCTTCATCTGGTAAAGCAGCTCTATCCCAATAACATAGATCATAGTCTTCACGTTAAACCTGCCAGCCAGCATTGCAATGATCGATGTCTTGCCCGATCCAGTACACATTCTGATTATTCCTGACCCGGTCTTCTCAGCAAGATCAACAACTTCTAATTGATAATCTCGTGCTTGAAATGCTTTATCTACAATCTTCAACGGGGCTCCTCTGGGATTTTTTCTAAGATCCTCGATCTGCACATCGAGGCCCTCAGACTCCAGCATTTTACTAGCTCGGCTTAAGAGTCCAATTGGAAACTGTAAGTTTTTACTAAGCAGTTTTACTCGTCCATCCCAGTTTGCATAGCCTTGGGCGAATTCATATCCAGCAAGCTGATATGATAGTTCCTTATCAAGTTTCTTTACTATAGTCTGTCCGATGTCTTCAGCTTTGCAAAATATCTGACACTTAGTATTGGTTACCTGAATCTTGATCAACTTATTTCCGTTTGGCCTTGGAACGTCTATCTGTTACGTTTGAATTTGTTGCAGAGGCCGATTTAGACATTATACTTGGTTCGAGATCGGCAAGAACATCTAGTTTCGCAGCGGCCGCGGTAGGGTCGTAAAAAAAGTCAAAGATTTCTGAGGGATCTTTTTCTTGTTGTGGTAGAGTAATATCATCTCTCACTACGTCCGCTAAGCTTGACGCCTTCACGTTAACCTTCCTACAAGAGATTCTTCTTTCATGATCTTCTACCAAGAATTTTACAAGATTCTGATCAGATAGGTTTAGCGTGATAGCGGGTTTTGGCTTACAGGGAACAAACCTACACCCCATGAGCCTCCAAGAAAAGATCATTCTCTACCATTTCTACCAGAAGTGTCTTCCAGGTATACTTAGGCTCCCATCCAAGAGTTTTTTGGGCCTTAGAGGGATCACCTAGAAGGACGTTTACCTCTGCTGGGCGAAAGAGAGCAGGATCGATGACTAGGTAATCTTGGTAATTTAGTCCTAAGTGAGAAAATACGACGTCGATCATCTCTCTGATCGAGTGTGTTTCGCCTGTAGCGATTACAAAATCGTCAGGCTGGTCTTGCTGAAGCATTAGCCACATAGCTTCCACATAATCCTTTGAGTGTCCTTCATCTCTGAAGGAATCAACATTCCCCATTATAAGTTTGTCTTGAAGTCCAAGCTTGATACGAGCTGCTGCTTTGGTGATTTTTCTGGTGGCGAATTCCTCACCCCTTCTTGGGCTGGAGTGATTGAAGAGGATTCCGTTGCATGCGAATATGTCGTATGATTCTCTGTAGTTTACGGTTGTCGTAAATCCAAATTCTTTAGCGCAGCCGTAAGGGCTGCGAGGAAAGTGTCTATCAGTCTCTGAGTATGGGCCGCCAGATGCACCACCAAATAGTTCAGAGGTTGCGGCATTATAAAATTTGGCGGTTTTACAAAATTCTCTGGTCGCCTCTAGGAACTTGAGCGTTGCGTGTCCAGTTGCCTCCATTGTGTACGAGGGTTGATTGAAAGAGGTTCCAACGTGGCTTTGAGCTCCAAGGTGGTAGATCTCATCTGGTTGTGATATTTTTATCGCTTGATTGAGTGATGATTGATCGAGTAGATCCCCGTCGATAAGTGTAATTTTGCTTTTTAGGTGCTCAATATTTCCAAAACCAGGGCCTGACGTTCTTCGCTTTATCCCAAATACGTCGTAGTTTTTTGATAAGAGTAATTCTGCCATGTATGATCCGTCTTGTCCGCTTACGCCACTTATTAATGCTCTCTTTTTTGACATGAAAACTCCTATATCTTTGGTAATATCTTTATATTACCTCAAATGTCTAATATACTATATATTTCTTGTCATTCAGTGCTCGAATATGATGAGCTTAGATTGCTTACATCACTTGGTCATTCTATCTTTGCTGTTGGGTCATACTTTGACCCGCAAAATCCGGGAGAGTCCATCAGACCGGCACTTAGACTTCATCAGGATCCTGATTGGCGCGATCTATTTTATAGAACTGGCTGTACGTTTTCAACGTTGTCGAAGGAATTCCTTGCGATGTTTGACGTAATTATTGCGATGCATGGGCATAAGTTTATCGAAGACAATCTGAAGAATGTATCTAAGAATTGTCGCGTTTTCTGGAGGGGTATAGGTCAAAGTTCTCCGCAGATTGAACAAAAGCTAAAGAACCTAAAGTCCAAAGGAGTACAACTGATCCGATACTCTCCGTTCGAAGCAAAAACTGCAAACTATGCTGGCGAGGATTATCTGGTGAGATTTTGTAAACGAGAAGCGGAGTTTAGGGGCGAAGCTCAAAAGAATGGGAAAGGGTTTGTGTGTTATAATGCAATTGCTCAAAGGCAGAATTTTAATGACTGGAGAGAGTCAGGCCCGTTTTTAGAGAGTGGGAATTTTGATGTGTTTGGAGGCTCGAATGAATCGCTTAAGAATTATAAAGGATTTCTATCGTCGACAGAGCAATTGCAATTATTTAAGGACTATTCAAAGGTTTTCTGTCTAAGTAGTTATCCAGCCCCGTACACGTTAGGTTTTATAGAGGCCATAATGAGTGATTGCGAGATCTTTATTAATAGGGGCGCCAAGGAATTTGATGAGCGCTTTAAGTTCGAACAAAACTACAAGCAAGTAAGTGAGAATATATGGTCATTTAATTCCGATAATAACATACGTATATTATTCTCAGAGAAAGAAGCCAAGATAGTATGGAATAAAGTAATTACTTAGATCTGACCCGATCAACTATCCAAGATGATGATTGCGTTTTTCCACCACCCATATTCCACAACATCTTTATTCCAAATTCTGCACATACGTCACCTTCTGGCGTATTGGTTTCTTTGCGATCTCCGCCATTACCAAAATAAGTAGGCTTAATTCTGCGAAGAGCTTCGCACACCGTACCATCAGCATCATCAACACGAACAACATCAACGACTCCGCGAATTGCCCGTAAAATCTCTGCTCTTTCTTCCCACTCCATAAAGACGTAACCCTTCTTGCGCATTAGCCAAGCATCAGAGTTGAGGATGAAAATTACATCCCCATACTCCGCAGCCTCTAAGCACATTCTAACGTGGCCAGAATGTAATGGATCACATCCACCAGAAAGGCAGATTGTAGCCGGCTTATTTGACATTATATATTCTCCACATCCCAAAGCTCTTTGCCCAGGAAGTCCCAAGCTATGCGCTCTTCATCAGGTGACGAAGGATTATATTCCTTTGTAACCCAATAAAGTAGTGTGCTTGTTTTAGGTCCAACATTTTGATAGCCATGAAGCCATCCGATCGGGATGTTTAGTATAACGGGATTATGTTCACCTATATAGAAATGTTTGACCACACTATGATCTGGCGAGACACATATGACGTGAATATCTCCAGACAAGCAAAACCAATTATCTTCTTGTAGAGAATGGAAGTGAAACGCCTTTACGATTCCTGGATGTAAGTTTCCAATGTTTATCTGGCCATCAGTAACTTTTCCAAATATATTAAAGAAAGAGAAGCCTCTTCCGTCACAGAAGGCATTTACTCGTCTTAAGGTAGGCTCTGTCATATTAAACTTGTATCCCTTGGTATATTGACATTCTTTATTGATAGGCGTGAAATAGGTTTGACATTAGGGCTTAATCTCTTGGCGAGATCAAATACACTTTTACGTTCTGTGCCAACGTGATAGATGCCAACTCTATTAGCATCAACTATCTTGGATATCATTGGCGCAATTATATTGACAGTGTCTCTTGATGTATATTGATCTGTAAAGGCAAACTCAAATGGCCATGATCCTGTCTGGCAGAATGATGTGCGAATTATCGATGACTTATCGTATGATCTTGCTGCAGACTCCCCAAGAGCCTTGGTCATCGCGTAGTAATTATTTGGTACGGGATTAATGGGGTCCGTAGTGCGATATGGCCCATTCTCTCCATCAAATACATAATCAGTTGATATATAGAATAATGTTGGCTTATAATATGCAAACTTGCTGATGACATTTAATACGTTGCAAACACCAACGACATTAAGATTAAAGGCAGACTGCTTATCGGAATTTGCCATAGCAACATTGGTGTATGCCGCGGATAAGATTACCCTTTCTATATCCCGATTCTTGCGAAAGTAAGATGATACAGACGATATATCAAGAATATTAAGTTCAGAACTTGATGGTCTAAGCGTTTCGAGATTAAATGAGAGGTGCCTTCCGAGTAAACCGCTCGCACCTATAAGGAGGTTTTGTAGCATCAGTGGCTCTTATACCATTCGATTGTTGTGCGTAAACCATCATCGAGCGATGTCTTTGGCGACCACCCAGTATGGGCCCTAATTTTATCGCAACTTATGGCATACCTGAGATCATGCCCTTTTCTATCAGGTACAAACTCTATAAAGTCATTATAATTAACGTCCATTATCGAACAGATACGTCGAATAATCTCGATATTAGTCGTTGTCTTATACCCTCCAACATTATATACGTCATTCTTGGTGTAATGCTCGATAGCAGAGATTATGCCATCGCAGTTATCGAACGACGTGATCCAATCCCTTTCCATTAAGCCATCACCGTACACAGGAATCTTTCTACCGGCAAGGATGTTCTGAATTATCCGCGGAATCAGCTTCTCGTGGTGCTGGTACGGACCATAGTTGTTGGATGAGCGCGTGATTAGATACGGCAGCTTATAAGTGCGGCCATAAGCCTCTACGAAGTGCTCTGCTGCTGTTTTGCTGGCAGAGTAAGGCGAAGATGCCATACGAGGATCATCCTCAACAGACCAGCCTTTCAGCTTATCTCCATAGATCTCGTCTGTGCTACATTGATAAAATAGCGGTAGAGTCTCAAGTTTTAGGCAAGCATTCATGAGGTTTGTGGTTCCTCTGACGTTGCTCTCCAAGAAGATGTCTGGATCTGTAATTGACACATCAACAGAAGACTCTGCTGCCATATTCATTACAATATCTGGCTTAAACTCGACGATTAGATTCGCTGCAGCATCCGAGCAAATGTCGATCTTATGTACCGGGATGTCATTAGCCACATGGAAATCATCATTAGACATATATGACATCTTATCGATGGTAATAAAGTCAGATGGATTCTTGGCCAGGATTTGGCGGGTCATTTCCTGGCATATGAATCCGCATGAACCAGTGAGAAGTATACGTTTATTTTCTAGAAGCATTTTCTCTAGCCTCCACGAGTTTCCCACACTCAAAAAGAGCATCGATATCACCGCAATCATGCCACCAACCAATAGTGGAGATGTGCTTTAGAACTCCATTATCGATATACTTGTTATTTAAATCTGTAATCTCAAACTCATCTCTGGCACTTGGTTTGAGTGTATCTATGACTGACCATACATACTTGTCATATAAATATAATCCAGTAATAGCGAAGTTAGATTCTGGATCCTTTGGCTTCTCAGTTATCTTGGAGATATTGCCAAGTTTGTCAAATGTCGGAACTCCAAAGCTACTTGGTTTATCTGTTGGACTCGTGCACATTATAGCTGTTGGAAGATCATCAATACTCATTGATAGCATTTTATCAAGCGTGTCTTTTGGGTTCTCGAACAGATTATCTCCGAGCACCACCACAAAACGTTCATCTCCAACAAACTTTCTGGCAAGCTTCAATGCGCCACAAATTCCGTTTGGCTTATATTGAAATCGATATGTAATATCTGCACCAAACTGGGCTCCATCACCAAGAGTTTCTACCATTGGACCAACTGAGTTACCGCCAAGAATTATGAGTATATCTGTCACTCCGGAAGCAACAAGCATTTCGATCGGATAATAGATCATCGGCTTTGAATAAACTGGCAGTAAATGCTTATTGGTATGACGAGTATTTTCGCCAAGCCTAGTACCCTTGCCACCAGCAAGTATGACTGCTTTCATGCCCTTATCCTCCGAACTCTTTAACAGACTTTATAATATGATCAACTTCTTCATCGCTCAAATCAGGATACAGTGGTAAACGCACTAAACAATCAGAGTATCTATCAGACTCAAGAAGCTTATCGCCATGATACTTATTTTGAAAGTATTCACTCTTATGAAGTGAAAGATAATGGAACACGCAATGAACGTCGCGATCCTTCATGTGAGCAATAAAGTTGGTGCGTTCTTTTAGTGAGTTCATAACCAGGTAAAAGATATGAGAATTTCCAGTAGAGTTTACGGGAACAACCGGAAGCTGCCAGCCACGGTTTCTCGTATAGCTAAGCTCTTCGAAATATCGCGTGAAGATTGATTGACGTCTAGCTTGAACGTATTCAATGTTATCAAGTTGGGCACAGAGAAATGCTGCCAAAATATCGCTTGGCAAATAACTTGAGCCGATATCGCACCAACCATACTTATTGACTTCTCCGCGAAAGAATGAAGAGCGGTTCGTTCCCTTTTCACGAATAATCTCTGCACGGTCAGCGAGGCTTGGATCATTAATAATCAAGGCCCCACCTTCACCGCAGTTTATATTCTTGCTTTCGTGAAACGACAGCGTTCCGAGGCATCCAATAGTGCCAAGTGCCTTGCCTCCAAGCGTGCTAGTGATTCCTTGAGCGTTGTCCTCGACAATCGGTATGCCCAACGACATCAGCGCGCTCATATCGCAAGCTATGCCTGCGTAGTGGACTGGTACAATTGCTTTGGTTTTCGGCGTGATAAGCTTCTTTACATGGCTTACATCGAGATGCGGAGATGATGGTAAGGAATCCGCAAAGATTATCTTGGTGCCACGCATCTCGAAAGCAAGGGCCGTTGATACAAATGTATAAGATGGCATGATGACTTCATCGCCAGGCCGGATGTCAAGAAGCAGCGCCGACATCTCTAGGGCATCAGTACATGACGTAGTTAGAAGGATTTTGGAGCTTGGTGAATTGTGGATTACATCAAGCAAAGCGGTTGCCTGTTTTGTGAATGGGCCGTCCCCAGATAATCTACGAGAAGAGATTGCCGTTGAGATATTTGATAGTTCAGTGCCTGATGAGTAAGCGCGATTAAAGTTGATCAAAAATCACCAAGATATGGTGTGAACTTAGCCTTTGTAGGTAGTAAAAACTTCATAAATGCCACCTCTTCGTCAGATAGTTTCTTATGATATTTCCTCTCATTTACGGCAAAGTAGCTTTTACCATCATCGTAGAAATCGCCTACAGACTCAACGATTACAATTGAGCTGGGCTTATTAAACTCTACATAAAGTTCATTCATTACCTTCATCTTTTGTTCGATTGAACGCGGCTCAAATTGTCCACCGATCTTGTCGGTTATATCTTTTGCTGGTGATCCAGCATAAACATGATTTTCTGACATGTCTTTTGTGATAACAGAGCCGACCAATGCCATCGACTTATTTGCAGCGGTAATCGGAGAAATTATGCAGTGCCCAACAAACCATACATCCATTCCCACATTAAGCTTTCCGGTACTTTCAAACCTACAACCCTCTAGAGTATCTCCATATTTGATATGGCTCCATAATTGAGAGTGCGCACCGATCCCACAATTATCTCCGATAGAAATTCCACCGAGCCCATCAAGAATGCTATATTGTCCTATCCACGCATTATGCCCAATGTGTATAGATTTACCATGTGCATTGCAGTGATGATGTAATTTAGAGTAATCTCCGAGATGAAAACTATCGCAAATAATCTGAACATCATCTCCGATATATGAGTTATCACCAAGAATGAAATCGTCAGGTGATTCGCCAGCAAGATTAACTATTTTAGCCTTTGGCGATATGTAGGAATTGCGTCCGATCTGCATGACTTACCATCCTTTGACTTTTGCCGCTAAAGATATCATTTGTTTTGCCCTAGACTCAGACGTGTGATTTTGGGCGCAGTGATCATGTGAAGCTCTTGCTAATTTTTGTAATTTTGCAGGTGACTTCAAAATGGTTTCGAGACGTGGGAGTAATGTGTTTTCATTAAAGAAGATGGCGCTCACTCCATCAATATAATCATTCGGAATTGTTATATCGAGTTGCTCTGTAAATAGAGCGGCCCCACAAAATGGGCCCTCAACGTTTCTAGTATTAGACCAGCCATTACCACGAACAGAGATAAATATCTTACTATCATTAATTATATTAAAATACTCTTTCAGCGAGTATTTGTGAGCACCAAATTCAATAATGTTATTGCCAACACCAAGATGCTTTAATACGTTAAAGTACTTTTCACGGTTTTTGTGAGAGTTTCCGGCTATATAGCACACATCTATTGTTCGTTCAGAGAACGGTTTTACCTGTCCAATATCAGCAAGTATTTTATCACCTGGTGCTGATAGATAAAATGGATAAATTTTATCATATGGGCATACTTTATTCTTAATATAATCGACCTTATAATGTATGTCAACTTTATCATAAACCGGTTTTAAGTGCTCTACAAACCACTGATGCATGCTAAATCCAGGATCTTCCTCTTCCTCTAGAAAGATGATACAAGTTTGTCTCAGTGCATCATCACTTATCATTGGTATTAGAAGTTTTAGGTTTTCAACGCCAATACCACGATTAGAAGCTATAACATATTTTATTTTTCCAGAATTTATTTCGCTAGCCCAATCAGAAAGTGATATTGAAGTAATGTGACCAACATCATTTAGACACCACCAAGCATAAGTATGTCCATGTTTCCTATAATCACTATGATTCTTTTCAACACATGGATAGTCAAAAACCGAGTTATTTCCAAGGACCTTGCACATGCCATTAAAAAATGTATCATGGGCATGAGAAACTTGTTCATGTGTTAGAAATAATGCGCAATTTTTCATGGAATTTTTACCACCCAACACTGTCCAGATGTTTGAAGGGGAATGCCTTTTGCATTAAAAAACTCATCAACTGCAGGCTTTACACCATCGCTAGACCAAAAGTAATCATGTCCGGCAAATGTGGCACCATGTTTTAATTTTGGATACCAGCTATGCAAGTCTATTTTAACTGATTCGTAATCATGAGCAGCATCAAGAAATACCATATCAAGTGAGCCATTTTTAAACTTCTTCGCAGCAAGTGCCGATGTGGTTTTGTGTATCTTTACATAATCAAGTACACCATACCTTTCTAAGTTATCTTTAAATAGATCCAATAACGTTGATCCTGGAGATTGTGATAACTTATTTTGCAATGTTTCATTGTCGACAGCATAACTCTCATCCCAAATATCAACACAGCTAAATTCTATTAGCTTCCCAGATTCTTTTATAATTTCACCCATAAAACATGCTGACTTCCCCATCCATGAACCAACTTCAACAAACTTAGCACCTTGAGGTGATGAATTTAGGACTGACCTATAGGTGTCAGACCAATCAAACCAGCCATGAATATCTTCTCTTGGTTCAATCACCTGCGTGTGCGAGAAAGATTTTACATCTATTGTAATGGATTCAAATGAGCTTTCAGATAAGATCGGCAATCTCGATATTAAGCTATTGCTAATTTCTATAATTAAATCTCTATCTGACTTAAGATATTTAGTTATGTTTAATATGGTTGACCATTTATCTATCCATTGAGTTTGCGCCAGTGATTGCTTTTGCATTGCTGGATGTTGATTGATTGGATCGGAGAACGATGCGCCACCTTCATGATAAATTATCGGAGCATTTAGCCCAACAGATTTTAAACCATTCATACATAGCTTTGCCCCGAAATCAATTTCTTCCCATGTGGCAAAATAGCGCTCATCAAAACCACCAACTGATTGATATATTTCTTTTGAGAACCCAAATAAATATCCGGCACAAGCAACAATTGGGTTTAAGATATGTGAGGTATCAACACTAACTGTAAATGATTGACTATTTATAAGTTGATCTTTTATGTTTG
>ERZ1292625.1258-Hain-H41-01um-R1-1258-length-31520-cov-7_pt1 | contig 31520 bp, 49 predicted proteins | sample MGYA00564400_ERZ1292625 | MGnify/ENA primary metagenome ERZ1292625 (study PRJEB36523, sample SAMEA6512639) | groundwater metagenome | collected 2019-01-08 | study: AquaDiva: Metagenomics assemblies of 32 groundwater samples
CCCTCCACGTCGACCTTGAGCCAGTCCAGCCGCTGGCCAAGCAGACCTGGGTTAAGCAAGGCAAACCGGTCAAGGGTAGTCATCTGATACGGTCCTGAGATCGTCTGCTTTGGCCAGTGGGGAGCATAACTTTCCATCGCCACTCGCACCCCGTCTTCATCCCAAAGGCCGAGATTGAACGGATGGCCTCTGCTCTCGAACCAGCTGTTAAGCCGGAGATTTGCCGCCAAGTCGGTGAATATACGCGGCTCAGGCTCGAAGGCAATGACCGTCGCGCCCACCGCACATGCTGGCAAAGTGTAGGCGCCGTAGGATGCTCCGACGTCGACAACGACATCGCCCTCTTGCACGTCCCAATAGGCATCTCGGATCTCCCGCTCCTCGTCGAACGTGGCGAGTGAGTACTCGGGGTGCAGGGAGCCCCTTACAGCGGTGAATGACCTGTCGCGGAATGCGGTGTTCAGGGTCTCCATACATTCCCAGGTGCCAGGTCTTCCCGCAGTCGCCTAATCGTCTCCTCATCTAGACCAAACAAAGAACTACTCCCCAGATATTGCGCCAGGCCCGAAAGGTCACCGCGGTCTTCCCAGCAATAGCCAAAACCGTTCTTCATCACTCTTGCTGGTTTATCACATATGACACATTCGAACGAGCGAGGCCTTCTTAGGTGCCCCATGTCTTGCCCTCCACCACGCACCGGTACTCCGCCAGGTATGCTCTTGCCATGACCAGCCGGTCGAACCTGGCCACAGCAGCGTGATGACAATCCTCCGGACTGATACTATCAATCCTCTCAACTGCCTGGGCTAGCTCGTCCATATTATTGCACACGAAACCGGTCCTTCCGTGTTCGATCACCTCGGACACCGAACCGAAATTTGTCGCGATCACCGGTGTGCCACAGGCCAGAGCCTCGACCTGTGCTAGGCCGAAAGGCTCCTGAAACTGCACGCTATATATAAGCGCCCTGGCCTTTTGGTAGAGGGACCGCTTCAGACCGTGATGCTCAGCGGGCGGTTCCCGGGGCAGCCACTCGAAGCGCACGTTCGGCAAACCCTTCGCCAGCTCCACGGCCCCCTGCGCATTGCGGCGGTGATCCTCGGCCCAGACTGCTTCGGGGTGGAGGCCGGCCAGCACGAGAGATACACCGGTGCGCCGGGCCAGCTCTATGGCGACCTGATAGCCCTTGGCGGGGTGCCACCGGTTCAGCCAGAGGAAATGCTTCTGCTTCGGCCCATCTGGAACATAGTAGTCTGTGTCCGTTCCCCCAGGCACTACGTGAGCGTCCTTAATCTTTCCATTGAACCTGGCACGGGTGAGCTCGTCGATGACCGTGAAGGACGTGTTTTCGTAGTCCGTGGCACCCCGGAGGCCCCGGTCCCGCATGCTCTGCGACCAGACCACGATGTTCAACGGCGGGCTTGGATGGTCCCACAGGCTGCTGAGCAGGGTTGAGACCACCTTGTTACCCCCCATTATCTCGGCGATCCGCTTACTGTGGCTGAAGTCGTGGACCACGTCGGCCTGGAGGATATGGTCCTTGTATGCGTCCCAGGTGGTTTGCTCGGCTTGCTCCGCGGTGGGCCAGGAGGCCCCATAGGAGCAGGGCATGGGGAACCAATTCCCGTGGGGCGGCCGCCAGGACCCCTGCGGTGCGTACAGGTCGACCCGGTGCCCCAGCTCGTCGAGGCTGCGGGCCAGGTCGTAAATCACGACCTCCCCCGAATAGGTCGGTGGCGGAATGGGAAAGGTGTGGGGCGCTACGATGGCGATGCGCATGCAGCTGTTTAGGTGTTCACGACTCTTGGCGGGACCGGGAGAATATACTGGGCACCCAGGTGCCGGCTCTGTTCCATGAGCTGCTCAGCGAAGTTCCAAGCCAACAGCACGAGGTAATCCGGCGGTGTTCCCTCAGCCTGCTTCGGGCTTATGATGGGAATATGGCTGCCTGGGCTCCACCTACCCTGCTTGAGGGGGCTGTCGTCCACGATGTAGGAAATGATATCCGGGCCGATATTACAGTAGTTCAGAAGGGACAGGCCTTTAGCCGCCGCTCCATAGCCAGCGATGCAGGCACCGGCCTCCTTCAGCTCTTGGAGAGTGCTGCGAAACTGGTGCTGGGCCATCGCCACTTTTTGGGCAAAGTCCTGGTAGGTTTGTAGGTTCCAGGAGGTCTCCCCTCTGGCGATTAAAACGCCCTCTGCCAGGACCCCGGATCTCTTGTTAGCGTGGACTCGAATTGAGCCCCCTTGTGTCGCGACACGTAGTGCGGTGTGGACGTAGAGGCCTTCGCTGGATAAGAAACGGCGGAGGGCACTCAGTGACCAGTAAAAAAGGTGGTCCTGATAGAAGTTGCCGTAAGCTACCTGGTCGATGATGTCTCCGAGGTACTCCACCTCAAGTATCACCTGCCCTGAGTCCTTGAGAAGCCGTTTCACGGCCCGGGTGAACGCGCGGAGGTCCGGCACGTGGGCGAACACGTTGCAGGCGATTACCACATCCGCGGAATGAGGACCTAGCCTGTCCACTGTCTTCTCGGTGAAAAACTCATTCCGGGTATCCAGTCCATCCTGCCATGCCAGCTCGCAGATGTTCCGGGCAGGCTCTACTCCGATACAGTGGATTCCCATCTCCCGGAGAGGCCGCTGCAAGACCCCGTCGTTGGAGGCGATCTCAATCACCAGGCTTCCAGGCGCCTCGTCAGCAGCCAAAGACTTGGCCAGGCTCTCGAAGTGCCGTCGGGTGGCCGCCGATGTGGACGAGGCGTAGGGGTAGTCCGTGAAGATGTCTTCGGGGGGGATGGTCGCCTCGGACTGGACCACGCGACAGTTCTCGCAGAAAGTCAGGTCCATGGGGTAGCGCCTCTCGTCTCGGCCTAGTTGCTCCTTGGTGAGGAGCCGATTGGGTGAGGGGCAGCTGCCCAAGGACAGAAAACGTTTCGTCTCGTGATGACACAGACGGCACTTCATACTTTGACGCCTCCCGGGTTCGGTTCCGGTGCGGCTCCCCGGACAATTCCTATCCACTGCTCACGCGGCACGGCTATATAGGTTCCCCCTCGAATCACCAGGTCCCCCCCCTGGGGCACTGAGATTTTCCCGCTGACCGCCTCGACGATTGTTTTAGCGACCGTCGCTGGGTCTTGCTGTTGGGAGGAGTCGCCGAAGAGCTTTTCTCTCATTTCAGTGGTAAAACCACCCGGGCTCGCGCTGAAACAGCGGACGCCGGTGCCCTCAAGTTCCTGTCCGAGCGATTCAGTGAGGCCGCGCAGCGCGAACTTGCTGGCGCAGTAGAAGGCCATGTTGCGGATGGCTCGGCGGCCCGATAGAGAGCAGATGTTCACGATAGTGCCCTCGTGTCTTCTCTTCATGTTGGGGAGCACCGAGCGGATTAACTCGACCGGCACGTGCAGGTTGACCTTTAAGGAGCGTATCTCTTCCAGAGGAGCTGACTTCTCTAATGGACCTAATGGTTGGGCATAGCCGGCGTTGTTGATCAGGACGTCAATGGGCGCCATGCTCTCGAGCCAGGCTTTGTGCGCTGTGAGAATATGGTCAAAGCCAAGGTCACCACAGTTTAGCTGGCATTTTGCGCCGAGGGTGATTACTTCATGGGCGACGGCCGACAGCCTGGCCTGGTTGCGAGCGGTGATTGCCAGGTCGTAGCCCTCCCTGGCGAGCGCCAGGGCCAGTTCTCGGCCTAAGCCCCGCGATGCCCCTGTTACTACTGCCAGCTGCGAGGGAGGACGCTTTAGCATATCTAAGCCACCTGGTGGCACTTCGTGTCCTGCTCGTATGAGGCACGCTCCTTCGTAAGCCAAGAGATGATGCGCTCCAGTCCCTCCTGGAACGAGACCTTGGGCCTGTATTCCAGAATCTGCTGGGCGCGGCTGATGTCGAGCACCACGCGCAGGCCCTCCTCCCCGGGACGCTGCGGCAGGTACTCAATCCAGCAGTTGGAAATTGTCCGAAGGCAAGTCTCGGCGATGCTGCGGACTGACCTTTCCTCCCCGGACCCCACGTTTAGCGTGAGGCCAACGGCTTCTGGCTTGGTCAACACCGCGACCATCGCATCGACATGGTCATCGACCCAGTGGAAATCTCTGGTCTGGAGGCCATCTCCGTGGATGGTCAAACCCTCGCCTCGGAGCGCCTGTTCGACAAAAATAGGGATGACCTGGGTCCTCCTCATCCCCTCTCCGATAATCGTGCCGGAGCGAATGGTTGTGACTGGCAGGCCGAACGAGTGGTGATAGGCCATACTCAGGAGCTCCTGCGCTGCCTTTGAGGCGCCGTAGACATTTGTGGGGTTCAGGGGCTCCTCCTCCTTGATCGGCAGCCTGGCGCAGTACCCGTACACTTCCTCGGAAGACTGAAGCAGGAATCTCTCTAGCCCATCGTACTGTTTGGCGGCCTCCAAAACCGCCAGGGTGCCAAGCACGCTCTGGCTTACCGTGAAGTTCGGCGACGAGATACCTAGGGGCACATCGGCTTGACTGGCGCAATGGATGACATAAGGAGCGTGCAAGTCATGGATGTCCTGGCAACTGCCCCAGTGGTATTCAAGTCGCACTCCCTCGAGGCGCCAGGCATCAACGCGCGCCACTGTGTCCAGCCCATGGACCTCCCAACCGTCCTTCAGCATCCGGCGGGCCAGCCGGGCCCCCAAGAAGCCGGCGACTCCGGTAATCAGCACTCTTGACAACTTACGCCTCTTTTTGGACTGCGCCAAATGTCGTCCCGCCCTCGGGATCAACCCCAAGGACCGTTTCGTGGACGCAGCGCATCTCCGGGTCGATGAATAATTTGAAGCCGTGCTCAGCGGCCTTCTCGCAAAACGTGAGGTCCTCGGAATGTCCCTCGCCCTCCCCCTCGCGTCTGGGGTCCCGCAGTCCCCACTCAAACCATGGGTCCGGGATGCAGGAAAAAACCCGCATGTCAATGAGGCTGCAACCCATGGATATGGCCGCCACCTCGGTGAGACCTCTCTTGGGGAGGCTCTTTATTGGGGTGAAGCCCCGGCCGCTGGGGTGGGTCTCCCATACCGCGGGGTACCCCTTTTTCGACCAGTAGACCCCCGATATAATCGGCAACTTCCATGCCATCAACTGCATGACGATGTCCGGGGGCGGTAGCACGTCGGCGTCCAGGAAGAAGATGTGAGCTGCCCTGTTCTCTTTAGCCGACCGGACCAGGGTATTCCGAGATACGTCAATCGGTACGCCCCGCTGGAACTGCACACGAGTGTTCGCGGGAAGCTGCAGATTCATCAGGGCGATGACCCAGTCCGTTGTGACAGGAGTTAGAGGGCTGTACGGGATGGCGACGACAACAAGAGGATGTATTGGGCTTCGTTCCCAGACGCCGACCATTTACAGGGTGCCGCCTACCTGGGTTGCGCCTCCTAAAGTCACGTACAGCAGTCTGCGCTCCCGCCAGACGCCGACCTGCTGCCTGATCTGGCCAGAGCTACTGGGTGGAACGCCGGTCACGCCGCCAGCGCTTGTTGGACTCACGTATGCGAAAAGTCCCAACCGGCCCGAGGCGTCGTAATTATCGCTGCGCATGGGTCCGTGGGTCACGACGCGGCCTGCGCCGGCGCTAGCGATAGCCTCGTAGGCTACCCCGACAGCGTGCATGGTGGCGGAGGCATCGGCGCGGGCCCGGTCAACGCGCCCAGAAGAGTTAACGAAGACTGCGTCGCCTTCGGTAATGGCTGCCGCAGCGGTGAAAATAGCTATCTCGGTTCCGTCCGGCTCGCGCTCGAAATCCCCGACTCGGCGGATAAATCGCTGTCTCATGGCTTTATCGGAAAAGAGCGGAGAGGGAGACTATAGGTCCAGACACGTCGACGCGGACATCGACCCCGCCAATCAGCTGATAGGCCTCGTCCAAGTCCTCGGCGATGATATCCCCGCCTCGGACACCGAACTCTTTCCGGATGACGGTTCCGCTGGACCCGGAGATCGGCGCAAAGCTGTCTCGGATCTGGACGCTGATGACACTGGCGACACCGCTGAGGTCTGAGGCGTCGACCTCAATTTGTGAGGCATGAGCGATCTTGTTTCTCGGGACCAGAAAGAAGCGAGTGTCCCCGGAGGCGCAAACGAGCCGTCGGCCTCTCTTTTGGGCATAGTCTTGGGAAAGTGCCATAATTCTATCTCTTAGTAGATGGTCCAGTTGTGATATTTGGCGATGCGGGCCAGCCGGCGGATGTCCTCTTGAGGCGGGGCTACTGCCTGGATCAGCCTGCAGCGGTTGATGAGGAAGCGCAGCACCAGGGGCTCGTCAACGATCTGGTCGTTGTAAACACGGAGCACCGGTAGCTGCTGGTCCTGCACCACGTACTCCCTTAGCCGGGGAGCTGCAAATGGGGAGTCGTGTTCGTCATAGAATCCCAGGTAGCGGCGGTCAGCGTTGTCAGTGGCGGGGACGACGTTTGTAACCTCCAGCTTTTGGTAGTAGGAGTTGTTGTACATGGGGTATACGAGGGGGTTGCCCTTTATGCCGATGAGCATCTCGTAAAGTGTGTCGCTGGAGGTGGGGACAAGGGAGAGACTCAGGTCGGCGATCCCGCCGGCGGCGGGGGCCCCAAAGTCAAGGTCGATGCTGCCGCCGCTGGCGACGATGCGCGGGACGTCAAGCTTGATCTGCTGGGTCCGTTCGACCTGGAACCAACGGCCGTTTTTGCCGGTTCCCTCCGGCCAGCCGCCCTGGAAGACAATATAGTGGCCTTCTCTGAGAAGAGACGGAGTCTCTGTCAGAAGCTCGATTGCCATGACCTTCCCCTTGTGTAATGTTTACGGGTAGGGTCTAGCCTGTCAGGTGTTGTTAAACCCCTTCGTAGATCAGCCCGACGTGGAGGCCGCTGAAGTCTCCGCTGGTGGGCTCGATGCCGCCGGACCGCTGGTCTCGCAGTATGACCGTGGCGACGTTGCCCGAGGCGTTCACCACCTGGGCTACCATCGGGGACGATGACACGGTGTAGGCGCTGACCATCCGGCCTGAGGATACAGCGATCCGCTCGATATCCCCAAGAGTCACCAGGAAGCCCCCGGCGGCGTAGGAGGCGGGGCCGCGGACAGATCGCATGCGCGGTGCCATGATCTATACCTCCTCTAGCTCGCCAGGGAGGCGATGATGTCTAGAGCCCGCTTGACGCTGAAACCAATCGGGGTCAGGCGGTCCTCGCCAGTGATGTAGTTCCGGACGCTGATGCGGTATCCTGCGCCGGGCCGGATAATCCAGGGGTTCTTCAGCTCGTAGACCGGAGTCTCGGTATCCCCGTACCCCTCGCGCCACTCCCAGTCCAGGATCTCCTCCGGCCAGGGGTCGGAATCCAGGACCAGCTGGATGTTGTTGACTTTGGGGATTGCTACCGGGTTCACAAAGCCGAAGTAGACGTGGCTCAGGACCGGCAACGAGCTAATAGTCAAGGTGACCTCGCCTGAGGTGGGCGGCCAAAGTCGGGCCGCCCCGACCGTGGTGGGGACCTGGAGCCAGCTGTCGGGTGGGGAGGTCCCCGGGAAGCCGCCGGCGCGTCCCAGGTCGCGGGGCTCCAGAGGGTTGAAGAGCAGCCTGCCGCCTCGAGCGCCGGCCCCTCCGAACCCGAGCTTGGTGTTGGAGTTCACCATGCGGACCGCGTCCCACAGCCTGGGCGAGTTCCGGGCGATTATGTCAGCGACCGCCGGGTTGCGCTGGCGCTTGCTCACCACTGCCAGCTCTTGAAGGAAAATCTCAAAATCTTCCGGTGCGGTGTCCTGGGCGCTTACGGGCCTGCCTCCAATGGAAACGCTGTTTGGGGTATAAGGCTGTCCTGTGAGCTGATTCGCAAGATAGGCTCGAAGGACATCCTCGACGCGGTTCTCCGGCCCAGCGAAAGTCTGTACCATGGGGCTACCTCCTGTGCCTTTGGTGTAAAGCGAGAGTGTCTAACTGCTCATGCCGGTGCGGGCATAAGTCGTGGGGAAGCGGCGGGGGGCTGGTGGCACATCACGCGTAGGCGCCCGGGGTTGCAGAAGGGCCTGTAGGCTGGGGACTCTGGTAGGTAGGCCCGGGATGCGGCCCAGTGGTGTCCGAATGCCAGCGCCGCTGGTGCCCGGTAGACGTATGTTGGGAGCATTTCTGGCCAGGTTAGCCAGGCCTTGAGATATCGCGGGAACTGAAAGAGGGAGGGTTTGCTCGAAGACTCCAACAGTTTGAGCCTGGGCGGTGAGCACATCTTTGAGGGGTCTACCGTTAGGCATGAGGTTCCTCCGGGTTTTCCGAGTATTGGGTCCGCCTACGGCGGACGGTTATTACCACATGGACCGGGGACCGAGTAGCCTGGGCGTTCTCGGCAACTTGAGCCCCCCCATCCCTTGACCGAGAGCTGGGGGTATGCCAAAGTTTTCGACCGGCTGGTCTAGAGCATGACAGACGGCTTCCCCAGCCATGTTCAGGCTGCCCACAGCGCCGCGAACGATCAGTTGGTCTACGGCGCCTAGACCCCCATCCAAAAGCCGGTCGACTATTCGTAACGGTTGCTCCGGTCCATCGATGGACTTGAAGGGAGCGTCCAGCCCACTCTGTATGCCTTCGCCGACGTCCTGGAGCCCTCGGTTAACGCTACTGCCTACCCCTGCTGCTGCTTGGGTCACGCTATCGAGGATTCCTCCGACGACGTTGTGTGGTGTCCCGGATGTGCCCTTATGTGCCATCGGAGAACCTCCAAGTGATTATTCGCTGAGTTTCAACAAAATAATAAAGATGTGGTGTCGGCCTGTCAAGGGCCAGGCCTCAACTTTGGTCAATGTACTTCTTCAATATGGGGTAGGTGATGAGGCCGTAACCAACTTGGTTGTCCGGCGCCCGGTTGTGGTGGTGGCGCAACGCCTCTTTGATTTGGGATGTGGTCAGGGTCTTGCCGCGCTTTCGGGCATATTCCAGGGCTAGCGCGACCACGCCGGAGACATTTGGGCAGGCCATGCTAGTTCCGGAAATAGCCGCGAAACGCCCGAAGCCGTCCACGAAACGGTAGACGCCGATCAACCCAGCAGTGCCGCTCAGGATGTCCACGCCCGGCGCGACGCAGTCAGGTTTAGAGAGCCCCAACTTAGTCGGGCCCCTAGAGGAAAAATCAGCTAGTTGTCCAACGCGATTGATTGCTCCCACAGTCAGTGCGTCCGGGGCTGAACCCGGGCTGCCAATCGTGTTGGCCTGGGGGCCGCTATTCCCTGCTGCGATAGACAAAATCATGCCGCGTTGGGTGAGCTGGCGGACTACCCGGAACTGCGGGTCCTCTGGGTCGCTGGTGTCTTCGCCGCCGAGAGACATCGATAGAACATCGGCTCCCAACTGAGCCGCTCGCTCCATACCAGCGAGGACGCTTGAGTTGGAGCCGGCGCCAATAAGGTAACCTAGGACCTTGATGATGATTAGCGTTGCTCCAGGAGCAACGCCTTTAAGGGTGCCGAAGGGATGCCTGAAGGTTGACCCAGCGATTGTAGTGGCGACATGAGTGCCATGGCCGTTTTCGTCCAGGAAAAGGGGTGCGCCCGCCAGGGTGGACTCACCCCTTAGTCCAAGGACCTGGGGATGTGTGGTATCAATACCCGTGTCCGTCACGCATACCTTTACGCCTCTACCGGTGACTCCCTCCGCCTCAGCGACATCCGCTCCTATCGTTTTTCTCGACTCCCCGGTAGGCCACACCTTCTCGCTGCGAGGCAACGTGGCGGCCAGGCCCTGGAACAAGAGGGGAGGGAAGGCCAGGCGAGGCCGAACCGAGGCTAACTCCAGGTTCACTGGGAGGGGTTGGAATATGCCCATCGGTTTGTCGGGGACTACCTTCAGCACTCCTGCTATGCCTCTAACCTGAGGCACCAGAGCTTCCGGTAGGTTCACCGCCAGGTAGTCGAATATAGGCCTGCCGTTCAGCACCGGCACGCCGCCCTGCTGGAACGCGGTAGCCAGGCGCGGACCTTCGCTGGGGACTATCTGGATCAGGTATTTTGGCACGTTAGCCTATCTCCCAGAATACAGCCTCGCCTAACAAGCGGCTATTGCCCAGCTTGAATGGGGGGCGCATGGCCCGGATCAGGACCGCTGCCGCCATGGTGGCAGCGCGTCGCGGGGGAGGGCTGATTAAGGTTCGCAGGTCTCCGAGCGTCATTCCCTCCTCTATTATGCGGGCGGCCATCGGCTCGTACTCGGGCGAGGCGCCTGTTAGCCTAAAGACCTGCTTCTCCAGGGGGTCAATGCGCTCCATGGCTTCGTGCCTGCCTTCCTAGATGATGTGCCACTTGACCTCGCGTACTGGGATAGTTGCGTTGGAAACAAATTGCTGGCGGAGGGAATCCACGATATAGTCGTCGGTCTCGTAACCAGGGACGTCGACCGGCACGTCGAGGTCCACGGTGATTGTTTTGTGCACCAGATACTCCCAGATGGCCTTGATCAGCGTCCAAGCGCCCCTGAACACAAATTCAGAGGCTTGCTGAATCATATACCCTTTAGGTATCGCGTCGGAAGAGCCCTGAACGGCGTCCAGGAGCCGGGCCTGAGCCGACTCCTCAGCGGTGTCCAATGTGGTGCTGAGGCTGCCAGCGGGGATGTCAATCTCATCGCTATTGTTGACCAGGTTCTTGATGAACTGCCCTTCCATTCTGCGCCCGAGCACGTGCACGTCGATGCGGGGGAACGAGTCGGGGAGGACGTCCAGCTGCATCTGGCGGTGGGGTTTCCCCTTTTTCAATGTTCTATAGAGCGGGTCGCGCACTTCATTGGGCCAGAGTACGCCGCTGGCTCTGGGCAGTGGCGGGCCCCAGCAAGGGACTTGGGGCAGGAGTGACTGAAGGGTAACTCTCCCCGTTTTCGAGTAGGAGTGGAGGATGGCCGCTGGCTCAGGCGTTCTCGCCGTCGCCCGCTCGAGCTCGTAGGCTAATGCCGAGGCTTCCTCTGCGGTGCGTGGCTCAGCGTCGGTGATCGGATAACGCCTGGTGCTGGTCGTCGTCATGGTTATCCCTTTTCTCTCCTTATCACATCTCCAGCGCGTGCGGGTCAGCAGCATGGACTGCTGCCCTGGCGGTTTCTAGGTCGGCTTCCTGCACCAGGAAATAGAGGTAAGGTGGCTTTCGCCGAGCGAAAGCAGACAATTGGGCGAAGGGGTCAAGCAGCAATGCGGTCTGGGTGACCTCGTAAGGCACCTGGGCGTTGATCAGTGCAACCTCAATCCGGTCCCGGATGGGGATTGAGTCAAGCCTCCCGAAAGCAACAGCAGCCACGACTACTCGCATAAGCCCCGTCTCAAAAATTCCAATTCTTTTATAAAGCTAAGAGGGTTCCATCCTTTCCGCCGCCAGAGCTACTTCGACCTTCGCTTGGCTTATGCGGTCGAGAACCCAGATTATTGCTTCCGTTTTATACTCGTCGCCCAGCTTGTTCTCTAGTGCAGTGAGGCGTTCATATATTTCTTTTAGCGCGGCCAGGGCGTGGGGGTGAACCGTCTCTCGGCTTCGAAGCACGCTTCGAAGGACATCCAACGGAACAGCTCGGTCTCGGTACTCTTCCTCCGAAATAAGGCCTTGATTGTAGGCTTCTTTATAGAGGTCTTGCCCATCACCTTCTGGCTCGTTACGTTCCCATGGGGCACCAAAGAGCGGTGGTAATCCGCGTCTAGGCATATTTAGCGTCCTGGCAGCCAGAGTTCCCTCGGTGGCTGCTCTTCGTCGAACCAGTTGCGGAATGCCTCTGGCGCTTCAGCAATCCAACGCGGTAAATCCTGAAGAAATCTGCCCGGCCAACTGAAGGGAGCTACCCCTTTCGGGGGCATCCAGACGGCGCACCAGCCACCCCGGGCGATTTTCCCGGAGACCAAGGTACAGCCTCCCAGGGTCTGGCCGGGAGCTGGCTCAGTCCAATAGCGGCACCTCGCGCAGTTGTAATCCCAGAAGAACGGCGGCGGCTGGACCGGCGTGTATAGCACAGAGAACTTCGACATCCGGCCGTTGCGCCTCACGTGACCCTCGAGCGCCTGAGCCCACTCCTCCGCCTTGCCGGGGGCAATACCCACGGCATCGGCGGCAGCCAAAGCGATACTGTTGACCGTCAGGGCCAAAGCGTCGGGCAGCAGCGGACGGTCCGGCATATTATCTCCGGTGCTTCGCGAAAGTGCGGAGGGCAGCTACGGTGGACGGGTTGTAGACGTCGAACCGCTTATAGGTTTCAAATTCGGCTGGAGTGAGGGTTTCCTGGATGTTGCGGAAGTAGATATCCTCCACAACGTCGGCCACCGCGTCTCCCACAACCGGTACAAAGCCGACCACGAAGGCCAGGTCCTGTGCCATTGCGGCCTTGACCACGTGCTTGCGGCGGGTGTCCATCTGGGGAGGCTCCAGGCTGGGGAACTCCAATGGAGGGGCCCGCACTTTGCCTAACGGGGTAGGGATCTCCGTCGCCTCGAGGACCGGAAGGTTTTCCTCGATGCGCCGGATAGTGTTGAGAAGACGGCTACCTTCCAGGGCAGCGGCGGCGCGGTCCAGCGCCCGGTCTATGCTCTCCTCGAAGGGCAACGTATCCGGTAATCGCGGTGGGTTTGGGGGTCGGATGGTTGGCCGGGCCATGCGAGTAGCATACTATTTTTCTTTGAGGGCATCAAGAAAAGGAGCAAGCACATCAAGCCGGTCCAGCAGCCGCTTCAGTGTGGCCTGGTCCGGCAGGCGCTCAAGGTAGGGAAGGTACGCGCCCAAGCGTGTTATCGTTGTCCCATCCGGAAGCCTGGAAAGAAGGGGCAGGTATTGGATGAGCTCGCGGAGGGTCGCTTCGCTAGGCAGCTTTTCCAGCAGCGGAGCCATTTTCGTAAGGTCCTTCAGGGTCTGGTCCGACGGCATCCGGTTTAGCCAATCTTTCGCCTTTTCCAGCATGCAGTGGTCTCCTGTCTCGTTGATGTTTTAGTGATCCGAGGTCAACTATCTGGTGGTCCCGGCTGCATTCACTGCCGCAGCCGAATTGGTCGATTCCCGCCTTAGCTCGCACCGCCGCTTCTTTCCACTCCCAGAGGCACACCGTCAACACGCGACAGTGGGCCAGCACCGCGAACTGGCCGTCCCCGGTTATCCACGACCTGCGGTGGCCCCATAGCTGTTTGGCCTTTATTTGCCAGCGCGACTCCAACAATCTGATTACCCTCCCGGGCGATATAGCTTCTGCGCCGCCAGGAATAGCCGGGTGGTGCTTTCAACGAAACCCTGCGGGATGAGCTCGGCCCTGGACAACGGCGACTCAGGGTTCGGAGTGAACTCCGGCTCCCCCTGCAAATAAGGAAGCAGGTCTCCTATGAGGCGTTCCAGCAAGCGTTCCGCAGGATTCGGGTCAAAGGACAAGCAAGGGATGATTTGGGCTTCAAGGGCGGCGCTAGCCTCGTAGCAGATCTGTCTTATCGTTGGAGGGTGCTGGTTGACCACCGGGTAGGTGCCGGGATGCCCATCAGCAATCACATCCGCGACCTCACGCGCGGCCAAGTCCACCGGGATAAGGTTCAAAGTCGCCTCAGGGTCGGCCCGTAGCCTCAACCGGGGCGTAAGTCCCGGCAGAGCGAGGGACCGCTCCAACCAGCGCTTGGTCAAGGCTATCGCCCGCACGGCAACATAGAAACCATGCAGAGGCGGGACACCCACTACTTTGGAGTCGCCAACGAGCAATGATGGCCGGAATACGGTCCAGGTCAAGCCCCACTGCCGTCGGATATGTTGCTCAGCCTGGTATTTGCTTCGCTCGTAGTCGTTATGGTGGGTCTGCTTGACGTCCAACTCGTGGGCTTTCATCACGCCTTTGTGGTCGCCGCAGACGTAGGCGGTGGAGATATGGAATAGGGGAACGCCCAACTCCTTGGCCAAGTCGGCGGCGTGCCGTGTCCCTTGGATGTTTACTCTGTCCAAAGCGTCACGGTGCCGCCTGCTGAACGACACCAGGCCGGCACTATGGACCAGCGCGTCTATCTGAGGGAGGTCCTGGAGTCCGAAGCGGGGCAGGGTGACATCGCCGAGCAAATGACTGCGCCCGTCTTCCACTAGCCTACGGTGTACTAAAGGGAACACCTGGTGACCATCTTCCGACAGCTTCCTGGTCAGGTGTTGCCCGAGCAGCCCGGTGGCTCCGGTCAACAAAACTTTCATACGGCTGCGGCTGCTTGCTGGATGAACCGCACCGCGTCGCCTACGGTCTGCAATTGTCCTGCTTGTTTGTGGGATATCTTGAGATTGAACCGCTCTTCCAAGGCCATTATAAGTTCAATCAAGTCCAGAGAATCCAGGCCCAAAGTGTCGGTCAAGGAGGCATCCATCGTGACCAGCTCCTTGTTGACCTTGATCCGCTCGTTGAGCTCGGCGGCGACCAGTTGGAAAATCTCAGGTTCGTTCATAGCTCTTCCTTATTCATAACGTGCCAAGACCCCTCCCACTTGTCCTCCCGCTCCCATGGTTACACCAAGGGTGAAACCATGTCTATTTGCCGGGTCCTCATGCATTCGTTTTGCCACCATACCCACAGTGGCCGAGCTGACATTACCGAACTCGCGCAGTATCTCCCACGAGTAGCGCAGGTCCCGTTGGCTGTCGAGGCCAAGTACAGCAGCGGTCTCGTTCAGGACCGCCACGCCGCCGTTGTGGAAGACCCAGTTGCTCACATCCTCCTTGGTCAAGCCATTGCGCTCAAGCAGCCGCTGCACCACCTGGCGAATCAAAGGGGGGATCCTGGTGCGGACATCCTTGTGAAGGATAACCTTCATGCGGTTATCCTGATAGGTATATCCCAACAGGCCCAGTCCCTCGCGGGTGAAAGAGCGCTCGAAGTCCAGGATTGCCGGGAATTGAGCATCTTTGGACTTGTCAAGGACCATGGCGCAGGCCCCATCTGAGAAGATCAGGTTCGCAATTGTATTCTGGAGGTCATTCTCGGGCGCCGGGAAGTAGGTGGAGGAGCATATCTCGCAGCTCACCACCAGCACCGGCTTTCGGAAGGTCAGCAAGTGGCTGTAGGCCGTCTCCAGGCCCGGGGCGAGGCCCTCGCAGCCGTCGGAGATGATGTCCACCAGCTTTATGTCCGATGGCATGCCCAGTTTGCCCGCGATGCGAAAGGACATGCCCGGGCATACCTCCAGCTGCTGTGTGGTGGAAACAAAGATGAAGCTGCCAAACTCATCCACCGGGCGGTCGAGACACTCTTCAATCGCCCGGCACGACAGGGCCACTCCGCCAGCTATATAGTCCTCAGAGAGCTCCTGGACCGATTTACCTATCGGATTGGCCCACCAGCGGTGGAGGCTGATCTGCGTGTTCCTGGCGATGTCGAAGGTGATGTGAGACTTGTAGCCCAACATCCGGCACCACTCTTCCATGGTGACCACGCAGTTGTGGGGCTCGTTCGGCACCGCCTGGCCCAGGCTAACGATCCGAGGCAAGTATTCGCTCATGACAGGACCTCCGCCAGCACGATAATCAGGGGATAGCACAAAACCAGGAGCAGCCCCAGCATGATGCCCCGGGTGTTGCGCCGCTCGAACCATGGTGTGAGAAAGAAGATGCCGACTGGAGAAATAAAAGCCAAAAGGGACCAGGGCGTTAGAAGGTCCGCGACTGCCAGTGCGATGTGGCTGATCATGATGGTCATTGAGATAAAGCACATAGTCACGACCAGCGGCAAGTGGAGTCGCCAGGTCAGAGCTCCGATGTTGCGCAGGCCCTTCGGCACGTTCACGTCGGCGTCCCACCACTGGTCGACCGTCTCGGCCATATAGCCGAAGATGAGCCCCAGAGGGATCCCAACAGCGAAGGCCTGGCCCCAGTTTGGCGCCTCTGAGACCGCCGCGCCAAAGACCACAGCCAGCGGCCCAAAACCCAGGCCCAGGAAAAGCTCGCACAGATAGTGAAGCTTTCCCCAGGAGTAGAGTGGTGCGCACAGGGCGACCAGGCCCCAGGGTAGCCAGATCCAAGGGCCGGCCAAAGCTGAGACGGCTCCGGTCAGTCCGGCGGATATAGCGAGGTATGCCAGGGCCACGTAAAGGGCTTCACGGTGGCTAACCACTCCCTTCGCGACCAGGTTCTGCCCGAGGGTGTAGGGCTTTTCGTGGGACCTTTGCTCCACCGGGCCCTGGTCAAATCCGGTGACCCAGTCGTGAAACGTGTTCCAGCTATGGGCGTAAGCCATCATGAAAGTGCTGGCGACTGCTGCCAGGCTCAAAGGCAACGGGTCCGCTCCAGCGATGAAACCGCCGAGCAGCACTGCCAGGACGGCGGCTGGTGTTCCAAACCACCGTGGGAGGCTTACAAAATAGGCGTTAGCTTTCGTCGCCAACATTCGACTCTCCTAATTCCACTCGCCCGCAGAGCCCGTTCCCCTTGATCCCTGGCTCGCCCAGGATACCTGTTCCCCCCAGACCCCGGCTCGCCCCTTCGGACTGTTCCCCTCTTGTCCCGGCTCGCCCGCTTCAGAGCAGCGCGTAGGCCACGCCCATCACTGCCGCCGCGCTGACCGGAGCCGCCAAATTGTCGTCCGCTTTAATGCAACCCACGTCCCCGCAAAGGAACTCGGCGACGGTGAAGGCTGTGGCGCCAACCGCGCCGATCCACAGAGGTTCTGCCAAAACGGAAAAGGGCAGGCACACCCCCAAACAGGCGGCCGAGCCCCAGAGGCCCTTGGTAGGGCGCCGGTAAAGCAAGGAACGCACAATGCCGGCCGCTCCATCCCCCAGGCTCAGGAAGATTCCGGGCAGCACCGCCAGCCAGGGCGAAAAAGGCCAGAGGGAAAGGGAAAGGATCAGGGACAAAGGGAAGAACACCTCAGACCAACGTCCCTTTCTAACGACGCCCGGGAAGAGGTCCACGTTGTGGGCCGCCACCAGCAGGACCAGGAAGACCGAGCTGAGGCCCAGGGGAAACCAGACCGAAGTAAACACTACCGGGGCTAGGGCCACCGGCACCACCGCTACCAGATGAGCGATTTTCCGTGTGAGATGGAAAGGCAGACCTCGAGCAAAGGCGTGGTTGGCCGCCAGGAAGCTCGACAAAAGGAACGTGCTGAAAAGCAAACTCCAAGCCCACTCGGTCATCGCACAACAGCTCTGTACCGCTTGATAGCTCGGGCCACTCGCTTGAAAGCATCGTTGAACTGCAATCCGTCGTGCAGACTTCGGGCGCCCTCAATCTTGGCCTGGCCCCGGGCCCACTCGCTGGAAAAGGCGTCCTCGCGGCCCTCCCAAAGACCGTTTAACACCCGGATGATGGAATCGATGGGAGCTGCGATGTAGGTATTGTAGTGGGTAAAGGAGTCAACCAGACGGATGCTGGCCCCCTTGACCTCGAAGAAAAAGATACAGTCCGGGTGGTATTTGATGCCGGTGGCAGCAAGGATGCACCGCCGGCCTTCCGCGGCATTGAGCTCGTCGGTGCTGGCTAGACGGGTGAAGGACTCCAGCACCATGCTGAGCGCGCTCACCAAAGAGGTGAGCTCTCCGATTTTCTTCGCTTCTAGGATAGCTTCTGGAGAGTTGTCGAAAGTTCGACCAGTCGTTGCCATCCTGCTCCTTTCGGCTCCGCCGGTGGCGCCAGAGTAATTGGTGTGGTTCGCAACAGGGCCTCCGTCAACCGGTCGAAATGTGGCGCCAGGTCGCGAGTGTGGGGTATGGTCCAGAACAGCGGCACGTTGTACTGTTTTGCCAGATGCTCGATATCGCTATCCAGCAGGTCGTAGCGTTGCCGGCCCTCTTCATCGGTGCCTTGATTGGATACCAGGGCGTATACCGGCACCTGCTTTTCAGAGAACAGGTCCAGGGTGCGGAGGGTGTCGGCGCGGCTGACCCGGCTGGGATGCGTGATGATTACTGCCCCACTGGCTCCCGAGCTTTCCAGGGCGACCCGGACTATACCGCTGGATGTTGGAGGCGTATCCAAAACCAGAAAGTCCAGGTCGGGCCAGACGATTACACCGGGGGCCAAGAGCTGCGCCACGTCATCAGTGGCGTCGGAGTCCTCGACCTGAACGCATTTATTGGGTGGCCAGAGGTAGGCCATGCTAAAGACCCACAGGCCGTCTACCGCCGGCGGAATGATCCCGTCGTTATGGGTCCTGCCGACCGACATTTCCTCTGCGTTCAACAGGATCGGTACACAGGGAGCTCGATAATCGAGGTCAAGTATTCCCACCCGGTGCCCGCGGCGCTGTAACGCTTGGGCCAGTCCCACAGCTACCGTAGTCTTACCCACGCCGCCCTTGACCGAGGCCGACAGAATAGTTTTCAACTCCTTGTTTTCCTTCTGCCAGCGTTCCGATGGCCAAGCCACCGGCCTTTGCAGGTATTGTCGTGGAACATTTTCCTTTTAGGTGGCAACAGCTCCCCACAACCCCGGCAGGACTTGGCTGAAGGCTCGTGAGAGCTCGGGTTCAGGGAGGCGGTAAGCGAAGTTATATATTGGCGCGGTTGCATTGCGGTTCGTCCTATTATATTATTATTTTGAAACTTGGCAAGGGAGTGGATGAGATAATGCAACCCCAGGTGGCTCTCACTATCACGTTGAACGCTGATGAAGCCGAGTTACTCCAGGAGGTAGCACGCCACCGTCTCGGACAGTTCAACAGCTCGGAGACGGTAGACCTGGGAGCCTATATTCGCGCTCTCGTCGACCGGGATATAGCTGAGTGCGTCAAGGTAATCAAGGGGAGGCAGAAACCGTAATGTTTTACGAATGTCTCGAACACAAGGTCGGTTATCAGCAGTTTAATCAGTTTCACGGGCATTGGCTCAACAGCCATCGAGGCACGGAACAGCCTAAGCCTGAAGAGGTGGCGGTTGAAACTCTTTCGGAAGGAGTCGAACTAAAAGCCCCTCCTCAAAGGAAACAGTCTCCACCCGATAATCCTCCAGCCAACGAAGGGCCGGAACCTAGTGAGGGCCGCCCCGACGAAGTCCCAGATGAAGCCGCAGCGCGCTTGGATCGGCTTCTCGTAGGAATCGGAGCCTCGGAGGCGGCTCGTAAAACCATTGGCGTTGGCTTCCGTAATTTTGAGATGCTCCGCTACCATCCCGCGAATCTGTCCAACTTTATCACGCCGATCCTGGACCCGAAAATCCGCAGCCTCATCCCGATGGTAGTCCACGAAATGTTTCCCCCACCTCCTGGGGAAGAAATGGACCCGCCTTACATCTATGCCGATTATCGTCCAGGTCCAAGATACCCCCGAGGCGCACCGTACTGGGAACATCCTTCAGCCTACGGCCCTCGCAACTCATGGCGGCCCGAACCGTACTCGCCACCATATTATCATGGACCAAGCCGTGAAGAAGGTTCTCAAGACCCGGACCCAGCGGTGAAGGCCTTGCAGGACACTGTCAAGGGGCTGATGGAAGAACTTAAAGAGCAACGAGCGATAGCGGAGCAGGAGCGGCGGGACCGCCAGGAACAGGAGAAGCAAGCGCAGGTCGACACCAGGTTCGAGCTCGTGGAAAGAGGGATCGATGCGCTGGCCAAAGACATATCCGGGCTCACCGGCCTCATCCGCGAGGAGAACGCTAAAGTGCGGGCCAGTACGGAGGCATCGGCAACTGAGAAGTTGCAGACCGAAGTGGCCAGCCTTCGTTCGGCCCTTTCGGATGAAAAGGACGAGCGTCTCCTGGGGGCCATTGGCGAATTGCGCGCGGATAAGGTTAAGTTGGAGAGCGCCATCAGTGAGTTACGCACTAACGTAGCTGCCGGACAGACTGGCAGGACCACTGAGGACTTACTCAGCGAAGGCATACCGCTGGCCTTCAAACAGGTTGAAAGTCTAACCGATGCGGTGAAAGGGGAGTTGTCGGGCATTAGAGAGGCAATCACCGAAGGTAAGGGGCCAGCCATTACCTTCCCGAAGCGGGCGGCAGCCGACGGACACGGAGTAGTAGAACAAGCTGAGAATATCGTGGCTGTCCGCACCCAGGAGGATAGAATCCTCAAGCTGGCGAGAGAGAGGGCTTAATCCATGACGTCGCCACGACCGCCCCGGGGTACCAGGTTTCCTGAACTGCCCAAGCTTCCTGACCCCAGTGCTCCGCTGCGGGCCTTTATCAACTCGCTGGCCAATCTCAAGCAACAGACTCAGGACACTGTGGAAGCCGCTGAGCAATTGGGCGCCAGCGCCAGCGAAGGCCTGGACTTCCTCCGTAAGAAAGCTGGCGACGCAATGAAGAAACCCCTACTGCCAAAGCGTCCACGACTGTGACACCGAAGAATAACAGCGACGGGTTGCCCGGCTGGTTGCCGGCGTTTCCCTGGGAGGGGCCGCCGGTTCCCCGTTATCTCGTTCCCAAAGCCCCAGCTACGTCTTCGTCCACTGCTCCTGGATCAAGCCCAGACTCAGGGTACGTCATCACGGTACGCAAAAGAGGCCGCAACCCAATCTGGCTCACTGTATACCAGCGGAGATTCGCTGAGGCGAACCGGGTGGCCAACCGCGAGACGGCACACCTGACCGGCGCTGCCCGCATGGAGGCCAAGAAGGGCATTATGTCCCGCGAGATGCGCCGTGCCCCATGAGGAGTACGTAGCACGGGGGGTCACACTCCGGAGCCCGCGGTGGGTTGTTGATATCGCTCTTTGAGAGCAGTTCCTCGCTCGGTACGAGCGTATGACTAAAAGTAAGAGGGAGAGCGTGCAACGGCAGGTGCAAGCCCGGCGCAACCACGCCGAAATCTGCGTCAACGTCCTGAAGCGGTATCATCCAGAGTATTTTGAATAAACAAGGGAGGGGCTTTCCCCCTCCCTTGTGGCTTTGCTGGCTGGTGGATGCCCCCGGCTCACCCTAAGAACTACCTGCGCTTTTTGCTCGCGCCGGTCTTATTGGCTTGGACAACCGCCTGCGCTCGCCTCAGGGCCTCATTCCGCCGTTCTCCGGACTGGTAGGGACGCAACTGCGGAGGATTCTCCCCAGGTCCCCAAGCCAGCCTGCCCAGCTTGAAGAGCCGTTTGCTCCAGGGGGGTGCCAAGGTGATGTAGGCCCGGTTTGCTTGGGAAAGGGGTACTGCCGCCATATCAACCTCCTGATAGTTTCGGTTTAGGTATAGTTATAACAGCGGCTGGGGCGACTGTCAATACCGCGAGGCGCTGGTAAATTTTTGCTACCCGCTGGCCGGCAGGTCCCGGGCAGGACAAAGCGGGACTGATCGCTTCGAGGGCCCTGGCTTTGGTATCCTCATTGAAGGTTGCCTCTCCCTTCCAGACTGTGTTGAGCTGCTCTCTTGCGTCTATCAGGCGCTCCCGCAGATCCGGCTGCTCATCCCAGATGTCGAGACTCGCTTGCGCCAACCCCCTTACCGCGTCCAATAGCTCGGTGCCGACGTCCACTGCCGCCATGTCCTCAAGTAAGGATTTGGCAGCGGCGGTTCGAATATCCTCGGACCAGAATGTCGGCAATGGGTTCTCCAATACAGCGCTCTCTTCCAGGTCATCGTAGAGGACGTAAGTGTACTTCTTGCGGTTCTCTATGGGGTAGGACATCAGAGCGGCGCGGGCTTCTTGGGCCCACTGGCGAATATCAGGACGCTCCATGAGCACGTGCATTCTCTTGGGTAGCTTCCAGGCCAGGACCTCGTACTCGGTCACCACGTTGGGGTCGAGTTTCCGGGAGTGGTGCGTGCAGAAAATGAAGAGCTGGCCCAGTTGGCCGGCGACACTCATGGCCTTGTCAAAGCCGACGTGGTCCCGATGCAGCGACTGTCGGGCATGTAGGGGCCAGGAACTTTCGTCAAGGATCACGGTGTGGTTTGGGTAAAGCCGGAGCTCCTGCAAGCCATCCACCAGGTGGACCCACTCCGGGAATTTATCTTTGAGTGTTAGTGGCGGTCCCAGGACAACCGCGTCGCTACCGAGAGCACGATGTCTCTCTTCGGCGATGTGATAAGCAAGGGCAGACTTGCCGTACTGGTGGCGTCCCAGAATGCCCACCGTCCCGACACGGGGCAGGATATCCAGCCACGCCGGTTGAGGTTGGTTCACCATCTTCGTTTTCTCCTAAGGCTGCGGTGCGGAGGTTGGGGTTTCTTTGCCTTTGCCCTGTGGGTTGGGCGCCGATCCTGTCGTGGGGTCCCGCAGGTCAACAGAGTGCCCCCACATCAAGTCCCGCAGGATTCGCTTTTGCGTGCCGCGGGGCGTCTCTCCCTCAACGGCTTCCAAACGGGCAGCCGAGCGCAGGAGTTGCCTCACAGAGACCACACGGGGCAACGGTGGAGGGTCTTGGTCCCAGAGGACCACCCGTCGCCGCCCATCATCCAGGACCCCCTGAGATTCTAGATGTTGCACGTACCGCACCAGCTTCTCAGCCCGTATTTCAGGCCGATCCGTGTCAAGCGTGGATGTGATGAGCCTGTGGGTATGGTCCTGTCGGGCAGCTTGCCCTGCGGAATAGCTGAGAGTGCTCCCTGCTGGAATGCCCAGATCAGCTCCCTCCTGCATGGCATCGAGGTCGCAGGCCAGATAAACAAACTGCCAACCGGCCTGGGTTCTCTCTGCTATCATCTTGTTCACGTCACCCTTCTTGTAACGTTGTGACGCATTCTCCTGACCATCGGTCAGGACCACCAGGAGCACTGGCCCCGCGTGGGACTCCGCTTCTTTAATCGTGTCGGCGATAGCATCGTAAAGAGGGGTCACCCCGTCCGGCTTGTACCGTTCATGGGACAAGAGCGGCATCTGAGTCACTGGTCCGGGGCCAGCGACACGCTCCCGCCCCACCAGGCTGTTGAAGACCGAAATGGACATCAGGAAGCTCTGAGTGTCCGGGTTGAGCTGCAAGGCCCCGGCGTACTCATTGTACGCGTCGATAGTAGCCTGTTTGGTCGTCTGCATAGAACCTGTCATGTCCAGCAATAGACTTACCAAGGTGGTCGTCATATTCCCCTCCTGCCTTCAAATTAGTTTAATTCATTGAGGCTGGTTAAAGCTTCTACACTAGGTCCACCGCCAGGCGCTTGCCCTTATCCAGGAGCTTGTTGGCGACGTCCCACACCCGCTCGTGACTGCGGTAGCCCGGCGAGCTCATGACATTGGCCAACAACACCCTCCATTCTTCCACCGTCAAGGATAACATCAACTCCTGGTCCCTCTGCAATGTTATCCGGGCTCGCCCAGCAGCTTCATCGGAAGGCGCCCGTTCAGGAGGCACCTCGGGCAACGGTGGAGTTGCTAGCGTGGTGCTTTCTTGAGGTGGCATGACCGCTGCTGACGGTGGTGCTGCGGCTTCCGCTGGCTGAGCGGAGGGCTGTATTCCAAGTGAATTATTCACTTTGGGTTCTGGCCTGGTTGGCGGTTCCACAGCCAGCGTTGCGGGGGCCGGTGTCTCTTTAACTGGTGGCGTGACAGCCTGCTCAGTGGGCTGGGCAGCGGCCGGTGGACCGTCCGTCGCACTAGCTCCATCTGATGTGCCGCTTCCCCCTGCTAGGCTACTAGCCGCTCTTTCTGGCTTAGCAGTCCTGGCCCTGGTAGCCCGCGCCTTCTGTTGCACCTCAGCGGGGCGGCGCCGGACCCCGGCCGCAGTGGCAATCTGGCTCACCCGGCTCTGGTCTAGCCCGAACTTGGCGGCAATATCGCCATGGGGAAACCCATTTTCCGCTAACCAGGTAATCGCTCTGTTACGTTCATCCCGCGCGAGCGGGTGGCCATGAGAGCAGTTCTCGGTGGCTGCGATGACCCTTACTTCTCTCATGGTGCCAGGTACGATGTCCACAAACACTCTGTCGGCACCTTCCTTTTTGTGAGCCTCCAGCCGGTGGAATCCGTCAGCTAGAACTATCTTCCCATCAATGTTTACGCACTTGAGGGGAGGCAGTGCAGTTCTAACCTCCCGGTACCGCTCCACCACCTCCGGATCAACGCGGTCGCGGAAATTGGCGTCTGGAAGCACTTGTATGTCTTGGACGGTGATCTCCTGTAACATCTGTTTCCTCCTGAGCAATTGTCACTCGGTCGTATTCGTCTCGCAACTCACCAGGGTCCTGGTGGAAATACCCCATAGTAGTTTTGGGATTGCTGTGCCCGGCAAACACCGCCGCGTTCTGGAGACTCATTCCTCTGCTAAGCAGGTCGGTGATCCGAGAGTGCCTGAAAATATGAGTCCACACCTCCTTTCTTAGGCCAGACTCCTGAGCGGTCTCGCGCACTATCCGGCTTACTGTGTTCAGCGCCAGGGCTCCGCCGTGAGCAGAGATAAACACGTTGTTAACCGAAGGTTGCCAGGTGGGCCGGACCTCAAGCCACTCCCGCAAGTCCCCCTGGCAGGCAGCGTCGAACACTACAGTACGCTCCTTTTCGCCTTTGCCCAGCACCCGAGCGATCCGCTTGTCTACCTCCAAGGAGTTCATGACCAGCCCTTGGGCCTCCGCTCTCCTGGTCCCGGAGGCCCACAGGAAGTGGAGCAGCGCTCTGTCTCTGACGCCGATTTCGCCAAAATGCCTGGAGGCCGCCTCCAGGATCCGCTCAAAATCCTGCTCCTTCAGAGAGTACGGCTCTCTGCGGACTGTTGCGCTGTTGGGCATCTGGACTTTGCCTAACGCTCTCAGCAGACGGCCGGCGTGGTCGCTTTCCTCAAATTCTTCCATGTATGACAGGAAAGCCCGGAGGGCGGCTAGCTTCAAGCCGACCGTCCCCCGCGCAGCACCACCATCATGCAGCATCGCGTTGAACTGTAGAAGGTCTGAGGCTCTGACCTCGTTTAAAGAACGGCCTTCGACGAACTGGAAAAATCTCTTGACCTCGTAGGCATAGCGGCCGCGTGTGACCTTTCCTTTGTCCGTAGCAGTGGACAAATATCTCTCGAAACCTGCAACGTCGGTGGTTGCGTCACTCACGTTCAAGCTCCTCTCAGAATATCGATGGCGTTTTCCAGATCCAGCGTCTCCCCTGGCTCCACTTCCTCAACGTCCAGGGCGTCGCGAAGCTGCTCCAGCAATTCTTGCCGCTCGGTAAGCCGGTCGATGCGGTCCTGATCCGGGCTGTCTTTACCTTCTTCTTCCTCTTGAGCATCTTCTGCCGCGACTCGCCAATTCTCGGCCGCTTCTTTGAGCCGCTCGACCTCGGGCATTACCAGCTCCGGGTCCAATTTCGCGAGCTCCTCAAGGTGGCGGATTAGCCGTGGCGCCGACCGGCTGGTCCAGGTTTCGGGCAGCGTGATCGTGGGCACATGGCTGGCTGGCTCTTCTGCTACCGGCGCAGCAGCAGGTCTGCTTCGGCGCCTGGCTGGTACTGGCACTGGCTCTTCGGGTACTCGTAAAGGCTGGGTGAGGCTTTCCGCTACCAGTCTCGCCGAGCTCTGGCAGTTACGGAGAGCTGCCACTCGGCGCTGCGTGAGCTCCCGTTCCCCCTCAAAAATCCGGATGCAGTTGCCCAGCAGGCTCACCGCCTCGTCAGCAGCCGGGTATTGCTCTGTGGGATACAGGGTCCGCACGTCGGCCAGGAACTCGATTGTCACCCGTTCCAGCACCTGGAACGGGTCCACCCGTGTTGCTCCCTCTGAGGCGACGAGCAAGCGACTGACCAGGGTCTGCCGTCTTCTTTCAAGACTCTCCACAGACCGGGTCAGCTCCGTAGTAACCTCTGATGCGGGCGCGGGGGCACGGTGCCGTCTGCGGCGCTCTGCCAGTGGCTCTGCTACCGAGACTGCTGTAGGCAGTTCTCTTTCTGCTGGCCGTATGTTAGGATAGATACGTGACAGGTAGCCAATGGGGTCTGCCCACTCGTCTCGAGTCTGAGACCCTGGAGTGAGTCTGATCCAGGTCCTGGAGGAAAAGCCTCTAGCGGTGCCCAAGCGGCCGGCGCCGCGGTTCTCTGGTTCTGTTGTACGGCCGGTCCGCTCCACCAGACCCAGAGTAGTTAGTCCCTGGATCAAGGCACCGAAGCTGTGACGCCTGGGCCACTGGTAGGGCCTCCTTCTGGCCCGAGAGGTCGCCCGGATATACGCCTTGAGCCTCTGGTGTATTCGAGCGACGAAGTCGCCGTTAGCGGGCCGGTCCGCTGCTTCCTCAGGGGTGTCACCGGGCCACTGGCCACGGCCAGCTAGGTACTCCCGTAGCAAGGCGGGAGTGCGTATGGCGCTGGCTCCTCTTCCAACACGCCCAGGCAAAGCGTAGCCCCCTCTTTAGATAGCCTTATTATATACTAACATGTTTTGCAAGTCCACTTGCCATACCTTATTATGGTCTCAGGTTCAATCAATCTCAAATCGTGCCCACGGTGCTAGGCACACCGTAGACACACTCCCGAGGCGACGGGGTAACAGCGTCTAGCCTTGACTGAGGCTAACCGAATAGGTCCTGCCTGGGCCGAAAGGCGAAGCCGGCGGTCGGGGACTAACCCGACAAGGCGTCACTGTCGGGGACGGGAGAACACGCTCACCGTACAACGCCACGATTGCGTCCCGTGTCGAGTGGCAGAGTGTTCTGTTCCGAGCGAGCAAGCAAGGCCGGCAGCTGTCTGGGATAGACACGGCGCACGAAAAGAATCCCACGGCCAGGCCCTCTTGACCAGGGTGTTGTGGGCTCCGCCAAACACATCGAAGAGGTGAATATGGCGGACAACAACACCAACGGTCACAATGGCAACGGACAGCTCCGCGGCTACATGGCTTCCTTGCTGGCTCCGGTCAGCAAGCGAGCGGGCAGCCGTCGGGCCTGGGGCATAGCGGTAGAGGACGTCTGGGTCCCATACTTCACGGCAACCAATGTTGACGGCCTCACCAGCCTGCCCTCGGACGCGCTGGGCAAGCCCTTGCGCCTGGCGAAGAACAAGGACGGCTCAGTCCGGTTCTCGGACTCAGGCCGCCCCGTCATGCGGGTGGCCAAAGAGCTCAACCAGGAAATTGGCGTCGCCAGGGACAACTTCGTGGCCTCTCTCCAAACGTACACCGGTATGGTCATGGATGAGCGGGCCGACGACTACAAGCGAGAGGTCGAGCTGGCCCAGGCGGCGGCCATGCCCATCTTCCAGCAGGAAACCAGCGACATCGACGAAGCCAACAGGCTCCTGCTGGCCAACAGCCACCGCCCCGAGGCGGCTGGCGAAGCCAAGCCCAAGTCCAAGCGGGCGCCCAAGCCGGAAGGCGAGCCGGTCGGCGCCCCCAGCTAACCAAAGGCGGAGCCCACACCATCCTGGTTAAGGGGGTGCAACATGGGCTCCATCTATGTTAACCTGCGTACCGGCGCTATCAGGTACAGGCGGCGGAAGCAAGACCGCAAGCCGCAATGGTGGACGCCGGAACGTGGCGCTGCGCTGGCGAAAATCATGGGCAGCGTGGGCGCTACTCGCAGGTTCGCTGAAGCCTTCGACCTGGTGGAAGACATCTGCCGGAAGTGGGCGACGGAACAGCGGGAACGGGATCTCGACCTCTGGCACCTGGAGCAAAACCAGATTCATGGGGAGAAGGGCGTCTTCGGGCGCCAGTTCGACCCCGTGGAGCGGGAAGTGTTCTTGGCCACCCGCCCCAGCTACTACCTGGTCGGCCAGGGGGTCGATGTGCTGGCCGGTCACAAGCCGGTCACCCAAATAAGAATTCCCAGCACGCATATCAACCTGTTCGTCCATACTCCACCGGCGCCGAAGCTGGGCAAGAACGCTCGCAAGAGGCTGGCAAGGCGCCAGAGTCAAGAGGTGCCTGGCGACGTGGACACGATGCTCAGGGAAGCCGTGGCCCAATGGTGGGAGAGAACGCCTAGGTAAGCCTGAGCCGGATACACTCTAAACCCCCAGCCCCGAGACCTCGGGGCTGGGGGGTTTTCGTTTTTGCCCTAAGCCGATGTGGACGAGCTCGCTCCCATCTCCTCATACACAAGCGGCATCCACGATGGCCGGATGGTGATATGTAGGTGTTAAACAGATCGAATGGATGCCCCTTCAGGCAATGGGTCATGGCCGCGCATTGTGCTGGCGGCGCACTCCCACGCAAAATATTGATACGAGAAGAAACTGGCTGCAAGTGTGCCGGGTTCACACAGGCCCGGTTGCGACATAAATGGTCCAGGGTTAAACCATCAGGTATCTCTCCTTTTAGAAGTTGATAGGCAATTCGGTGACACCCACGAATGACCGAGTGACCTCCAATTCGCACCCCAAAGTGACCATATCCATATAGGTTCAAACAACCTGTCCACAACCAGCAGGAGGTATTGCCCCACAGCGGACCATCTTTATCGACCTTGGCCCAAAAGCGCGCTTTGAGAGCTTCGCTTATCTCTAGCAGCATATGCCTCATTATACACTCCAACGGAGGTGCCTCATGGACAACTCTTTCATGGCCAAGGCGCAGCTCGGCAAAAAGGTCCTGCCGTGCCAGGCGCCGGAGTGCGACATCCAGACCAATAAAAGGTACCGGGCCCCCGAAGGGGGCAGCTACGTGGCCTGCTGCTACAAGCACGCGGAGCGGGCGGCCCTGCTCCGCCAGGTCCGTCAGCGGGAGGCTCTGGCCCTCGCCGCAGCATAGCCTATAATATTCCGAGGAGGTGTCGGCCATGGTGACAAGCACTATCCCAAGAACGGCCGGGAGCTTCGACCATGCCCGCCCGGTCGAGCAGATGCAGGCCATAGACCTGGTGTTGAGGCACTACTTCCAGACACCGCTCTGGCTGGCAGCCAAGAACAGCCGATGCAGACGCTAATTCGTCTTAAAGGTTGCCCCCGTTGCGGAGGAGACTTATACTCCGATTGGTGCTGGACCATTGGCCTCCTGTGGGCCTGCCTCCAATGCGGCCAGGACTATTATCCTCAACTTGCCGCCGCCGGCATACCCAGGGTGTCGCCCGTTCAGGCCATTCCTAGCGCCGGTTAAGGAGGACACGTGCCATTACAGGACCTGATAGCTGAATATATAAGTCGCGGGATGAGCCCAGAAGAGGCCGCTAAGGCTATCGTCGCCGAGCTTGGACTCCTGCCAGGGCTGGCCAAGACGCCGCGAAGGAGACCGCCGAGCCCGGTCCAAGTGCTGGCCCAAGTGGCCGACGCTCTGCCCCAACCCCCAATACAGCCACCAGTGGGCGCGACCTTTCTCTTCGTTTCGCCCGGTGGGGCACTCGTGAACAGGGGCTGGCGGCCGCCAGGGATCACCCCTTGGGGATTCCACCGGGGCTACTTTATTTCAGACTCCGGCGGAAAACTGACTCTGCACCGGTCCGGCCAGGCGGTCAATGAGTGGCTTTATTCAAGCGCCGAAGGACCCGCAAAGGCTCGGAACGAGGCGGTGGAGTTCGTTAAGCGCTGGCCGATCCAGGCCGAGAAGTCCGTAATTCCGGGCAGGAGGTACTGATGACACCTGACCCCAGCGATACACCTGCTGATTGCAGTCACCGCCTGACTCCAAGCCCCCCTTTGGAAGGGGGGCTTCTTATTTCAAGGCCACAACCGGCCGGTGGAGCGCCAGGTAACCGGAGGGAGCGAAGGCGCCGATGGTCCGCCGGTGAAGGGAGGCGCAACCCGCCGATGGCGAAACCCTGTGGTGAGCCTGTCGAACCACGGGGTCCTGGCGAGATGGGCTACGCCAGCTGAAGAGCCAGCCCGGAGAGGAGGTGATTGATATGGGGCAATACTTCTATGTGCTGAATCTGGACAAACGGCAGTATCTTAACCCTCACTGCTTTGGTGATGGGCTGAAGCTGCTGGAGTTCGGGTGCAGCTCGGAGGGCACGATGACCGGCCTGACTCTGCTGCTACGCAAGAGCACTGAGGGTGGAGGTGGAGACTTCAACTCTGATGGCTACCGAGAGGAAGGCATTCCCTACCGCAACAGCATTGAAATTGTCGGCAGCTGGGCAGGTGACAGGATTGCCATCGTGGGCGACTACGACGACAGCAAGCTGTACCAGGAGGCCCGAGAAAGCTGGCAGAACGTCAGCCACTATGTCCTTGACGCCATGCGCCTCGACCCGTACCTGGCCGAGGCCATCAAGGAGATGGAGCAAACAGGCTTCAGCTATATCTCCGGCGGCGTCACCGGCCATATGACCGGGCATGACCCAAATCACAAGGCCAACCAGGAAGCAGATCTGGGGCCCGTGCCGCGGGAGCGGCTATTCCCGCCTCCAGGTTCTGAAAAGAGGTGAACCATGGCCAACGAGATTATCCGGGTCGACGGCACCCGAGAGGAGTACCTGCCCGCGGACGGCAAGCACTATACCCTGGAGGAGATGAAGAAGGCCATCGGGGGCGGCTATATCCAGATTGTCCAGACTAAAGACCGCCGCCTGATGGTCCTGGACGAAGAGGGCAAGCTCAAGGGCCTCCCGGTGAACCCGGTGGCCACCGGCTTGTACGTCTACGGGGCCCAGGATCCCATCGTGGGCGACGTCCTGGTGTGCGACGAAGGGATGATTGATTGAGGAGGGGCTGCTAAAGGAGGTGAATCATGCGCTGTACAGATTGCGGACAGCCAATGGACGTGACCAACGAGACACGCAATACGACCTGCTACACCTGCTATCTCTGCCCGGCCCACTTCTACGGAACAGACCACCTGGCCGAGGGCTACGCTTTGGTGATTCCGCCGGCTGGGAGTCCATGCCCGGGTTGCGGGGTGCTAATTCCATATGACGGGGATGCATTTAAAGCGGCCTTCGCGCCGGTGACGTAGGAACGAGCAAGTGAATAATTCACTTGCGAGGCCCCGGGGCTGGCTACCCGGGGCCTTAACTTTTCAGCCGCGGAGGTTAACCATGCGCGACGACATGAGCATCGGTCCGTCCCCCTGTGACGAAAGTTGCGTCCAGGTGGGTGAGGCCAACTACATGGAGCGGGCCCGCGAGGAGTGCAACCGGTTCATCGAGGTGATCCGCAAGAAGCTGGGGGATGAGCCACCTGGCGCCCGCCTGGCCACCAAGGCGTTCCCCCATGACTTCGGCACGTATCACGAAGTTGTCTGCTACTTCGACGACTCCTACGAGGAAGCCAGGCATTATGCCTACCAATGCGAGTCTGAGACCCCACAGACCTGGCAGGACGACCAGCCGCCCCCGAAGAAGCAGTACAGGGTGATCGCACATCTGAGTTGTCGGCTTAACCTCACGGTGGAGGCCGAGAGCCCGCACATGGCCAGGGTCCGGGGGGAGGCTCAGGTCCGGGCCAAGGCCCTGGGGGCCGGGTTCGACATCGACCACTACGACGACGTGGCCGTGGACGTCGAGATGGTCAAGGAGCCGGCTAATGCGCCGCCGCAAAGCTAAAGCCTGGTATCTAAAACTTCCAGGATACTTCTACGCCTTGGGGCCATTCCGCTTTGAGCAGGCGATTACCGAGCGAGCAGCCAGGGAGGACATGCGGCACTGGCTGAAGGTCGCCCGGCTGCCCCGGGGCGCCCAAGTCTGGACAGCGTAGGAAGCCGCAAAGCTGAGGAGGGACCGACATGGCAGACCATACCCCAGTACCGTGGCAACATGGCTCACCCGGCAAAGCTCGGTTTGTCGTGTATGCAGAGAAAGCGGGACACGGGAGGGCGATCTGCGTAATGCGAAACACGCAGGCAGACCAGCCAGACCAGGCAAACCATCCC
>ERZ1292625.1259-Hain-H41-01um-R1-1259-length-31472-cov-19_pt1 | contig 31472 bp, 33 predicted proteins | sample MGYA00564400_ERZ1292625 | MGnify/ENA primary metagenome ERZ1292625 (study PRJEB36523, sample SAMEA6512639) | groundwater metagenome | collected 2019-01-08 | study: AquaDiva: Metagenomics assemblies of 32 groundwater samples
GTAACAAGGCAAGGGTAGCGGAAGCTGCTCTTGGATCACCTCCTTTCTATTCTTTCTACTTCGTGTAGATCGAAGTTTGTGAAAGGTAAAAGAAGTCGATATAGAATGTGCGTCGCGTTGCCTTCACGGGTTGCACGGCGTACGAACTATGCGGGGTCCGACCGCGAAATCGGAGTTCTATCAATGGTGCAAGGAACACAAACGCACTCTGGGACTGATTGACTGTGTAAGATATGAAATGCACAAACGCCGCCGCGAGGCGGCGTTTGTGATACAATTGAAAGACGATGGCGGTCAATCCTTCGTTACCGCAGTTCGGTGCTCCCGTCCTCCCGCGCATTGGCGGACCGCTGGCGGAATTTTCGATGCAATTAGCGGTGTCGCCGTTGGTGCTGGTCGTGCTCACGATGCTGGTGGGTATTTTTGTTGCGGCCATGACGGTGATGCTGGTGTATCACTGGCGCCGTTTCCCGTTCGAGCACGATGTATTCCGCCGTGCAGAGCGGATATATATGGTGGGTGTTGTTCTGCTGTTGGCTGTTGCGGTCGTCGGTATATTCCTAACGGCTTAATACGAATCTACGAATGAATGCGAATACTACGAATATAAGATTTTATTGAAATGTATATCCCGATGGAAGAAGGGGAGGAGATAGTGGCGAAAGTGCACCGGCACTGGTTGTTCATCGTGACGCGACTGATTGCATTGGCGTTGATGCTTGCCGTTCCACTGGCCGTTGCCGCATTGCTCGGCATGCTCGGAATCGTGTTATTCGCGGGTGCGGGCTCGTTTGCCCCGGTGACGCTCTGGGCGCTGTGGGGGCTGGTACTCTGGGTGATGTTCTGGCAGTTCTGGACCACCTACTATATGGACATCTGGGTTGTCACCAGCCGGCGTATCATCGACATCGACTACCAGCGGCTGTTTGATCGCAACATTGCCATAGTGCGGTTAGAGCGCGTGCAGGATGTCACCACGCATGTGAAAGGCATCGTCGGCACGCTTCTTCGCTACGGGAGCGTGGTGGTGCAGACGGCCGGTTCAGAGAAAGAATTTGTCATCGACCAAATCGCAAATCCCGAAGCGCTTCGGGATGTCATCAGTAAGCAGGTCGGCGCCACACGGCCGCGCCAACCTTAGCGTACCTGCACCTGACAGGTGGAACGCAGCCACGCATTGCGGTCGAAGTAGAACAGAGAGACGGTTTTTGCGCCCGCCGTTGAGAATTGCACCGAGAATGTGCCGTTCGTGCTCATCTCGGAACGGCCTTCATCAGAGGCCCAGTGATACAGGGCACCCGCAGGCAGTTGGGAAGAAATAAAGCGAACCGCAGCTCCGCGTTGTACGAAAGCCGAATCGGGAGTGCATACGGCCGTGCCCGCGCTTGAACGGCCCGGCACGAATGCGTATTGCGTCACCAATCCGGACATGCCGATATAAATACCGACTCCCATGATAAGCGCCAGCACCACCACAACGACGAGAGGTTTCATATCTTTAGTGTACTCCCTCAACGAGCTTTTTGGGAGAACTTGTCAAATGTGTGATGATACTGTAGAGTAGCGCCAGAAAGGAGTGCGATGATGAAAGCGCAGTGGTTCTCGTTTTGCAGTCCCAGGTCGGGATTCCCGATTCCGATGTATGTTGTGTGGGTACCCGAGGAGCAGGTGCAGTTCCAGTGGATACATCCGCCCGGTGCGATTCAGGTGGTTCATACACCCCATCCCGTGCCTCCCGACGCCTTTGGAAGTCTGGTGCCCGTTTGCGAGGAAGAGTGTCCTCATGGACTCATGAGAGAGACGCGCCGTTATCTGAAAGCGCAGAAACACCAGAGAGCGGAGGCGATAAGCCTTCAGAGAGCCCGTAATCGCGTTACAGAAGCGGCAAAGCGAAATGAATCGCAGATGCAGGCGATTGCCCGCATCTATCTTCAAGATAGGCCGGACACCGAAAAGGGGAGAGGATCGAAATGAGCAAACGCAATCTCCTGCCACGGCCGGTACGCATGACGAGGAAGATGAAGATGTGCACTGTCGAGATTTCGCGCAATGCGTATCGCACAGTACGAACCCTCGCGCATGATTTCGGCACGAGTACAGAAGTGGTTCTGGGCTTGCTGGTCACATTTGAGGTGAGTCGCTTTGAGAAGGTAAAGCACTAGGAGATAACGAAAAAGGCACCCGCCGGCGCGGGTGCCTCATTCTTTTTGCGGGGGAGTTATGGCCTACCGGAGCTGGTAGGTGATTGTCACATTCACGACAATTTCATTCTCGCCGGCGGGAAGTGATGGTACGCTAGCGACTTTCATATCGCCACCGCCCATACCGCCAACCCCGTACATGATGGGCGGCATGTAGTCGCCGGATTCGGAGAAACTAACAATCTTTCCGAGGCGCACGCCCAGCTGGTCGCGCAGTTCATCGGCTTTCTTATTTGCGTCATCGATTGCTTTCTTACGCGCTTCACTCTTAAGCAATTCGGGTTGGTCAATTTCGAACCGGATACTACTGACCTGATTAGCGCCTGCGGTCACGACACCGTCGATGATCGTGTTGGCTTTATCCATGTCACGGATTTTCACGGTGAGGGATTGAGTCACCTGATAGCCACGGATCACACTGCGGCCGTTCGTGTAATCGTACTGCGGGTAGATGTTGTATCCGCTCGTTTTGATATCCGCATCTTTGATGCCCGCTTTTTTCAGGTACGCGACGACTGCAACCGATTTCTTGTTTGCATCGGTCTGTGCCGCTTTTGCGGTCAGGCTCTCGACATTGATGGCAATATCGGCCACCGCGATATCGGGACTTGCCGATACTTTGCCCGTGCCAGAGACGGCAAGCACATCGCCCACATTACCCGTGCGCCGCATCTGGTCGATGCCTTGCAGGAGCCACACCGCTGACAGTACGAACACCGCGACAAGTACCCAGCTTCCGATCTGCAGCTGCCGTTGGAATTTCTCCATCATGGGTTGAGGATTACATCACAATACTGCTACCATGCTAGCATAAAACGATGGCAATCAACACATCGCAATCAATCCCGAAACTGACTGTGATTGTGCACGATGTGCGGAGTATTTTGAATGTGGGCGCCATATTTCGCACAGCGGATGCTGTCGGGGCTGGGATGATATGGCTCACCGGCTACACGCCGGGACCTGATACTCATCCTGACAAACTAGCGAAAACCGCACTGGGTGCCCAATTGACCGTGTCATGGGGCCGAGTGCGTAGGGTGGGGGACCTGATACGAAGTCTCAAGCGGGAGGATGTAACGATAGTGGCGCTGGAACAGGCAAGAAAATCAATTGACTACCGCGAGTTCAGGCCGAAATTTCCGATGGCGCTCATCGTCGGCAACGAAGTGAAGGGTATACAGAATATGTCGCATAATCTAGTTGACGCATGCATTGAGATTCCGATGCGAGGCAAAAAAGAATCGCTCAATGTGGCCGTTGCTCTTGGAATCGCATTATACGAACTCACCCGCCGTTGGAAATAAGAAATGATACGAAAAACTATTTCTAAAAATATCAAAATATTCCGCACGCACGGAACATTTTTAGCGCGTCGCGAATTATTCATATGGTAAAAGTCCCGCACAAGACACTCGAGCGCAAACTGTTCGGGCAGGGCTACGAGCATATCATCGGCGTCGATGAGGTCGGCATGGGCTGTCTGGCAGGTCCCGTAGTGGTGTGCGCGCTATCGGTCGCGCCCGTGTTCTATGAAAAATGGCATCCTGCGTTGGCGCGGATGCGCGATTCCAAGCTGCTGCAGGCGCACCAGCGACAGCACTATGCGGATCAGCTGGAGCAAATACCCGGCCTTGCGTGGCAGATTGCATTATGCGACCCGAATGTCATTGACGAGATGAATATCTATCAGGCGTCGCGACCGGCAATGCGAGAGGCGATTCAAAAATTAGAAATCAAAAATCAAAATGGTATCGTACTGATTGATGGCAACAAAAACATACCGGAACTCGCATTGCCGCAGCGGGCCATCGTTGGTGGTGACCGGAAGATTTGGGCTATCGCGGCGGCATCCATTCTGGCGAAAGTACATCGTGACAGTCTGATGATGCAATACGCGGGGCAGTATCCGGGCTACGGCTTCGAGATCCACAAGGGCTACTCTACTGCCCTGCATCGTGCACAGCTGGCCGTGCTTGGCCCCTGTCCTTTACACCGCCGCTCATTCCGCGGCGTTGACTTGACGGGGTTGACAGAGTAGTATTTCCTTATTGCTCTTTTCGATAGGAGGCGGTGATGCAGATGGCCGTTGCTTTCGTGTCGGTCTTGTTGGGTGCGGCATGCATTATCGTGCTTGCAGTCCGCTTCGCTCGCTCTCGGGGTGTAGCCCGAAAGCGATTGAGCGCATGGAGCGCATTGCGGGTGTTGGGAGAGGCCATCGTCGCGGCGGCATGCCTCATCCTAGTGCTTGGTTTGTGCTGGACCTACTTTGGCATCAAACGCCACAGACTACCCATGACGGCGGGCGACTTCGGCCGCTACGGCGTCATCGAAGATGCCCGGCGATTTGTTCCCGGCACGAAAATACTCAAGTTCGAAGCGGTCTACATGCCTTCACGCATTCTGTGGCTTCAGGTACCGTTGCAGCATTTCGAGTGGATGGCGGTGCCATGGCCGGTACCGGAAACGGTTCAAGCGCACATTGAATACCAGCGCCCATACCACGGTCCCGAAGAGTTCGACCAGACCTATCTCCTTGCCTGTAGCACTAAGAACCGGAGGGACTGTGTCGCACTGTACCAGCTTATCGGTATTCAGATTTGCGGCAAAGAGGTCGATGCCGACGGTCATGGAGGTGAGTGCGGGTATGTGTATCTTCGGGGACAGCTCATCCCCCGGAACGGCGGAGCGTTTACGGGACCGCAACCGGCTCCACAGGTGACACCGCCGCCCCAACCGCTGACACCCCGACCAAAACGCCAGCTCCCTCCCGGTGTACTGATAGTCTGATACCCAGCCCCGCCTGTTGAAAAGCAGGCGGGTTTTCCTTTTCGTATAGTGTTAGAATATGAGATATGGCAAACATCGCACTCAACGGTTTCGGTCGCATTGGACGGGCGTTTCTCAAGCTCGCGCTTACCAAGCCGGAGCTCAATGTGGTGGCAATCAACGACTTGGGCGATCCGGAGAATCTCGCCTATCTGCTCCGTTTCGATTCCGCATACGGTCACTATGGCCAGCCCGTTTCCATCGAAGAATCCGACGGGAAAAAGTTCCTCGTTATCGGCCCCTCGATAGGCTCGGGGCAAGCGCGGCGGATGATGTTTTTGCAGGAGAAAGACCCGCTCAAACTCCCCTGGGAAGCGCTTGATGTCGATATTGTCGTTGAAGCCACCGGTGCATTCGAGAGTTTCGAAAAAGCCCGCGTGCACATCAAGGCGGGTGCGAGGCGCGTTGTGCTCACCGCTCCGGCAAAAGACGATGACGGGCCCGATGCAAGAACGGTGCTGATGGGTGTGAACGAGAAAGCGCTGAAAACCTGCACGCTGTCGAGTAATGGTTCCTGCACTACGAACTCCGCTTCACCTATTCTCCAAATATTGACCGAAAAGCTCGGCGTGAAAAAAGCGTTTCTCAATACAGTACATGGCTACACCGCCACGCAGAGTCTGATTGACGGGCCGGTTAAAGGCACCGATTTCCGTCGCGGGCGCGCCGCGGCGGCAAACATCAGTCCCAGTACCACAGGCGCAACGATTGCCGTTGCCCGTGCAATTCCTGAACTGAAAGAAAAATTCGACGGTATCTCGATGCGCGTTCCCGTGCTCACGGGTTCGCTGTCGGCCATCACATTTATTTCAAAAAAGAAGACGACCGTTGACGAAATCAACGACATTCTGGAAATTGCCGCCGCCGAAGACGCTTGGCAGGGTATTTTCTCGGTGACGCGCGACCAATTGGTCTCCAGCGATATCGTCGGCAATCCGCATGCCGCCATCGCCGACCTCTCGCTCACAAAGGTTGTCGACGGTGACCTCTGCTGTGTCTACGCGTGGTACGACAATGAATTCGGATATACAAACTCTCTCGTCATGCATGTATTGGAGATAGCGAAAGCATTGAGCCAATAGCAAATCTCACTTGTCTGAATATATTTCTGAAGAGAAAATCAAAGCGTTGGAGGTGAAGGCGAATGAAATCCGCCAGAGCATTATTTCAATGCTCGTTGCCGCCGGTTCAGGGCACACCGCGGGGCCGTTGGGCATGGCCGATATTTTCACGGCCATGTATTTTCATGTGTTGCACCACGACCCGAAGAACACCGAATTGCCCGACCGTGACCGGCTCGTGCTCTCCAACGGCCACATCACGCCCGTACGCTATGCCGCGATGGCACATGCAGGGTACTTCCCTGTCGAAGAGCTCCTCACCCTGCGCAAATTTGGCACACGGCTACAGGGTCATCCCGAGCGCGAACGCCTGCCCGGCGTCGAGACGACTTCAGGCCCGCTTGGTTCCGGTTTGGGGCAGGCCATCGGCATGGCGCTTGCCGCGCGCATGGACAAAGCCGCGTGGCGCACCTATTGCTTCATGGGCGACGGTGAGCAGGACGAGGGCATCATCTGGGAATCGGCGATGCTTGCGGGAAAGTACCGCTTGGCAAATCTGACCGGCATCATCGACCGCAACAATATCCAAATCGACGGCATGACCGAAGATGTGATGCCGTTGGAATCTTTGCGCGCCAAATGGGAAGCGTTCAACTGGCATGTGTTGGAAGTTGACGGTCACAACATTGAAGCGTTCGTCGATGCGATTCAGCAGGCGAAGGCAATTCACGAAAAACCCACGGTCATCATCGCACATACGATTCCGGGCAAGGGAATCAAGGAAATAGAATTCGACTACAAGTGGCACGGCATCCCCCCCAGTCCGGAGCAGGCCAAGGTATTCCTCACTGAACTGCGCACGCTGGGCGGCAAGATTCAAAGCGAACACGAATAACCCATGCATCCCGAACTAAAAAAATCACTGGTACTCGGAGGAGTCCTCTTGTTGATTGCGGGCAGCTTGCTCGCATCGCGATTCGGTGTGACACAGCAGGTTGGCCTTATTTCTGCGGCACAACCGTCATTCCTCGGGCCGCCGGCGACTGTCGGGCGGCCGAACATCGTTTTCATTCTTGCTGACGACTTGTCGTGGAAGGAGATGCCGTACCTCACAACCATCAAGGCGTATCTTCAAGATCTCGGTACGACATTCAGGTATGCTATAACACCGAATGCGTTGTGCTGCCCGATGCGCTCTTCTTTTCTCCGTGGGCAGTACTCACACAACACCGGCGTACTTACGAATGCACAACCGAATGGCGGGGCTGAAGTATTCAAGCCGTTGGAATCCTCGACGCTGGCGGTGTGGCTTCATGATGCAGGCTATCAAACTGCCTTAATCGGTAAGTATCTCAACAAGTATGGCGTGCATACGCCTCCGCACATCCCGCCCGGATGGGACCGGTGGGTCGGTGCGTTATCCATGGCGAAGTATAACTACGCGATGTTCGAAAATGATATCCCCGGCCATCTCGGGGGTGCCTCGATAAGCTATGGGTCCAGCCCCGCTGATTACAGCACGACGGTGCTGACGGAAAAAGCGCTGAATTTTATCCGTGAAACGCGTGACCAAGGGAAGCCATTCTTCCTGTACCTGACTCCTCCCGCTCCTCACGAACCCGGACCCGGAGCTCCCGGTTCCGAGACGCAGTTTACCGGAGTGCAAGCTCCACGTGGACTTGCGTTCAACGAGACGGATATGCAAGACAAACCACAGTGGTTGCAACAGATATATCCGACGCCGCTTCCCGATACGGGAGACCCGAGTATCGCAAAAATTGATGCGGATTTCCGTGAACGGTTACAGATGATGCTCGGAGTTGAAGAAATGGTTGCGAGAGTCATTAAAGAGTTACAGTCCGATGGGCGTCTCGAAAATACCTATATCGTTTTCATGTCTGATAACGGATATCAATTGGGCGAACATCGAATTCCAAAAGGCAAAGGACTGGCGTACGAAGAATCCATTCGTGTACCACTTATCATACGGGGTCCGGGAGTCGGGGCGGGGCAATATCTGGACTATTTTATTATGGACCACGATCTTACCCCTACATTTGCTGAGATTGCCGGGGCGGCAGTTCCGGGCTTTATGGACGGCAAATCGTTCCGTTCGCTTCTGGCGCCCGGAATGCCGAATGACACTCTCTCCCTGAACAACTGGCGCCGCAACTTCTTGATTGAAAATTGGCCGACCGGTGACGCTCCCTATCCCCAAACATACGGCATCCGGACCCGGGCTTACAAGTATGTCGAGTATGTCAACGGAGAAACCGAACTGTATGATGTGCAGGCTGATCCGTATGAACTAAGCAACATTGTCGTGCTTGACCCGGTGCGCGCCGAATCGCTCATCGCCCAGTATGGACTTCGGGATAAGGTGAATGCGATGAAGATATGCGCCGGGGAAACATGTCGGAGCAACGAAAGCGCAGCCGGTCCGTTGAGCAGTACCCAAGGCGACTCCAACGGCGATGATAGAGTAGATATTCTCGATTTTAATATAGCCGTTTCGCACTTTGGCCAGACCGGCGCAAACATACTGGGCGATGTTAACGGAGACGGCAAAGTGAGCATCCTCGATTTCAACGATATCGTTTCGCATTTCGGGCAGTAGATGTATAATTATTCATATGGATACTCCAACACAAGGTGTCGGTATGGGAACGCCGGTTGTTCAGGCGAGTGGAATGTCAGCCCGCACAAAAGTGCTCATGGTTGTCAGTGTTCTTGTCGTTATCGCTGCGGCGGTAGTATATTTCGGTCCGCGCTACGGGATTGATGTAGGCCGGTTCTTTGCGGCAGAACCCGGGGCACTTGGGCCGCCGGTCACGAATTCGGTCAAGCTCTACCCTGTATTTGATGAGGCGGCATCCAAAGTGCGATTCGTTCTGGAGCCCGGAGACCTCGAGATTACCGGTTTCCAGTTCAGGGCGGGTATTTCCGACGCTACATTCACCAATGTCAGCGGGCTCATCGGTTCCACGGTATTCAGTCAGATTTTGGAACCGGCGCATCTGCTGGCCGGTGGCATCTTAAGTTTCGCCGCCGGTATCCCTGCCGGTCAGCCGGGCGCCTTGAGCGCAACAACCGTGGCTACCGTCGATTATTCTTTGCCGACAGATTCAACCGCAAAGCAGGTATGCGCCACTGTTGACATGGCAAACACTCTGGTGACCGCCAAGGGGGTGGACACCAATGTCCTTGATATGACTCTTGCCGGTTGGAGCAACAGGGCATGCGTTCAGAGCATTGTTGCCACAGCTACTCCGGGCCCCTCCATTTCGTCATTTATTGCGACTCCCGACTCTATTACGAGCGGCAGATCTTCCGTGCTTTCCTGGACGGTAAGCAACGCTACTTCCATCTCCATCGACAATGGCGTCGGTGCTGTCACGGGAACCTCGGTTTCCGTAAGTCCCGTGACAGCAAAAATCTATACGCTGACCGCGACGGGTCCGGGCGGAATCGCAACGGCGACAGCAACGGTTACCGTTGCGCAGGCGACGATTACTGCGCAGGCCCCAATCCGGGGTGATGTGAATGTTGATGGCAAGGTGGATATATCGGACTTCAACATTGTCGTGGCGAATTTCGGGAAAGTGCCCAGTAGCGCAGTGCTTGGCGATGAAAACAAAGACGGAGTAATAGATATTGTGGACTTTAATGCGGTTGTTACTTTTTTCGGAACTATAACGAAATAATCTGTCTATGCGATACCCCATCTCCATTCTCGCGTTTACGCTTCTCATGCCGCTGACGGCGCTGGCTGCGGTTGAACCGTCGCTTACCATGCAGAGCGCAATGCAATCGGTTACCGTTGGTCAGCTTATCACCGTGACCGTTGACATCAACGCCAACGACCGAACGGTGTCCGCGGCGACGCTCGAAGTGCGCTACCCGGCCGACAAACTTGAAGGTGTGTCTATCGACAAAGGCAGTTTTTTCAGCAGCGGACTGGGAACGGCAACCATCGATAATGTTGTCGGACGGATGAACTTCTCGGCCGGCTCCAATCCCGCCCGTGCGGGTACAGGGATGGCCTTTACACTGGTGTTCCGTGGAAAAGCGGCCGGTTCTGCGCCGCTGACATTCGGAGTGCCAACGGCAATTGCCATAACAGAAAACACGAACGCTACTGTGTTGGGCGCTACAAGCCCCGTTACCCTGTCGGTTGTAACAGCAGGAGCAGCAACGCTGACTCCGACCCCGTACTACTCATACACCCCCACACCAAGCCCGACTTCTATCGGCGGTGTCGCACAGGTGCAGACAGGGCCGGGTGAGACAACCATTCTGGCTCTTATCGTTGGCAGTATCGTCGCGCTTCTGTATGTCGGGTATGCGGGGAGTGATGCGTTCCGCCGCAATGAAGCGAAGTCGTATTCCGACGAAGCACACAAAAACCCGCCGGACTTCCGTTCCTGATTGTCTTCTATGCTGCGCGATCTGACCATGATATTCTCGGTTTTGATATCGGTTGCGTCATTGAGCTTCGGTGTCTACAAGAATATCGAAGCCGGTAACGCCAAGGGTTTTGTGTACGAACAGGCGTATCGCGTCATCGGCGCGGTCAACAATGCGAGCATCGGTCCTGCCGCAAAGGCCAGTATCGTTGATGCGGCGCTGGGAACATTCGGAACGCCTCCACCCGTCATAGACTTGTCCCGTTCCAGTGCCGACACGCCGGTGCAGGGTCCCGTGTGTTCCGAAGCGCTTGTCAGTAATTGTGTGAACCTTGCGGGACAGCTGGCCGGTCTCAATGCCTCCTGTTTGCGCGGTAAGGGTGTGGGGGATGCCTGCGTACAGGCATCCCAAATAAAATTAAATATCGACGGTCTTGGATGTCTGGACTGTTTTACCCGCTGACATGGTGGAAAAGCGCGCCATCTTCCCTGCTGTGATGTTCTTCCTCGCCGGAGCATCGTTTCTGTTCGGCGGATGGCAGTACCTGCAGGCGCATTCGGTGCAAGCCGCTTCGCAAAAACGCATGGCATTTATTGTCACAACCATTGAGAAGAGCGATGTGACGAGAACCAAAAAACAGGAATTGTACGCCGCCATCATGCAAGGGCTTCCCACCGCTCCGGCGGTGCTCGGGCTGGATTTTTCCGGTTCGTTTGCCAGTCAGGATGTGGGGGATTCATGCGACAGCGACGGACAGCGGACTGTGTGCCGCGCGCTGAAAGCCAATCAGGCCGATTCGCTAACGATGACAAATGTATGCGGCAGTTGTAATCCGTAATGATATGAACAAGTCCGAACTTATTGCAATTCGCGATGGATACGGCAAAGGTTTGGTTCGCGCGGGTGAGCAGGACGAACGCATTGTCGTGCTGTGCGCCGATCTCACTGAATCCACACGGAGCCACTGGTTCGCCGAGAAATTCCCCCATCGGTTTATCGAGGTTGGCATCGCCGAGCAAAACATGGCGGTTATCGCCTCCGGCATGGCGGCTACGGGAAAGATACCGTTCATCTCCAGCTATGCTACCTTCAGTCCGGGCCGCAACAATGAGCAAATTCGCACCAATATCTGCCTCAACAACATGCCGGTCAAAATCGCAGGTGCGCACGCCGGTATCAGCGTAGGACCGGATGGCGCAACGCATCAGGCGCTCGAAGACATTGCACTGATGCGGGTGCTCCCGCGTATGGTCGTTATCGTGCCCTGCGATGCCATCGAGGCCGAAAAGGCGACGGTTGCGGCAGCGTTCAACGGACAGCCGACCTATCTGCGGCTTGGCCGCGAAAAGTCACCGGTTATCACAACTCCTGACTCGCCGTTCACCATCGGAAAAGCCGAAAACTTCCGGCAGGGCACAGATGTTGCAATCATCGCCTGCGGTACACTGGTATATGAAGCGCTTCTTGCTGCGGACGCGCTAGCAAAAGACAGCATCAAATGCACGGTCATCAATAATCACACGATAAAGCCGATGGATGAAGAAACAATCACCGCCGCCGCGCAGGCCTGCGGCGCGGTCGTGACCGCTGAAGAGCATCAGGTTGCCGGTGGCATGGGTTCAGCTGTCGCCGAAGTGCTGGCACGCCGTGCTCCCGTTCCCATTGAATTCGTCGGTACGCAGGACCGATTCGGGGAATCTGGAAGTCCCGATGAACTGATGAAAGCATTCGGCCTGACCGCGGAAGGCATCATCAGCGCAGTCAGGAAAGTTGTTGCCAGAAAGCGCTAGTGTGTCAGCAATGGAAATGCCGGAATAGAAGATGTTAAGGGGGCCCCTTAACATGCAACTTCCTAGTTTGCTTCGGGCTTGGGAGACTTGAAGAGTTCTTTGAGTTTTGCGAAATCCGCTTCCAGGAGTGTCTTTGCGCCTGGGTCCCGCAGAGCGCGTTCGGGGTGGAATGTCGGCAGCAGCCGGTATGTGCCCAGCGGGAATGTGCGTCCGTGAACATTTTCCACGGGGATGCGCAGGCCGACGCCGTTGAGCGCCAGGTTGCCCAGTGTGACCACAATCTCCGGATTCACCGTGCGGATTTCTTCCTTCAGGAATGAGGCATGACTCTTGATTTCCTTCGGGGTCGGTTGCTTGTCGGCTACCGGACGGTACTTCACCACATTGGTCACATACACTTTGCGACGGTCGATACCCGCTTCTTTGAGGAGCTTCGCGAGTAGCTTCATGTGCGGACCGCCAACCGGTGTGCCGTCCTTTTCGCCGTGGGGGTCGAGCATTTCGCTGACGACGAGGACCCGGGAACCGATCGCGCCTTGTCCGAACACGAGCTTGTGGCCCTTAAACTTCTCTTTGAGGGCCTTATTGACCGAAGTGAGTGTCTTCGTGTCAGTCATATTGATTGCTTGATAATAGCATGTCCAGTCAAATTTGGCAATACTTTCCGTGCTATCGGCTTACTTATTGTCAGAAAGTGATTTTACTGTTATTATTGGCCGTATTTCACAAAAGAAAGAATGGGCGCATAGTTAAGTGGTATAACGCCGTCCTGATAAGACGGAGGCCCTAGGTTCGATTCCTAGTGCGCCCACCACCATTCGGGCCGTTAGCTCAGTTGGTAGAGCGCCTCATTTGCAATGAGGAGGTCACCAGTTCGAATCTGGTACGGTCCACACTCGCGGTCCGCCAATAGCCATTGAGACAATACGAAGATTTGACCCACCATACATGCCATCGTATCATGTCCCATTTTCCTCGCAGTATACGGACTTGGGCCACCATGAGTGGCGTGCCCGCGGTTGCGGTATCACCGCGTTGAAGATGGTCATGGATTATTGGCACGGCCTCAATGCTGTGCATCGCACCGCGACTCTTGAGGAAGTGCTGGCACAAGGCCTTCGTAACGGCGCATATCTTCCGGGCGTCGGATGGTCGCACAAAGGCCTCGTGGAGGTTGCCCGGCATTTCGGCTATACGGGATTCAATGTTGATTATGCGCCAAACGGGCCGACACCGAAGAGCCTATCGGAGGCATGGGATTTACTTGTGAAAGAGATTGAGAGCGGTCCGATATTGGTAAGCGTCTTTGCCGGTTTGGACCCGTACCGAAAAGGAGGCCACATCGTCGTGCTCACCGGCGCACACGACGGACTTGTGTTTCTCAATGACCCTGAAGAGATGAGCGAACGAGAGGGACGCAAAGCTTTGGCATTAAAAGCATTCTTACCCGCGTTCAAGCGGCGCTACATTGTTATTCAGCCGCGGTCGTTGATGGACTTACGGTAATCGGCGATGGTGCAACGGGAACGACCGCCGGAGGCATGGGAGGCGTTTTTGGCATACGGAGCTTCGTAACAACAACCGCTCCGAGTATGACAAAAACAACGCCGCCGAGAATATACGGCAAAGCTCCCAGCGCGCGCTCGAGAAATGGTTTCGGCGGTCGCGTGGTTATCGCTGTCGGCGCGGCAACTTTTTCAAATACACCGTTATTGTTTGCGTACACCACGACGCGGTTGTTACCCGTCGGGAGTGCACCCAAGGCAATCTGATGTTGTCCGGGTGCAACGGTAATGGTCTTAATCAAATTGTTCGCACTGTCGAAGATATCAATGCGGTATCCGTTTGACGGTTCACCACCAATAGGTGGAGACCAGGTGAGTTGTGGATTATCACTCGAACCTGATACTGCGGGTGTACTACTCGGTGCCGGAGCGGGTGACACAATGGCGGGAGGAGGTACTGTCGTTCCGGGGCTGGGCGTTGGCGTCAACCGAGGTGTCATAAAGTCAAGCGTCGCCACTCCTGAATTACCGGCAATGTCAGACGATGTAATTGTGGCGCGGTACAATGTATCGGAGGTAAGGGCGCCTACGCTCACAAAATGTTCAAGCTCCAACGCGCTGTCATTATTCGCTCCGGCAGAGATGAACAGCGGGAGCATTTGGACAACAACCAAACTGTTCGCGGCTTCGTTCGTTGTCCACGCAAACGCGGCGCTGTTCGGTGTTGAAGAAACAAGGCGGACATTACTCAATGATGGGCCGGTGGTGTCCGGTGTGGCCGTCGGCGTCGGGGTTATTGTGACACTAATCGTAGGGGTGGGTGTAGCGGTCGGAGTCGGTGCAGGGGTCTGACCCTCGTCCAATGTGGTAAATGTTCCCGTCGTTGTCGTTTGGTTTCCCCACACATCTTGTACGGTAAGCGTGTACTGATAGGTTGTAGCGGGAGAGACTGCCAGTGTTACCGTACAGGCCTGTATATTCGGAGCGCATGAAGAGTACTCGCCATTCCAATTGATGGTTGTACTTCCGTATTGCAGATGGCGGTCTACCGGTTCATTTGCATTGAAGTTGATAGTGGCTTGATGCGGATTCTGCTGTGTAACGGTAACCCCGGTCAATAGGGGCGGTGCGGTCTCATGGTTCTCATAGAGCGCAAACTTGAAGCTGAATCCCATGTCATCGGTTCCTATGCGTGCCAGTCCGCCGGTGTATGACGGTAGCGGAACTCCGTTGTGAGCCAACAGCTGTGTTGCGTCGGCATAGTACAAACGGAATGTGGGTGTCGCGGTGACAATGCGGATGCGATACGCTGCGTTTGAGGTTACGGCAATCTGTGCGGGCAAGGTCACGCGCAGCCGCGTACCGTCCGCCGTATCAGCGATTGCGGGAACCGCAACCGTTCGCTCCGCTACCACCGTTCCGGCTGCGTTGTACATCGTAAAAGTTGCATCACCTGCTGTATTGGCGTTACTGACCCAAAAATCAAGAGCCCCGAGATAATCGTTCAAGGGGAGAAATATTTCGGAGACAGTTTCTGAGGATGCTACGAGCAGGCTTTGAGAATAGTCAGGATTGAACTCGTAAAAGAGTGACGCATGCGCGGGAAATGCCCACAGGAGTCCGAGAATTATGAATAACAGCAATCGCTTCATGTAATGTCAGTATACCACGACTACAAAGCGCCCCGGTGGGGCGCTTTGTAGAATTCCTCCTTATCTTAACGGGTGACTGAAATCACTTCCGAAAGTTCTGCCGCCGGAGCATTGACCGTAATGCGGCCTGTTCCTGCCGCTCTGTAGATTGTGTATCCGGTAGATGCGAGAGTTCCGACAGACGGATCTACAACCATCGTGGATACATAGTCCGATACCACACAAGCTTCGAGGTTCGTGTTTCCGGCACCACTTCCGATAACATTCGCCGATGATGGCATCGCGACTGTTGAGGCACCACAAGTCGAACTCCAGATGCCGCGGTTATCAGCCATGCGTTGGCCGACAGCGTTCAGCAGAGTGTTCACATTGCTCCAGCGTTGAGTGTTGCGGGCCTGTGCGAACTGACGGGCTGGGTTCAGGGCTACGATAACAACTGCCGCCAAAATGGCGATGATACCGATAACGACCAGAATTTCGATAAGGGTAAACCCTTTTTGCTTTCTCACAATTCCCTTCATAGTATTAGATAGTTTGTTGGTTAATAAATAACTGACAACGAGTGCATTGCGTTGAGGCGTCATGCATGGAGCGCCCCAACACTATCGACCTTGATTCACTCTCTAGTATATCACGGGGGCACCACTACTCTTATCCACACGCACTACTTTATTTCATTCCAGAAAATAGGCGTGTAGAAATCGGCGGTGAGCGGGAAGCTCGGCGGGGGTCCGTAGAGGAGATTGGCGTCATAAATAATGACGCGGAGGACATACCCGGTGTCGTCGCTGTACGCAAAGCCGTACCGCTCGCGGGACGATATCATGCCGTAAAGGGTGACTTTCTGGCGGGTATGGTACGGGCCACACCGGTTCTGGTTGCCTGATGGTGCGCGGTAATAATAACGCCCGACACGACCGTTCTGTGCAATGAGGGCTGCATCCACACGAAGGTCATCCTCGCTCTGGAGACCGGCATTGAAATTCCCCTGTGCAATGAGACTGATAATATCCTGGCCATCATAGTTGGTGTACAACAGATCTTTGTTGACCGTGATATGGGCGTACTTAGAGGCATTTTCAGGGAAAGTTGCAGCTGCAATGGTAACGCGGGCGGTGTTGATTTGGCCGTCTACCCACATACTGTCTTCGATGAAAATAAGGCCGTTAGCTGGGAATGCGTAATTGCCCAACAAAGTTTCATTCTCGATAGTCCAGGTCCCCCAATCCTGTTGACCGAGAACACTAATGCAGCCGTTGGGAGCATTCAGGATCTTTGTAACTTTGTAGAAATCGAAGGTGTCATTTGTTTTTAGGACAATATGATACCCGTCATCATTGGAGGGGCCACGGTAGAACCCGCTAGCCTGTGCGTCAGTTTTGATGTTTGCCAAATCTTGTGTGATGCCGGCGAAATCGACCGGAGCAACCGGGTATTCTCGGCCCACCATAAACACATCCGGCCGGCTTGGCGCAGGTGCCGGCGGGCTGGGGTCGATGGGAACTACATGGGTGTGTACGCCTATTTCGTCGCCTCCCGAATGGTCAGGATCATTAACCTTGAGCACACTGCTGGTGACCAAATTATGCGCGAGACCATCCATCCGTACTCCGCCATTTGAGTGAATTGGTCCGAAGATTTCAGTGCCCTCGCCGAACCGCACATAATCATTGACCGCAATGGCGTATTTTGCAAAAGACGGGATGGCCATTTTTGCCTCAATGATTTTACTGATGGTGGGGTTGGCAGTGACCGTACCGGTAGAATTGATAGTGACCACGGTTGAACCGGCCAGCGGCGCTGTGATATCTAGCGAGAATGCGCCGATAACGATACCGTCTTTATCTTTAAACTCGTGCACATACGGACCGGCCCCGCCGGTGCCGTCCTGGTAGTCGCTCTGTGCATGCGCCAAATGCCACCGGTAATATTCCACGCCTGCCTCTGCTATCATGAATGCCTGCGCTCTATCAGTATCGCGGAAGACCGCCTTCATGTTTGCATCAGCCCACAGCACAAAACCGGATAAGATGATGATTGAAACTGCGCTGAAGATAAGCACATAGAGCGTAATCTGACCGGCTTCGCCGGAATTTCCAATTTCTAATTTCCAATTTCTAAATAGTGTCATCATATTTCGCCGCGAAGGTTACGGATGGTGGCCGTGATGGAAAGTGTTGTCGGAAGCGGCGGCAGGGTGGTGTCTTTGTCGACGATGCCGGTGATTTTTACAAGACGAATGTCCGCCACATTCACGGGACTCGACAGCGGCGACATTTCATCGGGCAACCCTTCGCGATAATAAGTGAAAATAGTACCCGGTATCATATAATGAACGGCTTCGTTGATGACTTCACTTGCGGAGGGATACTGAACGGGTTGAGTCGCCGCCGGTTTGATTACGCCTTTTTTCAGGACGGTGCCATCGAGAAAATATCGCACCTGCTCAAATAAGCCATCGCCGTCGATGTCGCTATAAAAGGTAAATGTAGTGGTTGTCGCCGTAGCAATCGGGTACGCACCATTACCGCCGGGTCCCATCGAACGGATTTCAGAAACCATGGCACGCAATGTCAGCTGCAGTTCAAATTCGGCGGAAAGCCGGTTGCTCAAATCAGTGCCGAAGTTGGAAACATCAACGGCGAAATAAGTGACAAACACCAAGCTTACCCCGGTGATTGCCATCGCAAGGATGATTTCGATGAGAGTAAATCCCCGGTTGTTCATGGGGAGAGTTGTATAGACGCGCGTTGCCAGGTATCGCTGATGTTGATGGTTGAAATAATGGCTTGATATCCTGCGAGGGTTATGGTGGCGGTGTATGAGCCCGCGCCAAGCCCATTGAAGTAGGCCTGGCCCGATAGCACACAACCGGACGAGAAACCGATTGCTACATCTTGCAGGGTGGGGGTTACCGTATCGTCCGCCGTACTCAAATACGCGCGATAGCGCAAATAGCGATTGCTGGCCAGTGTAGCCGGAATTGCCTGTCCAGGCGCGGTAAAGAATGACGAAGGCGTCCCGTCAGGGCCAACCCAACTCCAGGTTGTATTGTCATTGTTGGTGGCCAGTTGAAATTGCAATGAGTCAGGACCCGTTTGTGGCGGTTGGGATGCGGGTGCCCAGTTCAAGGTGGTGAAGTTCGTGCTCGATGTCCCCAGATCGTAGGACTCGGAGATAAGCCACTCTTGCCCCGCGCTGGCGTACGAACCGTTGGATAACATCAGCGTCAATTGGCCCGATACGGATGTGTCCAGGAAGCTGCTTTTATCGACATATTGACCGGAAGACCAATCAGATTGCTCCAATGTCCAACTGCCGGTTGTCTGTGTACGGTCGTATCCCGTTCCTGTCATCTGTACTTGCGCGCCATCAAGCGGTAGGCTATTTTGGTCGGTAACAGAAACTGACAGACCATCTTGTGAGCGCGATGCAATTTGCCACACCATTGTTCGGGTCATGTCGGGATCCATTGTGAACGAAAGCGATGATATTGTGCCGGCAATGTCGTCGACGGTATCGGTGGGGCGGATGGCATAGGTATCCCACTCAACGCCGCTATTGATGAAATATCCGTCGGTGTCTGTTACCAGCGAGGAGGAATACTTCGGAACATCCGGTTGTGTACCGATCAGTTTGCCGCCGGTCATCAAGAAATCAAAACCGGTGACTGGTGCGCAAAATTGCGTGCGTGCCCGAACGGTGAGCGTGCCGACGCGGTCGATAGCGAGAGTGGCAATCGTGAGCTGCTGATTTGCGACGGTCGCGTCAGGTTTGAGCGGATTTACCGGATTTCCCGGAGGATAGGTCTGGTCGTTACTGTACCCGGCCTTACTGACGGTTATATGATAGCCGGCAGAACTTGTTGCAATATCAACCAGCTGCAACAGGCCCGCATTGTTCGTGATATCGGTCAGGTCGACATGCGGATTCACATGTGTATTGGTTACATGAACGGTTGCGCCGCTGACGGGAATACCGGAGGCATTTAGAACGCGAATGAACAGGTTTCCATTGCGGCTCGCGGTCTCCAAATTCTTTGGGGCGACATATGTCACCATGGTGAGGAGTTTATATCGTGTGCAGGTATCGCAGGTCAGCTGGAATTCGACGAGCTTATAGTCGGCAGGCGCCGTGTCATTAGGAGTGCCACCGATAGTGCCGTCGAACGGGTCATCGATGTTGCGTACATAGGCATGCAGGGTAAACGGGACGGAGCCGAGCGTGACGGTCTCGACTTGATTGAGTTTTCCGGCCGGTACGCCGCCGATCACCCCCACATCTTCATACCGCATATTGCGTGCGGTCTCGATGCGCGACTCCATGATGCTCAATGCGGCGTTGTTGTACTGTGCCGTCTGAACGATTTCCAACACATTCGCATACGAAAAATAAATGCTCGTGCTGACAATAGTCAGAATCGCCAAACCGATGAGCACCTCGATGACGGTAAACCCCGATTGTGCATTAGGATTCCGCATGTCAGCGTCCCAAACTCTGGGACATGGAGTAAATGGGGGTAATAATGGAAATCGCGACAAACATAACGATGCCGCCCATCACTAACAGCAAGGCAGGCTCTAATACACTGCTCATGCTCTTTGTGGAGTTGTCGAGTTCGCTTTCGTAGAAATCCGCCAGAAAGACCATGGTTTCATCAAGTTTTCCGGTACTCTCTCCAACGCTGGACATTTGCGCATAAGTGGCCGGAAACAGCCGTGGGTTGGCAATCATCCCACGGCTCATCGGCTCGCCTCGCCGGACAGTCTCCGCGATGCGTCGCACTTCATCCTGATAGACTAAGCTGCTCAAAGTGTCGGCGGTGATATCCAATGCCTCGACAATTTTGACGCCGCCGCGAAGCAGTAAATTGAGCGTACGGGACAATCCGATGATATTGATTTCCGTAGAGAGACGGCCCACATACGGAATTTTCAGGATGATGCCGTGCCAAGCAAGCTTGAAGCGGCGTATGCGCAAAAGCATAAAGAACACAATGAGAAAGAGAATAAGGGCAAGGATCATATACAGACCATAGGCGAACAAGAATTCTGAAGAGGCAATGAACATCCGTGTTGAAAGCGGAAGCGTCGTGTTCAGGCTCCGGAGCACCGGAAGAATTTTCGGAAAGATGAAGAATGAGAGGAGTCCGGTAATACCCAAGGTAGCGAACAGAATAATGATGGGATACGCCATGGCGCCGCGGATCTTGCTCCGCAGTTCGCCTTTTTTGGCAAGCTCTTCAGCGAGATACTTGAAGTTTTCAGAGAGCGTTCCTGATGTTTCACCGACCTTGATGAGGTTGATAAAAAAGTCACCGAATATATTCCGATAGCGTTGCATGCCGACTGACAGGAACTGACCATTTCTGACATCCGCGATAAGACTGTCCAGCATGCGGAGAAACGACTTGTTCCTGGTCTGTTTTTTAAGAATCTCCAGCGCATCAAGCGTTTGCATCCCTGAGCGCGTCATCATGTCCATGTGGCGCGCAAAAAGCATCTTATCCTTCAGTGACAAGCGAAAAAGCGAGTTGTTGACAGTATCGATCCAGGACATTCCCTCCGTATAATATTAACTGCTATTCATGTATAACGCGCAAGATTTCTTCAATGGTCGTGTGACCTTCGACAGCTTTCATAAATCCGTCTTCCAAAAGAGTTGTCATGCCGTTCTTGATGGCGATATTTTTCACCTCACCGGCATCAGCGCGACGCATCAGCGCTTCGCGGATGAAGTCGTTCATTTCCAAGACTTCATAAATACCCATACGACCGCGGTAGCCAGTGTGATTACATACCGCGCATCCCTTCCCCTGCGCGAAGTTGCGATGGTCATCCAGAATTGCGGCAGGGATATTTTCTTTCAGTGCGTTGAATTCACCGTCAGTAATGCGACGGGGAACTTTGCAATCGTTACAGATCGTCCGCACGAGGCGTTGGCCGATGGCGACATTGACCGTCGAGGCGACGAGGAACGGCTCGACGCCCATATCGAGGAGTCGGGGAAGCGTCGTTGCGGCGTCGTTGGTGTGGATGGTGCTCAACAGCTTGTGACCGGTGAGCGCCGCATTGATGGCAATAGATGCGGTCTCTTGGTCGCGTATCTCGCCAACCATGATGATATTGGGGTCCTGCCGAAGCACCGAGCGCAAACCGTTGGCAAAGGTGAGACCGGTCCGCGTGTTTACCTGAATCTGGTCAACGCCTTCCAGTGAATACTCGATCGGATCTTCGATGGTAATGACCGACACTTCGCGCGTGTTGAGCTCGCGCAATATTGTATACAGGGTGGTGGTTTTGCCTGAACCGGTTGGGCCGGTCGCCAAAATCATACCGTACGGCGTCTTGACTGCTTTGCGTATCTTCTTGCGGTCGATGTCCGTGAACGCAAGGTCGTCGAGCGAGTTGATAGCCGTCTGTTCGGCAAGCAGTCGCAATACACCGTTCTCGCCGTAATAGGTGGGCACGATACTCACGCGCACATCGAACTGTTTGTCGAGATCAGCAATCGACATGCGGAAGCGCCCGTCTTGCGCGGCCTGGTGCTCGTCGGTTCGCATACCGCCGAGCACTTTGATGCGCGTGATAATGCCGGAGTGCAAATTTTTCGGAAATACGAACACATCATTAAGAATGCCGTCGATGCGCATGCGCGCCACCAGCTTATCCTCGTAGGGTTCAAGGTGTACATCGGATGCACGGGCCGCATATCCGTATGCCATCATGTCATCAACAAGTTTAATAATGGAGATTTCCGCTTCAGGAAGCTTCAACATCTGCTCCACACTGTCCTTCAATGCAAGTGCCCGGGCGGCAAAATCAACACCGGTGTTCTGTATCCCGGAAGCTTTGATCAACCCCTCAACTTCTTTTGCCGTTTTTGCGGGCTTTTTAGTTGACGCGATGGACGCGACAGGATGTCCGGTCACCATTTCAACGACCTTGGACACAATGCCGTCGGCATTGAGGTCGGATTTTATGAGTAGTTCAGTGGCGCCAAATTTTGTGACCCGTTCGGTGGTTTCAATATCCGCTGTGTGGAGTAGTGCAAGGATTTTCAGCTTGTCGATAGCGTAGCCTTTGCGAATTGTTTCCAGCAACTCAAACCCGTCCGGAGATCCCGATAAGGGGAAATCGATAAGAACCAATGCAGGAACACTTTTTTTGAGGGCCTCGAGACCCGCCTTTCCATTCTCCGCGTGCACCGGCACCAGGCCCTGGTGGGCAATCTTTTCGCTCAAAAGTTGAGCCATGACTTTATTATCCTCAATGATCAGGACATTCTTGCTGGTCTTCATACCCAAAAGTATACCACATGCTCTGTGGGGCGGCCTGTGGTCAGAAACGGGCGATGTGTGGTATATCGGGCCGGGACTATGTTTGATATAATTCGCATACTAGGGTTTGCCCTATGGCCGACAGCAAGGCAAAGAAGCATCGCTGATATGGAAATCATCTTATTCGTATTCATTGTGGTCATCTTGCTGGCTCTCGGTATGGTGCTGTACACATTGCGCCGACCGAGACCGCAGCAACAAGACCAATCGATATTGATGCTTGGACAGCAGATATCCGCGCTTCAGCACCAGATTTCCCAGCAACTTGAACAGAGCCGTCAGGCCGGTGAGCTATCATCATCGCGCGTGATGTCGCAGGTGCAGGCATTTACACAAGGAATGACCGAGCTCAAGGGCGTTGTCGAGCAAGTGCAACAACGCGTCAAGGATGTCGTGAGCTTTCAGGACATCTTCAAATCACCGAAACTGCGTGGCATCTGGGGGGAGGCGTCGCTGGAGAGCGCATTGGCGCAGTATTTCCCCGCAGATCGCTACGCGATTCAACACTACTTCAAATCTGGCGAAGCGGTAGATGCCGTGTTGAAATTGCCCAACGACCTCATCCTGCCCATCGACAGCAAGTTCAACTGGGAAAACTTCGAAAAGATGGCGAACGCGGATACTGAAGTGGCCCGCGACGGATTCCGCAAGCAGTTCCTCTCGGATGTCAAAAAGAAAATCGACGAAATTGCCGCCAAGTATCTGTTGCCCGCCGAGGGCACAACCGACTTCGCGCTGATGTACATGCCGGCCGAGACACTCTACTACGAAATCATCCAAAATATCAAAGAAGCTGACCTGTCATCGTATGCGCGTGCGAAGAAAGTTATTCTCGTCTCACCAAACACTTTCTTCCTCACCGTTTCCGCAATTCTGCACTGGTTCAACGATGTGCAGTTCAGTAAGCAGACCCGCGACATCATGAAACGACTTGGCCGCGTCGTGCAGGATGCCGGCAAGCTCGCCGACGACTTCCGCGTGCTGGGCAAGCATCTGGGCAACGCCCAGTCGGCCTTTGATGACACCGACAAACGCCTCGGCCTTCTTGTTGAGCGCACGCAGAAAGTTATCGAGATGAGCGAAGAGGTGAAGGAGATAGAATAGGTAGCTCAGAATCGCTCAAGCAACTAAGTTGCTGCGATTCTGCCCGTTTTGACTTTGTCTCACACAAAGTCAAAACGAAAAACGCCCCGACGATGTTCCGTCGGGGCGAGTGTGTCAGTTGAGCAGACGCGGTGCGGGTTGTGCTGTTGCTTCTTGTTCCGGTATCTCTGCGAGCCGGTCCAAGAGCTTTTCGTTTTCTTTGATGTGCTTCTCATTTGCTGTCCATCCCGCATCCACCTGTCGGGCGAGCTCGTCGACATCGGCTGTGTCGGCCTGAACACCGATACTGATGTTCTGCGCGCTAGCGATGATGGCGCGGCATGCTTCTACGCAGGTGTACGCATCGCGGAGAAGCTGTTGAGATGAGTCGTTTGTCTTGGGGTCGATGGTGTCCATGTACGCGCTCACACCGATGAGTTCTACAATGCCGCCAAGCCGTGTTATGGTCTCCGTGACCACGCGGAGGGCTGTTTCGGTGCAGGTCAGCTCCCGCTGTTTTGCGGAAAGCAGGTTTTCAACGCGCCCGAGTGTCGTACGATACGCACCCGCAAACGGATCACTCGCCTTGTCAGCCCGTTCGATGTTCTTTACCAGAGTGTCGCGTTCGCGCCGGAGCCGGACCACCTGTTCATCCAGTGCTTTTCTTTGCTCAAGCAGATGGGATTCCTGTTTGATGAGCTCGTTGTCCCGTAGCTCCGTGAGTCGCGTGATGGCCGTTTCCGTGCAACTCTTTTTCGCGGTGTCTCGCTTCGTGATGCGAAGCCAGCTCGCGGAAATCAGCTGCACGATTGCGGTCGTGAACCAAACGACGCTCATGACTGCACAGAAGAGCAGCCCCCCGACAAGTCCGGGCAAGAGGCCGGCCAAGACAAGCGGTGCTGTGATACCGGATAGGAACAGGTAGCGCTCTTTCTTATTCTTGAAGTCACTGATAAGCGCTGCCAAACCATTTATGCAATCTTCCCAGCCATGTAATACTGACAGCGGGAAGGAAAGTACACGGAGAGCTTGTTTGACAGACCAAGTCTTCGCGGTCGTGTCGTCGTGGTATATCTTCCACTTCATCATACCCAGCAAGGTTCCAGTGGCGAGCCAGCCGGCTATGACCGCGAACCATCCCAATAGCGGCATACGAACCTCCTTCTGAATCGTTTGTTAATGAGCGACGCCACTGCGGCGCTTCTATCATTTAGGACTCGCGCTGTCGCAGTGGTATGGGAGTATCCAACGGCGAGACGGCGACGCTGATACCAAGCTGGCCATTCTCGCAGATCGGGAACCCCTTCACGACGACTCGGTGGCGGGAAATCCCGCACTGCAGAACCTCTCCGTGCAGATGCCACGCTTCCGGCGGGATTCTCACGCCCTCTGCGAGCGTCACAGTTCTGTGCAACGGTAGCTTCATAACTAACCTCCTCATTTTTATTATACATAGACATTATAACAAAGTCAATTGATTTTATGGGCCCAGTTTCTTACACTCATCAGGTAACACAACTAAGTTTCCGTCCGTCTTTATTATTCGTATGGAGTACACATTGATTGCATTCGGTATTTCGATAGCGGCGTTGGTTTTTGCGGCATTCTTGGCCCGTTGGGTGCTCGCCCAACCGGTCGGTACGCCGGCTATGGTCGCCGTGTCCGATATTATCAAAGAGGGCGCCCATGCGTTCATGAAGCGCCAGTATCGCACCATCGGCATCATCAGCATCGTGCTTTCCGTGGTGCTGCTGGCAGCGTACGGATTTTCTGGAAACTGGACACACGGCTGGCAGACCTCCGCGGCATTCCTGTTCGGTGCGGTGTCGTCGGCGGTTGCGGGCATCGTCGCGATGTCGATTTCGGTACGCGCCAACATCCGTACGGCCGGTGCGGCACAGCGTGGTCTTCCGCAGGCCCTCCAGATCGCGCTGCGTGGTGGTGCGGTGTCCGGCATCATCATCGTTGCGATGTCGCTGTTGGGAATCAGCGTATTGTTCCTCGTGTATGAGTGGCTTGGTTTTGCCATCAAAGATGTTCCGTCGCTCATCGTCGGGTACGGCTTTGGCGCATCGCTGGTTGCGTTGTTTGCACAGCTTGGCGGAGGCATCTTCACGAAGGCAGCCGATGTCGGAGCTGATCTCGTTGGTAAGGTGGAAGCCGGAATCCCGGAAGACGATCCGCGCAATCCTGCGGTGATTGCGGATTTGGTGGGAGATAATGTCGGCGACTGTGCGGGCCGCGGAGCCGACCTATTCGAATCCGCTGCCGCTGAAAACATCGGTGCGATGATATTGGGGGTCGCGCTGTTCCCGGTATTCGGCATCAAGGGCATTATGTTTCCGTTGGTGCTCCGTGCGTTCGGGCTCATCGCGACGATGATCGGTATCTTTTCTGCACATGCAAAACCGGGCGAAAATCCGATGAAGGCACTTAATCGCGGCTACTGGGTGACCTCGGTGTTAGCCGCCGTGGCATTCTTCTTCGTGACGCGCAACATGCTCGGCAACATGTGGTTCTTCTGGGCAGGCATGGTCGGTATCGCGACCTCAATCGTGTTCGTGTATCTGACGCAGTACTACACCGAATCGAAATACAGGCCGGTGCGTGAAATCGCGCAGGCATCCACAACGGGGCACGGTACGAACATCATCTCCGGATACGCGGTCGGTTTGGAGTCAACCGGCATCACGGTCGTAGCGATTTGTGCCGCGCTGCTCGCATCATACTGGCTCGGCTCCAACAGTGGCGTCGCACACGGCGGACTTTACGGCACCGCGGTAGCGACGATGGGTATGCTGGCAACCGCGGCGTATATTTTGGCGATGGATGTGTTCGGTCCCATCACCGATAATGCGGGCGGTATCGTGGAGATGTCCAGGTCGTCCGAAGAGATTCGCCGAACGACCGATCAGCTCGATGCCGCGGGCAACACAACCAAAGCGCTCACGAAAGGGTACGCCATCGGTTCGGCCGCGCTAGCCGCGTTTTTGTTGTTCTCTGCGTATCTCGAAGAGGCGCATTTGACGGTCGTGAACCTCGCCAAAGTCGATGTGTTCGTCGGTGCACTCATTGGCGCAACATTGGTGTTTGTGTTCAGTTCGCTCGCTATCCGTGCGGTGGGCAAAGCCGCCTTCTATATCATCAATGATGTGCGCGCACAGTTTAAAGAAAATCCGGGCATCATGCAGGGGACCAGCAAGCCCGACTATGCCCGCGCGGTGGACATCACGACCCGCGGTGCGCTGAAAGAAATGATTGCGCCGGGCTTGCTCGCGATCGCGGTTCCCATCGCGGTCGGTATGACGATGAAAGCCGAGGCAGCTGCCGGTTTGCTGATGGTGGGCACTATCGCCGGTATCCTGATGGCGACGCTGATGAACAACGCGGGCGGTGCGTGGGACAACGCGAAGAAGTTCATCGAAGAAGGCCACTTCGGCGGCAAGGGTTCTGATACGCACAAAGCGGCGGTTACGGGGGACACGGTCGGCGACCCGTTCAAAGATACCGCCGGGCCGTCCCTGCATGTGCTCATCAAGTTACTCTCGACGCTGACATTAGCTCTCGTTGCGCTGTTCGTGTAGAAGTGTATGCTTGCAGTATGTATAAGAAAATAATTGTTACCGCCACGCCCTCCGAGGTCCTAGACCTCACAGTCATCATGGACTAGTCATATAACGCTCCGCAAGGGGCGTTATGGTATACTTGGGGTGTTATGGAGGAATATCAACTGCAGCCGCCGCAGGGTATCCGCATCGGAGATGTGATGACCAAAGATGTCTTGGCCATTGATGCCAACGATACGCTGGATGTTATCGCGGGGTTGTTCGAGAAATACAACTACGACGGCATGCCCGTCATTGACCAGACACAGAAGCTTTTGGGCGTCATAACCGCATACGACATGGTCGTGCAGTCATCGGACATCCATCTGCCGACAATGCTCAAAGTCATCGATCAAATCGCCCGCGAGAAAGGGGACAAGCGCGCATTGGAAGAGCACTTCGGAAAACTGCGTGACATCAAAGCGACGAGCATCATGAATCCGCGGCTCGTTACGCTCGGCCCTGATGCGCCACTGGAAGATGCGGCAAAGATATTCGCCGATTATCCGAAGGTCAATCCGCTGTGTATCGTTGATGCGGAGGGCAAGCTGGTCGGCATCATATCCCACTACGATGTCATCAAGTTTTTCAATGAAGCATACCTCAAGCGTGTCGTGCAGAAACAGACAGGAGTAAGCGCCGAAGCGTTCAAAGAATTTCCGTCGAAATCGGACACGGAGGTGGAGGAGGCGGCCTCTAAGGTACAAGAAGAATTTTTACTGGTGCAAAAACGCCGTCCGCTCATCTGGAAGTATATTGCGGTTGCCACCTTTGCGGCAGGACTCATTGCCGCGACTGCTCTCATCATCCGCATCGTGCAGAAAGGAAGTTAAGCCATGAGCGGGGCCGCGCTATCCGAACCGCTCGCTTCCCACCCAAACCCTGTCCGCTCCCGTGCGTAACATCGCCATCGCTGTGCGCTCGGCTTTGGTACAGCAAGCGAGCAGGCCAGGGCTTGGGTGGTCCGCTCGCAGGAATACCTTGCTATTTAGGATATCCGAGCTTTGCGTAGGAGTAGTGAATTGAGAACAACGGAGATGGAGCTGGCGGCCATCGCGACCGATGCGAAGATAGGGTTGAGCAGGATGCCCCACGCGGGATACAGAACACCCATCGCAACCGGAATCAGAATGATATTGTAACCGAACGCCCAGAACAGATTTAATTTAATCGTACGCAGCGTCTTACGGGAGAGAATGATTGCGGACGCGACCGTTCGCAGGTCGCGGTTCACCAGTGTGATGTCGGCGGCCTCGATTGCCACATCAGTACCGGTGCCCATCGCAATCCCCACATCGGCTTGCGCCAGCGCGGGCGCGTCATTGATACCGTCACCAATCATCGCGACCGTCTTTCCCTCCTGTTGCAGTTTTGCGACGGCAGACGCCTTATCTTCGGGGAGCACCTCGGCAAAGAACCGCTCGATGCCTAACTGCGTCGCAACTGCTTTGGCCACCCGCGTGTGGTCGCCGGTAATCATCGCGACCTCTACGCCGAGTTTTTTCAGTTCCGCGATTCCCGCATGCGCAGACGGCTTGACCGTGTCGGCGATTCCGATGACACCAATGGCGATGCCGTCAAGCGCGACAATCGTGATGGTATTGCCGCTGTCCAGTAGTCCGTCGATGTCGGCGCGCAACGGCGCGGTGTCGACACCGTTTACCTGCATGAATCGCTCGGTACCGGAGATAATAACTTTCCCGTCCGATTCGCCGCGCACACCGTTGCCCGGTATCGCTTCGAATTTCCCGGCCGATGTGGGGGCCACAGCATTCCGTTTGTGCGCTTCCTCCATAATTGCCTGTGATATCGGATGACTCGACGACTGTTCCACGATAGCATCGATCCGGATAACCTCATCTTCAGTATGACCTGCGGTGGCTATGACTGCAGTCACGCGCGGCTTTCCTTCCGTGAGTGTCCCGGTTTTATCGAAAACAACTGCGCGGACTTTATGCGCGGTTTCAAGCGCCGCGGCATCTTTGATGAGGATGCCGTGCTGTGCACCGATGCCGGTGCCGACCATGATTGCGGTCGGTGTTGCCAAGCCCATTGCGCATGGGCAGGCGATGATGAGCACCGCGACCGTGTTCAATATGGCGAGCAGCAATACTGGTTGCGGGCCCAATACATACCACAGCGCGAATGTCGCCAGCGCAAGCATGATGACAACCGGAACAAAATACGACGAAACCAAGTCGGCGAGCCGTTGAATAGGCGCTTTGCTACCCTGCGCTTCCTGAACGAGCTTCACGATTTGCGCCAGCATCGTTTCACTGCCGACTTTGGTTGCACGAAAGAGGAATGAACCGGTTTTGTTGATCGTGGAACCGATGACGAGCGCATCGGGTCCTTTGTCGACGGGAATACTCTCTCCGGTCACCATCGATTCGTCGATGGCAGACGATCCTTCGGTGACGACACCGTCTACTGGAATCTTTTCTCCGGGCCGGACGCGGAGAATGTCTCCGATGATAACTTGGTCAATCGCGATGTCCTGTTCGCGGCCATCACGCACAACGCGTGCGGTTTTTGCCTGCAAGCCCAGCAGTTTTCTGATTGCATCGGAGGTGCCCGCTTTCGCGCGCGCCTCGAAATAACGGCCCAGCAGAATAAGGCCGATGATGATGGTGGAGACATCGAAGTATGCCATCGGTTCAATGCCGGCCCGCATGACTAACTGCGGTAAAGCGGTAACGACCACTGAATATCCGAACGCAACCGTTGTACCAAGCGCAACAAGCGTATCCATGTTGGCGGTGCGATGCCGCAGCGATGAGAATGCCGCGCGATAGAATGACCACCCTGCCCAAAACTGAACAGGCAATGCAAGGACAAGCTGGAGCCAAAAACTCCTCATGAACTGCGGCGAGGTATTTACGATGCCCGGAAAGCTCCCCCAGACAATCAAAATGCCGAGCACCAGACTGAACACGACCCGCGTCCGCAGCTGCGAAAGCTCTTTTTGTTTACGCGTTCGCTCGGCATCTTCGTGTTCCATTTCATCTGCGATGAGCGCTTGATAACCGACATTGGATACCGCCGAGCTCAAATGCTTGTCGGTGACGCTGGCGGGATCATAGTCGACCGTAGCTTTTTCGGTTGCCAGATTCACGGTTGCACTACTGACGCCCGGCACGGTCTTGAGCGCATCTTCCAGAATGCGTACGCACGATGCGCAGTGCATCCCTTTGATGGCGAATGTTTTCTTTATTGAGGTCATAGATGTATTAGCGGACGATGATAGTGCCATGATACATACCCATTCCGCACGAGAACTTGAATGCTCCCGGCATCTCGGGTGTTATCTGCACATCAACCCGCTCGCTTAACGGCAAGGCGCGGCGAATCTTGAATTCACTGATAATCACTTCTTCCAGACAACTGGACGGATCCTTGCGGAAGAAGTGGATGGTCGTGGTCTTGCCCGAAGGAATTTCGATGGTGTCTGGCGTATAGCCGCCGTCCACGACGATGTCGATATCGCCGGTGACCCGTACCGCCTTCGTGCGCTTTCCCAGAAAGAACTGGTACACTCCGGCAATGCCGAGCACCGCAATAATGATCACGATACCTTGGTCTGTAGTCATTCGTTGAGATTAATTGATTACTTCGATGAGTCCCGTGTACATACCCATGGAGCAACTGAATTTGATGAACCCAGTTTGTGCCGGGGTGAACTCGATGATGTTGGTTCCCGGTGTCAGAGATCGCGCGATGCCCAGCGAGGGAATCACGAGCGAACTGGCGCAGGTGTAAGAATCCGTTGAATTGACGGTCCATACGACCGGAATTCCTTTTTTCACCGTAAAGCGGTTCGGTTTGTAGCCGCCCGCCCACTGATCCATTGCCATGTATTGCGCCCCGTCGCGGACCACGGCAACTGTGGTGTTTTTTCCCGGCTGTTGTACGACACCCGACGGTGCCGGTCGCGACAGCACGATACCCGTCAGGTTCCATCCGTTTGAGATATTCCAGAGTCCCAGTACAATCACGACGA
>ERZ1292625.1260-Hain-H41-01um-R1-1260-length-31439-cov-6_pt1 | contig 31439 bp, 48 predicted proteins | sample MGYA00564400_ERZ1292625 | MGnify/ENA primary metagenome ERZ1292625 (study PRJEB36523, sample SAMEA6512639) | groundwater metagenome | collected 2019-01-08 | study: AquaDiva: Metagenomics assemblies of 32 groundwater samples
CCAGAGATTGTAGATAAGATTGTAGCTTTGAGAAAAAAAGGGTTTACGCAAAAAGAGATTGGGCTGGAGGTGGGGATGTGCGGCCAAAGCATAGGCAAGATATTACTTAGACATTCTCGAGACTAATTCCAACGATAGTCGTCTACGCTCTTCGACAGTCTTCGCCCCTTCTATTTTGTAGATAGTATCTGATACGTCTTTTCTAATCGTTTCTAGCTCTTTATCAATAGCAGAGCTATGTAGCCCCTTTACTGCATCAACCAGCTCTCTAATAAGCTTTACGACCTCTGGTAGTGCTTTAAAAAAGGCTACTAGCTCTGCAAATCCCATGACTATTTGACCTTGAATCTGATTAGTAAATCCATCACGAAAACAACTGACTTAAAAGCCTTGTTTCCTTCAATATTTGAAAGCAATTTGTCATCTGACTTACTTGGAGATGTCGCAACATACTCTTTGAAAGCAGTGAATAGTAGTTTGAACGCAATTCCTACTGAGTAAAGGATGGCAAAAATACCAACCAAGATTGGGTATTGTGCGCTTAGGCCTGTAACAAAAGCAATGATTCCTTCGAAAATTGATAAATCCATTTATTTTTTCTCCTTGATTAATTCTTTCACATCTATTCGGATTTCTTCCGTCATGTGAATTAGTTGTTGTAGCTTAGTTTCTTGAACGGCACTTGCTTTCTGTAAATCTGTTATCCATAAAAAGGCGGTAGCAACTACTGGTATAGCAATAACGGAAAGTATGAACTCGGCTCCCAGTTTCATTACATCTTTCATTTATTTAGTTTCTCTTGAATAAGTTTGCATCACATTTCCCAAAAACACCTTTTACCGTAGCACTTTCTGAGTATTGCCAAAAAGTCCAGTTCTTCCAAGGAGAGGGCGTCTTAACCTTTTTTTCCTCGGTGTACCAAGCAAGCCACAAAGGGTACTTAGCAAACTCTATTGGGAGATTAAGATCTACCAAGTAGGAATATCCACTGTAAATAATAGGTGTTTTCCCTGTAAATTTCTCCACATATTCCAAGAATGTTCGTAAGTCCAACACTAGAGCATTTCTGTCGTTGTATCTTTGCTCAATATCCAATACGCACGGAAGAGTACCTAACGTTTTTGATATGAAGTGTTTTGCTTGCTTAATCGGATCAAGTTCCGGCCTGTAGTAGTGGTAAGAACCCCATGGAATTTTTGCCACCTCTAAGCTTTTTGCCATCGAATCAAAGCTAGGGCTAACGAAAGAAACACCTTCCGTCGCTTTTAAGAAAACAAAGTCTTGCTCAAGTTCTTTGATCGAGACACCTTTGTTGTGATGAGACAGATCTACCCCGTGTGCTCTGTCTGAAAGTAATAGCAATCCATCCCCAGAACTCTCTTTTGCATCGCCCTCGTTCTTGACAATTACTTCTTTGTTAACAATCACGGTTTTTCTTTTAAAAAGATATGTGAATAGCCTAGTAAGCCATCTCATACGTCTACAGATCCAGAGAGATCAATTGTGGTTTTTAAGAAATCATATGATTGCTGAATAAAGTTTTTCTTCGAGCTAAGGTCTAGCTCAAATGAAAAGGTTGTTCTGGACAAAGGCTCTTTTGACTCGTTTTTTACGGCCTCGTTAAGATAAAAAGAAAATCTTCCGGTGGCCGTACCGTGTTTGTTCCAGGTAACGGATTCGACGACAATGTATGCGTTCGTGCAATCCACGCCTTGTACGCTTTTGATAGTTTTTTTAAGTGCCATTAGTATCTCCTATGGATAAGTAACATCGTCACCTTTGACCGTTGAAACCCATCTTATGTTTGTTGCTGCATTTCCCGTGACCGTTATTGTAATTCTTCCATTTGTTGTATCAGCGGATAAAGAGGGCGCAGTCCATCCTGGAACGTTGCTTACACTCGTAACCGTAGAAACTACGAGCGTAGTTGTTGCAGCACCTCCAGATCGATGAGCAGTGGCTACAATTGTCCAAAAAGCACTATTTGAGCTTCCAGATTGTTTTGCTACAATTCTACCCTCTATGAAGGTATATCCCCCTGTCGGACCCACTGAAACCTGATTATTTGTCCCGACAGCACCTGCGTTTGCTGTTAGAGCTGTAGGAGTAGCATTTGTAGTTTCTGCTCTTAAAACATAAACCCCCCTAACGGAATGTGAGGAAAAACCCATCGTTCTTTTAGCTGTAACGCCTAAAGATGAAGTAGTCTGACCAGTAGTAAACGAGCGTCCACCAGAGGCCGTGCAAGTGTTTCCTATGGCCATAGCAGAAGGGCCATTGGCAGCATTGCTTATCCCAGCGGCAAAACTTCCAGCTCCACTTCCTGTGTTGGAAGATCCAAGTGTAATAAAGTAAGACGCAGAGTTCACGTTATTGTTTCCAAAAGAGAAAGATGAAATTGAACCAGCGGCAACGCTGTTCTGATAACCAAAAACTCCAGACGTTGCGCCAAGAGGAATTTGTGTTGGTGAAGTTCTTAGTGTTTGAAAATCTATAGTGCCTACTTCGCGCAAACCTCGGTTATAAGTACTGCTTTCATGTGGCTCCAGTATTGTGTAACTCGAAGAATTCAAGCCCATGGGTGTTATGTTTCCCCCCTTGGGAAATCCACTCATATCCGAATTGCTAGGCATAAATAACCTCTGTCGTATCTGTAAATCCAGACCATCTTATACCAGTTGCCGCCACTCCTGTGACAGTAATGGCAAGCCCTCCGTTTGTTGTGTCTGCACTCAAGGCCGGAACCGTCCAGGCCGGAACATTGCTTACTGTCGTTACACTTGAAGTAACAAGAGTTGTTGAAGCAGCATTTGCCCCTCTGTATATCAAGCCTTGAAAAGTAAAGGCCGCGGAGTTTGTACTACCCGATTGTTTTGCCGCAATCATCCCATCAAAGGCGATTGCCTGGTCATTTTGAAGAATCAGTTGATTGTTTGTGCCCCCGGCAGTGTTGTCAGATGTCAAAACAGTTGCCGTGCCATTTGATGTTTGTGCTCTCGTTATGAAAATACTTTTTTGTGCATCTCCATCGTTAGCGAATGCTCCAGCGGAGGAGGCACGTCTACCTATAATGCCAAAAGAACTCGCATCCTGACCAGTAACAAATGAGTAGTTGCCAGATGCCGTGCAGTTGTCACCAAAGGCAAAAGAATAGTCACCAGAGGCAGTCGAGGCAGATCCACCGACTGTAGAATATAATCCACTCGAAGTATTTCCATTTCCGCCTAGACAAGTTGAATTTGCGCCACTTGAAATATTTGAATTTCCACCAAGACAAACCGAATTTGATCCAGAGGCAGTGTTGTTGCTTCCAAGTGTCACCGAGTATGCACCACTGGCCACTTGATCTTTACTTGTCCTAGTATTTTGAAGATCTACTGCTCCTGTACCTCTTGGGACACCGCCAATAACGCCCCCATCTGCCACTTGAGAAGAGATAACGCCACTCGGATTTACACCAAGAAGATCTAAGTCTCCTTTCTTTGGAAATCCATTCATGTCACTTGTAGGCATTAGTAGTTTCCTCCGACCGCAGTTACTGCTAATCCAGCGGCAACGGTAGTCCCTATTGTGATATTGATTTTATATCCTGCTGGTACTGAAAGATTCATTAAAATATCCGTTTCTGCAAGTGCCGCTACTTCCGATAGAGTTGTTGCTGCAATTGTTGACTCTGTTAAGAGAGAGTTGTTTCCTGGAGTCGCATTTGTAGAACCATTGTTAATGAAAACTCTCAAAACCGTGGCAACGTTTGTTCCGGCAGCTCTTACTCTTATTCTCTCAATTCTAGATCCCTCTGCTCCGGCCGTAAAAACAGTGACCACTGTCCCTGTACCGTCTTTTGCTGTGTTTGCCGTGGCGACAGTTCCCCACGCCACGTTTGCTGCTATTGAATAAATTGGTGATGTATTCGCTGCCATTTAATATACTCCCTACAAGAATTGAGTTGCGCTTATTGCTGCTAGTGTTTTTCCATAACTTATTTTCGTATTTAATTGTGTTTGTATGCTAGACGTTACACCGTCTAGATATTGAAACTCGGTGCTAGAAACAGACCCATCCGCTATCTTGGCGGCATCTAGAGCAGATATGTTTAAAGTTATTGCAGGAGTTGTTGTTGCCGATGCCACGGTGCCCGACAGTCCGTTGGCCGTAACAACTGATACAGAAGTGACCGTGCCTGATCCGCCTCCTGCTGCCACGATGGGTAGATCAATATATTCTGATGCCATTAAGATACCTCCTTAACAGAATAGAGGACGGTCAGCGAACCCGTACCAGATGTTCTTGAATAGTGGGCTCTTGCCATCAAGTATCCTGCTACTGATACGTTGTATAGTACATCTCCGGCAGCGGAAATAGCGGTAGTAGAGTCATCTAATAAAACCCAATTTATACCGTCGATTGAAACTGATATGTAAATAGATCCGGTCGGTGATCCAGTGTAAATAAAGTGCATTGCATAGTTTGGTTTGCGATGTAAATAAATGGGATCACTTACAATGCTTGCACCCATGTCTTGAGCAGACAATAAAGTATATGATATCGCCATTTAAAATATCTCCTTATTTAATTTTCTCATCATTATTTCATTTTGTACTCTTTCAAGATCTTTCTTGCAGGCCTCGATAAGCTTTAATTTCTCAGGGCCATATATTTCAGGCCTATCTTTAACAAAAACAGGTTTTTCAATGAAGATTTCTTTGATGACCTCGACCTCTTTTATTACTTCAATCTCTTTGATAACTTCGACTATCTTAATTGTTTCAAACGGTACTTCGACAATTCTGTCTATGTACTTATCAACGTAGATAGGAACGTTAACAATTTTCTCAACTGTTCTTATCTCTATCTCTTTTTGTGGATTGCAAACTGGAGGTAAATAATATTTGCTGATTTCAAAGAACCATCTATTAATGAAGCTGAATCTCTTTGCGAGTAAGATTAGTATTTTAATCATTTTTCAGCTCCCTGAAAGTTATTAGACTCAATCTTCTTTTTAAACTCTGGATTCTTAAGCATCATGTTTACAGATGTTACGAATTCCTTTGGAGAGACTTGAGATGCTTTTATTAGTGGGTCAGAAAATACACCTAAAGCCTTAGAATTTGCTTCTAGTAATTTTGCTATTTTGTCTGCTGTGATTGCGACAAATGGTGTTCCGTATTTTCTTGATACTTTTGTTATACTAGAGGCAAGAATGTTTCCGGCCGCAGCTCCCACCGCTGCACCCGCAGGCCCGCCAACAGTTGATCCGGCAAATCCACCCACAACGGAGCCAGTTCCTCCAGAAATTCTTTCTCTTAGTCCCATTGCCGCATTGGAGGATTCTCTTGCAAATTTGTCTTGAGACATCTTCGCTATGTCAGCAACATTAGTATATCTTCTATTTTCTTTAATGGACTTACTTGCTAGATCCGTTCCATTTTTACCATCTATTTCCACCAAGCTTTCTCTTATTCTATTGTTTATATTATTTCTAAGACCAATTCTTTCTTTTTGAAGTGCTTGCTCTGCTTTAGTGGCACCCCATGGAATTGAGTCATCTATTGATTTTCTAATTTCAAAAGCTTTAGTTAGACTTACCTTTCCATTAGTATCTGCCAAGTATTTTACTTCCTCTTCCATTTGGGCAATAATCTTTTCTCCACCATGCATTCCGGTATATTTTGCCCTTATTCTTGGAAGTATATCTTCCGCAACCTGATTAAAATCTATTCCGCCATCATTGGGGAGTAGCTTATCTCCGGTCTTATATATTTGACCGATATTTATCCCTATTTCAGACTTCAAAGCCGCAGACTTAGTCGCGGTATCTCCAATACTATCTCCAATGGCAACAAGACCTTCGTCTCTTGTAAATTTTCCTAATTCTCCAACTCTATTTTTACTTAAAACTTTTCTAAAGTCCTTGAGCATTGCACCGGATGCTTTTATTGATGATAAATCAGCCGTTTCTCTGATGGTTCCAGGAAGGCCCTTCAAGATGCTACCAATTTTGCCAACGCTTTCTGCTCCACCTTGAAATACTGCCCCAGTTGCGGCATCCGTTAAAACATTTCCGGCCCTCTCGCCTAGTTGCAATGGGGACACTTCACCTTGTGTCTCGCCTGGGTTTCTAATTGCTCCAGTAACGGCACCTGTTGCCGCTGCCTGACCTAGTCTTCCGGTAAGAGTCGCTGCTCTTGTGCCTAATCCAAACACGTTCCCAAGTGCGCTTCCGGTAGCAATACCGCTTGCCAGACCTCCAGCTAATCCACCAGCAAGAGATGCTTTTGGATTCTCTCTAGATAATTGTTGAGCACCTTGTGCAAATCTGTCTCTTCGTTGAGTGTAGTCTTCCGGTGCAGCTTCTTGCACATTAAAGCCCTCAGGATCTTTTGGAAGAAATAACCCTGCTGTTTTTTGAATAGCAGGCTCAAGTACAGCTTGTATTTGTGGGAGGTATCCCATGGACGCTTGTGTTCCAAACGAGGAAATTCCTGCCTCTAGTGCAGAAGACTGTGGTGCTTGTTGTTTAGTTTCTTGCCCTAATCGAGGTGGCTGTTGACCGCCAAGCTCCATCTCAAGCGAAGCCAACTCTGCCTGCTCTTGAGGTGTTAGCCTTGAGGTGCCTTGTATGTTTTTTTGAACCGGAATCTTGTGCCCAATTTCTTTTTCTAGTGATTCTAGCTCAGCTTGCTCTTGTGCGGTAAGTGCCACTATTGACCGCCTTGTGCTTTTTGTCTTAGCTCTAAAAGACGTTGTTGTTTTACATCTGCGCCCTGGTCTACTATTTCAAAGCCCCTGGATTTTGCGTTACTCTTCAAACTTTCTTTTGATTGATCAACTACTGCTTTAACTTGTCTTATTGCTTGCTCTGGACTAACTAATCCAACAGCTAGATTTCCCTGAATCGATCCAATCGACTTGTTTAACAAATCCATGTCAGGCCCAGTAAGAGCACCTAGCCCGGCCATATCTTTTAATTTTAGCTGAAGTGCAGTTATGTTTTGAGCGGTTAGCCTGCTTCCTTCGCTTAAACCGTATCTTGTAGTCACACCAAACTTATTAATATTATCTATTAATTTGTTCCCTAGATTTTCGACATCTCTATAAAAACCAGATGTTTTTTTAAGCTCTTCTTTGTCTTTCTCGGATGTTTTAGCAGTTGTTGTTTTAATAAAGCCAGGAATTACTTCTGGCCCTGCTTCTGCTCTCTTGACCCCGAGTTCAAGCCTTTCTTTTTCTGTCTGAAGACCTAGTTTTTCATATTCTTTTTGTTTCTTCTTTTCTTCAAGTGGAGCATTTCCCAATTCTCTCTCTAGTTTTTGTGATTGCAGCTCTTGAAGCTTTCTAGCTCTTTCCAACTCAGACTTTTTGAAGTCTATCTCTGCCTGTTTTCTGGCCGTATAAGTATTTAGGTAGTCTGGACTAAGTACTTCTTGAGTTGCAGGCCTTGCTTCGCTTAATAGTGCCCTTAAAGGCCCTTGCCCAGGCTGTACAGGCCCTTGCATTTCTCCACCGTACTGAGCAGGTTGTGCTTCCATCGCTGGAGTTATAACTTGCCGACCATTCTTCGCTTGATCTAGTGCTGCGCGTGGATCTTGGATCCCTTGCTGAGAAAGTGCCAATATGTTTTGTAGGTCTTGCTGGCCTTGCTGTCTCTTGATCGCCTCTTCTGCCATTGCCATTTGTCTTTTGTTTTGCTCTTGGGTTTGATAGGCACCTACGCCTTGAATCACTCCCTGAAGGGCTTGATCCATAGCTTGCTGTCTAAGCGTAGCGGTCGAAGGGCCTGACTGAATTATTTGAACCATTTCTTTTTACCCCATTTGAGTTGCGTATTGTCCTGCGCTCGATCCAATCTGTGCTCCTGCCGGGCCACCAAAAATGCCACCAAGCCCTGCACCTATAAGTGGAGCAAGCCCACCAGTTCTAGGCCCTGCAGCTTGTCCCATCTTTAAGACACGCGATTGACCTTGCTCGCCTAGAATTTGATTAATTCCACCAGTAGCAAAGTTTAAGTTTTGCTTCCTTAGCTCTGGAGCACTGGCCTGAATTGCACCTAGTTGGTTTGCAAGTTGTCCACTTTGTCCAAGAATTGCGTTTAAGCCAAGTGATGTTCCACCTAGTCCTCTTTGGGCAACAGCTTGCTGCGCTTGCATGGTTCTATCTTGAAAAGCTTGTCTAGCAGCGTCTTGCTGTGAAGCTATTTGATTGGCAACAGTATCTTCACCTAAAATCTTTCCATATTGCCCTAACGCCTGCTCTTGGAATGCTCTTCCCTGGGGGCTTGCCATGTCTATTACTTCGTTTGGAGTTGCTGCGCTTTTTTCACCCATGAGCAAGCCAAATGGATTTTTGTCTAGCATTCCACCTGTAAGCTTGTTTCCAACTATCCCCATAGCACCCAAAGCGACAGATGGCTTTGCTATTGCCTTTACAGCTTTTCCCACTCGGAAACCTCCATTTTATAATGCGAAATAGATTCATTTTTATCTTTTGTATATAACTCAAATCCAAAGTTTTCTATCGTGAACTTAGATAGCTCATGCCCTTTTGCCATTTCATCTGTTTGACAGAAAACTGTTTTTACTCCGGCTTGCTTGCATATTTCAAAAACCTGATTTGCTAGAAAATATCCGTGCCCTTGATTTCGATATTCTTTTGCAACAAAGTAATCATTGATTAAGCAGTTTGGAAACTCTATGCGAAAGCAGATAAAGCCACGGTCTGTTATTATAGTTTCTAAGCCCTCTCGTTCCTTAATGTATTGCTCGTAAAGAGTTTCCATTAATAAGTCCCAATGCAAAGAATAGTTCCATAAGAATCCACCACCACGCCCGCTTGGTTTACCATGCTGAAAGGCAGAACGCTACAGGTTGAGCAGTTCAAAACCTGGCTCCCCGTTTGAGTGTAGATCCCGGCCCCTGCGTAAACTTCTCTTGTACATTTAAGTTTTGCGTAAGTTCTCGAGAGGTTTAGCGCGTAAAATCCAAGTGAAACGCGTGTCACGCTAGTGACCGCTGTGCCTACTTGATCTAGATAACTACAAGGCGTAGCCGAACACGCAGTTGTTGCATCTGTCGTTCCAAAGCTCACACCAAAAACGTCGACAGAATTAGTCGCCCCTGGAGCTTTAATCTTTCCCTCGTTTGTAGAGAACGAACCAGTCCCCCATGATTCGATTGACCCTGCCTCGATTGCACTGGATGCATTATTGAAAAATCTTCCAATGATTTTGTTTCCTGAAGCATCGTATCCATCTACCCCAGGTGCAGTTGTGGAAATTAATAAATTCAGAGTCGTTCCAGTTGAGCCAGTCTTGATGTAGAGATAGTATTGTGTCGATACGACCTCCGAAGAACAGCTTGAACAGCCCCACGTTACGGTATTTGCAGTAGTAGTCTTGATGTTAAATCCGTTAACACTGGCGATACACTTCCCAACCGAGATCGTGTTGGTATCTGAGTAAGCAAGCGTACATCCTTGATGAATTCCGTTTGTTATTGAGGCGAAATCAGCTGCGTTCAGCGAAGAAAATTCGAGCGTACCATCGGTTCCGCATCCTAAATCAAAGCTATTGGCCTTTGTGACTAACTGATTAAAATCGGCATTGAGGGCCGTCGAGGTCAAGACCTGATTGCTTGAGTAATTTGTTCTGGAAGTTGTTGTGCACGTTGCGGCATAAGAGTTGCTAAAAATAAAAAGGAATGATAGAGAAAATATAAATTTAAACATAGTTAATTCCCATTGGAGATTTATATGAAATGGATACACTTAAAACATGAATATTACGCTTGCGTAGATGATGAAGATTATGAAAAAGTTTCCCAGTACCTGTGGAGGCATTCGCACAGAACAGGATACGCAAGATGCGACGAACTGGAAGACATAACACTTCATGAACTTTTGCTAGGAAAGGCCGGTGAAGATAAAGCGATTGACCACATAAACCGAGCACCATGGGATAATCGCAGGTCAAATATACAAATTGTCCCAACATGGCAAAATGGAGTAAATAGAGGGCTTCCAGTAAACCCGCCATTCCCGACTGACAGTGAAATGCTGGAAGCGAAAAACCAAAGATATGATCTAAAGTACGGAGAAAGACACAAGTCAATAAGGAGTTTAAAAATAAGGGGACAACATAAGCACCAAAAGAACCATCACGCGAGAAAGAAAGTTGCCGATGATCTTGGAAATATTTTTGAATCCATAGCCGATGCGGCATCGTTTTATGGAATAAAGTCACCAGCGGGAATATCACAGTGCTGCCTGGGCCGCACAAAAGCTTGCTACGGAAGAGTGTGGAGATATGTTTAATATGTTTCCCAAAAATATCACTCACCTATTAAAGCCTCCATTTTTATTTATATCTAATTGTGCAGAAATTAAGCCAATATTGGCATCTAGTATATTTTGATAAAACCCAATCATAATAACCTCGCCTGTTCTATTGATGTCTGCGATTGCGGTTACTGGTGATCTCTCATCTCCTAATGTGTCTACGTCTAACACTGATACATCTAGAACAAATCCTGTAGACGTATTCGGAAAGTCGTAGCTGATACTGGTATAGCTTGCATAACTAAAAGTCATAAAGGTACGGACAGTAATGGCGTTAGAACTTCCAAACGCTCTAAGTGTTAGTGTCCTAAAGTTGTAGGTCGAAGCATCGTCGTTAGATACTATCCATGGAAGTACCGCATAAGCTGAAATGGTTTGAGATGCGCCCAAGTAGTCTTGATCATGCTTGGCATTTCTGCTCGAATAGTGGAACAAGCTTCCAGTGGTATCTCCTACAAAAATGCACTGGTATCCATCATCATCCTCGCCCTCTATGGCGCAAGTAAGCCCAAACTGAAAGTCATAAACCTTAAACCCACCAATTCTTTCTTCATAAACATAGGCCTTGTTGATAAGTGTATTTGCCCCCTCGCATACAAAGGTAAAATACTGCATGTTAGTTATAAAGTATGCACTAAAAAAGGTGCTAGACTGGGGAAGGTTGAGCTCGTAGTTCCATCCTACTCTTGAAAAGATATCGTCTATCTTTCCACCGCCCAAAGAAACTGGCATCCCCTGAGTATCTTTTATCAAAATCCCATTAGAAATGGCGTACCAACCGTTTTCGCTCATGAAGTAAACAATTCCGTTTCTAACTCGAACTGTGTCATGAGAGATGCATCCAACGTGCGTGTCTAGAGTGTTGAGAGTTGGAATGTCATTTAGTTCTGAGTATATTGCTATTGTTGTCTTTTTAAATATTGCGATAAAAGGCGAAAGTGTCTGGTCTGAAAAGTACCCCGTTGCCACGCCTGTTATAGGCCCTTGCCCTGATATTTGAAGAACGTTTTGAGTAATCGTTCCATTGAAGGCATCGGGCAAATACTCCTCTGAAATAAATACTTCGCTCAAGTAGTTGCTATTTCCAGAATAAACAAATTTTTTCCCAAATAGCGTTGGGTATTTTCCACCTCCGGCCAAAGGAACTCCGTTTAAAGTTGGAGGTATAAGTGTGCTTGTCGGTGTTGTTGTTATCGTATAAGACGCTGTCCCTAAGCTTAATTCAGTTACGAATAGGTAAGCTGTGTTGCTTGTAGTATTTTTTAAATAGACGCGGACGTTGTCAATAGTCCCATTGGCAGCAGTTGTCGGTATTGCCGTAACGGCAATCTGTCTGTTTGGAGAAGCAGTCGTGACTTGAGCAGATTCGTAAACATTTGTTTCAAAGCCAGTTGCACTAGCATAAAAGGTTAGGCCAACTTTAAAGTTATTCGCATCGGTAAGTGTTCCTCCGCTCGACACCGCTACCGATCCAGCAGTCGGAGGTGCTTGCCCTAGCTGTGTAAAAGTTGTCCCATCGAAGGAAAACAATCCGTCACTTTCTATGCAGACAATGTGCCTATTGTTTGTCGTAACAGCTCTGTGTTTAGTTGTCGCGGTCAATCCTGTCTTAATTGATGTCGCAGCTCCAGTTGCAGAAACAGAATATAAAACTGTACCGACCTTTGCTAGCTTGTAAGTCGTCCCATTGTTTTTCTTAAAAAAAGACAAACTTAAGATTGGGCCACTTAAAGAGGTAGCGTTGTATCTGTGTAATCCGTGTCTTGTTTCCAAAACACCTTTGTTATCGTAAACATTTCTTGAGTCCGAAAATGCCCCATCGTCTAAAACCTGATAGCTCACTGGAAGATTTAAGTGCTTTAGTTTTCTAATCGCCTTTATTTTTAATACCATTAGAAAACTACCTTCACAGTAAGTGCCTGTGCTCCAGTCCTTCCGATTATTCCCTTAGCTTCCTTCTTTCTATTTTCATAATTTATTCGCTTCGATTCTTGCCCATCACTGTCTTTGTACTCGTATCCTTTCCAAGTCATGCCAGCGTCTAGCACCTCCTTAAGGGCATGATGGAGTTGTATAGGCCTATCGGTATCAACGAAGATGCGACAAGGTATTTTGTAAACCCAATAGGTCAACGTGTAGGTTGAGCTAGGGCGTGGGTATAGAAAAACCTTCGTGGGCGAAATGCGAGAATAGTTCTGTGGAAGTCCGGTCGAAGAGATTGCCGGATCTGACTTTAGAATGTCATCTAATTTAGCCTGCACAAGCGAAATCCCAGACGACTCAATGATTATGTCTTCTTCCGCCATCAAAGAGACGAGAGAGTACTCTGGTGGCTCCACAACCGATGTTGTGACCGTGGTTATAGTTGTCGTTGTCGTTGTGTTGTCCGTTATGGTTTTTGCCAGGTAGTAATTGCCAGTGCCAAGCTTTAAATAAATTCTTCTGTGAATAACGGTAGGCTTCACAGTCGCGCTGCCATCGTAAAGGTCAAGATTGGTTATTGTGATGCTTAGATCTCCGGCCGCAGTCGTAACAGTATTCGAGGCCACACTCGCTTCGCTCTCCAAAGAGTTTATTTCAAGTCCAGTTTCATCAAATAACAAAAAGGTTACCTTAACGTAAACCGCTCCTGCTGTAATTGATCCGCCAGCAAGAAGTGCTATCGTAGCAGCAGAAGGAATTTGCGGAGAGATGTCAATCTCTTGCTCTCCACTCACAACTTGCTTTTTCATTCTGAATTTCAGGTTAGGCCATCCGTAGTTTGCCGCTATGTCTGTTTGAATGTCGTTTACCCAGTCCAAAACCCTAACTAAAGCGGCCGAGTCGCCACTAAAGCCATGTTTGGCGGCAAATTTGGACTGAAGCGAAGAACCATTCCATGTACTACTCATTGGCTACCTCGACTGGGGCACTTTCACCGTACCACTCATAAAAGACATCACGAAAAGCATTGTTGGCTTCTTTTGGAGAAAGGTAAGATCCAACATGATAAGTAAACTCATTTATTTGTATTCTGGCGGTAAACCTATTGTGGTTCTTGCTAACACCCTTTGGAAGATTTGATTTTTTGATAACTCTTCTGTTTAATGAATTCTTGGCTGGGGTAGTCCATCTGCAATTGTCTTTATAATATCCTTTTTCGTTGTCCATTCTATCAATCTGCATACCTTTTTCTCGCTCACCCATATCGTCGTAAAATCCATCGAAACTTTTCCATTTTTCGCACAAGGTGATACCTCTTCCGCCATAATGCTTAAAATCCGGCCTGTTTTGATTGGTGCACCGTTGTTTCATATTTCTCCATATCTCGTATGATGATCTTTTAGTTCTGGAAGTGCTAAGCGTTGTTGACATCGTCCTTATCTCCTAAGCAGACACACGCTGCTACTATTATAATTATTGCAACTGTCGATTGATTTAAAGTGAAATGGCCGTATGAATTTATGAAAGCGGCAAACAGTATTGCTGAGAACACTGGCTTCTTGTCCTCTTTCATTATGAATTTATATATTGAGGGGACTAGAAATAGGAATATCAATATTCCAAATATGTTAAAGGCAGCTAGAAACGAGTTGTGCTCTGATCCCAACACGGCATTCTTAAGAATAACAATCTTCTTATCTGTAAACCATCCTGCACCCATTCCAAAGAAGAAGTGTTTGATTGTGACTAGCTCGAAATTCTTAGTCCATCCCTCAAATCTTCCAGAGTCGGCTCCGCCAATTCCCATGAAAAAAGCTGCAAACATTGAGAATGTAGAAATTAGATATATTTCTATCTTGGAAAATAGTTTAACTCTGTGGTTGTAGTAATAAGCAATCCCTGCAAGTAGTGAAAGGATTCCCATCATTGATTGAGTTAGTGCGACTGCTGCTATCGGGAAAAACATCAGCCATTTCTTGTTTTTTAATTCAAAAAAAGCCGGAGTTGTCATTGCCAAGTAGCTTGCAGTTAAGCCGATGTTTCCAAGTGATCCGACTAGGTTTGTCGGTACACCTTGTGCGCCAACATAGTAGGTGCTCCCAGTTATCCAGCAAATAAATTCATAATAAATATTTACATCAAAATAGTTAAAAAAGATTAATGTAGATTGAATCATTGCGCCAATTCTCATTCCGCTTAAGACATACTTCAGTCCTTCACTGGTATATTTTTCGTAGTAATTAACAAAAAACATAATTCCCGACAGGATGTAGAAGGTTAGTACAATTACATTTACCGAGACAACATTCCACTGGTTAAATGCCAATCCAATGGCGCAATAAAGCAAGCCTAACAACAAAGGCGTCGGCAAGCTTCTCTTCCTTTCCGGCATCAAAAAACAAAGCACCCCGAATATAATAACCAAAAGATTATCCTTCGAGGTGCGATTAAAATCTACTTGAGAAATTCTGGTATACAGAGGCAGAAGAGCAATCGTTACTCCTAAAAGTATATTAATCATTCTACCCCTTGATATCATTTAGTAACCAATCACGACTACAGATCCAGTGTCACTTGACGTAACTCCTGAAACGGTAATGGTTGAACCAGACTTAGTCCATTTACCCACGTCTTCTGTAACTTCGTTGTTTGAAGAAATGTGGAAAACATTACTAAGTCCACAGGTAAAAGTTCCAGTCGTAACACTTGCTGCATCCCACGCCCAAACTTCCATCACGAGAGTTCCGGCAAGAGTTCTAGCTTTTTTCGTTGCTGAAAATGCCATAAATCCCCCTTATAGATTGATGAAAACTTGGACTGAGCCGGACGCTGTAGCTGCATCGTAAAAGATACCGCCCGCAACTTCCGTTGCAAGAGAAGTTGCTCTTGCTGATAGGTATCCTGCGTTTGTTGAAGACATATACCATCTTGATCCGGCAACAGCGTTAGCGTTTGTTGAATCAAAAAGAGCTGCGTCTAGCAAGCCGTACTTTTGACATTTACAGATTTTCCCAGAAGTACAAGCAACTGGAACGATACAGAGTGGCGATTGTCCTGCAGATGCAGAAGTAGTAACCGTTGCACCATCGTCAGCAGTTAGATCCAAAACAACCGCTGTACCTGCAGCGTATGAGGCTCCAGCTTTAACGTTGATAAAATGTTTTTCAACAGTAGAGGTAATAACCGCACCAGCATAATCTAAAGCAGTTGATCTTCCCACTGGAGAAATCATTGCATGAGATGCCGTTGCTGTGAATATTGAGGCCAAGAGGATAAGTAATTTCATATAGTAACTCCTATAAAATGTTTAAGAAAATTAAGCAGTGATGTCTTTTAACCAACCTTGGTAACGTAGAACACTACATGCATAAACTCCCTTGAAGAAAATTCTTTGCATCATAGCATCCATAGTCTCAAGATCTTGTTTCTCAACTCGCTTCATGTTGTATTCTGGGTGAGCGTAAAGTCTTACGAATTTCTCATTTAAGAATATTAGTGAATTTGCTGGAGCTAGGTTGTCGACGATGTGATCCACTCCTGAGTACACCAATGTGCTTCCATCATGTCCTAATCCATTTAAAGTAGACTCGCGAGTAGTTCTTTGGTGAGGCTTAATCAACTCGATGAATTGGTTCATGGTAGCTTGCTTGCCAATGACCAAAGACGCTCTTTCTTCACCTTCTGCTGATCCACCTAAAACATCTTGGTGTAAAGCAGTTGTGATAGCTCTGTTTGTACCAGAGTTGCTGTTAACGTACGCAACGTGGACTGAAACGTCAGTTGAGGTAACATTTCCGTAATCTACAGCACTTGATTTCAAGAATGCTTGCATACCAACAAATTGAGAAGCTGATAGGGCACCAGTTGAAACTGTACCATCTGAGAAAATACCTTTAACCATTCTTTGTCTAAGTGCTTTTTCTACAAATTTAAGTCTTTCAGCAACTAGGCTTAAGCGAGCTTCTTTGCCTGAGTTTCTTGCAAGGTCACGGTGAGTGATAACCAGAGTTTCGTATAGCTCAATTAGATCGAATGAAAGTTCGGTCATTGGATCGTACATATCTAAAGATAGAGCTTCTGCTCCGTTGTAGTATCCACCAGTAGTATTAGCGTCATCCAGAAAATTAAAGGGAAAACTTTTTTTCTCTCCCGAGTAAACACCTTCGTTCTTTTTTAATCTTGCAAGGTATGCATGGTTTTTAAACACGGCATCTTTAACACCGCCATCGCCATCGATTCCCTTTACTGTTAGTGCAGTTACTTGTCCAACTGTTAGTGACATTTATTTTTCCTTTGTTAAAATTGTAATGAAGCTTGTCGTAATAATTCTTCGTAATTTCCAGGCGCAACCTTCAATGTTTCCTTCGAACCATGGGCAGCGTTTCCAATGCCCGATCTAGATAACATTTTAGTTTGCGTCTTATTTTTTGTTGCTAGTAATTTTTGATAGGACTCGTTTGCCTTTGCGATGTCTTTCCCATGAGCAGCATACAAAGCGTCCTCAACCGACATCTTGTTAGTTGAATCAGCAGTCCATGCTTGCTTTACCTTTTCCCAATCCGGCTTAACTCCAATCTTCGCTAGAGGTGCTGCCATTCTAGTTTGAACATCATTCATCTCAGTTTCCCAAGACTTCTTGATTTGCCCTAACTCTTCTTGCTGCTTGCCTTGCTCTAATTGTGCAAACCTATCATTCAATTGCTTGAACTGGTTTTCGTACTGGGTGATAAGAGGTTTTTGAGCTTCAAACTTATTAACCTCTTGCTGGTATGCCTGTGAAAGATAGCTGAATAATTCTGGATCACTATTTTTCCAACCCAAAAGCATGTTTTCCATGATCTTGTTTTCGTAAACAGTTGACTGAATCTCTTGCTCTTTTTGCACTAGCTGAGTTTCTCTTTCTTGGAACTTAGTTTCCCTTGCGGTAAACTCCTCAGCTTTGGCTTTCACCTCTTCCGAGTGGGACATCGTCTTTTTAGTATAGTCAAACCCTTTTTGTAGCAACTCTCTTAACTGCTCAGGAGAATCAACCTTGATAGGCATTCCATTATGGATAGCGTTTAAGGCGTTTATCTGCTCGATTAAAGCATTATTTACCTCTGGCGCTGCCTCTTCCTTGCCTAGCTTTTCGAGTATGCCTTTTGGATCTTCTGAAGACTCTGAAGTATTGCTAGGATTCTCACCTGGAGTTTGTCCATCTACAGATTCAACTTGATCCGCTGCTTGACTTGATTCTGCTTCATGAGTTCCATCGCTGGTTGACTCGCCCGCTGAATCACTTAACAAAGCTTCATAATTCCCTACGTTCTCGCTCACTATTTATCCTTGGTTTTACGCTTGCCCAAAATCGGGTGCGGTATTTTCCATGTTTGTCGCAGGTTGACCTTGCTCAGGCATATTGATTTTTCCAATCATGTACTCCCGAGTAACTCCATCCATTCGCTTTTTTTCTTCATCGGTTAAAATGTGTTTAAGAGCATCGTTTTCTAGCTTGTGCGCTTCTGTTTCTTGCTTAGATGCTTCTATTTGTGACCGAGCTGCAGCTAACTGCTCTTGCGCTTGTTGGGCCACTTGCTGCGCCTGCTGATTGTTTCTTTCTTTGAGTGAAGTAAGCAGCACTTCTTTCTTAGGAAAATCCGCCACTAGTAAAAACTCTTCAAAGGTGATGTGTTGTGAATTTAAAAGCAGTAGGTAAAACGCATTGAGTGCGTCTTTGTCTACGCCTGCCATTGAGCCCGGAGAAATCTCAACGGTGTATTCTAATTCTTCCATTTCCATTGGATTGAAAACAAATTCTTCAATGTTGGAGTTATCCCCACGAAGTCGCATTTGTTTTTCTTGAGTCCAATGCTTTAAGATTAACTTTGCAGTTATGATTGCAAGTCTCTTCATTGAATAGTGCTGCAAATATCGATCTTTTAATCTTATCCTGCCAATCGCTTGGGTTTGAATCTTTTGGATTGCCACTCCCGACGCTTGCGATGCCCCGATCTCCGGAGCAGTTGCCTCGGTCATCCCAGAAAGCAATTCCATAGTAAGTCTATCAGTCTCTCTTCTTTGATTTAACTGTGGTGAAACAACGCCTGGTTCCGCTCTTCTAACTTCGGTTCCCATCTTCTTTTTAACAACAAGACCTGGAGCATTTGTCAGTTGGCTTTCGTCAACCTCCGCCTCATGGTCAACAATCCAACCCGAGTTAGAGTTCAACCGAAGCCCTTCAAATTCACGATAGTCCATATCGTTTAGCGATTGCTGAGCGTTTAAAATGTTTTTAACTTCACCAAAGCCATAGACGGTATCGTCCTTATAGCAATAGAAAGGCACGATAGGAATTTCGCCAGTCTCATCTGGATTTTCCCCATCGTAGAGAATGATGTCTTCAACCGATTTAATTACTCTCCAACCGTCTTCAAACTTTGGTTCTTGTCCGGTAGGATTGATCTTTTTAAACTCGTTGTGCTCTTCAATGTGATTGTCGATCATCTTAACAATCAGAAGTCCTTCCTGGATATCCGTTGCCTGTGGATTTTGTTGCAACAGTTCTTCAACCTTTGCTTCCACTTGATCGTATGGGGCATCCGCTGCCATACCTATGACAGCGAGTAGTTGCCCCCTCAGTGCTTGATGGCCTGAGATGTGAGAAGAATGATCTTCCCATTTTAGTATTTCAGCAGGCTCTTTTTCCAAAAAGCCATCATTTTCTTTTTTGATGTCTTCATCTGTTTCATCCTTCTCGATGTCTTTCAACTCGTAAGACTTCACCCACGTTTCAGAATACATGACAATATCTTTTGCCTTGTATGTTTTTGGCTTACCCATTTCTACTGTCATGCCAGCGATGTCTCTCTTTTCTAGTCCCTCTTCTGCACTTGATTCTAAGTTTTCAGAAGCCTTTATTTTGAGAATTTCTTCTCTCTTTTCCGGCCATATTCTGGCAACTTGATCTCTGCGCATTGGGATTTCGATGCGACACTTTTCGGCTTGCTCAATAGTCTGAGCGTTACCATCAAAATAGATGCTTTTCCAGGGCAATTGACGATATTCTATTTTACCGTCACCACCATCAGCGTCTGGGTTAAAACAGGCGTGTAGGTATCCTGGAGCACTTGTAAGAGCAGACCTCACGAGTGTCGGCAATATTAGTGGCAAATTTTGATCATGTTGAACAAACTTTACGGCTTTTGCTAAATTATTCGCAGCTTCTTGATTGGATTCGGTGCTAGCAGTTATTGCCGTTGCGGCCATGGAGTCTGTGAGTACAGGAACTTCGGATTCAATGATCTTGAATATAAAGTTTTTAACTGTTTTGACATTTTCACCAGTTTTATGTTGCTTGTTATAATAGGCATCATCGTAGATCTTCCATGATTTTTCGAAATCCTTTCGATATTCAGCAAGTTCTTTTTTAGTCTCTTTAATTAGCTTTAAAGATTCTTCGTTAGATGCCTTAGAAATGTCGTCATTTTTTTCTTTTTCATTTTCAATCATAATGACTTAGCATATTCGCCATAAGCAATTTTATGTAACCTTGTTCGGGGAGTCGTTTGTGGCAGAAGTTTTTCATCGTTTTACATCTCCATCGGGAGAAATAAGATACCTAACCATGAAAGAGGCAGTCGACATTGGGGAGGATTGGGTTTTTGCAAGAATCAATGAGATTGCAACCAATCATCGAAATAAGAAGATGACTAAAGATGGATTCACTCCAGGCTGGCAAGAAAACATTAGAGAGTATTGCGGTGGGCGTGGAGAGTATAATTCTCGACTAAAAGAATTGGGATTAGTTGAGTGTGGCTACGATACCGGACACATCAAAGAAACAACTACCGAAGGTGGATACTGTGAGAGCATAGAGTTTGCCCTTGCAGCACGCGAGGCAGGAGTTGAGTTAACCGATAACGAGGTTGAAGCAATCGCCACAGGTGAGTTTTACGAGGATGTTAAGCTAGACCTCGACTAGACTTGGCTTTCTTCTTAACCACTTTCTTAGCTGGTTTTGCAAAAGAAGCTGCTTCTTTTGGCACCATTTCCAATGCTTTCTTTGCTTCCTCCCTTGCTTCAAATCTTTTACTATTGTTTGCCGCATAAATGTCAATAATATCTGGAGATGCGCCCTTGAATACCCACGAGTTTGCTTCAAAATCAAACTTCGCCAATCGACCTGCGCTAGTAACTCCAAAGACATTGGCACTATCTACTGCCGAAATGCTTATCACTATTTCAGTTATCATAAAAGTCACTCCTAATTGTGCCAAACTCACTCATGGGATCTTGAGTAGGCGAATAAATCTCAGCTTTTTTGCTATTCTTTTTGATCTCATCTATACTACCTGACTTTTTCACGCCCTTGTTTATCGTGTAAAGCGACTTAAAAAGCCAATCCTTTAACTCTTCTTGAGATTTCTCACGCAAGACTTCTTGCTTGCGGAAAAAGTACCAAATAATAAAGGCATTAAGAACTATGGCCAGAGTCGTTGCTAGCATCATTCATCCTTATTATCGTTTCCACGAAGCCTTTTATGTAGCCTTGCTTATACCCATTAGTAAAACAGTCTTGCTTGTCAGGTGCTTCGTTATATTTCCACCCGCCATCGATGTACTCGTACCAGGCTTTCTTGCTATCTTCGGCAACCTTCTCTAAATCTTCAACCTTCATATTTTCCCCTTTAATATTTTCTCTCTAGACTTATCACACTTTTCAAATATTAATTTCTCTTGCTTGTTGGGATCGAACACTGTCGCTTTCTCGAAAGATCTCATCGTACCCATGATTGCAAGACATAAAGCTGCAACTCTATCTCTTCCATTTATGGACACCGAACCATCGTCTTCTCTTGAGAGTAAAAGCATTTCCCTTAAAGTGTCAATGTCGAGAATTTGAGTTATCCCATCTCGATAGTGGGCAATGAGTGCGTTCAACATTTGCTGCTTAGTTTTCACATTGGTTTGAAAGCCTAACTTAGGCCCTTCTTTGTAGGACTCAATTTGATCTTCAATCTTTTGAACATAGATATTCATATACCCCTCTGCCTTGATGGCAATGAGTGTTGCAATACCCATGTTGTTTTTCTCGGGCACCAGATGAGCGTTGTTGTAAATCTTTGCTAGCTCAACCAATACTTTTCCGAATATGTCGGGATCTAGTCTCCCATGAAAGAAGGCGACTTCCTTCATTGATTCGACCTCAATTATCTTGGCGTGGGAGAAGTCTCCCTCTATCAACCCCTCGGATATATCTGCGCCTATGACATATTTCTTCCCTGTTACAGGAGTGAAAAACACCTTCAACATGTGAGGATAGGCACTCAAATGCTTCTGAGTGATCTTGATATTTGCCACAGGAGGAGGATTTCTTTTAATCAAGTCTATGTGTCGCTTCAAGGTGGTAGCATCAAAGACCGGACGGCCAGTACTAATAAATGCCTCCTCTGGATAACTAGGAAAGTCACAGCAAAATCTTTCCTCTGGAGTTAGAAATGTACCATCGGAAGAGTATTCCCTAATCTTCAAACGCCTCCAAACTATATTGGGAATGGTTATCTTGGGACATCTTTGCATCAAGTCTATTTCATATTTCGTCAAGATTGTTCCATGTGGAACCGGAGCAATATAGTTGTCTACATCAAACCAGCTAACGAAAAAAGGGCGATATACCGTATCGCCTCGCTCCGCTGCCTGCCACAAATTGTAAAAGTGCTCACCTGTCCCACTCATGCCATTGGCAGTTGACTCCCATAGAACATAAGTCCCTTTTGCAATCGGAATAGAGTTACCAACTCCCTCCTCTATGTCGTGTCCATAGCGATAGAAAGCCGCCTCTGTCATGTGCGCGCCCTTTCTAGTTCCTGACCTACCTGCGTATTGATCGAGGGCAGTCTCAGCCTTTAGGCCAGACTCCAGCCCTGGCTTTCTATCCCTATCATTTGGATTCGGATTGTCAAAGTACAGCTCTCTCTCGTTTTCCTTGTCTAGCATGGGCTTTAACTGAGAAGGTAGGTTGTAAACAAATCGACGATAAATGCTAAATACATCCTCGGTACGGCTAGACTTATCTGCCAACATCATGACCTTGTAGTCGTACTGGGTACACATCCGATTAATGTTTATCCCTGCTGCCAGGGTAGAAAAGCCACACTGTCTTGCCTTTAAAACAATAGAGCGAATAATGCCATCGCTAAAATCATTCTTCATGTGCTCAAGATATGCTTTTTGATAATCCATAAGACGAAAGGGTTTTAATCCTTCCGTCTTAGTTTGGATCTTTAAAGCTTTTGGTAAATAAAATGCTGGATCTAGAATCGACGACATTAAAACTTATAGCTTTCTTCAACTTCAACAGCTTCTTTGTCTAAGATATCTTCATCGTGGATGTCAAACCACACTGAAAATTCCTTTGTCGTGTAGTCTCTTCTTTCGTAGCGATAACGAGTGGGCTTGTACTCAGACGGATCAACTGGGTGCCCCTTGTTTTCTTTTAAGACAGCTTCCACGCTCATTTGGTGCGAGGCAGGAATAGCAATCTTGACATAAACAACGTGTCTCTCATTTTCAAAATCATAGACATAATCATAGATTTCATCTTTAACTAAGTGGTGCACAATGGGTGGGTTTTCCGCTTTAACGATACACTTTTCAGTACATCTTCCAGCTTCAATTTCTGCCAAAAGATCTTTGTGCTTATCGATGATCGAACTCTTAGTTCTTTCACGTCTAAAAATCATCTCCATTAGCTCTTGCTCTGCCTCTGTAGCCATTTCTTTTATGAATAGGTCTACTAGCTTGTTCTTCAACATAGAAAGCTTTCTAGGCGGCATTGTGCCCTTCTTAAACTCTTTTGCATGAGCATCTAGGTTTTCAATGTTTGCCGTCTTCGAATCAAGAAGTGCAGGTTGTTTTTTTGACATACTACTTACCTTTCTTTTTACCGATCGCCTTAATAGATGTTTTCAGTAGGACTTTTTTCGGTGCTTCTTTTTTCTCTGCGACTTTCTTTGCGACTTCTTTTTTAACTTCTACTTTCTTCATGAGTTACTCCTCGTTGTTATGCCTTACTGGTTCCTTCTACTTCTCTTTCTATGCGATCATTAGTTCTTTTCTTTGACCACATAATGACTTCATCTAGCTTCGTGATCATCATGGCGTTTTCCCGGCAAGGAAACTTGGCATTTAATTTCTCAACGATATGCTTAGCTACTGCGATTACATCCTCAACCTGACAACCATTTTTTCCAACTTCTTTAATTGGGCCATTTTGAATGGTAAATGCAAGAGAATTTACATCGTGTCTTACATAGATAAAATTGTGAGGACGAATATCTTCTTCGAACCACTTGTAATCCATTGATCCAGACTCGTTAAATTTTTCTGGAAATTCAACTCTTAGGTCGTCCATGCAGACAATTTTCTCTCCATTAATACTCTTCACGTCTTTCAGTGTTTCTAGGGCCACAATCTACTCCTTGTTTTCTAACGTTTTGATATACTCTTCCAATGTTAAATTGGTTGTTGTTTGACTAATTTCTTGCTTATCGGCAACCTTTCCAACCATGCGATCCAGTATAAAACTAAAGCGCGTCTGATCTGCCTTTTGTACTCCAGTTGCCAGAATTCGTGCAACGAGCATATCTAGAACCGGAAGCGATGTGTCTTTGATTATTTCACTTAATTGCGCAACGTCCATGGAAATATATTTCGCCATGACTTCAGAAATCATCTTCGAGTTAAATTGTTTGATGCTAGGAGGTATAACTGCAGTTCCCTTGGGTCTACCATTGGGGTTTGCAATCATTCCCTTCTTGAACTGACACTCTTCTTTTGTCTTTCCGGTAGTGTTTCTATTTCTTTCTTTTCTTACGCGGACAACCATATTTTGACCTATTTACGCAAATTGTTATTCTTGATCAATCCCATACAGTATCCAAATAACCGACACGCTAAATATTTGTACCCTCTTAAACGAAGGCCCCTTAATATTGAGTCTTTTCTCTTTCCATTTATGATTGAATAGCTGAGCAAGGATTAGATATTCTTCGTGGTCTATTGCCCTCATACCAGCTTCTCGATCGCAGTATGTGCCTCTAGGAATGCCAGTAAGAATTGAGACATCCGACACAGTCATTGCTAACTGCTTGCGACACCAAGCAATTCTTTCGCCAACTGGATTAATTTCCCGAAGAGATTTTGGTTTTTTGAAATTGGACATGTAGTAAATGATTATTCGAGATGTCGTATAAGTAAAGCATAAATTTGCTTAAGACATCAACTGACAAAACTGACAAAACTAGGGGTTTTTGTAGTCTACTGGGCACAGAGTCTAACAGAACAAGCTTTACTATGTTGAAAAAATAGGCCCACCCGAAAAAACTTGGAGGCTTATACGAGTGGGAGAGAAGTTGGGATAATATTTGTACCGACTCCTCCTTTACTATATTAAGAAGCGAGGGCAACGCCCAAGATAGTTAGCATGAATCCGACCGTGACAACAAGCCCGACGTAAACCATAGTTTCATTTTTATTCATGACTGCCTCCAATAGCTAGAGTATATCACGATTGACGCTTGATGTAAAGATGGGCGATTTTAGACACAAAAAAAGGGAAAGAGTTTTTACACCCAGTCCCTTTTTATCTTGTTCTGATTTATTCTAGAGAATTGTTCAAATTACCTAGCTGGAGTTAAAACGAGATATGCTACATTAGAATATTCTCTGCATTAATGCAAGTTAAAGTTTTGCAAGTGCTCAGAAAATTGCCATCTGCCTGTCGTCTGGAGGTCATCTCACAACTTCCTAATCATCATCTTTTCATACCCGGCCCTATTAATATAAATCTTTTCTGTTTTAATTAGCGTCTTGTCTTTGTTCGAAGCAAGTAGCGACCTCTTCTCGAAGTTCGAAATGCACTTAAACCTTGGATCACTAATATTATACTCTGAAATAAATACTGGTTCAACCTGCTCATTTGCCCAATTAAAGAACTTGCTATGGCTAAAACCACCGCCATAGTCAGCGGTCCCTTGATAAGGAATATCACAGTAAACAACAGAGTTTTTCTTTATCTCAACGTTTTCGTATGATCCATTATAGAAGTGGAGTTGCTGGAGTTGCTCGAGTTGCTGGAGTTGCTCGAGTTGCTGGAGTTGCTGGAGTCGCTCGAGTTGCTCGAGTTGCTGGAGGTCTAGTCTATCTTTACCTAAAAGCCTAATCCTGTTTTTTAAAAACAATCTTTTTTCATTAATGCCAAAGCCATCTCTAAATTTCTCCATCCCAAAAACTTTCTTTGCAAAATCATCAAACTCATTAAAGACAACTGCCATATGCATTGATTTTTTATCTTGCTCAATATCTTTTCCAAACAGGTAGCCCTCTCCATTATTTCCAAACGACCATATGATCTTAACCATTGGATCTATTTCTTTTAATCTAAAAAAATCATCTCTTGAGATCCAGGGAGGAGAATAGACATTGTAGTTATATTTTCCGGCAATCGCGTCTTGAATCAAATCTGGAATCCCAGGTCTTATTTCATTAAAATGAAACTCTTTAAAGTCTTTTGATCTATGCTTTAACATAAAGTGCGTGATAGAAAAACCACCACCGAACAAGTCGTAAAAATTATCTGCTTTTGGAAATAAGGCACAAACCTTTTCACATATCTTGGCCTTACTTCCCTGGTAAGGAATTCCCCAGTTACTCATACGCTTGCCCACGTCCTTCCTGTCTTAATGCTGTTTACAATGTAATTTGGAACATTGTATTCTCTAGATATTTTTTTAGTTGACCAGCCAGATCTGATAAGTGTTTTTATTGTTATAGCTTCAATATTATCAATAGTTGCGCCACGCTTCCCCTCCCCCATGCTTAAAAGTTTTTTTACCTTAGCGTGTAGCATGTTTTCTTTATGTGTAACAATTTCTAAGTTTTCAACACAGTTGTTTTCTTTGTTGCCATCTTTGTGGTTTATCTCTTTTCCATTTACACTTGCATTTAAAAAAACCATGGCAACCACCCTATGAATCTTGATCGACGTTCTCGCTCCATTACTCTGAATTGCGGTTACAAGGTAGCCATCTTTGTCATTAAATAGCTTAACCTTGCAGAGCAAACGTCCCTTCCTCTTGAATAAATTTCCAGTTTTTGTAATATAAAAGTTACTATGTCCTAACGATAGTAAAGAGATGTAGCTTTCTTCCATTATTTTTCCTTAACTATATATCCGCGTGAGGTCAAGTCATCCCTTATGTCTGCAAGTTCTAATTCGTTTGGGAAAGTGATTTCAAGAACGAACTTCCTATTTAGATCATCTCTAATCTCGTCCTCTATTTCAAACTTCTCTAAAGGTTCGACGTTGAACTTATTTATCCCCAACATATCTATGTCAAAATCAGGCCCAAAATCTAACATGTCAGAATTTATTTTTAAAAGGTCGAGTGACGCCCACGAGGCTATAGCATTATGAGAAGCTACGAACGAATAAAACTGCGCCTCGTTTTCAAATTCCTGATAAGTAACAGGCACCTCCTTCATTCCCAGTTTCTTGGCGGCTTTTAGCCTTCCATGCCCTGCGGCAACTATGTTTGTCCCCTTTTGCACAATGATTGGATCACGAAAACCTTGATATTCAATAAGCCTAACAAGTCTGCTTATTTGTTCTTCGGTGTGCCTGTTCATGTTTTTAGAATAAGGAATAAGTGAGTCAATGCTCACTAATTCAATACTTTCAGATTGTATCTTCAAATTATTCTCCTATTGTGTCCGTTAGTTATCCTGCTAATGCAGTATGGGGTTACGCCATATATTTCAGCAATTTTTTTCACCATCACCCCGCTGCACCTAAGGGTGTGTATAGCCAACACTTGACAATCATCTAGCTTTGTAAGATTGCAAGACTCTCCCTTTCTAGTTACAGCGAGACCTTTATCATAAGCGTGTTTAATGTTTTGAGACTTTGTAACCCACTCCAGGTTGGATACTTTATTGTTCAACTTGTCTCCATCGATGTGATTAACTTCATAGTAATTATTTTCATCTGGCTTTTTGGTGAATGCCATTAAAACTAGCCTGTGAACGGAATGACTTTTTTTTGCTATTGATACTTTTTTATAGCCACAGGAAAGAGACTCTTTCATTTTAAACACTTTTACAATCTTGCCAGCTCTTGCCTTGTTCGAATAAATATTCCCATCAATATCTACAAAGTGATTATCGTCTATTGTCTTTCTTATGATTTTACTTAGCTTGCTTGGGATAGTTGAATCTATATCCACTATCTTAATCTCTCTTGACTTGATTGCCTCGCTTGTAGCAACGGCATTCTTTCCTTTCTTCATTCGACTTCTCCTCTCTTATATATTTCCAACGTCAGTTCAAAACAATCAACATTGTTTTCGTACTTATAAAGATGCCACTCAGTTATTTGCGAGTCATCTATTTTCCCCACCATGACATTATCCACCAAGCACTTAACGCAATTGTCCAGGTCACCCGACTTTTCGCTTATGGTCGACTTTTTGGTCAACATGTTTTTTACGCCAATCCTGAGCGTTCCTCGGATAGCGTGTATGTTTCCATCAAAAGAAGATTCAAACTCTGAAACACCCCTTTTATTCAACTGTAGGAGTATTAAAACTCTTCTAGCAAACACCTGATAAGCTGGAGACCTAACTCTTCTGCCATTGCGTAGCAACACAAATGCCTGATTAATGCTCAATGGCTTAAAGTTTCCGCGAAGTATTAGTTTTTCCACCGCTAAAGTTTCAAACTAATGACCTCGCTTGTCTAGATTTTATTCTGCTTCGTTTTCAGTCTCATCTTCTTCTGATATCTGATATGGCCTGACTTCATAGAGAGGACAGGTGTAAACCTCGCAAAGGGTAATCTCTTTTCTCATGTTGCAAGTACACTCTAAACACTTTGCTTTTATGACAGAGACTCTGCTTTTACCTAAAAAAGCCCTTTGATAAATGCCACGCACTGAGTCGGGCAAGTTCTTCAATTGTTCCGTTCTAACTTCACTTTTTTCTCTCATTTTAAGCCTCCTATTGGCATCCGTTGAAATTGTAATATGAAAAATGATCTAGGGTAGCGGGCACTGTATTTGCGCATAAAGTCGTTGCGTTTTTGAGTCTCCGTTCGAATTTCGAGCTTTAAACACCCACTAGACCCAAAAGTCTAGAAATTGTTTTAACAAAAAAACTTGCTATTTATATTTTTTAATTGCTTCGATTCTGTCGAATCTTCCAACTGACCATGCTCTGTGTGAAGCATATTTATCACTCATCTCTGCGTATTGCTTTGGATAGCTCGGCTGCATTACGTCCCCTCTAGGACAAGTGCACTGAAAGGCATACTCAAAACCACTTATTTTGTCATACATGGTCACATGACCGGTGCTATCGCAAGCTACACATGCCTGAACACCATCAAGCTTTTTTAAAATGGATTCTTTTTTTAAGTCTGCCATCTGGCCATAAAAAGCCATCTCGAAATCTGTAAGCAAAGGTGCCCTGTCACTCCCACCAATAAACTTTTTAACTTGTTGGGAAAAGGCATCTAGTGGCAATGAGCCCAAGTATTCAAACATGACAGAGGTTCTCTCCTCGGTATATTTATTTTTGCCATATATTTTTCTAAGCTTGTCTATTTCATATTCAAATTCTCTAAAATTCATATTGGCTTCCCTCGTATTTTTTAATCATTCTTTCTCGTGCCTCATCAGGATCATTTAAAATTCGTTCCCTTATTTTTTGCTTTTCGTTTCTAAAATATGCCGCAGAGAATCTAGACCAGTCTTTCTTTGGATCACTTGACGCATTATATAACAACCAGGCTTCTTTTGCTACTTCGGTGATTATTTTTTCAGGGTACTGTTCGAGCATTTTTAAGTCTCGCATCAATTTTTCAGGAATGTTAAAAAGTTCAGTTGTCGCAGCAGCTTCTTTTCCCCCATCTCCCTTTCCTTTTCTTTCCTTTTCTTTTATTTCTTTTCTTTTAATTTCATTAGAGGAGTTTGATTCTGATTTGTTTTTATAGAATCCCATATATTTCGAGAAGTTAGGGAGATGAACACATACGTTGTTTTCAGTCCATTCTAGGTTGATTAGTAACACATCTTCAAGATGACCTAGATTGAACTTCAACTTGTTCCGCCTACATTGTAACTCTGTACTCAAGTTCCGTGGGTGGAAGTTGAACTTCGAGTCGGCAGGAAACTCGTCCGAGGCGACAGTTGCGCACATCTCTAAAAGCACAAAATAGTGAAAATAGCCCACTGTTCCATGCTTGTCTATGAGCTCTACAATCTTTGGATCTTTTCTTGCCGACATAGAATGTCTAAAGTAATTCTTTTTACCGCTTGCCACAGTTTCCCCTTTTTAGCACTCAAGAGTTATTGTAAACCTAAAGGAAATGTAGTATTTTACACCAGATTTCGTTCGAGTGTTCACAGCACTTGAGCAATTATTTGAAGCCTAGCGCAAACTAGGCTTTTTTGTTTTGGGAAACTCTAAATAATAGATTTCTTCTTGTAAACTTAAAAATAAAACCTTCTTTTTTGTTCTTAAGTTTTGTTTGATATTTTATTGCTAACCTTAATTCTTCCTTTATATGAAGATTTTCCTCTCTTAAAAGATCATTCTTAAGTCTCAAGGCCTCCACCTTCATTTCCAGTGCAGAAATCTCCTTGAGGTTTTCCATCTTTCTCCTTTTCTTTTCGTGGACTCGTAAGACTGATATCGACATATTGCTAATTACTCATAGTATACAGAGCAGGGTGGAATTGAACTTCTCTCATGAATTTTTTTATAAGCATACATTGTGACAGCGTATCCCACGAAAAAGGGAAGCATGTATCGCAGTAGGGCTTTAAGTGTTTTCATTCAAACTGCTCCCCAAAAACAATATTCATTCTTTTTAAAAATATATCCATCTCTAGGATAAAGGCACCGACTTCGTTTTCAAATCTATCCATGAGCGCCAAGTCTCTTTTGAGTGTTAAAACTTTTAGTTGATTTTTTCTGAATCTTGGATCATAAGACGCAAAGTCCCAGTACTCAAATCCAGTTACGAACATTCCGAACTGTACTTGGTAAACATACTCTGGCTTGATTTTATCTAGAGCTAAAAACTCTGCGTGTACTTTTGAGTTCCATGGGTTTTTAAGTTCAACCGCTTTGCACTCTCCCTTTATGATTCCGTCTGGACTAACGCCATATCTTCTATCGTTTCCATAAATAAATCCGACCTCTTCAACATCACAACTTGTAAGCATTTCGTAGGCCGATCTAGACATAGCTTCATTGTCCTTGCCCCACTCTAAAGACTTAGCAGATAGCTCTGGCATCTCTCCTGTCGCAATCTGAGCAATCAGCTCCATCATGTAGCCCTCGCGTGTAGCGGTTCCCTTTTTCGCGAGAACGTTTCCAATGTTGGAAGCTGAGATCACTCCCAGCTTTGCCTTCAGCCAATCTTTTGAAACTTGCTCCACGTTTAAAATATCTAGTTTTTCTAAGCTCATTTTCCTTCTTCCTTTTCTAAGCAATAGACATCGAATCTTGTTCCATTGCGAATTATTACATCAACCTTTAGGTCGGGATAAATACTGCGTAATACAGAGGATGAATTGAGTATCTCATAAAGAGTTTTTAATTTTATAGGTTTTGGTGGTATTGATAAATATCCAAGAAGCGTATCTGTCTTCATTCGATGCTTTAAACAGCAAGCGCAATTACAATTAAGCATGCTCATTACTCCTCCTTCTCTTTCTCTTTCTTTTCAAACTGCTTCAAAAAACCCAGCGCATACTCAACCTGCTCGGAATTCATTTCTTCTGCAATATTAATCGATGTTTTGTACTTATCATTAATATGCTTAATTAATCTAAGTTCACCATCTTTTATTTTATCTAGCTTGGAAAACAGTAAATCCAATTGCTCGTGAGTGGCCGGAGTAACGTCTACAGTTTCGCTCTTTTTGTACTCGGTAACATCTATGTCTTGCATCTCTTCCGTTGAATAAACGCCCATTAGCACGTCTGAGCAGGTTATTTTAAGTGCCTCTGAAATGGCACGCCATCTAAACATGGTTAGCTTTTGCTTTTTGTAATTATCTTTGCCCAGCAATCCCATTGCAGATGCCTTTGCATCGTTCCAAACAGAGGTGAATTTGTTGTTGCCACTTTCCACAGTAAC
>ERZ1292625.1261-Hain-H41-01um-R1-1261-length-31433-cov-8_pt1 | contig 31433 bp, 31 predicted proteins | sample MGYA00564400_ERZ1292625 | MGnify/ENA primary metagenome ERZ1292625 (study PRJEB36523, sample SAMEA6512639) | groundwater metagenome | collected 2019-01-08 | study: AquaDiva: Metagenomics assemblies of 32 groundwater samples
CGGCACAACGAGATGCACTTCGTGACCGGATCGGATGCGGGCCTGCACCGCGGAGGACAGGGGGTCAACCCCCTGTCGGAAGACGCGGAGAACTTCTACACCGTCGTGCGGCACCCTTACGGCGACATCGCCCGGCACACGAAGTTCTCCCTCAACTTCGACTTCGAAAAGCCGCTCCGTCCGATGACCGACACCAAGTTCGCCGGGATGCGGCTCGGGACGCACGGCGTCCTGATCAAGTCCGACTGCCGGATCCCGGTCACCGTCGTCGGGCACGGACGCGACCTCTGGGTCGCCGTGGACGACCCCGGCCGGTGGCCGGGAACCGAGGTCGCCCGACTCGGGATGCCCGTCGTCGCCGTCGACCCGTCGCGCTTCGTCGCGACCGCCGCCGCGGACGACCGGGTCGAGAAGGCGCTCCGCACGCGGCTGGGACCGATTCTGGCGGCGACCGGCGACGGGCCGCTGCCGAAGATGGCTCACGAAGTCGCGACGGAGATCCTCGGGTGAGGTACGTCCTGCGGAAGGGCGTGATCGCGGATCTGCTCGCGGACCCGCCCGACAAGACGGCCAAACTCATGGCGGAGAGGCCGGGGTACGGAGCCCAGGCGCTCGGCCACGAACAAGCGTTCGAGGACCGTCCGAAGCCGAAGCGTGGGTTCAAGCACGGCGACGAGATCTGGCACCTCCCCGAGCAGCACGGCTTCGTCTGGCCGGGACACGGGGCTGGGAGGGACGAATACCCCCGCCTGATCTCGGGACAGATGCCGGGAGGGGCGGAATGGCACGTCGGCCACCAGGGGGCCAGCGGCTTGAAGCACGACGTCGGGGGAAGCCTCCTGCCTGAGGGGGAGGAGATCCCCGGCCACGGCGGTTGGCGTGGGACGTTCTTCCACCTCCCCGAAGCGGACTACCACCACCCGGTGATCCACGCCTACGCCGAGAACCTCACGAAGATGCACGACCTCGCGACTTCGGGGAGGCTCCACGGAGACGCGCTCGCCGTCCATGCGGCGCTGGGCGCGACCCTGTTCGCTCAGCTGACCGCCGCGAACGAGACGGGCGGCGTCGAAGGCAACTTTCCGAAGATCTACCGCTTCGCCGCCGCACACGAGATCGGCTCGCCCAAGATGGTCAACCGCCCCGCGACGGACGAGGAGAGGGTGGCGGCGGGCAGGCCGGAAAAGAAGACCACGCTGGTCGAATCGTGGCCCGATCACGTCCCGGCGCACGCGATCGAGAACTACGGGACGCTCAAGGAGCGGCTCGGCCCCGGCGGTGAATGGACGGTCGGCCGTTACGGGCAGAGCATGGCCCGGTTCGTCGCGGCCTCGTCAGCCGTCATGAAGGATCCCGAGCGCGCCCGTCGCTGGATGACCTCCTACGGGTCCGGCAGCGAGTTCGCCGCCGTCGCCGCCCGTGCGGAAGACAAGGGGGGGGTCAAAGGGCTCGGGTACATCAAGGGGCACTTCCTCGCGTCTCTGCTGGGGATCCCTCATTCGGCCTGCCTGGACGACCAGACGATCCAGCACATGACCGGCCTTCACGGCAAGGCCGCGGACGCGCTCGGTCAGACCGTCGAGGGCAAGCGGAAGCTCTACGACCACTTTCTCACGGGGATCAAGGGTGGCAACGCCTACAAGGCCATGCGCCGATACCCGGAGCCCGTCCGGCTCGCCGCCGCGCAGGCGGCGATGTTCTTCGTCCACCGGATGCACCGCGGTGGTCGAGCGAGCTACCCGAGCGGTCACCCGCCCTACTGGGAGCACGTCGCGAAGGTCGCGCCCGAAGCCAAGCTCGCCGTCACGAAGGACTTCGCGGGGCTGCCCGAGGACACCGCCACGGTCGACCGGATGATGGATCGCCGCTCGTCGCAGAAGGGCCTCGTCCGCACGTCCAAGTCGGCCGCTGCCGCCCGGCTCGCGGACCGGATGGCGCACGACTACGCGACGAAGGGGCCGACCCCGGCCCTGCTCCGGTGGATGCCGTTCATGGTCGAACTCGGCACGCACGGCATGGGCGAGGACGAGATCGAGGCCTCCCTGCCCGCGGCCGTCTGGCGCAAGTCCGCGACGAAGAGCATCAGCAAGAGCGAACTCCTCTACGCCCGCCGCGAGCGTCCCGAACTCTGGGGCAAGCTCTGGCAGGCCGTGCGCTCGGGCGACCTCCGGGTCGAGGACGACGTGCCGCGGTTCACCGTGAGCAAATGCAGGTAGAGCGCCTCCGTGACCTGATCCGTGACCATCTCGCCGCACTGACCGTACTGACCGGCGGGGCCTCCCGCGAAGAGACGGACCGCCTCGTCCGCGAGGGACTGCTGACCGAGGAGGAGGCCCGCCTGCTGGGCGACGACGCATTCGGTTCCGCGTGGGTCGGCGGTCACGGCGGGGCCCGACTGAAGGCGGGCGACTCGTGGCCGCTGGCGCGCGTGCTCCGCGCGGCCTCGCCGCTGGGCCCGGCCGAGCGGGCGGCGGTCGAGGCGGCACGTCGCAGCGCCGCGCAATACGTCCAGGGGGCGGGCAACGAGTTCGCGGACGCCCTGTCGGCGCTCGTGATCGAGGCCGACGAGAAGGAGAGGCACCGCCACCTCGGGATCGTGCGGGCCGCGACCGTGGACGCCGTCGAGAAGCGCAGGACGGCGAAGGCGCTCGTCACGGCGATGCGCGAGCGGGGAGCCGAGCTGACGCGCGACCTCGACCGGGTCGCCGTCACGGAGCTTCACAACGCCCACGAGGAGGGCGTGGCGACCTGGATCGCCTCGCGGGAGGGGCCGAAGGCGCGGGTCGCCAAGGTGCCGTCGCCGGGGGCCTGCGAAGACTGCCTGAGCCACTACGCGCCGACCGGGACGCCGCGCGTGTTCGCTCTGGACGAACTCGCGTCGGCCAGCAACTTCGGTCAACCGAGGTCCGAGTGGAAGCCGACGCTGGAAGCGTTACACCCGAACTGTAGGTGTAGCCTAGTTTCGCTACCGGAGGGCTGGTCCATCGGGGCAGACGGCACGTTGACGCCCGCCGAGACGAAGAACCGGAGCGGCATCGAGGAGTGGAACCGCCGCGCTGCCGCCAAGGACGCCGAGACGGCGCTCCTGAGGAGCCGACGCGTCGGATGAGCGACTGGGACTGCCGGTGGTGCGCCACTCCGCTCGCGTTCGTGACCGCTGACGGCACGATCAAGCTCCGTGTGCCCACGAAGCTCGTCGCCTTCAGAAAGGGGCACGGGGAGATGCGCTGTCCCCGCTGCGGGGCGGACACGAAGATTCCCGTGAAAGTCCACTTGACAGCCCCCGTCGCCGGGGCTCAGGATGCAGGCGCAGGCACGAGGTCCGACTAGAGGGACGCCGCCTTCCGTGAGGGAGAGCTTTGGCGTCCGACCCCAGTTTCGAGTTGTGGTGTCCCTTCGAGGTGAGCAAAGGCTACACCGAAGGCGGTCCCATGCTCGTGGAAGGGGTGGTTTCGTCGGAGGCGCTCGACGCGGACGGCGAGGTCGTTCTTCAAGACGGGTTGGATTTCGGCTACTTCCTCGAGAAGGGCTGGATCAACAACAACCACGAGCAGGGTGCCGAAGGCGGCATCGGCGTCCCGCTGAGGGTCTCGAAGGAAGTGCTGCCGAACGGCCGCAAGGCCACCCGGCTGGTGGCCGAGATCTTCGACACCGCCGAGGGCCGCAAGATATGGGACTTGGCCAAGGCGTCCAGCGGCAAGCGCAGCCTCGGTTTCAGCATCGAGGGCTCCATCGTGAGCCGTCAGGGCGAGGGCGGCAAGACGGTCGCCAAGGCGCGCGTCCGAGACGCGGCGCTGACCCGCCACCCGAAGAACCCCGATGCGACGATCCAACTCGTCAAGTCGCTCACGGCGGCGACCTCGGAGGCGGGCTACAACCTGCCCGGTCCCACCGACAACCCCCTCGTGCCGCAGTCGCTCGGAGATCAGACCTCCGTTGCCGACCGCGACCCGACACTGGCCCCGGCGGACGCCATCAGACGGCTGATGGAGAAGCTCGGGGTCACCCAAGAAGTCGCCGCGCGACTGTACGCGCGGCTCAGCGAGGCTAAGAATGGCTGACCGTTACCAAGAGTTCGCAGCGCGACTGTCGCCGCAGGAGCGCGAGGAGATGCGGAAGGCGCTCGGCGCACCGGCCCCCGCGCAGGCGGGCTTCACGGTGGCCGAACTCGACGCCGCGGTGGACGAACTCCGCAAGGGCGTCACGGCGGCGGACTTCGTGCCGTCGTCCGAAGCGGCGGTGGACGTGGGGCCGTTCCTCGAGTCCCTCGTCGCGGACCTCCGCAAGGGCTACGGCGCGGTCCACTCCGCGCAGGACACGCTCGCCAGCGGCATGGTCGCGACGTGCAACATGATCAAGGCCCTCGGGTCCGAGATCGTGGGTCTGCGCGACGACCTCGAGGCGATGGCGAAGGGTCTGCGGATGCCCGAGCCCCGGCGCTCGGTCCAGAGCGACCACGACATCGTCCCGCCCCCCGGCCCGGCCTCCGAGCCCGACGCCGCGCTGACGCGCGACGACGTGGCGCGCGGCCTGCTGAAGGGCATGGAGAAGGCCAGCGATCCGATGATCAAGGCCCAGTTGGGCGGCTGGGTTTCCGACGTGGAGTCGGGAGGCCAGATCACGCCCGAGTTCTTGACCAAGGCCCGGCGTCTCGGGGCCGACTTCCAGAAGGGGGGCTGATCCATGTCGTTCGGACCCGGTTTCGGTGCGATTTCTCCCGACGAACTGCACGCCCTGCGCGACACGATGGCGCGCAACCGGCTCCGCAAGGCCGTCGAAGCGGGCTACAACACGCCCGGCGTGTCGAGCGAGATGGGCGGCACGCTCGTCCCGCAGTCGCTCGAGCAGACGTTGGCCTCGGCCACGTTCCAGGCGCAGGACTGCGTGGCGTGGAGGAGCTTCCCGAAGACGGACGTGCAGGCGACCGTCTCCGAGTTCACGCGCATCGAGGAGCACGGCAACTCGGACGTGGACCCGTGGTTCGCTGAGGGCGGAAAGCCCGCCTCGGTGCAGTCCCGCTACACGCGCGACTTCACGAAGATCAAGTACCTCGGCGTCGAGGGCTCGGTCACGTTCCCGATGATGCACTCGCGGATCATCGGATCGTCGCCGAACGCCGAGGCCGAGGAGGCCACGCGCAAGACGCTGCACCTCCTCGGGATGATGGAGCGGGCGATCTACTTCGGGGATTCCAAGATGGACACCCTCGCGTTCGACGGGCTCTCCAAGTTGATCCCGGCCGCGAACATCCACGACCTCCGCAACCAGCCGCTCACCGGCAAGGTCATGCGGGAGGACATGTCGTTCCAGCGCGACCTCAACGCGATGCCGAACCTCGTCCTGATGAGCAACGCCTCGCGGATGATCATCGGCAACCTCGGGGAGCACAACATCCGCCGCCCGGTGCTGCCGGGCCAGAGCGGGGCCGGTCAGCGCGTCGGGATGACGGCGGTCGGCGTCGAGGCGGACCACGGATTCGTGCCGTTCGAGAGCACGATCTTCTTGAAGGCGCGCGGCGGGGCGACGTTGGGCAGTTTCGGCCCCACCGGTCTCGAACTCACGTTCACCGGTGGCACGCAGCCGGAAGTCGTCGCACTCGGCGCGGGCGAAAAAAGCAACTTCGTCAGTGACGACAAGGGGCACTACCGGTACGTCTACGTCGGCGTCGGCATCTCGGACGACAAAATGTTCGTCACCCCGCCGCTGGTCGCCGCCGACGCGGACGGCGAACTGGTCGGGAATGCGGACAAGGAAAAGATCCGTGCGGTGGTCGTGGCCCCCATCGGAACCAAGTACATCCGGGTCTACCGCCAGTTCAAGGCGGGCACCGCTGACACCGCGAACCCGCCCGTCGAGTTGACGCAGGAGTACCTCGACGGGGCCAAGTTCGCGTTCGATGTCGCCACGCGTAGCGGAGCGAATGCGGGGACCGCCTTGACCAGCGTGACCGCCGTGACCATCGATGACCTCAACAAAGACATCCCCGGCACGACGTGGTCGTTCAGCCTCCAGATGACGCCCGACGTGGTGGAGATCGTGCGACTGTTGGACTTGATGAAGCTCGACCTCGCGCTGATCGACACCACCAAGAAGTTCCTCCTGATCCTCTTCGCGAGTTTGCGTAGCAGGACTCCGTCAAAGCTCTGGGCTTGGCGGAACTGCTCCGTGCTGCACGGCGCGCCCGAGTTCGGGGACTTCTAGTCGCGGGGGGGGGCTGCTGACGCGTGTCACACTCTCTCGACCGGCCGCAGCCGATTCAGCCGGTCGTCCGCCCGGCGACGGAGGGGCTGTCGGAGAACGACATCGTCGCCATCGAGCGCGGCGACCGGCATCTCCGAAGATGGGAACTCGCCCGCCGCATCCGCAACCTCGAGGTCCGCGGAATCGCGGCCCTCGTGCTGGTGGAAGTCTCCGCGGACTACGCGGCCAAGGTAGAGGACGACTGGATCCTGTCTTCGCCGGGCGCGGGGCAGACGCTGCAAGTGACGCTGTGGACGCCTTCCGCCGACCGGCGGGCGCGGAGCCTCGTGGTCAAGAACGCGGGGGCCGGGACCGTACAGGTCGGCTCCACGACGCTGATGACGGGCGCGGCGGCGACGTTCGTGACCAACGGGGTCGGGTGGTCCGTCACGGCCTCGCTGGAGGCCCTCGGGGCGCTGATCACGAGCAACAAGACCTCGCTGGTCGCGGCGATCAACGAGGTCGCCGCCGCCGCTTCGGGCTCGCCGCTGCTCAACGTCCGCAAGATCGTCGCGGACGCCGTGCTGGCTCCCGGCGACGACGTGGTGCTGTGCTCGGGGCCATTGACGCTGACGCTGTACGACCCCGCGGGGCGCAGCGGCGAGCACCACGCGATCAAGTTGCTGACGGCGGCGGCGGTGACGCTTTCGCCGTCCACTGGAAACGTTGAGTTCGGGCCGTCATATGTATTGACGGCGCGGGGCGAAAGTATCACCCTGCTGACCGATGGAATCGACTGGTTCGTGACGTAGGATAGACACGCAATGGCTTACCAAAACAAGGCGACTGCGAGCGTTCGCGGCGGGATTCTGCTCAAGGGCGACTTCGACGGGATGAACGCCGACGAGCTTCAGTTGAAGGTCGGGGCGGTCGGAACGGCGAAGATCGCCGCCGACGCTGTCGATTCGACCAAGCTCGCGGACGGCGCAGTCTCCACAGCCGCCAAACTCGCGACCGGTGTCGTTGAGACGGCGAAGATCGCCGCCAACGCGGTGGACGACTCCAAGCTCGCGGCGAACGCCGTCACCAGCACCAAGATTCTCGCTGGCGCGGTCGGCGGCGCGGCGATCAACGTCGCGCTGAAGCCTTCGGGAACGGCTGGGGTGGGCGACGAAGCTCTGCGCGCCATCGGCATCACCGGTTCCACCGCTTGCGCCGGGGACGACGCGCGGGTGAACGGGGCGCTCCAGCGTTCCGGCGGCACGATGACGGGGCACATCACCCTGTTCGAGACGAGCCCTGCGGCCGGATCCGCGGTGAGCAAGGGCTATGTGGACAGCCTCGCGCAAGGGCTCCGCGTCAAGCCGAACGCGAAGTACGCGACGAGTGCGGCGCTGGCGCAGACCTACACCTATTCGGCCGGGACCGGAGCCGACCGTCTGACGGCGAGCGGCACGCTGGCGGCGCTGTCCATCGACGGCGCGACGCCGGGTGTGGACGACATCGTCCTCGTCAAGGACGAGGCGAGCGCCAACAAGAAGTACAACGGCTGGTACAAGGTGATCGCGGTCGGCTCTGGGGCCGTCGCGTGGGTGCTGGAGCGGTCCGTCTACGTCGACACTGCGGCCGAACTGGCCGAGGGGTCGTTCTCTTGGGTGGAGGCTGGCACTGCCAACGCCAACACCCGCTGGGCCGTCGTCACCGCGCCTGCCACCCTCAACACGAACGACGTGGAGTTCACGCAGATCAGCGGCGCGGCCGAGATCACGGCGGGCTCCGGTCTGTCGAAGACGGGCAACACGCTCTCCGTCGCGACGGGCGGGATCACTTCCGGAATGCTCGCGGACGGCACCGTCGCGACGGCCGACATCGCGGACGGCGCGATCACCTCCGCGAAGATCCTCGACGGAACCATCGTGGACGGGGACATCGCGTCGGGCACCATCACTGCGGCGAAGCTGGTCGCGGGGATCCAAGGCGCTCAAATCGGGGCCGTCGAGGCGCTCCGCGCTCTCGGTGCCACGCCCACGACCGCCTGCGCGGGCGACGACGGGCGGCTGCCGACGCAGGGCGAGAACGACGCGCTCCTCGGCACGGACACGAGCACCGCTGTCGGAAACGGCAACAAGTACGTCACCAACTCCGACGCGCGCAACACGAACTCCCGTGCGCCGAACGGTTCGGCCACGGGCGATCTTACGGGATCGTACCCCGCTCCGACCGTCGCCTCCGGTGCCATCACCGCGGCCAAGCTCGCCTCCGGGGCGGCAAACAAGCTGAAAGACGTTCAGCTTCAGAGCGGAACGAGCTACCCCATCCTCGCCACGGACGCCGTCGTCGCGATGGGGGCGACCGCCGGTGCCGCCGTCGCCACTCTGCCGACGCTCACCGGAAACGCGGGGCTCACGATCCTCGTCAAGCGCATCAGCGTGTCCAACCTTGTCGAGGTCGCCCCTGCCAGCGGTCAGAGCATCGACTTCGGAGCCGCCAACGCGAAGTACCCGCTCAACGCGTATCTCGAGTCCGCGATCTTCGTCGCCGTCGAGGGCGCTGCACCGACGTGGCTCGTCTTCTAAGCTCCGCGTGAGCTACCGCCCCCACCACCTGATCACCATCTCCGAGGCGCTGTTCTCGGGGGCCGGGACCAGTCAGACCGTCGACCTCGTCACCCTCGCGGAGGACGAGTACATCGACGGTCTGGCGGCGAAGGTGACCGCGAACTTCGCGGGCGGGCTGATCACCGTCGCCACACTGGAAATAGGCCCGGCATCCGACACCGATGCGTTCGGGCTCGGCCTCGACGTGCTCTCCGGGGCCGTCCCGCGCGCCCTGTGGCAGACCGCCACGGAGCGCGGGGTGGGCCACACGACCGGACGCCATCCCGGCTACGGATCGCCCGGCGGCGGTCCGTGGGCGTTGAAGGCCACGCTCACGCTGGTCGGCGGCGTCATGAACGACCTCACGGCGGGCTCGGTCCTGCTGTCGCTCTTCACGGAGCGCACGCGCCTTGCCTGACGCCGACGAAAAGCTCCGCTGTCCCGGCTGCGGCAAGCTCGTGGCAGCCGCACGGATGATCGGCACGCTGATCGGCTGGCGGTGCTGGAAGTGCGTGGCCAAACCGGACTGAAGACCGCCTCTGGCATCTGCCGGGGCTGCGGGCGCGAACTCCCGCTCGGAGCGTTCGTCTCGACGCCGTTCGGGTGGCGGTGTCTGGACTGCGTTGCGGCGGCTCAGAAAGGTGGTAAGGTGACCGACGATGCCAAGACGAAAAAGCGCACGACCGGCGGGTGAAGTCCTCTCGTTCTCCTACGAGGAGGCGGCACAGGCGCTGGTGACCATCGACGGGGGGCTCGCTCCCCGCTATTCCGCGGAGGGCTCCGTCGAGCAGGCGGTCGCCGCCGCCGAACTGCTCGGCCCCAACGCATCGCCGCCGTCCGCGAACCGCATCGTCGGTTCCGGGGGGCACTGCGTGTGCCACCTCGTCGGCTCGGGGGCCGCGACCGTCGTCGGCTGGGCGTTCCTCGACGCGGCCCACGGCTGGGTCAGGATGACCGGCAGGACCGACCTCGCCGTCGTGGAACGGCAGGAGTTCTCGTTCGTCACCGGCCACCGCAAGTCTTTCGTGCAGGTCGTCTCGGCCGAGACGTTCCCGCTGACGCTGCTCGCGACGGCGGCGGGGTGAACCTGTGGCCGACGCCCTCTTCGCCCCGACCCCGAAGGAGTGGCTGAAGAAACGCTACCTCGTCGGGGTGGACCTCACCGACGACGAGAAGGAAGACTTCCAGCCCGAAATGTTCGAGATGGCAGCCGATCAGGCCCTCGAGTGGGCGCGCGGCGAACTCGACCTTCCGATCAAGAAAGCCCCCTTCGTGGAGCGCCTCGACTACCGCTTCGAGGACTGGCGCGAGTGGCAGTTCCTCTCGCTCTCGAAGACGCCCATCGACCCCGCCACGCTGAAGGTCCGCTACCGCTTCGGCAACAACACCGTGGCCGTGGCGCCGTCCCAGTGGCTGCGGCTCGAGTCGCCAACCTCTGGACAGCTGCAGATCGTTCCCGACGCGTCGATATCCGGGTCGGCCTTCGCGGTCGTCGGCGGTTTCGCCGTGTGGCCGGGCGGGCTCCCTTACGGCTTCTCGTCGGTCCCCGGCTGGTTCGAGGTCGAATACGAAGCCGGGTGGGCCGACGCGGCCATTCCCGCCGACATCCAGCACATCATCGGGATGCAGGCGGCGATCCACATCCTCAACATCGCGGGCGACCTCGTGGCGGGGGCGGGGATCGCGGGGTACTCTCTGGGGGTGGACAGCATCTCCCAGAGCGTCAACACGACGGCGAGCGCCATGTACGGCGGATTCAGCGCCCGCACGAACAGCTACGAGAAGGAGATCGCGCGGCTGCTGCCGACCCTGCGGTGGAAGTACCGCGGCGGCAGCATCATGGAGGTGGCCTGATGGGCCGCGTCCTCCTGCCACGCCTGCCCGTCAAGAAGGACGCGCTGTCGAAGCTCCGTTTCAGAACCGACAGCATCGACAACCTCATCGAGACGAAGGGCTGGCACCTTCAGTGGGAGCAGGGCGCGAGGTGCCCGTGCCGCGAGTCGGTCGACAGCGACCACCCGCGGCCGGACTGCCCCGTCTGCGACGGGATCGGGTGGGACTGGCACACGTCGCAGGAAGTCCGCGCGCTCGTCACCAACGCCAACCAGGACACGGCTCCGCTCGAGCGCCCCGGTCAGTGGGCTCGCGGCAACGTGATCCTGACGATGCACAGCGAGCAGCTGCCCGGCTATCAGGACCGGCTCACGGCCCTCGCTCACGTATTCGTGTTCCGCGACTTCGGCGTGCGCGGCACCGGGGCCTCGGACCGGCTGCGCTACCGGGTCGCGCAGCGGACGCTCGACCTCGTCGGAGGGGCGCAGACGTTCGGTGTGCTCCACCTCCGTCTGGCCGCGGAGGACGGGACCGCGGACGCGGACGGCGTTCGCGCGGAGGGGACGCACTTCGACGTGGTGGACGGTCGGATCGCGTGGCGCGCGGGCGAGGGACCGCCGGTCGGCCGTCGCTACGCCGTGTCGTACTACGCGCACCCCCGTTTCGTAGTGGTCGAGGACCACTACAGCACGCGGGACACTTGGAAGTGGACCAAGGTCGCCCCCGACAACCGGCCCACCTTGGAGAGCCTGCCGGTGCGCGTGATGGCGAAGCTCGACTACGAGGGCGACCTCTAGATGGCCGAGATCGTCGTCGCACGGATCGACCTGTCGGCGTTGACCGAGGCGCTCGACAAGGACGCGATCCTCGCCCGCACCCGGAAGATCGCGCAGTTGGCCCACGCGCAGTGGATCCTCCTCGCCAAGCGTCACCTCCAGAGCACCGCGTCCGACTACATCCGGGGGATTCAGCCCGTCGAGGAGACGGAGGGCGGCGCTCGGATCGAACTGCAGGGCGAGCTTCCGAACATGGTCGAACGCGGCTGGCCCGCGACGGACCTCCGCAGGACGCTGCTCACGGGCCGCAACACGAAGACCAGCAAGGCCGGGCACACCTACCGCTACATCGCCTTCCGCAGGACGCTGAGCGGCGGGAAGCAGACGCAGCACGCCGCCGCCGAGTCGCAGGCGGCGCTGAAGCGGCAGTTCGGGGCGCTGAAGCGGATCGCTCAGGCGCTGGAGCCGACGCGACAGGTCGCCGGGCGGCGGCAGTGGGGCGGACGCGGACCGGAGGGGGTCGTCCCGAAGGCCCGCGCGCGGCACCTGACCGACCTGTACGCCTCGCTGTACCGCTTCGAGCACAGCTACCAGAAGCGGTCGCAAAGCAACTACGGCACCTTCCGCACGATCAGCACCAACCCCAAGTCGCACCGGGGCGGGACCGCGGGCGGGATGAACTGGGTCCACCCCGGCATCCCGGCGCGGTGGCTCTCGCGCGAGGTGGAGCAGTGGCTGCGCCTCGTGGCGGTGCCCCAGGTGTTCGGTTCGGAGATCGGAGGGCCGGAATAAGGTGCTGCCCGCCTCCGTCGTGATGCTGCGCGTGCTGCGGGCCGGTCTGGCCGAGGTGACGGCCACGCCGACGCGGTGGCACTCGCACATGCGGGACTGGCCCGAGGACGAGCGGGACCGGTGGCTCGCTCGGACGATCGAGAAGCCGCCGTCGATCGTTCAAGGCTACCAGCGGGCCGAGGTCAAGTTTCCGACGTGGGTCGTCCTGCTGGGGCAGGCGAGCGACGACCGGCGGGCGCTGGCCGACTCGGTCGGCCGCACCGGGCTCGTGCAGCACCTCGGCGGGCTCCAGCGGACCGTCGTGAACGTCTGGCTGTGGTCCGATTCGATGGACGAGATCAACGTCCACCACGCGCTGATCTACAGGCTCATGAAGTCGCGGCTCCAGTGGCTGATCAAGGAACTGGGGACCGAGCAGGTTCTCTTCGAGGGCGCGAACGACGTGCTGCCGGACCCCGAATGGATGCCCGGCGAGGTCTACGTCCGTACGCTGTCGTGGGCGATCGTGTCGATGGAGACGGCGATCTACGAGGACGAGGGACGCGGCACCGACATCCACACTTGGCTTGATGCGTCGGTCGTGCAAGGGTACAAGGGAGGAGTGAAACCATGAGCGCACCCGGAACCACGATCGACGGACAGTTCTACCGCCGCCCCGGCGCGCGGTCGCAACTCGTCGGGGACGCCCTCGCGGGCGGCGGCGCGCCGCAGCGGGGGATCCTGTGCATCCTCGCTCCCGCAGAGCGGATCGAGCCGCAGGTTCCGCACCGGTTCACGTCGCCGCGCGCGTTCGAGCAGGCGATGCCGGTGCTCGGCGCGGAGCTTTCGGGGCTGATCTGGGGCGCGTCGAACGACGCGAAAATCCGAGGTCAACCGACGCGGGTCGTCTTCGTGCGGGTGGACAATGCGACGAGGTCGAAGCTGACGCTCAAGGACGCCTCGGTCCCCGCCGTCGATGCGATCGAGTTCACCAGCACCGACTATGGCCTGTCGGGCGACCGGACGTGGGTACAGATCTCGGCGCTCGCCGCCGGGCACGGCTGCAAGCTCGTCGCCGGTCAGAACGCGGCACTCGAGACGTACGACGAGGTCGCGCTCGACGCGTTCCGACTCAAGTACCTCGATTCGGCCGACGCGCTGACCTCCTGCACGATGAAGGTGACCCCCGCGACGGGCGTCGTCGTGGAGTGGACGAAGTCGATGGCGTTGGACCCGGTCGCTCCGTTCGCAGCAGCCGTCTGGAACCCGACGAAGACCGCCTTCGCCGGGAAGGTGAAGGCCGAGTTCCCTCAGCAAGCTGCCGTCGCCGTGACGTTCGGCATCACCGGCACGAGCGCGGAGGGCGTCGTCGGTGACACGGAAACCGTGACCATTGCGCTCGGGGCGACCTCCGGGGAGGGCGTCAAGTTGTGGTCGGCGGTGACCCAGATTCGGCAGACCTCTCTGGCGGACCCGGCCAACCCGACCGTCGAGTTCTCGGGCAAGTCCTTCGACATGCCGAAGGCCGACTTCCCGACGATCCAGTCCGTCGTGTCCCACGTCACCGTCGATGACACGCTCGACTACGAGGCCGAGAAGCTGATCGGCCAGAACTTGAACGTGGCCGACCTCGACCTGTTCGACGGGCCGATGCTCGACGCGGACGCGAAGGCGACCGCCGACGTGTGGGAGCTTCTGCGGCGGACCAAGGGCTCTAAACTGGTGACGACGGCCCGCAAGGCAGCCGACCGTCTGCCCGCAGTGACCTCCTCGCCCGCCAAGCCGTTCCTCGGCGGTGGGACGAGCCCCGCGGCGACCCTCGATGACTGGAAGGCCGCGCTCGCCACCGTCCGCCAGCCTGACGAGCCGGTCAACGTGCTCGTGCCTTTCACCGACCTCATGACCGTGATTGCCGAGGCGAAGAAACACTTCGTCTTCATGTCCGGCGACGGTCGGAACGAACGCAACGGCTACGTCGCGGCACCGGCCGACGAGACGCTGACCGACCTCGGCAAGAAGATCGTCCGCGTCAACGACCGCAACATGTCGCTGGTCGGGCAGGAGATCCTCGTCACCGACGCGACGGGCGCGGCCGTCTGGCGCAGTCCGAAGCACCTCGCGGTCCTGATGGGCGCGCTCCAGTGCAGCCGGGCGATGGGCGTGCCGCTGACGTGGAAGTACCCGAACGTGCTGGACTTCCGCCAGAACATCGGCTGGAACCCCTACGACGACGGCGAGGCGGCGCTCGAGAAGGGACTGCTCTTCCTCGAGCGGTCGTCGCTCGGCCCCCGCATCTGCCGCCAGCTGACGACGTACCTCGATGAGCACGAGGTCTACTGCGAGATCAGCCGCAACGAGTCCGCCAACGAGTCCGTCAAGGGCGTCCGCCGCGTGCAGGAGCGGTTCGTGGGCGACCCCGGCACGCCGGGCCTCAAGGGGATCATCCTCGAGACGACGCGCGCCGAATTGGACCGACAGGTCCGCGACAAGGAGATCTTCGGCTTCCGCAACCTGTCGATCGCCACGATTCCGCTGGGTCACCAGACGGTCTACCAACTCGTCGCCCTCGGCGCGACGACGTTCCTCAACACCGTCGCGTACCTCGTCCGCGAGGAGGCGTAACCGATGGCCGACAAGCGGGCTTTCACCTCGGCGCGGGGGCTGTTCTTCGTGGACGGCCCGAAGGGTGCGATCCAGATCGGCTACTGCACCGGGGTCAACGGCAACGAGATCATCGCGCGGAGGCCGATCAGACCGATCGGTCAGGTCCGCGTGGCCGAGTTCCCGGTGGTCGGCGTGGACGTGCAGTTCTCGGCCTCCTACGTCCGCATCGTGGGCGAGGACGAGGTCGAAATGTCGCTGCTGCCGCCGGGCCGCGACACGAAGGACTGGCTGGACGAGCAGCCGGTACGGTGCTACCTGATGGACATGCAGGCGTCACCGGAACCGAAGCCGTTCATGGTGATCCACGGCGCGGTCCCCACGGGCAACTCGTGGGGGATGATGTCGGGCGACGTGGTCAGCGGCACGATCAACTTCAGCGCCACGCACACCATGCGCGAGAGCGAGCTTCCGGGGTAAGGTAACTTTTGCATCCTCAGGTCAAGGTCGGTCTGGACGAAGCCCGCGAGCGGCTGCTCGGAGCCCGCACGCTGGACGAACTGCGCGAGGCGACCTCGCCGCTGCCGCCGCCGGGAGAGCCCGCGCCGCAGCGGCCCGAGGACTTGGTCGAGGTGCAGTTCGACGCCGTGGACAACACGACCGACCCGCCGAGACGGGGGACGTTCGTGTCGGTCTACCCGACCGTCGCGACCCGACTCGAGATGGCGCGGATGCGCGCCGTCGCCATCGCGGGCGCGCCCGCGTGGTCCGTGCAGGACGACGACCGCGCCCTGATCGAGGCTCTCGTGCTGTGTACCCACTGTCTCTCGAAGCGCCCCGAGTGGTTCGACGGGGCGATGCAGGCCCGCGTCCCCGACGCGCTGTTGGCCGTAGGGGGGGTGATCAGGGCGCACCACGCCCTGTTTCGAGAAGCTGTTGCCCGTGCTGGTCGCGCGCATGCGCGCGGGAACGAGCCGCTCGTGGCGATTGTCACGATGGTGGGAAGCCCGCTACATGCAGCCCTCGGCGGGCAATCCGCTGTGGGAGGGAGTGCCTGAGGAGGTCCACCTCGCGCACTGGCTCGCGGACCTCTCCGACGAGCAGTACGCGGCGGTGACGGCTTCCGGCGGCGTCCCGCACCATGCGACGGAGCCTCTGCCCTGCGACGACGCGATGACTCGGCGGATCGAGCAGCGTTCGGCGTGGTCGGCCCGCGTGAGACAGGGTAGGCTGCTCTGATGGCGGGCGACCGCATACCGACCGTAATCGACATTTCGGCCAACACCGCGGCCGTGGACGCGCTCGAGTCGCGTCTGCAGCGCATCGTCGCTTCGCTCCAGCAAGTCGGTTCCGGTGGCGGGATGGGCGGCGGCGGTGGCGGTGGCGGTGGCGGCGGCGGTCCGAGCGGCGGCGGGGCCATCGGGAGCGGCGGCGGCGGCGGCTGGGCCGACGTAGGGGGGTTCGCCTCGCGGTTCGGAGGGCTCGCGCAGTCGGCGGCGGGGGGCGGGCTCGGGTTCGCGCAGAGTGTCGCGCAGATGGTTCCGGGGTTAGGCCCCATCTATGCGTCGAACCTAGGATACCGCGCCCGCACGGCGGACGCGTACATGGACTACGAGCGGCAGGCTTCGACCGCGAGGAACCTCGGGTGGACCGGCACCGCGGGGGGCGGTGCAGATTTCGGTTTCGATCCGATGGAGCATTCCGGGCTCGCGGGGACGTTCTACGGGTCCGGCGTGGGGCGACGGAACGGTGACGAGATCGCATTCCGTCAGGCAGAGCGGTTTCACCGCTCGGGGCTCCCCATCGGGCAGTCGGCGGCGTACGCCCAGACGTTCCGAGCGGGCGGATCGTTCGGATTCGATGACAAGGGAAAGTCGACAGCGGCCGAGTTCGTCTCGCCCGCTTCGATCGCCAACCTGACGGCCCTCGCCGCGAGCCAGTCATACGCCACGGGAGGGCAGTCGTCCGCCGAGGCGGGCGACGTGCTCGCCCAGCACGCCGCCGCCTCGGAGCAGTACCGGAACCGGTTCATCCCGCTCAACGCGCTCGCCCTGACGCGGACGGCGACGGGGCTCGGCTACGACGTGAACAACCCCGCAGGGGTCCAAGCGTGGGACGCTGACGGCAAGCTGTCGCAAAGGAAGTCCGCGCACGGGCTCCGGGGCTCGGGGGCGGTGCGCGCCGCGATGGCACAGGTCGAAGCGACTCAGGGGGCGGCGTCGGGGTTCCATCTCGGCGGGGAGGACATGCACCGGCAGTTGATGACGATGTACGCGTTGAAGAACGGCGCACGGGGGACGCTGGGCGGTGTGAAGCAGTTCCTCGAGGAGATGCAGCCCGGCCAGTCGCTCAAAGCGAATCAGTGGGCCGCGAGGTACGCGGGGCAGGGGGACGCAGACACGGAGGCTACGCTGTTCAGCGACTTCACCCGGCTGCCGATGGGCGGCGGGGTCGCCGCCTCGGCCATGCAGGCGGTGCCGCTGCGCACCCACAACAAGTCGGGACGCATGTCCGGCGGCATGGCCGCTGCGTTGCGGACCCAAGCCAGCATCCGCGCCGAAGAAGTCGGCTACGGCGGCGGGCATGTGGGAGGAATACAGAAGCTCGAGCGGGCCGCGCTCAAAGCGGCAGAGGCGCTGGCGGGGATCGCCGTCAAATCGAAGACGGACGATCTGCTGATCAAGACGATGGGCGAAATGAAGGGCTTCACTTCAGCGGCAGGCAAGGCAATTGAAGACTTGAAGTCATGGCTGGAAATCCACTTGCCGTGATCGCCGTCGTCCCGTCCTTGGAAGTCGTCGCGTGGTCCCACGACTACGGCCGGATCGACCTGACCCCGTGGGTCACGTCCTGCCGCACGACCAAGTCGCTGGACTCGACCACGGGCGACTGGTCGGTGACGATGCGGCGGCGCAGCGGCATCGAGGTGCTGGGGGTGCTCAAGGACGACGACTGGGTCACGATCACGAGCGGCGGCGTGCCGGTGATGGTCGGCCCGATCGACACGGTGCGGCGGACGCGCTCCGCGACCCAGTCGGGGGGCGTGGATGTCGACCACGCGATCGTGGGTCGCGACTTCGCGCGGTGCTTCCAGAGCGAGGGCGTCTTCGCGCCGCTGCTGGAGGGGTTGAAGGAGCCGGGGGTGTACGACTTCCGCGCGCTGAACCGGATCTTCGAGGCGAAGGGTCAGCCGACGACGGATCTGATCATCGGCAACACGCTCGTGAAGCCCGACGAGGCCCTGCGGCGGCTGATGTCGGTGGTTCTGTCGGGCGACTTTCTGTTCTGGAAACTTCCCACGACGCTGGCTCCAACGGACCTCTACGGTGTGCTGCGCTACCTCGGGGAGCACCCGGAAGGGATAGTCTGGCACCCGGACCCCTACGTCTCGACGCGCCGCACGTCGATCCACGAGATCCTGTCCGCGCCGTTCCGTTCGCCGTTCACGGAGTTCTTCTACGACCTCCTCGACACGAAGCACCACGGGCAGTCACACCCCGGCGACTTCTGGACGCCGCCGCCGCTCTCGGCCGGGACGCAATGGTCGCGGTTCGTTCCGACCCTCGTCTACCGCACGATTCCGTTCGACGCGGCCGACTGGGGCCGTTTGCCGCTGCACGAGGTGACCGCGGACGAGGTGACCGCGGACGACCTCGGAACCAGCGGCGGCGACCGTTACCACGTCTTCGCCGCGACGATGGCCACCTTCACGCAGGACGGGTCGGTCGGCGTGTGGGGCACGTCGAAGGGGCGCGTGCCCGCGGTGGCCGCCAAGGCAGCCGAGATCCACGGACTGCGCTGGCTCGAACTCGACAATCCGCAGATGTACCCCGATCAGAACTCGCAGGCGCGGATCATCGAGGACACTGCGCGCCTCTGGCGTTGGTACTGGGGGATGGCGGAATCGTGGTCCGGGGGGCTGACCATCGCGCGGAGCCGACCGGAGATCCGCATCGGGGACCGACTGTCGTACGAGGGCCGTCATTACTACATCCAACAGGTCGGGCACTCGTGGGACGTGGGGGCGGGGGCGGGCGAGGTGACGGAGACGACGACGGCACAGGTCGTGCGGGGGCTGCCGCCGGGGCACAGGGCACCGGAGATCGAGCCGTGGGATTACCCCAAGCCGGAAGTCGTCTACGAGCCGCTGCCGGAAGCACCCATAATGTTTGAAGAGCCGTTCGACACGGGCCTTCCTCCGGTGGTGGCATGACCCGCCGCGGAGCCACGCCATCGGCCGGGAGCCTGTCCTCCCGAGCGCCTCCACACTCGGCCCGCGCCGTCGTGGTCGCGGTGCGGCACACGTCGCACGGTGTCCGCTGCGACGTGCTCTTCTACGGCATGCGGAATCCCTTCCGGCGCGACGTGCCGGTGATGCAGTGGGGCGGCGGCGTCGGCAACGACGCGGTGTGGGTGCCGAATCCCACGACGGTGGACCTCGACACGATGCTGCCGTTCACAATCGACGCGGTGCGGCGTCTGGACGCGCTCGACGGGGACCACGTCCTCGTGACGTTCGTCGGCGGGTCGCTCGCGGACGCGCTGATCGTGGGGGCGCTGCCGCATCCGAAGCGGGCGTACAAGGTCGAGTCGAACGTTCGTCGGCTGTCGCATCAGGGGGCGGTGGTGGAGATCGACGCGTCGGGCAACGTGCTCGTGGACACGTCGGCGGCTCCGAAGGACAATGCGGGACGGCCGCTCGTCGCGGGCGGTGCGGTGACGGTGAACGCGGGGGCGCACACGGTGACGGTGATCGGGGGCGAGGTGAAGCTCGGGACGGCAGAGGCGAACCGCGGGGTCGCTCGGCTGGACGACGACGTGGAGGTCGTGCTGACCGCCGCCGCTGCCGGTCGATTGATGGCTCCACCGGGGGGCGGGCCGCTGACCATCACCCCGGACCCGGAAAACCCCGACGCCACCGGAATCACGCTCGCGGGCCGAGTGGCCGTGGGCTCTGACATCGTGAAGGCGGACTGACGTGGCGACCTTCGATCAGGTGTTCGTGATCGAGACGAGGATGGAAACCCCTCTGCTCGACCGCGTCGATTGGGTGCCCGGCTTTTCGGCCTTCGCGTTCGCCTTGCCGCCGACCTCGATATCCTACCAGCGGCCCGCGCCGACCGTCGTGCGGATGACGCTCCAATCGACCGTCGTGCAGCGGTCGAAGCCGCGCCGCTACGACGTGTCGATGCAGTTGGACCTCGGGATCGCGCCGAAGCTCGGGTTCGACCGCGACGGGTATCCGCGCTTCGCGGGCGGTCGCGACCTCGCGGACGAGCTTCTGTCGTGGCTGGACGAGTATTGGCACGCGGCGGCGAAGAAACCCTCCATCGGGGGCGCGGTCGTCCAGACCCGCCTCGTGCTGCACGACACCTACAACCGGCGACACCTCGTGGTGGAGCCGACCTCGGTGCAGTGGCAGGTTCAAGACGGGACGGGGCTCCAGCCTCAAATCGGGCTTCAGTTCGTCGGATACGAGGATTACGGCCTCGCGGACGGCGCGAACGTCGGATTCCTCCTGACGGCGAGCGCCCGTCTGCGGAAGTGGGTCGGGCAGGGCACGCGGTGGGCGGAACGGGCTGCCGGGATCGCCTCCCTCGGCCTCAGTGTCGTCGGAGAGAGCTTCGACGCTCTGGCTCTGCCCGCCACGGCCATCCGACGTTCTCTCGACGCGGTGGAGTCCCTCCGTGTCCAGTACGCGGCGCTGGCCGGGAGGGCCGAGGCCGTATTCGAGTCGTGGGACGCCGTGAAGGGCCGTTACGACGCCCTCGGACGGGCTCTGGACGACGTGAACGTCGCCGTCCGCGAAGCCGTCGCCCACGACGGGGTCGTCCCCGACAGTGGGCCCTCCGAGGCGCTGCTGGACCTCCTCGCCGTCACGACCGAGGCGGCGGCGGAACTGAATATCGGATACCTCGCCTCGCGGCTGGACCCGGTCATGCTCGCGCGGCAGTCGAGGGCTGCGACGGCCTACGCGCCGACCGACGAGTACGTCACGGTCCTGTCGGCGGCGCAGTCGCTGGATGCGCTCGCGGCCGAACACGGGACGACGGCCCTCGTGCTGCGCGACCTCAACGACCTCGTGCCGCCGTACGTCTCCGAGTCGGGTCTGCCGGGGACGCTCGCGCCCGGCGACCCGGTGCTGCTGCCGGTGCCCGAATCGGTCGGACAGACGCCCGACGACGCGGCCGTGGACTTCGCCCTTGGGGACGACGGCGACCTCGTGTCGGAGCCGGGCGACGAGCCGTCCGACGTGCAGACGGTCGCCGGGCTCGCGAGCCTCGTGCAGGGACTCGGACGGGTGCGCCTTCGGACTTCGGAGGGCGAGAATCCCCTGTTCCCGCTCATGGGCGTGCCGGGTCGGATCGGGGACTCGCAGAGCGTGGCGGCGGGCGTCTACCTGTCGCGGACCGTGGCGCAGATCCTCCGCGAGGACCGGATCGCGCGCGTGCGCGACGAGGTGGTCGCGGCGACGGGCTTGGGGTACTCTGTGTCGGCTGCCGCGGTGCTGAGGTCGGGCAGGCGAGTGGACGTGGAGGCGGCGTGGCCCTGACCCCGAAGTTGGCGGACGAACTGCGGGACGAGGCCCTCGGAGGGATCCTCGCCAAAGGGCCGCTGACGAACCTTCGGGAGTCGTCCGTCCTGCTGCAAGTCGTGTCGTCCGTCGCCCTCGAGATCGAGGCGGCGTACCTGCGCCTGCATCAGTTGCGCGAGCTTTCCGACCCGTCGAAGTGCCACGGCGAGGATCTGGACGAGCACGGGCTCGCGGTGCTGCCGGACGGTCTACGACGAGGACTGGCGACCGTGGCGCAGGGAGTGCTCGTGTTCGGCCGGGAGGGTACGGGCTCGGCCACCCCGATCGCGTCGGGGACGACGGCGCTCCGCAAGCAGGCGGGCGGCGACGTGATGTACCGCACGATCGCGGCGGGCACGATCGCGGTGGGCGCGACGAAGAGCGCGCAGATTCCGGCGCGGTGCATCGTGCCGGGCTCGGTCGGCTCGGCACTCGTCGGGGCGGTGAACACGCTCGTCAACTTGCCGCCGGGGGTCGAGACGGTGTCGAACCCGCTGCCGTTCGTCGGCCGGGACGCGGAGGGCGACGAGGACTACCTGCAACGGATGCGGACCTTCGTCCGGGGGCTGTCGCGCTGCACGCCGCCCGCGCTCGAAGGGGCGTTGGCGGAAGCGGGGATCCCGTGGGCGTGGCTGGTGGACGAGGTCGCGCCGGGGCACTCCACGATCTACGTGGACGACGGCGCGGGGACGGCGGACGTGTGGGAGGCGGTGAGCGGCGAGACGCTGACGCCGCCGGGCGGCGCGGTCGGCGGCGAGCGGCTGCTGTACACGGCGCGGAGGCCGTGGCGGGCCGCGCCGCGCATCATGGTCAACGGTCAGCCTCCAGCGGGTGCCGTCTTCACGGTCGCCTCGTGGGGGCAGATCCGGCTCTCGGTTCCGCTCGCGCCGGGGGACATCCTCACGACGAGCGGCTACGAGGTCTACATCGGACTCGTGGCGAAGGCGCAGAAGGTCGTGGACGGCGACCCGGCCGACCGCGTCGGCTTTCCCGGCTACCGGGCGGCGTTCGCGGCGGCGCGGTGCGTCCCCGCCGAGAAGCAGGCGGTGGCGGTGACCGGCGGCGTCGTCACGGAGGGCGGATTCGACCGCAAGTCGATCCTCGCTGAGTGCGAGACGGCGGTGGTGACGTGGGTCAACTCGCGGCAGCCCGGCGAGCCGTTGTTCAAGAGCCGCCTGATCGAGCGGATCCTGTCGGTGCGGGGGACGGAGAAGGTGACGCTCGTCGCCCCGGCGACGGACGTTTACGTCCTGCCCCACGTCGTGATACGAACGGACGGTGACCTCGTGAGCCTGACGTGAACCGAGTAAAGCTGTCACCCGACGAACGCCTCGACCAGCCCGACGCCGAAAAGCTCGTGGCGATGGTGGAGACGCACCTCCTCTCGTTCTGGGAGGTGCTGTTCGGGGGCGGCGGCGCACCCGGATGGCAGCAGACCGGTTGCACGAGGAACGTGGCGCTCAGCGGCGCTACCGCCGTGAAGACCATCTCTTGGAACGGCGGACTGTTCATCGACGCAGCGAGGAAGTCCTGCCGCCCTCCCGGCGCGGTTCGGGACTTCACGGGTTACCCCGGAGCGCCAGCGACCCTGTGGGCGCGAGTCGTGTCGCTGGACGTGGAGGTGGACGACCGGGTCGTGATCTTCAACGGCGTCGAGTTCATCGACAGCATCCCGACCGAGCACGGGGACGACCTCGAGTACCAGATCACGACGGGCGCGGCCCCGGTGGGTGACGGCTGGGCTCAGGTGCTCACCGTCCTGACTTGGAACGGCACCTCTCCAGTTCTCCAGTCCGTCAACTTCCTCTGGAACGCCCCGGTCGGGGACAACCTGACGCAGAAGCCGGGCGTGGCGGACGGAGTCGGCGCTTACGGCGAGTTCACGCTGTCGCGGTTGCTGGTCAAGATCCTCGACACGATCAAGCAGACCAAGTGGGGCGGCGCGGGCGTCGTCAAGCAGTGGTACGAGGCGAACGACCGGACGATCCAAGAACTGCACACGGCGCTGGACGGGACGGACGCGACGGTCGAGGCCCACGACCTCCAGATTCAGGATGTCGAGCAGAGCTTCTACGCTCACGCGGACGAAGACCCGAGCCTCACGTTGCCATCGACTGGGCAGCCGACCGGGTACGGTAAGGAGTTTCACGCGAAGACAGGGCTGTCGTTCAGTGTCGCCCTTGGCGGCGCAGCGGAGATCCACTGGGCTTTCGGTGGAAGCCTCGGTGTGACGACCAATGGGCCGGGAGACTATTCGTTGGTTCTTCCGGCTGGCCTCGTTCCGGCGACGTTGCGCCCGGTGTTCGTTCAACGCTGGCGCGGCCCGACGTACACGCCCGGTGCGCTCGGACAACCCACCGAGTTGGTACTCGAAGCCTCCGTGTGGCGAGTGAAGGTGTACTCGTCCGACACTTATCCAGCTCCTGTCCATCCTCTGCCTGAGGTGGTCATGACGGTGCTCTTCCTGTGACCACTCCCTACATCACCGGCATCGTCCCGCCGCTCGAAGAGCGCCTGTACGGCGACACCGGCGACCAGTCGTTCACGGCGAGCGCGACCGACCCGGACAACCCCGGCGCGGTCCCGATCGCGTGGTACTGGGCGCTGACGAAGCCGAAAGGTTCCACCGCGACGTATCCGGCCGTGGCGAACGTCGTGACCCTGACCGGCATCGACGGAGTCGGCAGCTACCGCCTCTTCGTGTGGGCCGACTTCGGCGGCGGCAGGACGACCGAGCAGAACCCCGTCGCCGCCCCCTCGTCGGCCTTCGCACGGCTCGTGCGGATGACGCAGAACCTCTCGTTGAAGCTCCCCGCGAGCGGACAGCGCGACTGGGCCGACGACGTGAACGACGCGCTGCTGGCCATCGACCTCGACGGCGGCGACATCGGGGGACACCTCGACGGCGAACCCCAGCCGCCGAAGCACAATGCGCGGCAGATCGGCTACGACCGTCAAGACCAGGACCGCAGCGCGATTCGAGGGACGAGCGACGAAGTGCTCGCCGCGCTCAACGACTTGGACGACGCCTTCGGCGCGCCCGCATCGACGCTCGCCACGCCCACGAAGACCGTGGTCGCCGCGATCAACGAGACGTGGGCTCCGATCGCGGCGGCGACGGACGAGCCGATGGGAGCCGGGGACGCCGGGAAGCTCCTCGAGATCGGGCCGAACGGATTCATCACGCCCGAGGCGCACGGCCCGCAGTCGAACCACCTCCACCACGAAGTCCCGTCCGCCACCGTGGCGAAGGGGTTCATGACGTGGACCGAGAAGCAGAAGCTCCTCGCGATCGAGGAGTCGAACGACGCTCCTGCCGACGTGGCGGCGGCGTCGGTCGCCGGTAGCGTGCTCAAATACTCGCGGTCCGACCACGCGCACGCGCTCACCGAGGCGCTCGTCCTCGACAAGCTGAACGACTCCAACGCCGCGAAGTCGATGGGCAACGGTCAGGTGAAGCATGTCGCCCCTCCGAGCGAAGGGGACGATGTAGTCGTACTGTGGCAACCGCAGGCAGCCACGCCTCCCTTGCCGCTGATCCGTCCGATCTACGTCCGCGAGGGGGCGACGGAGTTCGTCGTAGCCGCGAACGAGACGGTGGCCGCAGGCGACATCGTGGAGGTGCAGGACGCGGCCGGGGCATTCCCTGCGTGCAGGAAGGCCGGGACGACGGCCCGCAACCCCATCGGGGTCGCGTTGACCGGCGGTGCCGCGGGGGCTCACGTCGCGATCCAGACGATGGGCGTGGTCCCGCTGATCGTCAAGAGCGCGTCGTCTACCACCTTCGGGCACAGGGTCAAGGTCGCGAGGAACGCGGCCGGGGTCACCTGTGTCGTCGGCGCTGGTGAGGCGGTAGCCATCGAGACGCTCGGGATCGCTCTCCAGAGCGTCCAGACGGGCAACGACGTTCTGACTTGTCTGGTCTTCCTCCAGCCACTCGGCGGCGGGGCCTAGTCCCGTGGAACAGGGCTTCGGCTCGCCGGGCGTCGGGGACTGGGGCTGGGGCTCGCCCTCGCCCGAGTGGCCGTTCGTCGTCCCCGACACGGGCTGGGGCTCGCCCTCGCAGCCGCTGACGCTCGTGTCGGCCGGGGTGCTGTTGCTCCCCGACGAGGGCGGCGAAGTCCTGCGCCTGCGGGCGGTCGGGCTCTGGCCCGTCGAGGGGCCTTGGTCGGTGCGGCTCGAGGCCGAAGGTCAGACTCTGCACTGCCTCGGGATGGTGCCGGGGCAGGGCACGCAGGAGGCCCGCCGCTGCTTCACGACTCCAGACCTCGCCCACCTTCGCGCGTGCTCGCCGCGCGCGGGCGTCGGGACGTGGAGCCTGCGCGTCGTCGGCCCGAGCGGGGAGGAAGCCTACGCGGCCGACGCGGTCGTCGTCGTGCGGCGCACGCGTCACCCGGCGACGTTCCGTCTGCGGCGAATGTTCCCGGCGAGCGTGTACGACGCCGCCGGGCAGAGGGAGTAGGGCGTGGGGATCATCGTACCGCCGGGCCCCGAGCCCATCGGCCCGACGCCGCCGGTCCAGAAGCACCTCGAGGCGCTCACCGCCGTCTGGGGCGAGCAGTTGGACGAGTTGGCGGGGACGCACGGGACGAAGTTGACCGCGCCGTTGCCGCTGCTCCAGGCGTTCGCGGAGGTCGAGAGCACGCTCGGGTTTCCCGACGAAGGGGTCTTCTACGTCGGCGGCGAGCGGATCGACTACAGCGGGAAGGACGACGGGGTGTTCGCGGGGTTGACGCGCCCGGTCGAATACCAGCGTCTGCACTCCGTGGGCTCGGTGGTCGAGGACTGGTCGCGGTGGTGGTCGGCCTACGAGCAGGCGCGGCGGGACGTGTACCCGTCGATGGCCGAGGGACGTTGGCTCGACGTGCAGTCGCTCAAGTACGGGGAACGTCGGCCGTCGTGGCCGATGACGGACGAGACGTGGCGCGAGGTGCTGCTCGAGCTTCTGTGGCTCGACCGAGGGACGTGGTGGGCCGTGTGGCGCGTGCTGCGCGCGGTGCTGAAGCCGTGGCAGAAGTACGACGCGGCGGCGGTCGTGGAGCATCACGGGACCGCCGTCAACGCGGCGTTCGACTTCCGTCTGCGGCACGTCCACCGTTACGTCACGATAGACGACCGCGGGCCGTACCGGATCGTCGCCGTCGCCGGGACGAATGCGGTGCTGGCGACCCACGGGGGGCCGTGGTGGATCCCGGCCGAACAGGCGTCGTCGCCTTCTGCGTCGGTGGCGCTGCTGCCGTTCACGATCGAAGAGCACGACGACGGCTGGGTGCGGATCGGGGCGGCGGTCCCGCCCGCCGAGGCGAACGTCCCGCCGACGTACCTGCGGCCTCAAGGGCCTCCGTGGGCGACCCCGCCGGAAGTGCCGAGGGGCGGGCAGTTGATGCCCGACCAGAGCTTCGTCGTACCGGGGTCGGGCGACCGGCCGCTGTACCTCGGGGGCGGGTTCCAGGCCCGTTTGGCGGCGTGGCTGCGCGACGTTCTGGTCGCGGGGGCGCGGTGCAGAGTCGACCTGATCGAGCCGTGAAGCTGTCGTGCGTCCACTGCGGGCGTCCGACGCCGTGGCGCTGTGCCGGGTGTGGGGACTCGCGATGTGCAGAGACGCTGTTCTGCCGCACGGGTGGCGGCGACCTCTGCCTCGCGTGTGCGGCGAAGCCGAGTGCGCCGTCCTGACGCGCCGCACTGCCGGTCGTGCTCCGCGCCCGAGGGCGCCCGAGGGCGGTTGCCGGGCGAGGCGCGGCCGATCCAGCCGCTCGGGGGGATCACGGAGCGGTGCGACTGCGTCCACGAGCACCTCTGCCTGAGTGTGGCGTTCGGGTGGGTGGCGCTGTCGTGCGCGGAGTGCCCGCTCGCGGGGGATACGGCGACGTACCGGTGCGCCCGTCCTTCGCGCGCGGCGGCGGCACGAGGTGTCTTGACGAGTCGCCCCCGCGGCCGTATTGTGTCCGCATGTCCACAGACTACGACCCGAACTGGCTCCCCCCCGACCCCGACAACCTGACGCGCGAGCAGGCGCTCGACCGGGGGATCGTGATCGACCTCGGTCGAGAGGCCGCTGCGCTCGGAATCGAGCGCCCGCTGTTCGACCCGCCCTGCCTCTGCTCGGCGTACTTGTGGGGTCGCTGCGTGCGACCCTCGTTGGCATCGATCGCGGATGGCGAGACGGCGGAAGAGCGGCTCCTGCGCGTGGCGCTCGCCCTCTGCGTGGCGTTCGCGTGGCGCGGGGGCGCTCGGACGGTGCCGGTGCCGATCACCGTGGCCGGAGGGCGGGGCTACGAGGTCGTGCAGGCGACCGCGGCGTTCGAGCACGACGACGTGGGCGAGTTCGTGCTTCTGCGGGGAGAGGGCGAAGAATTGTAGTCGCCCGCGGACGATTCCGGTTGACGGGTCGTCGTGCGATGGTCTACAACCAGAAGGATTCCCCGAAGGAGGCCCCCATGAACTACGTCGGTCTGTTTTCCGACCTCGGCCGCGCGCAGGAGGCGCTCGCCGCCGCCCTCGCGGACGCGGCGAACGGTCGCGTCAACCTCGTCGCCGCCGGGCACGAGGTGTCTTGGCTCCCTCCCATGCGGGCGCTCGCCGTCCGTCGCCTCGACGCCGCCCCGGATCAGGTCTACGGCCTGCCCGGCGGCAAGAAGGTCGCCCTCGGGCGCACTTTCCTCGAGATGCTGGCGCGGACCCTCCGCATCAGCGACCTCTCTTCGGAGAGGACCGACGACGGGTCCGTGCCGTTCCTCGCCGCGTACAGAGTGAAGGTCCAGATCCCCCTCCTCGACGGCGGCTTCTCCGTCGTGATCGGAGAGAAGACCGTGGACCTGTCGGACGGCAGCCCAGCCGCCGCCGACGCTCTGGGTCGGAGCAATTCGACCAGTTCGTTGGCCACGGCCCGCAAGTTCGTCTGCGAACTCGCGCAGACCAAGGCGCGGCTGCGGGCGCTGCGTTCCGCGATGAGCGTCGTCGGCGCGCTCGACCCCGGCCAAGCGAACCGGCCGTGGGTCGTCGTCACGCTCGCTCCCCACTTCGACCTGTCGCTGGTGTCGCAGGAGTTCATGGACCTCGCCGCCGCACAGGTGCTCGGGATCGAGACGAACCTGTACGGACGGCCGACGCCCGCGCCCGCGCCGCCCGCACAGCTCCCGCCGCCGCCTACGGCCCCCGAGCCCGAGGCGGCGACCGGTGCGCAGCTGACGACGCTCCGCGGCTGGTGGGATCGCCTCGGAGGCGAGGCGTTCCGTGCCCACGGCGCGGAGGCGCTCGGAGTCACGATGCCGCCGTCGAAGATGCTGACCGCGGAGCAGGCGGACCGCGTGCTCGCCCACTTCGAGTCGCTCGAGGTCGGACCGCAGGAGGAGGGGGAAGACTTCGATGGCTGACGTGTACGAAGATCTGCTGGCCGAACGGCTCGCCCAGAACGCCGAGTTCGGAGGCCCCGAGGCCGACGACGTGCTGGCGTGGACGCGGTGGCTAGAGTTGATCGACAAGCACCTCGACCGGGCCGCGCCGTCGAAGAGCGTCACTGCCCGTCGCTACGCGATGGTCCGGGTCGCCGCGCTCGCGGTCGCCGCCGTGCAGTCGCTCGACCGGCAGTGGCTGCCCTGCGCTCGGTGCGGGGGCACCGGAAAGGTCGACCAGCACGGCGAGGCGTACGCCACTTGCCGGGCCTGCCTCGGGCACGGGGCGATCCGTGTGCTGAGGTTCGGGGAATGAGAGTCGCCCACCTCAGCGACTTCCACTACGACGCGTCCCGGCGGATCGCCGGGTCCGTGCGCGACGTGGACGGCCGACCGTGGGGGATCGCCGTCCCCGATCGGTGCCTCCGCGAGGTCGTCGCCGCCGCGGGCAAGGTGGACCTCTGGGCTCTCACGGGAGACACGTTCGACCGGGCGAGTCCGGCCGCGGGCGAGATCGCCGCCGTGGTGGACTTCGTGACCGACCTCGCCCAATCGGCCCCGGTCGTCGTCCTCGCCGGAAACCACGACGTGCCGCTCGTCGGCGGGGGCGGGGACGCCCTCGAGGCCCTGCGCCGCCGCGAGCGCGTGACCGTCTGCGACCGGCCTCAGGTGCTGAAGCTCGGCGGCGGCACCGTCGTGGCGCTTCCCTACCCGAGACGTGCGGAGATCGCCACGGCGTGCCCGAAGGACGTGGAGCCGAACGTCTGGGCCTCGAAGATGCTCGAGCGGCTCCTCGTGTCGTTGGGCGAGCAGGCGCTGCTCCAGCCGGGTCCGCGGCTACTCCTCTGGCACGGGTCCATCGACGGCGCGGAGATCCGTCACCAGCCCCGGTCGCTGGCCCACGACATCGTGCTGTCGCTGCCCGCGCTGCTCTCGGGGCCGTGGGACGCCGTCCTGTGCGGTCACATCCACCAGCGACAGGCCCTGCATCCGAAGGTCCGTTACGCGGGGAGTCCCGACCGGTGCGACTTCGGGGAGGAGGGCGACCCAAAGGGAGGGCTGCTCTGGACCTTCGGAGAGGCGTTCGTGTCCTGCGTCGAACTCGACACGACGAAGGCGACCGTCTACCGGACCGTCGCCCCCCACGAGTACGCGGGCGGCGTGCCGGGCGTGGTCCTGCGGGTCAAGGGACAGGTGGACGATGCGACCGCGGTGGCCCTGCGGCAGCGGATCGCGGCCGACCGGGAGGGCGGCGCGCTGACCGAGGACGCCATCGACGTGGACCACGTCGTGCGCCTGCGGGACGCCGCCGCATCGAGGGACGAGCCTCCCGAGGACTTCCTTCGGCGGTGGCTCTCGGAGCGGCCGGAACCCGGCCAGCTGGCCGACGAGCACGGCGGGACCGTCTCGGCCCTCGTGGACGACGTGGCCGAGCTTCACCGACAGACCGACGAGGAGGCGTCCCCGTGAAGCCGCTACGCATCTCCTGCACGGACTTCGGTCCCTACAAGAACCTCGACCTCGACGTGGAGCACGTCACGCACGCGGCCGTCGTCGGGCCTAACGGCGCGGGGAAGTCGTTCCTGATCGACGCCGTGCGCTACGCGATCTACGGGTCGGGCCGGACGGACGCGGACGGGCTCGTGCGCCACGGCGCGCTCGGCTTCGAGGTCGAGGTCGAGGTCGAACACCGCGGACGGTGCTGGAAGTTCCGGCGCACCCGGACGACCGGGAAGCGCTCGAAGGGGACGTTCGAGGTCCACCGCTGGTACGAGCCGACCGGCGTCTGGTCCCCGCTCGAGAAGAGCGCCGTGGAGGCGTTCCCGCCGCTCGAGGCGGCGGACGCCACGGTGTTCCTCGCCTCGCACGGCATCAAGGGGCTCGGGGAGTTCGGTTCCGCGGCGGCTGCCGACCGTCGCCGGATCCTGGTCGGCCTGCGGGGGCTCGAGGTCTGGCGGTCCCGCGAACAGCTGGCCAAGCAGCGCGTGACGGCGACGGCGAACTCGCTCGCCGTGCGGGCCGACGAACTCCAGCGGCTGCTGCCCCGGATCGAGGAGGCCGGTGAGGCGTCGTCGCGGCTCGCGGTCCTCGAGGCTGCGCTTGCCGAGGCCGAGCGCGACCTCAATTCGGTCCGCGCGTCGGCCCCGGCTCCACTGCCGCAGGGCATGCTCGGACGCGCGAAAGGTGACCGCGACGATGCGTGGAGGCGCGCGAGGGCCGCGACCGCCCGCGTCGTCGCGCTCGACACGCGGATCGCTGAAGCCGACGCCGCCCTGCGGGCGCTCGACGCGCTGGTGGCCGACGCCGCCGCGGTGCGGGCGGCGGTGGCCGAGCGGGACGCCCTCCGAGCGGAGTGGCCGAGGGCCGACCGCGAACGGCGCGTGGCCGAGGAGGCGCTGCGGAGCACCGAGGACGCTTCGCGGACGGCGGCGGCACGCGCTAAGGCGGACGACGAGCACGCGCGAGCTTCCGCGTCGGCGGCGTTCGTCGCAGTCCTCGTCCCAGCGGCGGAAGAGGCGCTCGCGGCCGAGCCCGTGGTCCGAGCGGCCGACCGGGCCGACCCGCTGATCGGCTCGGTCCCGTGCAAGGGTGCCGGTCCCTACGCCGCCTGCAGGCTGCTGGGGAACGCCGCCGCCGACGCCGAGGCGGGACCGGCCGCGCGCGAGGCGCTGGCCCGTGCGAGCGGAGTGTTGGGCGTCCGGCGACCTCA
>ERZ1292625.1262-Hain-H41-01um-R1-1262-length-31421-cov-6_pt1 | contig 31421 bp, 32 predicted proteins | sample MGYA00564400_ERZ1292625 | MGnify/ENA primary metagenome ERZ1292625 (study PRJEB36523, sample SAMEA6512639) | groundwater metagenome | collected 2019-01-08 | study: AquaDiva: Metagenomics assemblies of 32 groundwater samples
GGCCACCGTTGCGTTCGCCCCGTTCATCGGCATCGGTGTGGTCGTTGCGCCGACACCGGGGTCGCTGTCCACCGCAACCTTCGCCCCGGTCGTGCTGACGGGGGCAGTGATTATTCCTGGTTCGGGCTCCCTGACTATAGTGACCTTCGCCCCGATGATTCAGTTCCCCATAACCACTCCAGACTCGAGGAAGGTCACTGTCTCCGCGAGGACAGCCCAGATCTCTTCTGGGTCATCGGATAGGGTCCTATCTGTGGGCAGAGATACAAGAGTTTCCCAGTCCTAATCCCCGCAGTTGGGCCGGGCTATGCTTATCGGCGCCGGGATCGAACCTCACTGTCAGGAGCTGAACGATGCCAGGATCCACGAACCCCTTGAACACCCAACCAGCTGCCCCCAATGACTCTGTCAGGTTCGGGTTCGCCATCACGCCGAGTGATACGAAGGACCTAGCCTCCACGACCAGGGCCATCTACGTTGGAGCTTCCGGAGATCTGGCGGTGGAGTGGCTGGACGGCGGCACCTCGGTGCTGCTGGACGTGGCCAGCGGGGTGTGGCACCCGATGGCGGTGCGCAAGGTCCTCAGTACCGGCACATCGGCCACCGGCCTGGTGGGAGGGACGTAACTCACCATGGCAGACTACTACCTCAAGGGTCAGACGGGCAACGACTCCACGGGTGACGGATCTTCTGGAGCGCCGTGGAAGACGTTCTCCAAGGCTAAGACGGTCTTGACGAATCTGGGAGCGGGGGACACGCTCCACTGTGCTGAGGATTGCTTCGAGATCGTGGTGTGGACCGGCAACTCGGGCAGGATCCAGCAGTGGGTCGGGCAGACGCAGTGTCGGATCCTCGGCGCCGTGGCCCTGCCCGCGAGCGGCTGGACGAACGTGGCCGGGAATCGGTGGACGATCAACCTTGGGGCGGGGTTGAACGGCGCGGATGCGTCAACTCCCAGCGCGGATGATCTACTTACTGCTGGAAGCGTCGGTTCAGCCACGTCTAGGTGGTCTGCGAACGTAGATTCAGACGGTCACTACGGCCACCTGAAGCGGGTTGGGACTGCCGCCGCCGTCATCGGCGATGACTATTCCTGGCACTACGACAACGTCACGGGTCTCCAAACGATGGATGTGGGGTCCGAGCCGTCCCCGAACGGTGGCGGCGGTGCCGAATACTTCAGGGTGGTTCGGAACACGCCGCTGTTCGATGTGCGATCTGCCGCGAACCTCACCGTGTACGGTCTTCAGTTCGGCCTGGTCGCTGGGGCTGCGGCGGGTGCGTACCTTGTGTACTGCGACGGGACGGGCAACCTCTTTGACACGTGCACGTTTGATGATGGAGGAAACCACGCGATCGCATGGGGGGTTGGCACCAACGAGAGCAACGGCTGCGTGAACTGCACGTTCAGGGGGCAATACCCCGGCGGCATCTTGGGCACGCACTACTCATCCTCGGGCAACGTCACGGGTGGGTACTACAGGAACTGCACATTCGTCCAGTTCACGTATCGAGATCCGACCGGGGCCGTCATAGACGCGACGGCGTCGTGCGGTGGCGTGTACGCGCACACTGACGGGGCCGGGGGCAGGGTCGTGTCGCCGGGTGGGGTCGTGGTCGATGGGTGCGTCTTCACCCGCCCGTTCGGAAATCCCGGCAACGACATCAACGTCGGGAATGTGGCGGACGTGACCGCCGACAGCGCGGTCATGGCCGATTATCCGATGGCGGCTGTCGATTGCGTATTCTCGGATGTGCAGCAGCTCGGGGATCAGAACACCTACTTCAGGCAATGCTCGATCATCCGAGCATCTGCGCTGGCGGCCAACAACACACCCATCTGGGGTGCGTCAACGAACAAGGGTGTGAACCAGGGATGCTTCATCGCGTGCTTCATCGCGGTGAACCTGTACGCGGCAGCCTCGAACGAGCGGTCGATCTTCTACCTGCGGAATGCTAACTCGGCTGCCACGACGGCGTTGGGCGGGGATCAGACAACGCTCGTCCTCATCAACAATACTATCTGCGACGTGGCGGCGCTAGACTCGTACTGGCCGCGAATCATCACCTGGAACGGTGGGGCGCTTGCCGGGAAGATCATCGCGCGTGGCAACGTCTTCGCGGGCAAGCAGGGCGCGGGCACGAAGGGCTGGACGTTCAGCCAGGGCGACGGGGCGATCACGTCTGCCTCAGGTCGGTTCGACTTCGCGGGGAATTGGTACTTCGGCTGGGACGCGACCTACGGCAATCGGTTCTCCGACGTTGCCGATCGAGCGATTGAAACATCATGGGATGATGCGATCGACACGGCTGCGGAGCACGCCGTCTACAGCACTGACCCGCAGATCGCCTCACCTTCAACTTCCCCAGAGCCCACTGGGGGCGGCAACCTGGCCACGTCAAGGCAGGTTGAAACAATCCACGCCTCGGTGGGGGTCAATGGTCGACCGTACCGGGGGCTCCGAGGATCGTGGCAGGACGGGGGCAACCCCAACGTCTATGATTCTGGACAACGAGCGTTCGCGAACTAAGGAAGATATCACATGGCCAGTACAGATGCCCGCCCAGTACCCATCAAGAACACCGCGTACCGCCTGACGTTCGGCATCCGCAACGTGACGGGGGACCTGGTCACGGGTGCAGCAGCATTGGATTCTGAGGTCAGCAAGGACAACGGCACCTTTGCCGACTGCACGAATGAGGCAACTGAGGTAGCCACCGCCTCGGGCGTGTACTACCTCGACCTGACCTCCACCGAGATGAACGCGGATTCGGTGGCTGTGATCGTGAAGACGACGACCACGGACGCGAAGACGTTCTCGATCACCATCTACCCCCAGGAATCTGGTGATATCAACGTGAACGTGCAGTCGTTCACGGCGGGTTCAATTGCTGCCGCTGCTTTTGCGGCAAATGCCATCGTCGCTGCCACGTTGGCGGCAGACGTAATCACAGCGGCCAAGGTCGCCTCCGACGTGGGCACTGAGATCGCGGCTGCGGTCGGCGCCGGCACGGTCGACGGCGCGATCACCCGGGATAAGATCATCAAGATGCTCCTGGCCTTCATGGAGGGCAAGGCGGCCATCGTTGACAACCTGGACGGCACATCGACCATCACCTACGGTGACCAGGCCGACGCCGACGTCTTCAATATCGTGTCGGATAACACCGACGGTTCCCGCACAACGAATGGGACGATCAGCTGAAAAGCGTAGCTGACAACTCGCTCCCCTCGTGGGCACTGCCGGAAGGTTCCCTCGTCGGGTACTTTCAGGAGGCAGCCCCCGTTCTGCCGGGCGTTCACGCGATCCCCGTGCGCGCGCTCCCTCTCTGGGGTCTACCTCTCCGAGCCCTGCCATACTCTGAGGGAGGCGGTGGCGGCGGAGGCGGTAGTGGGCCGGTAGCGTATTCGAGCTCTCCATATAGAGGCACCGGCGTCGGCATCGGCGTGGGGGTATAGTTCGAGCATCTCATGAGTTTCACGAAAGACCCCAACGCGGTGCTGGACTACGTCGTGGACTGGGCCACGTTCCTGGGCGCGAGCGAAACCATCACCACCGTGGTCTGGACTCTCGAATCTCCTGAGGATGACGACACGTTGACGATCGGTGAGGCGGGCCAGGCTCCCTCGAACACCGACACCGCCGCCACGATCTGGCTCCTAGGTGGAACCCTGGGCAGAAGTTACACCCTCACCTGCCGAGCGACGACCTCTGCCGGTAGGATCGAGGATCGCAGCTTCTCTATCTACATCAAGGAAAACTGAATGCCAATCCTGAAGGTGCAGCTGGTCCGGAGGGCTCCCGAGGGGGAGATCATGGTGAAGGTGGCCCTGACCTCTGAAAAGAGGCCGGATGTGACCTCTGAGGGCTACGTGGATCCTGACGTTGAAAACCTCGAGTACCAGGTGGCGGTGCTGGCCGGGACCATCGCCGAGCATCAATGCACCATCTATGGGGATGGGCACGACCCGCATCAGATCGCCGCAGCCGCTGAGAAGATGGTGAAGAAGTTGAAGAAGAAGGGGAATCTGAAGAATCAGAGGATAGAGAAGGAGTTCGTGGGATGAACGAAGTGAACTTACCGGCGGTGAGCGTTACCGCCCCCGGTTCCCGATTGACCAGGAGTTTTCCTGCGGGACAGGTGGAGAGCGTCGTTTCCGGCCCCCGTGGTGTCGTCATCCTACGAGGTGGACCGGCCATCCGGGGCACCGTCCGAGAGGCCACGGCCACGATCCTGGGGGCCATGTCTCCCGGCCCCAACCCAGAAGATAAGACTTCTGCCCAGATTGTCCGAAGGAACCAGGTGGGGAGCTTCCTGAAGGAAATTGCCAGGAGTTCTGTCTTCCCTGACCCCTTTGGAGAAGACTCCCCGTGAGCATACAGGTTGAGTGGAAGTCGATGAACGGGGAGCTGAAGCCGTTCATAGATGGTCAGGAGATCGTCTGGGCGGCGCAGCCGGGCTCGCAGACGGCGTTCCTGGACTGCCCGGTGTTCGAGGTTCTCCTCGAAGGAAGTCGCGGGGGCGGTAAAACTGATTCTTTGCTGATGGACTTCGCCCAGCACACCGGAAAGGGGTTCGGCGTGGATTGGCGCGGGGTCCTGTTTCGCCAGACCTTCCCGCAGCTGGCCGACGTCATTGCCAAGAGCAAGAAGTTCTTCCCGAGGATCTTCCCGCGCTGTAAGTACAACGAGTCACAGAGCAAGTGGACCTGGCCGGATGGTGAGGAGCTGATGCTGCGTCACATGATGACGCCTAGTGACTACTGGTGCGTACCTTACGGGGATGTCTGCACTCCGGATGGTTGGAAGAAGATCCAAGATGTGAAGAAGGGGGAGATGGTCCTAAGCAGTACCCCCGAAGGCAAGGCTGTGTGGGCGAAGGTCAAGTCCAGATTCAGTAAGAAGTTTGACGGAGACCTCGTCCACTACGAGGGACAGGGTCTCCGGATGACCTTTACTGAGAATCATAGGCTGCCGGTGATGCAACCCGATGGCACCCATGTTCTGATGAAGTACTCAGATGCCCCCGAGGAATTTCATATTCGTCGATCTTCGACAAATTGGGAGGGCACTGCTCATCCAGATCCAGTGACCGTTCCGTTTGTTCCACCAGCACAGACGGGAGGACCCCCGGATAAGTGCAAGAGGGAACTCTCTGCTGATGACCTCATTGAATTTCTGGGTTGGTTCTTATCAGAGGGTTGTTTGGGTCGTAGTTACGGGGGTAGTTGCAGAAATCACACATGTGCGATTGGACAGTCGAGGAGAGTGAACCCCGACAAGTACGCACAGATTGCGCGATTATTGACTAGGATCGGTATCCACTTCAGTATGAAGGAGAGAAGCCTCAATTGGACGTCCAAGTCTTGGAGATATTGGCTGGATCATTTTGGGAAATCTTGGGAGAAGTACATACCTTTTGAGATTCGGAATCTCCCCATTCCCCAATTGAAACTATTCTTCGACACCTTCGTCCTGGGTGATGGGAATCGACGTGGGAACAAGGTACAGATTGGTACCGTGTCTCCTCAAATGAGGGATGATCTGACAGAAATTGGCATCAAGTTGGGCTACAGAGTCTGTTGTTGGAACAGGACCCCGAGAGGTGCACTTTCGAAACGGTTACTTTACTTTTTGACATTTTCTCCTGAAGCCGCCAGACGATCAGTTGTCAAGAAGAATAAGGCTGTTCGAGTGCCCCACAAAGGGCCTGTGTATTGCCTGGAAGTAGAGGAAACTGGTTGCTTCTTCCTTCGTCAGCACGACACGGTATGGTTGAGCGGTAACTCATTCCACGGATTCAGCCTCCCCTGGATCGCCTTCGAGGAACTAACCAGCTGGCCCAATCTCGAGTGCTACCTGATGATGATGTCGTGCTCCCGCAGCACGAGGCCGGACATGCCCCGCAAGTATCGATCCACGACGAATCCTTACGGCGTGGGGCACAACGTCGTGAAGCAGCGGTTCCACTTACCCATCCCCCCTCGGCGCGTCATCGGTCCCGTCATCGAAGAGGTTGACGACCATGGGGAGAAACTACCTCCTCGGGTGGCCATCCACAGTCTACTGAGTGAGAATAAAGTCCTGCTGATGTCGGACCCCCAGTATCGCAGCAAGATCCGAGCTGCTGCGCCGAACCCAGCCGCCCTGGAAGCGTGGCTCTATGGCAGCTGGGACATAACCTCTGGCGGCATGTTCGACGACGTCTGGCAGCGGAGCTTCCACGTCGTCCCCAATATAGTTTCGGACATGATCCCGAGGGGGTGGAGGATTGATCGAAGTTACGACCACGGCCAGAGTCGCCCGTTCTCCGTGGGTTGGTGGGCCCAGAGCAACGGGGAACCGATCCAGGTCGGTCGCCATAGGTTGGGCACGATCCGAGGGGACACCTACCGCATCGCGGAGTGGTACGGCTCCTCGGGATCAGCCAACGAGGGGTTGAGGTATACAGCCGTCGAGATCGCCCAGGGGATCATGGAACGGGAGTCTCGGATGAGGCTGAATGGTCGGGTGAGGCCTGGTCCTGCTGACACCAGCATCTACGACGACTACGAGCCTGGGCGCTCAGTCGCTGGAGACATGGCCCGGTGTGGGGTGCACTGGCTCCGGGCTGACAAGTCATCTGGTAGTCGCAAGCAGGGCTGGCAGCAGGTGCGGCAGTACCTGAAGGACGCCATCGCTCCCCCCGGCTCCGTTCGGGAGCGCCCCGGCCTATTCATCTGCGAGTGCTGCACTCAGTTCCTGAGGACCGTGCCGGTACTACCGAGAGACGAGAAAGATCCAGATGATGTGGACACTGACGCTGAAGATCACGTAGGTGACGAGGTTCGGTACCGATTGCGAGTCAAGAAGAGCGAGGCCAAGTCCGCAGCCTGGGCTTGAGGATATGCTTTGGGGACAACCGACTTAACAAGGAGCAAGCCATGGGCGGATATCTGGTCTATCGACCCAGTACTGATGACAAGAACAAGTTGCCGTACGACATCAACGGAGTCTTCGTGAATGGCGCGAGCGGTGCCGCAGCATTGGAGGCTGCCGAAACGCTCCTGGCTCGCGTGACGAGCCCCGCTGAGGCCATGAACGTGCGACTGTGGACGACTCAGGCGCTGAAGGGCGTGAACCAAGTCTCGAGCATTCTCACTAACTGGGATGGGGTTGCCGTTGAAACTTTCACGATCACGATTGACGGGAACGTCACGAGCGCTCTCAGGCCTGAGGCGACTCAAGCCCAGGTGCAGGCGGCAGTGTCGGCGGCGGTGGCCGGGGTAGAGGGTGCTCAGGTCTTGGTGACCTTCGTTGATGATGAGGCACCGAACCAGGTTATCTGGAACCTGGAGATGGCGGGCTCCTACGAGAACACGGCAGTGACAGTAACGATTGACACTTCTGGACTAACTCTCACTTCTGCGACCCTCACCAGTCCTGCTGTTGAGGCTCACGCCACAGTTGATCACGATCCTGCGATGCTGAATATGGTCATCCAGGGTCAGATCGTACCTGCCGGGTACCGGCTCCGTGGTGCCGGACCCCTGGTCGTCTAATCCCCTGAGGGACTATGCCGAAAGATCCCAAAAGTCCAGCGACCACCTCGCTATCGTACGATGTCATGGCCCCTAAGTGGGCCAAGATATCTACGTTGCTGGGGGGCACGGAAACCATGCGGGCGGCGGGTATTGATTACCTGCCCCAGCACCCCGCCGAAACTGGTAATGCCTACCAGCACCGCTTATCCGTGACCACGTTGCTGAATATGGTGGATATGACCCTGACGTCCCTGACGGCTAGGCCGTTTTCATCCTCGATCATAGTCGGCGAGGACGTCCCCGAGGAGATCAAGAAGATCCTCGACGACGTGGACCAGCAGGGTACGTGCCTGGATAGGTTCGCCCGCGCCTGGTTCCGGGAAGGGGTTGCCAAGGGCTACAGCGCCGTGCTCGTGGAGTTTCCGAGGTTGCCCGTGGGAGATGCCCCCAGGACCCTGGCAGATGACGCCGAGCAGGGTCTGCGGCCCTACCTGGTGCACATCGTGCCCGAGAACATTCTCTCGGCGGATTCCGTCATCATCAATGGTCAGGAGGTCCTGACCGAGGTGCGCATCCGAGAAGAAGTTGTCGAGAAGAGGGGGTTCTCCCAAGAAGTTGTCGTGCAGATCCGCGTCCTGAGACCGGGGACGGGGGAAGTTTTCCGGGAGGTCCGGGTTCGCGGCAAGTCCGTGTGGAAGAGCGTTGAGAGCTACACCTACGACCTCGACTTCATCCCCCTGGTCATCTACTACAGCGACCGTCAGGGGTTCATGCTATCGAAGCCTCCACTCCTAGACCTGGCCAATTTGAACATCAGGCATTTCCAGTCTACGTCCGACCAGATCGCGATTCTTACTGTCTCCAGGTTCCCCATGCTCGCGGTAAGCGGCTCCGCCGAAACCGACCTCGTCGTGGTCGGCCCCAATACGCTCCTGAGTGTCACCGATCCCACTGGGCGGTTCTACTACGTCGAGCACACGGGCCGCGCGATCAACGTTGGTCGCCAGGACCTGCTTGATATAGAGGAATTGATGGCCAACTACGGGGCCACCTTCCTGAAGAAGCGGCCCACTACAGCTCCGGCCACTACTCGAGTCTTGGATTCTGCCGAGGTCACGAGTGCCCTGCAGGACATGGCCCTTGGATTCCAGGACTGCCTAAACCAGGTCATGTACTTCGTCGGTCTTTGGATGGACAAGGATAAGGCAGGCACCTTCAAGGTCAAGACTGACTTCAGCCCCACGGAAAGTGACGACTCCGGCCTCACCGCTCTCGGCGAGGCTCGCAAGAATCGCGACATCTCCCGAACCAACTACCTGAAGAACCTCATACGGTATGGGGTCCTGTCTGAGGACTTCCCAATAGTTGAGAATGACGCTGCGTTGTTGGTCGAACATGAGCGATTGGTTTCTGAGACTTCGGATTTATCGAAGGCCGAAGCACCGCCTGCTCCGAAACCCGTGGCAGATTCCGGTTGATATATGTCGCGAAGTGTTTCGCGATTCGTCCCTAACTCCGGGAGGGTGATCCTCCCGCGCCGGGTGATCCGGTGTGATAGAAGTGAGTATTGAAAATGGAGTTCACGTTTCCCGTGTCCGTTCCCGATATCGCCACGGTCCCGGCCCAGTTCCAGTCCCTATATGCCCAGGTCGATGGCAAGGGGGACTTCACGATCTCTCAGGCGCCTGAGGTGAAGGGAGCGGTTGAAGGTCTCGTTGGTCTGGGCAAGGCTCTCGCTGCGGCTCGTAGAGATGCTGATGACCTGAAGAAGAAGAAGGTTGACCTCTCTCCCCTCAAGGAGTTTGGGGAGGATCCTGCTTCCATTGCGACCACGATCCAGGGCCAGATCAAGGCGCTCCAGGACCAGCTGGCCGGGGAGGGCAAGAAGAAGCTGGACCTCGAGGAGATGCGGAAGTCAATGGGCGACGCCCACGGCAAGGACAAGGAGGCCTGGGCCCAGAAGAACGCGGCTCTGCAGGCCCAGCTGTTCGATCTCCTCGTGAAGAAGGAGGCAGTTTCGGCTGTTGCTGCTCAGAAGGGTGATACGGCCATCTTGATGCCGTTCATCGAGAGGTCAGTGAAGGTCGAGCAGCTAGAGAATGGGAGCATGCAGGTCTACGTCGTGGATGAGCACGGCAACAAGCGATACAGCGGCACTGGGTCTCTGATGACGGTCGCGGAACGAGTTGCCGAGATGAAGGCTGACAAGACCTACGCCAAGCTCTTCGAGAGCGAGACGAAGGGCGGCGGCGGCGCTCCTCCCGGTGGCGGCGCTGGCCGAGCGAAGGCCGGGGCCGATGACGATGCCGACCTCACCCCAACCCAGAAGATCGCGAAGGGTCTGGCCAAGGGTCAGCAGCAGCAGGGCTGGGGTGCCGGGGCCAGGGGAGCCAAGGCCCCCGCCGGTATGTGATCAAGATTTTGTGTTGGTCAAAGATACCCCTCTCCCCCAGAGTGGGGTATCATTCACTGTTCCCCTCTGCGGGTGATCCGCTCCTGGGCGATTCGGCAAGGGTGATCCTTGAACTGGGTCGATGTACGAGAAGATGATTTCGAACCAGTAAGCACACAAGGAGAAATTCCATGCCTTCCGTGACCCTCGCAGAATCTGCCAAGCTCAGCCAGGACGAGCTGATTACTGGCGTGATCGAGAACATCATCACTGTCAACCACATGTTCCAGTTCCTGCCGTTCGACGGCATCGATGGCAACGCCCTCGGTTACAACCGAGAGAATACCCTCGGCCCCGTCGCCGCAGTTGGTATCGGTGATACTGACGGCACCATCGGTGCCGTGGCCACCGGCGGTGTCAACTCGACCGAGCGACTGACCGCCAAGAACGCGGCCACCTTCACGTACGTCACTAGCGGTTTGACGACCCTGCTCGGTGACGCCGAGGTGAACGGTCTGATCCAGGCTACCCGTTCCAGCGAAGGTAACGACCAGACGGCCATCCAGATCGGATCCAAGGCCAAGAGCGCGGGCCGCAAGTTCCAGGACATGCTCATCAACGGCGATGGCAACAACAACAGTTTCCCCGGCCTCATCACCCTCTGCGCAACTGCCCAGAAGGCGGTCACCGGGGCGAACGGTCGAACCTTCGACTTCGACCTGCTCGATGAGCTGATCGACCTGATCCTTGACAAGGACGGCCAGGTCGACTACTTCGCAATGCCGGCGCGGACCATCCGCACCTTCATGAGTCGCCTGCGAGCCCTCGGCGGTGCCTCCATCAACGATGTGATCCAGCTCCCCGGCGGCGGCACGGTGCCCGCTTATCGCGGCATCCCCCTCTTCCGCAACGACTACATCCCCGTGAACGTCACGAAGGGCACCACGGCCAACACCAGCTACATCTTCGCCGGTACGTTCGATGATGGTTCCCGCCAGTACGGCATCGCCGGTCTCACCGCTGCGAAGGCTGCGGGCCTCGCGGTCGTGGACGTTGGTGAGCACCAGGACAAGGATGAGCGCATCTGGCGCGTCAAGTGGTACGTCGGCCTCGCCCTGTTCTCCGAGAAGGGCCTGGCCCTGGCTGACGGCATCACGAACTGATCTTGGATCTAGCAGGCCCGAGCTGCACTGAGTTTTTCCAAAGAACGAATCAACCCTCCTTAGAGGAAATGAATCATGGCTGCTGCATATGTGGTTTCACTGCCGGTCGGCACGTCCGCTCGGCAGCTTCAGAACAGTGTCGACATGGTCGTCGTGTACGCCAACGATTCCACGGACGCCAAGGCCATGGCCAAGGCGGCCATGGGCGCGGACGCCAATCCCATGTGGGACAACGCCGACGTCACCGCGATCACGGCGAACACCACCCCGCTTGGCTGGCGGTTCGTGGTGAACGAGTATCTCACCAACGGGCAGCTGGGTCGGCACGCCGATATCACTGCCGCCGGTGGAAGTCAGGACACGATCGACGAGGTCGGCACTGCCCTTGCCACGGCGCTTTCCCTGACCGGCGCCACCGTCACCTACACCGCTGGCACCCAGGTGCTGCTCTTCGATGCGACCGGCTCCGGCGACCGCACCCTCGAGCTGAAAGTGTACCCCCCGGCAACCGCGCCCGTGGTCGGCATCGCCGTTGGTCAGGACTACCCCATCCCCGGCTTCACCGGGGCCTACGTCCACGAGGGCGCTGCTGCTGATGCCCTGTCGGTGGCTCTCTGCGCCGACGCCTTCGTCATCCCATCCCTCATCGCTCGCGGCACCCTGCGTCCGTGAGCCGGAGTCCTTGAATCATGAGCAGAAGATCAGTTACCCTCGAGGTGGTCGGCCCCATGCGGGGCCGCACCTTCACGTTCCGCACCTACGAGTTCGTGAACGGTCGAGTGACCGTCGAGGGTAGCCCGGAGATCCTGAAGACCACCCTCACCTACCTGGAGAGGACTCAGCAAGCGTACCCGGTCGGCAGCGCAGAGCTGAAGGCAGCTCGGGAGGCTATCCATGGCAACTGTGAAGTTCACCCCGACGCGGGGAGAGGGGGTACAGTCGAAGTTCCTCCTCGAGTTCAAGAGGTTCCCGAACCACCTCAAGCCCAGACCCCAGTTATCGTCCCAGGAGATGACCCAGGTAAGGCCGGGGGAGCTGCGGGACTACCCAACGGGGCTGGATCGGGACGCGCCCAGGAAGCAGTGACGGTGAAGTCCAAGGCTCATTCATCGATCGATAAGAAGCCCAAGTTCTAGGAGAAAACCTATGCGTGTTACGAAGTCAACCTCCGTTCCCGGAGCACAGTCCGCCCGCGCCGTGAACGGTCGCAAGAACGTGGTCACGAGCGGCTCGAGCAGCTCCCCTAAAGCCCAGCTGGGCTCCCACGGCAGCGGCCTGCGGGGTCCCTGCAAGGACTCCATGTACAACTCCAAGGGCCGCAAGGCTTAGGGGGGCTGAACCTTGGCCTTCGTCGTCGAGGTAGGTGCCGGGGCAGTGGATGCCAACTCCTACGCTTCCCTGGCGTACGCGGACGCCTACCACCTGGATCGGGGCACGATCACCTGGGTAGGCTCCATCGCCTTGCGGCAGGCGGCGCTCGTTCGGGCCACCGACTACATAGACAAGCGGTTCGGGCAGATTTTCCTGGGCTATAGGCAGAGCTCCTCCCAGGGGCTCGAGTGGCCCAGGCTGGGGGCGTACGATCGGGACGACCTACCCCTGAACGGCATCCCGGTGAACCTGCAGAAAGCGACGGTCGAATACGCGCTCCGGGCGCTGTCGGGGGATGCCCTCACTGATCTGGCTCCAGATCCCGAGGATTCGGATGCGGCGGGAACAGTCATATCCAAGAAAGAGCGTGTCGGACCTATCGAGGAGTACACTTCCTATGGGACCTCGAGCTCTCGGTCGGGCGTCTCCGGCCTCGTGAGCGTGGCGAACATTCCGGAGTACCCGGCGGCAGATCTCATGTTGGCGAAGCTCACTCGGAGCTCGAATAATCGGAGAATTGTTCGTGGTTGATTACGCGAGATTGGCTGCGGTTGCGGAGAGGCTCATCAACGCGAACGGGAGGACGCTCACCTTCCAGGAGGCGGTGACGGTGGCTGATGCTACCGAACCGTGGAGGGGTGGGGCGGCGGATGCGGAGCCTGCCTCGGCTGAGGCTATTGGAGTGGTTATCGACTATGACTTGAGAGAAATTGATGAGAAACTGGTGCTGCGGGGGGACAAGCGGTGCTTCACCAGACTTCCAGGTGGGGATGTGGATTCGAAGAAGTTCGTGTCAGTCGTGGATTCGGATAACGGGGAAGTGTGGAAGATTGTGCAGATCAACAAAATCGCCCCCGGTACGGTCATGCTAGTTTATGATATCCAGCTGCGGCAATAGGAGCAGGCTTGCCCTCGACGCTTACCCAAGCTCGTGACGAGATCCTGGACCGGGTGAGGGTCCTGGTGGCCAGCATCGATGCTGCTGTGAGACCGGAGGTAGCCTGGCCAGATGTTCAACCTTCGTTCTCCCGCGCCCCCGGCACCAGCTGGGTGGAGCCCGTGATCCGGCACGCTACGAGTGAGCAGAGCACACTGGCGGCTCAGCCGGGTAGCCGGGTGTGGACTCAGACTGGCACGTTGCTCGTGTTCGTCTACACCCCGTCTGGGAACGGGATGAAGAAATCGGACATTATCTCCCAAGTAATCCAAAATGGGTTCAGGGGTTTTGCAACTGCCAGTGGGGTTTGGTTCAAGAAACCTACGGTGGTTGAGACAGGTGCCAGCGGCGCTTGGCAACAATCAATTTTCTCAGTAGAATTTGAATACTATCAGAGAATGTGAGTAACTGATGTCGAGCGGTATCTACAGAATAACTTGCATTGAGGATGGTGGGTTTTACGTGGGATCTGCTGTAAATCTGAAGCGCAGAAAAGGTAGCCACTGGTTTCACTTAGAGAAGGGAAATCATTTCAACGTTGTGTTGCAAAGGACATGCACTAAATACACACTGAAAACCTTCATATTTGAAGTACTCGAAGTTGTCGAAGATCTGCAGCAGCTTATCTCTAGGGAACAGTACTGGATGGATACGTTGGGAGCCTACATTGGCGAGGGTTGTGGAGGTATGAATCTAACCCCAAAGGCAGATAGTCCGCTGGGGTCGAAGCATTCCCCTGAAACTTGCGCCCGTATGAGTGTTTCCCACAAGAAGAGATTTCAGGACCCTCTCGAAAGGGAAAAGGCTAGTGAAGCCCTACGTAAGCGGTTCTCGGATCCAGAGGAGAGAAAGAAAATAAGCGAAGCTGGGATTAGGAGGTTCTTAGATCCAGAAGAGAGGAAAAAGACCAGCGAGGCTCAATTAAGGAGATGGTCAGATCCCGCTGAGAAGATACGCATGGGGAAGATATTCAGTAAGGCCATGCTGAAGAGATATGAGGATCCCAAGGAAAGAGATAAGATGAGCGCGAGTCAGCTGAAGAGGTATGAGGATCCCAAAGAGCATGAGAAGCAGAGCAGGGGCCAATCAAAAAGGTACAAAGATCCGATTGAGAGAAAGAAGACAGGTGATGCTGTTAGACAAGGGTCAAATAATCCAGAATCTCGTGCTAGAAGGAGCGATGCACAGCAGAAATTAAATCTAGATCCAGAACATCGAAAGAAGATGAGAGAGATTCAGGTTGAAGTGTGGAAGGATCCTGAGCTCAGAAAGAAGTGCTCTGAAGGTGTGCGTGCGAGTTGGATCCGTAGAAAAGAAAGGCAAGATGGTATGGATAATACTGCTTCACGAGCCAGGTTGAGCGCGGCTCGTTCCAAGTCATGGGAGGATCCCGAATACCGGAGGAAGCAGACAGAAACCCGTAGAAAGACCACAGAGCGCCGCAGGCTCGCAAAACTACAGGCCTCGAACCCAGGCCTGATAAGTATCGATACGTGCTGGGGGCCTATGATTCAGGGCCGAGTGCAGGATCAGATTTAAGAAACTTTCGTGACCAGGAGTATCAAACATGGCCGTTGCTGCAGTGAAGCAGGACTCAAACATAGTCGGTCTCAGCTACGCCGAAGAAACTGCCGTCCTGGGCGTTCTTCCGGTGACCCCGGTCTGGTACCAGCTGGAGCCCAACAGTATCGGAAATTTCGGCGGTGCACTCAAGACTGTTGCGAGAGATCCGATTAATCCAAGTCGTCAGAGGAAAAAGGGTACAGTCACAGATTTGGATGCGACCGTCGCCTTTGTCACTGACCTCACTCAGACAAACCAGCAGGACCTCCTCCAGGGGTTCTTCTTCGCCGACCTCCGGCGCAAGGCCGAGTTCGGTGTTTTAACTGGGAACTTCACAACGGTTGAGACTGCGGACGACAGCTACAACGCCGCGTCTGGTCTTAGTGTGTTCCTCGCCAACGACCTCGTCTTCGCCAGCACGTTCGTCAACGGGGGCAACAACGGTCTCCACAGAGTCTTGACGACCGCAGCGGGTAAGATCACCGTGGCGGAGAACCTTGTCGACGAGAGCCCGGCTGCCGGCATTGGTGCCTTGGTCGCGGTGGGGCACGAGTTCGTGGTCGCGACGGTTGATGTCGTTGCCCCAGGAGCTGCCTACCCTAAACTGTCGAGAGCCTCCGGTGCCCTCGACTACACCACCCTCGGCCTGCTGCCGGGGGAGATCATCTTCATCGGCGGGGACGCCTCCGACGAGCGGTTCGTCGGGACGAACAACAACGGCTTCGCCCGCGTCCGGTCGGTGGCCGCGTCCTACATAGAGCTGGATAAGACCTCCGAGGTCATGACCAGCGAGACCGGCACCGGCCTCACGATCCGCATCTTCTATGGCCGAGTCCTGAAGAACGAGCTGGGTGACCTGATCACGCGGCGCTCGTACAACCTCGAGGAGCTCCTGGGCGCAGAGGACCTGGATGAGCCTACTCAGATCCAGTCGAACTACGTCACCGGCTGCGTGGGGAACAAGTGGAAGTTGAATATCCCCACTGGGGACAAGATCGTGACCGATCTTGAGTACATCGGGACCAACTTCGAGACGAGAGCTGGTGCCGTGGGCAAGAAGTCCGGCACCCGCTCAACCCTCGTCGAGACCGACTGCTTCAACACCAGCTCCGACGTGACCCGGATCAAGTTGGCCTCGGTCACTGCCAACGACTCCTGCCCCGCCTCCCTGTTCTCCTATCTCGAGACCTTGTCGATCGAGCTGAACAACAACATCAAGCCGGACAAGGCTGTCGGCGTCCTGGGCGCGTTCGACGTCACCACTGGCACCTTCCAGGTCGAGGGTTCAGCGGACGCCTACTTCGCCTCGGTCGCCGCCATCGAGCTGGTGCGGGACAACGTCGATGCCACGCTCGAGATCCACCTCGTCAAGTTGAATACTGGCATCTCGTTTGATCTCCCCCTCCTGAGCATCGGCGACGCCCAGCCGAAGGTGGAGAAGGACACCGCGATCAAGCAACCGATCACCGTCCAGGCCGCAACCGGCGTCAAGATCGCGTCCTGGCTTGACTATACCATGCTGATGGTCTTCTGGGACTACCTCCCCAGTCTCGCTGACAGCTGAAACCCCTAATCTCAAGGAAACACGTGAGCACGTATTCGAAGTTCGAGAACGATTCAACGTTGGAGCAGGGCGGCATCACCCTGGACCTGGGTCAGGCTGGCAAGTTCGTCATTGCCCGCGCGGGTGGGGCGAACAAGTCCTTCGCCAAGAAGTTCCACCAGCTGACCAAGCCCATCCGCCGGGCCATCCAGACCGAGTCGGTCGATGAGAAGACCAGTCTGGATATCCTCATCGACGTTTACGTCGAGACTATCCTCATCGGCTGGGAGGGCGTGACGGATCGGGAGGGCAAGCCGTTCCCCTTCAGCAAGGTGAACGCGAAGAAGTTGTTCTCGGACTTACCCGACCTGTTCGCGGAGATCCGGCGCCACTCTGAAGATGAAACGCTCTTCCGAGCGATCGTGATGGAGGAAGACGCAAAAAACTCCGGCGGGTCCTGAGGTACGCTCTATCTCGAGACCCTGAGGTGGACGGTAAGATCTTGCGTCACCACATCAAGACCCGGACCCCCATGCCCGCCTGGGCCCAGGACTACCCCGAGCTCTACATGGGCCTGGAGTTCTTCTTCGGCGCGTTCTTCGACCTGACGCGGGAGCGATCAGTTGGGATGGGTCCCGGACCCATCCCCTATCTGGCCATACATCGATATGCCCAGATACACGGGTTGGGTGATGAGGACCTGGAGGAGTTCATCTACCTACTTTGCGCCATGGACGCTGAGTACCTGACCTACCATAGGGAAGAGTCGGAGCGCAAGATGAAGAAGTGACCAATGGACGGAAGCGCCTATGGACCTGATCCAATTCAGCAGGGAGATGGGGGGCTTCGCCAAGCTCATCCCCAAGGCGCAGGTGGCCTTCATGCGCGAGCTGGTCCTCGCTGTGACGGAGGAGGAGGGCCAGGCGACCCCGGTCGATACGGGCCACGCCCGCTCCAACTGGAGGGTGAGCATCAACTTCCGGACCAGCGCCGAGATCTCGACTTACGTTCCCGGAGAGCACCTGGGGCGCGGTGAGACTGCTAATCAGCAGGCCATGATGGACCAGGCTCGGAGCAGCCTCACGAACCTGAGGGCAGGGGCGGTCGTGAACCTGGACAACCATGTCCCCTATATCGAAGATTTGAACGCAGGTACCAGTAGGCAGGCCCTTCCGGGCTTCATCGAGAAGGCCCTGGAGATTGGCACCGCCGTGGGCAGCATACGGGGCAACGAAGCCGCGAAGCGGGTGCTCTCATGAGTCGCATCTTCAGGGTGAACATCGCCTTTGGTCAGACGGGAGCTGGAGCTGCGGCCACCGCTGTTCGTGGGATATCTTCAGCTGCTCAAGAATCCAATAACGCTGTTCGGGCGCTGAAGGCGACATTCCTCTCGATAGTGAGCAGGGAGGCAGTTCAGGAGATCGCCCGCCTGGGTGACGAGATCCTACGGTTGCGGAATCGTCTCTCGTTCGTCACCGGGGATGCCACGAAGGTCGGTGAGGCGTTCAGGTTGATCCAAGACGCGGCTGACGAGACGAGAGGTGGGCTCGCCGCCACGGGTGATCTCTATACTCGGTTCGCCCTCGCCACTCGCCACATGGGGCTTGAGGCCAAGGAAGTTGTGGGTATCGTGAAGACGCTGAATGAGATCGTCATCCTCAGCGGCTCAAACGCAAGAGAAGCCGAGCAGGGCCTCCTGCAGTTCTCCCAGGGCCTGGCGTCCGACCGGCTCGCTGGCGACGAGCTCCGAGCCGTGCTGGAGCAGATCCCGCTGCTTTCCGACGTCATCGGTAAGCAGCTGGGCGTGACGCGCGGTGCACTGAGGTTCCTCGCCAGGGAGGGACAGATCTCCGGCAAGGTGGTGGTGGATGCCCTGAGGAATGTGTCTGATGAGATGCGCAGAAACTTTGCCGGGACCGTGATCACGATATCGCAGGCGGCAACCATTCTTCATAACTCCTTCCTCAGAGTGCTCGACGATATAGACAAGAGCAACGGATTATTCGGTAGGATGTCTGGGATCATTCTCTTCATCTCCAGGAATACCGAATTCTTCGGGCGGGTGATTCTCGCTGGAGTTCTGGTTGTCTCGATATACGCCGTGGTTACTGCTGTGAAGGCGCTGACCATAGCACTCTTGGCGAACCCTCTCGGTGCTCTCATATTAGTGATCACTTCGGCTACCGCGCTGCTCATCACATTCGCTGATCAGATAATTGTGCTCAAGGAGGAGGGGGCCACTCTAGCCGATGTTCTAGTCTCGGCGTTCCAGGCCATACGAGCAGAACTAGAGCCCCTGCTCGTGTTCGCCTTCAGCTACTTTCAGGACAATATCCTCCCCGTGCTCAAGGAGCTGCCGGGGGCTGTTGCGGAACAGCTGAAAACCACGGCGCGTGATGTCGCTTCCTTCTACGACCTCATCCAGAACGGATTCAACGGCCTCGGCGCCGCTCTCGGTGCTGGATTCGTGGTTATAGTCGACAGTTTCACCGCCATGTTCGCCCGGATCAGGAATCTCGGTGTGGACATTGCTGAGTTCTTTCGAGATATCTTCTTTGGAGTATTCGAAGGACTGCTCAAGGGTATTGCTGGCGTTGTTCAGAAGATCTTTGATGCTTCGAAGTTGCTCAAGGTGGCCTTTGATTCCTTGACCGCTGGAGATTTCTCAACGGCAATTCTCGCCTCTGGAGCCGCAGTGGAGTCTTTGAAGGGGGCCTTCGCAAGCGTGCCCCTGGCGCTGAGCGACTCTCTCGTTAGTCAATTTTCCGAAGACAACTTCAAGAAGTATCGTCGTCCCGTCATCGATTCCGCTAAGACGCTGGGTCAGGCTCTGAGCGAGGGATTCACCCAAGGGTTTTCCGAGAACGGGGAACCCGCCCTCGCCTTCGTGAATGGAGTCATCAGCACGCTCGAGGGGAAAGTTTCTGGTTTGCAGAACGCCTTCGAGAGGATAACCAGGGCCACGATCGACGGCGCCATCAAGAGGGCTCGAGAAAGGTCGGGAGCCATCGCCCTGGGTGACGGGTCCTTCCCCGCTTCGCAGGGGGACGAGGGCCTGAAGAACCTTGGCGATGTCGTTCGGGAGCGAGCCATCGCCAAGTTGAAAGAGGAAACCGAGGCGCTTTCTCAGGATAATCGGGAGCGTCGCGTCCAGACGGAACTTCTCGTGCTTGAAAACTATCTCAGGAGCAACAAGGGGACCACATCTCCTGAGCAGGAGTTGGACATCGAGATACTGGTTCGTCGCAAGGATGCATTCAAAGAACTGCAGAAGGTGTTTCAGGAATACCAGCAGGTTCTCCCCAACACGGCCCAAGGCTTTGCTGACCTGACCGAGGTTGAGGATGAACTTGTGGGGGCCACTGATTCCCTCCTGACTCTGTACCGGGTCGGGTTCATATCCCACATCCAATTGAACCAGCTGTTGGAGACCCAGAGGCAGAAGTACCTCGACGTGGCCCAGGTCCTCCGCGATATCCAGGACCCCGCCGAAGCCTACAGGCGCAAGCTGGAAGCCATCGCGAAGGCATCGCAATACGCTCGAACTGAAACTGAGAAGCTCAAGCTGGAGCAGGAGAAGAGCAAGGCGCTCCTGCAGAGCCTCGAGGGAGTGAATACTCCCGAGGCGGGCATCGCCAGGGGTTTCCTGAAACTCGCCGAGGAGATTCAAGACACCAGCAAGTTGATCCAGCAGTCAATCGAAAACGCATTCCACGGCGCCGAGGATGCCCTGATTGATTTCATAGTGAACGGCAAGAGGTCCTTCAGCGACCTCGCCAACAGCATCCTATCCGACCTGGTTCGGATCGGCCTGCGGCAGTTCATCACCGGGCCACTCCTGGGCCTCCTGCAGGGCGGTATCAGTTCCGCGTTCACTCCCCGCGCGGGTGGCGGCCCGGTTCAGTCGGGCGTCAACTACCTGGTCGGTGAGGAAGGTCCCGAGCTCGTTCGATTCGGGCAGAGCGGTCGAGTCATCAATTCTGAGGAAACGAGGCAGGTGGTGAACGGCAGGGGCGGCGGGGGTGATGGGGGCAACCAATTCGTCAACGTGCAGATGACCGTCGTGACCCCGGACGTGGACTCCTTCCGCCGCTCCAAGGACCAAACCGCCCGCCAGCTGGGCTCCGCCCTGCAGCGGCTGCGCTAGGATAGATCATGGCACTAGGATTTCATGAGGTACGGCTGGATACGAACGAATCGTACGGATCGTCTGGTGGTCCCGGATTCGTCAATGTCGTTTTCGAGAGCGATTCTCGACACGACCAGGTCGTTCAACGAGGTGCCGTGGCGCGGCACCGCTTCGACATCTCCAAGAGCCTGAAGGATCTCTCAGACCTGGCCATCGTGAAAGACTTCTACCTGGCCCGCAACGGCTCAGCCAACGGCTGGCGCCTAAAAGACTGGTGGGACTACCACTCCAACCCCGCGAACCCCACCTACAACGACGCCCAGGGGGTGGCGGATCAGGACTGCATCCCAGCTCTAGGAACCGGATCTCTAACTCAATTTCAACTCTCGAAGAGGTACACCTCCGGGCCGACCTCGTATGTCCGACCCATCTACAAGCCCGTTGACGGCACCACGCAGGTGTGGCTCGACGCTGTCGAGCAGACCACTGGCTGGTCAGTGGACACGACCACCGGCCTGGTCACCTTCACGGTTGCTCCGGGGAATGGGGTCACCGTGAAGGCTTCGTTTGAATTCGATGTGCCAGTCAGGTTCGATCAGAGCGCCGACCGCCTCCTTTCAGCCACCATAAATGATTTCGCCTCCGGCACCATCGGCAGCATCGTTGCCGTTGAGATCCTGAACCCCGGTCCCTCGAGTCATGGTGAGTTCTCGTACGGGGGTGCGAGAGAACGAGTCATCAATTCCAACATCACCCTCTCCCTCGGACTTGGTAGGTTCTGGAACCTGTCAGCGAGCATCGCAGGACTATCAGCGGTGCTCCCGGACCCCACCGAGCTCCCGACCGGAGCGCCGCTCTTCTACGTGTCGAATGGGGGGTCTGAGAACATAAGTCTGCAGGACCACCTGGCAGCGGTGCTGGTGACCCTAGCGCCTGACGAATGCGTGGAAGTCCTCCTGTCGGTGGACTCCCTGGGCGATCCCACCTGGGAGGTGTCGTGAGCATAACGGAAGCCGCATTCTATGGCGGAGCCTCCGTCGTGACCTCCACCACGAACCTGCACCCCAACTCGAGCAGGGTGCAGGCTTGCTGGAACGGCAGCTCGATCGACCTGAATCTACCACTGCTGGTTGATTGGAGACCAGACCAGGTTGGCGGCCCGATGTTCTACATCCTGCGGAAAGGGGCGGGCAACGTGGTAGTCAAGGTCGGTGGGACCACGTTGACCACCCTGAGTTCCGCAGGGCAGGTCGCCCTGGTGCTGCTGGGCGAATCTGGATACTTCATCCGCCTCAAGACCTTGGGCGTGGCCCGTCCCGTGAGCCGCAGCGCCCGTGACCCCATTGCGAATCCTGTTCTCCCCCAGACCTATTCTCCTGTCTGCTTCTACGGTACATTGTGCGACCTGGCCGTCGACGCGGGTCTCGTGCCCCTGGATGGGGAAGACGGTCGAGAAAAGTGCATCGTGCCGATGTGCCAGGACATCATAACGTATTGCAGGAATGCGTCAAGGGAGCCGATCAGGGCCGCTGACATCGTCATGCCCAGCATAATCCCGGTGCAGCTGTACCGGGATCAGTTCGAGCCCGACCCTCTGCACCCACTCGCTGCGACTGTTCTCCCAGATGAGTTCTATGAAGCTCTGTATCGAGACGATAGACCTCACGCGCTGGAGTATCAGGGTGCATTGGGTGGTGTTTCCAGGCACCCCCATCATCTCAGGTTCAAGGGTTCGGGCGTAACCAACGACTGGACCCACGGTGATGCGATCACCGATCTACTGATCGCTCGTCACTATTGGAACAAGGTGATCTCATACACCCTGGACGATGAATCAGAGTTCCAGGTCGAGATAAGGATGGTCTTGGAGCACACGCTCAGTTCGGAGCCGGGGGTCGACCCGGTCGTGGATCCCGGTGGGTTGCAGGATCGAGACTACGGTGCCTGGGGGTCCATCTTCACCTTATACATTTTCGCGCGGCAGCTGGACCCCACCTTTGACGATGGCGACACCTTCACCCCGGTGGGGGCCTCTGCCCCGGTTGAGTTCTCCAGTGGTGACCCCTTCGTCAGCGGTCTCGCCTTTGACGTGGGAGACACGGCGGCGAAGAAGTTCTGCCACCCGCAACTCGTCGCGGTGGCCCATCTCCCCACCAACTTCCAATCTCCCGTGGGGGAGAGCTGGATCCCCTGGAATGATCGGCGCCTGCTGAAGGCCTGGCAGGGTCAATACACCCTACGGGGCGAGAACAAGGTCTTCTGCTACAAGTTGAGGAACGGTTCCCCGTGGGTCAATCCAGCGGACTGCACCGCTGAGGCGTATCCTCGAGACACCATAGACTTTGCAGACATCTTCGGCAACATCGTCTTTGGGTGGACTGCCACAACTAACGTCGGCGCCACGATGTCCCTGGGCGGGGGGTTCCCCAGATCCAGACCCCTCGAATTCCTGACCTGGGAAAACGGCCTCGGGGTGGGCAGGACGTACCTACGCCCCCTGAAGCCTGGGTGGGATGAGACTTGTGGCATCCTCGACGTTGCCGGAGGTTCCTCGGGCGGTATCGCCATCTGCATCGATAACCCCTACGGTATCGATGACGGTTCCGGGAGGCACGAGTGGCCCAGCTACGAGTTTGTGGAGTGCGACGGCCATCCGAACGAGCCGTTTGAGGCCATCGGCGGTGGGCATCAGTGCTTCAACAACGGAAACACCGACGATTCGGGACTCGTCGAGGATTGCTGCGTAAGCACGCTTCAGCAAGCGTCCGCCACCGCCACCGATGCCTGTGTCGTGACGACGACCACATACGGAGACTTCAACGGCGCCGATTGTGATTTCGATTCTCAAACTTGTCACTACAGTCTCGGTAGCAGCCAGGCCTCGATGGAGTATGAAGATCACAACTATGTGATGAATGGGAACCAGAGTCTGAGAACCATCTCCTGGGTCAGGGTTCTCCCTGATCCTGTGAGAGAATTCAGCGACTACACCCACGCGGGCACGGCTGGCAATAAGATGGTCGATCTGTACGGGACTTGGGACTTCTCCGCTGCGACCATAACTGGAACTGGGGTTTCTCACGCGTCCGTCGTGAAGGCGCTCGCCATCTATGACGAGGTTACTAATCCAGTTGTTACTGATGTCATCGTGCGATGCCACCTGACTGATGCGAAGACAGTCTCTCACGCAGTTGCCGCGCGCACCGCGTACGTTGCCACAAAGGTCAGCGGATACTTCGGAGTCTTGGAGTCCACGGGGGGCAATAACGGCACCGCTTCAATTCGTAAGATCGTTGAAGATGTCGAAGAGATTCTCACATCTATCAACATAGCAAACTTCACCTCAGGAACGGTGGATCTGGAGCTGGACGCCTGGGGCTCGGAGATCACGTTCCGATGGACAGTGTCCGGCCATGCCCAGGAAGAGCTGGTGGGTATGGACTGTGAGCTTAGTTCCGGTGAAGGCGGCTTGGCTATCATGGCCGAATCTTCCACCAGTTTTGGCACAGTATTCTTTGACGATGAAACCAAGGTCTTCTTGAATATCGAGGGTACCCACGGCAGGCTACTGAACGCTGTCTCGTGGCCCCTGACGATACCAACGACTCGAGCTCTCTTTATCCAATCTTGCGAAGATTCTGTCACGAATGAAGATTGCGGCGAGTGCTGCACCCCTCCGAGGTGTAACTGCACGACGATGTCGCCTACGGTTATCTCGGCCACCACGACCACCTGGTCGAGTGCGGATTCTGACGCCATCGAGCAAAACTGCAGCGGAAATCCAACTGACGGATATACCGGCGACAGCGAGAATCCCACCTACTTCACCGGCCCTTACTACAGGTGCGATTGTGAGGGCACGCTCTGCTCTGGTGATGCGGGGCCACGGTGCGGGGAATGCCCCGTGCCGTGGAGAGCGCTCAGTTTGGGGATCCCCTCCTGCTGGCCGGGCACCCAGGAAGTCGACGAGCCTAGAATGTGTAGCGGCGTGACCTTCTGGGGTTCAGACGGGATAGTGTGCGAATGAGAACTATCGAATCCAGCGATCATCAAATTGCCATCTTGAAGTTGGCTGCTCAGAAGGGTCTGGACCCCAGTAACCTATCCCCCGCGCATTACACGATGCTCTCTGTGCAGGTGAGGTCCCTGGGCGAAGCAGCGCGGGACAGCGTATCCATGGTGGTTTCTAGGGCGGCAACCGGCCTGGGTCTTCGGGTGGTTGAGGAATCAGTGGCATCGGAGAACGAGTCTATCTGTCGCAAGAACACTTGTGGTAAGTTTCGGACTCTCAGAAAAGGTAAGGCGAGCATCCTGATCCCAGCCTGTGATGCCTGCAACTGCTCCGGGAAGAATCTCCTCTCGAAGTGGAAGGATGCGGCCTGGTACTGCCCCCTGAAACTTTGGGATAACAGGGGCAAGGGGGTAGTTCGTAAGCGACCGATTCCCACGCAGGGGGACTCGCATGGCCCATGAGATAAAGCCTCAGCTCCGTTCTCTCATGCTGGGTGGGCGCCACTGCTGGTCTACCCTGTGGAAGATCGAGCGATCAGATGGAATGATCTTCAGGTTCACGGATCATGATCAATCCATAGAGTTGGATGGCCAGGCGTACACCCCGGCGGGTTCGACGACCACTGCTTCGGCGCGTCAGCATACCGACGGCACAAGTCCTCAGAACCTCGATGTTCGGGGCACGATAGTTGACGATTCGATAACTGAGGAAGATCTCCAAATTGGGAAGTTTCGTCGAGCTAGGGTCACGGAGATCCTGGTGGACTGGAGGTTCCCCTGGGCTGGTTCGTTCATTCAGAACGTGTACTTCATCGAAAAGACCACGTTCAGTGCGGACACCTGGGTTGCTAAGATGCTGGGGCTGATAGTTCAGCTGCGACCGTCCAAGGGGATAACGCTTGAGCGCGCCTGCCAGTATCGCCTCGGAGATGAACGATGCGGAGTTGACCTTGCCCCATTCACCCAGACTGGGAAGGAGGTGACGGTGGTCACGGACGACCACCGCATCTTCTCTACGGATACGACCGGCGCCGATGGGTATCTTGACAATGGGAGATTGACCTGGACCACCGGCGATAATGTCGGCTCGGAGGCCCAGGTGAAGTCGTACCTGGACGTGGGAGGAGTCGTTGAGCTGCAGTTGGAGACTCCCTATTCGATCCAGGTGGGGGACGAGTTCACCGTCGTGGCGGGGTGCGATTACCTATTCCTGACCTGCAAGAATAAGTTCAATAACGTCCTTCGACATGGGGGGTTTCCGGACGTACCCGGCAACGACCGCCTCTTCCAGAGGGCGAACCCCCCGCAATGACCACGCGCGCAGGCATCCTCTCCCAGGCCCGGAGCCTCCTCGGTACGCCCTACCTGCACGGGGGCCGTACGCGCCTGGGGGTGGACTGCGGGGGCTGGCTCGTATTGCTGCACGCTGAGCTCGGGCTGCCCCTGGGAAGGGTGCCCAGGGGGTACTCGAAACTCCCTGGACCTATGCTTATGCGGCTCCTGAGGGAGAACCTGGATGAGGTACAGGTGCCTGAGGTAGCCGTCGTGGCCGTGCACTGGCTGGATAGGAACTCGGAGCAGGCCCAGCACCTGGGCCTGCTTTCTGGGCAGGGAACCATGCTCCACGTATACTCAGATCAGCACGGCTTCGTGGAGACCACCGATGGGAGGTTCTGGAAGCATCGTCGCATCGCCCTGTTTCGCATAAGGGGGATCGAGTAATGGCGACTCTCCTGCTCGGCATCGTGGGCAACGCGATTCTACCAGGCGCTGGTGGCTTCATCGGCGCCACGATTGGCAGCATCCTAGATTCGCAGGTCATCTTCCCCCTGCTCTTTCCCCCGCCGCCGCAGGAAGGTCCCAGGGTTGCGGATAGGCAGATCCAGCTGGCCACGGAAGGTTCCGATGGTAAGTGGGTCATCGGCCCTCGGAATAGGGTAGCGGGCACGGTCATATGGATGACCGACCTGGTTGAGCATGTGCACGTGAGGAGGGTTGGCCAGAGCCTATTCGGGATAGGTGGAACCAGGATCACGACCTACACCTACACCGTGGATTTCGCGGTGCATGTCTGCTCCACCGCTGATTTGCCAGGAGGCCGGATCCGGAGGATTAGACGCATCTGGGCCGGTATGAAGTTGATATGGAACAGCGACAGCGACGTGACGCCGGTGTGGGAGAGTCTCGCAATTCACGATGGCTCCCAGACGACGGCAGATCCCACCATTGAACTGACGAAGGGGATCGGAAATGTCCCGTCCTACAACGGCAACTGCGTTGTCGTCTTCAAGGGATTTGAGGTCACCAGCGCCGAGTTCGGGAACCAGCTGCCCTCTCTCACTTTCCTGGTGGAGCAGCAGGCCGACCTATCGACAGGTGGTGCTATCGGCTACGTGGCGAACCATGCGGGGATGCCTGCGGAGGAATACGACACGAGTCGAGTTTCCTCCTGCTTCAGGGGCATGTCCATAGCCGGACCCCAGTCCCAGTCTTCGGTCATGGAGAATCTCCTGGTGGGGTATGCGGTAGGCGCCCAGGAGACGGGGGGGTATATCTCGTTCTTCAGCCGAGGTAATGAGTACCTCATCCCCATAGAGCCTGGCGACCTGGGGACCAGAGAGCTCGGTCTCGAGCCACCGCCGCTCCTTGAGCGGGTTGACCCCAACGACTTCGTGATCGCTTCGGATGTCCACGTCACGTTCATCTCAACGGACAATGATTTTCAGCAAGGATCAGTTGGCGATAGGCGAATCGACCGTCCTCTCGAGAACGTGGTCCGTCTCACCTTGCCTCTCACACTTTCTCCGGCGGAAGCCAATGGGATCGCTCGCAGGTTTAATTGGTCCTCGGAGGCTGAGCGGCAGAAGGTGAAGGTTACGTTGCCGCCGTCGTACGTCGAAGTTCAGGAGGGCGACATACTCCAGGTGACCCTGTCCGGGAGAGACTATGAGGTTTACCTTTCCCAGGTGAATCGAGGCGCCAACTTCCTCATCGAGGGCGAGGGCGTCCTGACCCAGCGGGCGGTCTATGTTCAGAATGGGGTATCGCAGGGGCCGGGTTACGTGATACCTACGACTGGAGCACCCGCCGCCACGAGATTGTTCATGCTGGATGCCCCAGCACTTACCTCGGTGCTCGCGGACCAGGTCGGTCTCTACTATGCTATATGCAACGAAGATCCTGACGACCCCTGGAGGGGAGCTTCCCTCTATGCGGCGCTGACCGAGGCCGGGCCATTCACGCTTCAGCAACCCGCCCTGGCGGAATCTGTCATGGGGACTGTCCTCGAGCCTCCCGGCCATGCCGTCCCGTGGCTGTGGGATGACGTGAACCATGTAGATATTGAATTGAACGGCGGGGAGTTGACCGGATGCACCGAGGAGGAATGCCTCGCCGGGCTGAATAGGGCGGCCATCCAGAACGTGGATGGATCTTGGGAGATAATTGGCTTTCAAGTTGCCGAGCAGATTGATGCCGTAACTTATCGAATCAGCAACCTGCTCAGGGGGTTGCGGGGCACGGAAACTTCTATAGACGATCACATCGTCGGTGAGAATTTTCTCCTGCTGGATGATTCTGTCGGCTTCCTGGAGCTCGGCCCCGCCGGTCTGGGCGCTGAGGCGTACTACAAGGCTCCGGCAGTTGGAGGTCTGGAGTCCGATTACCCCTCACAACCCGCCCAGTGTGATGGGTTGACCATGCGCCCCTTCTCTCCGACACACCTGAAGGTGGTGGAGGGGCCGGGGGGAGCTGACAATTTCTACAGTTCCGGAGCTACGACGATCACGGCTGCTGCCTCAGGATCCACGTTCACTGGTCCTTCGATGGCCTTTTCTCGGTTCCTGCCTGGTGGCTGGGTCACCGTGGCCGGTTGGGCAAACGCTGGGAATAATGGGCGGTTCAGGGTGCTGTCGGTGCTGTCCGGTGGATCGGTACTGACCGTGGACGGCTCTCTCACAGATGAGACTCTTGGAGAGATCAACTTCGCTGACGGGTCTCCAGATGACATTTCTATCTCGTGGAACAGGCGCAGTAAGCAGGTGGTGCCGCTCTATCGCTCGGCGCCGCTGTCTTCTGATGAGTCTCCCCTGGGGTTCATCGTGGAGATTCGGAGAGGCGGCCTGGACACCCCTGTCCTGAGGCGCTGGGAGACGGATCAGGAGAGAGTCGTGTTCACGCAAGATGAGCAGGACCTGGCTGCGCTCCCCGCAAATTTTCGGCTTACAATAAGGGTGCAGCAGGTTAGTCAGGTGACCGGGGCGGGCTTCGCGGCCCAGGAGGCGTTCATCCGATGAGCGGATTTTCCAGTAGGCTTGGTCTTGATCTCATCACCACCGGGGTTGGGGATCAGCTCGCCGTTCATAATCGCGGGGTTGTGAAGCTCGATGCCTTGGTCATGGGATCGGTCAAGACTCGGCAGCTCAGCGCTCCCCCAGGGGGGTTGGTCGCTGGAGACTCGTTCATCGTCCTTTCTCCTGGAACTGGCGCCTGGACTTCGAAGGACGACCAGGTCGCCTACTGGACGGGGGCCGCTTGGGTGTTCATCGAGCCTCGCCTGGGCATGAGGATGTGGCTAGAGGATGAGCTGATCCTTGTCACGGTTGTCGGCGGCGATGTCTGGAGAGCGATCAGCGATACCGCGATCTTCGGCGGCCAGAAGACAGGTACCCAAACCGTCTCGACCGTCGTGAATACCTGGCTTGATGTGCTGTGGGATTCTGAGACGACGGACATCACTGATTCCTCGGTGTTCACCCACAGCACTTCGTCGAATCAGGAACGGATCATCTGTCAGGAGGCCGGAAACTACCTGGTGCATGCCGATCTCGACTTCGACGCGAGTGGTGGCACCATCAACTGGGTCAGGATGGACGGGCAGATCCTGGTGGGGACGGTGGGATCTCCCTCAGTTGTGACCGGAACAACTTCTCACTGCACGGTGAGGATCACCGATATGCCCAAGGCTACCATGCGCATCAGCGCCATCGTGGCGGTGGCCGCTGGTCAGGAGATTCGCATCCAGGTGGCCCGTCAGAACAGCGTCGCGACCGCACCGACAATCAACCTAACTGCGGATACTCGTATCATCGTCGAGAAGATATAGGTATCACTAACCTACTTGAATAGGGACATGTCCTCATGAACCCAGAATACCTCAACCTACTCCTGGCCGTTGTCAGTACTGGCGTGCTGACGACAATCGTGAACGCCATCTTCAATCGTTCCAAGAACATGGCGGAGGTCAGCAAGATACTGGCAGAGGCTAAGAAGGTCGCGGATGAGGGGATAGCCGCACGAGCTTCTGGAGACGCCAGCGTCCTGACCGGCATCGCGGGCGTGATCCAGAATCAGCTCGTCATGATTCAGGGCCAGGCCACGACTCAGACAGAGAGGGTGAAGACCCTGGAAGATCGTTGTGACCGTCTCGCTCGGTCGGAGGCGTCCTGTGAGATGAAGTTCGCAGCGCTCCAGGTGAAGTTCGTTGCTCTCCAGGCAGAGTTTGACTCACTAAGGTCCGCGTTGGAGAAGAAGAAGATCTTGCCGAATGAGCCAACCCACACAAACTCCATCCCCAAGTAAGGAAGGAATATCTGACGACGGTTGGTACAGCCGCGTGTGGACGTCTCCGAAGGGTGGGCTGCGCCTGCGCAGCCGGGGCTCCGAGCGGGAGCTCAACCAGTACGTGAAGGCTGGCGGTGCGCTCAAGAGCATCCTCCACGTGAAGGGCTCGGAGCAGCTGTGCCTGATCCTGGCCCAGGGTTGGTGGGAGAAGAACCTGGGCGCGGGGAGCGGGTTGGGTGGGAAGGCGTAGCGCGGTATATTAGTAGCATGGAATACGCCTTCCGCACCACCCCCTTCAGGCACCAGAGAGAGCTGTGGGATCTCCACAAAAATAATCTGGCTTGGGGGTATCTCCTTGAGATGGGTTGTGGCAAATCCAAGTTAGTGATTGACGAAGCGACCTGTCTTCATCAGAACGATAACAAGATCAACGGTCTCTTCATCGTCGCCCCCAACGGCGTCCACCGCAACTGGATATCGAACGAAATCCCCACCCACATGCCGCTCGAGACCCTGGAGAAGGCCCAGCTGTTCTCGTACAGTGGCGACAAGCACGCCTCCGGCAAGCACCAGATGTACCTGGGCGCGTGTGTGAACGCACCGCAGAACGTCCTGAGCGTCCTCGCCATGTCCTTCGACTCACTTATGACTGAGCACGGCAGGAAGGCCGCGAAGGAGTTCCTGACGAAGCGGAAGTGCATGTTCGTGGTGGACGAATCCCTCGCTATCAAGGACATGAAGGCCCAGCGGACCAAGCGGGTCCTCGCGGCGGGGAAGTATGCCCCGTACCGGAGGATCCTCAACGGGACGCCCCTCACCAACGGCCCCTTCGACATCTACAGCCAGATCCTCTTCCTCGACCCGGACTTCTGGACGAACCGGGGCATCTCCTCCTTCCCGGCGTTCAAGACGATGTTCGCGTCGTTCAAGCCTATAAAGGTGGCCGGGGGCCGGATCATCATGACGGTGGACTCGTACAAGAACCTCCCACTTTTGAAGTCGTACGTTGACGAACTGTGCAGCAGGGTGACGAAGGATGAGGTGCTAGACTTGCCGCCGAAGCTGTACTCAACTCGATCGTTCGAGATGACGAAAGAGCAGGAGAGGGTCTATAACGACTTGAAGACAGAGTTCATGACGATCTTGCAGTCGGAATTTGAGAGGCACCTGGGAGACGGGCAACCCATCTATGACGAGGACGGGTTGATGATCGGTGCAACGCAAG